>Ga0181587_10005156_pt1 | contig 10688 bp, 10 predicted proteins | sample 071ome_27_FD_132463 | JGI IMG/M metagenome (GOLD analysis project Ga0181587, IMG submission 132463) | Coastal salt marsh microbial communities from the Groves Creek Marsh, Skidaway Island, Georgia - 071409AT metaG (megahit assembly) | ecosystem: Environmental > Aquatic > Marine > Intertidal...
AGGACTCCTCCGACCCTACTTGTCATCTCGCAAGCACGATGGCTCCTCACGTTCCGCCGACGAACTCGGACTCGTCGGCCACTCGGGCCTTCGCCCCAACGGCTGGGGCGTTCTTCAGCAGAACCCGCCATGGTCTGTCACCATGGACATCATGAACGTGAGTCACCAGCCTCCCCTCTCCGAGGAGCAGCTGCGCTGGATCGAACACGTTCACCAACTCGAGTACGTCGATCATGCCGTCCCTCGTCGTACCGGTGCCGTCGCGATGGCCCTTGCGATGCTCGACCGTGAACTGCCGATGAGCAGCCGTCAGATCGCGTCGTTCGCACGGATGGGACACGAGACCGTTCGCCGCGGCGCCGACGCGCTGACCGAACTCGGGCTGATCGACCGCCACCGTCGGCCGAGACTCGAAAACGGTGTGAACGGGTCGGCCTGACGGTCACCCGCTCAGGCGGGTAGCGAGATAGCGGTCGAAGTCGTAGACGTTCCGCTCGAGATACGACAGTGGTGCCCGATCGAACTGCGGGCGGTCGACGCTGCGACGGATCCCGGCGACCACGGGATAATCCTCACTGTTGACCTGGTCGACGAGTGCGTTGATCCCGGCGACGAGCTCGTCGGGATCATCAGCCGCATCGAGCGTCGCTGGAGCCACGGCGACCTGCCAGGCGATCCGAACCCGATCGGTGCCAACTGGCGTGATCCGAAGGAACCACAGCCAGTCCGGCTGGAGCTGGATCACGAAACCGGGAAAGACCGCCGCAAGCACGATCGTGCGACGCCACTCACCGGTGAGACGGTCATCGCCGTCGGCAGCGAGGTCCGGGCCGTCGGCCTCGACCACGCGATGGTGGGCCCAGTCGAGCGTGCCGGGATACATCTCGGTGTCGGCCGTGCTATCGCCATCGGCGCCGAAGCTCTCCTTGTGCACGTTGAACACGTGGTAGGCGTCCATGAAGTTCTCGACGAGGAGCTTCCAGTTGGTCGGCCACACGTCGACCTCGTCGCGAATGGTCACGTAGCTCCCCATGTCGAACCGGCCGACAACCTCGTCGAGGCCAGCGAGGCGAGGCGCGAGCGGCTCGGCGTCGGGGTCGAGATTGACGAACACGAAGCCGTTCCAAACCTCGAGCCGGACCTCGGGCAGACGATGGCGGTCGGGGCTGAAGGGCGCACCGTCGGCCTCGGTGCTCTCCGCCATGTGCGGGCCACCGACGAGCGAACCGTCGTGGCGGTACACCCAGGCGTGGTACGGGCAGGTGATACGGGCCTCGTTGCCGCAACCGTCGAGCAGTTGGGCGCCGCGGTGGATGCAGACATTGTCGAAGGCCCGGATCGAGTCCTCACCGCGAATGACTGCGATCGACCGCACCCCACCGCCGGCGACCGGCAGATCCGCACAGACGTAGTCGCCGACCTCGCCCAGGTCGGCTGTCCTGGCGACGCATTGCCAGTCGACGGTGAACGCCGTCGCCAACTCGGCATCGAGCACCTCCGCCGATGCATACGCCTCGAGGGGCAACATGCGTGCCTGTTCGAACGGAAGCGATGCGTGCGCTCGGAACTCATCGAAAACCGACATCGATGCTCTCCCCTCTTCGACCCGGCAGCGTCGACGCCATGATTCGCCATCCTGATCCATCCGCGGCCGGTTCGCAGATCGCGAACTCGACATCGAACGGAGACCTGTCGTCGCCACGGTCGTCGGTCGCCATCACGGCGAGATCACCGGCCACGTACAGCCGGTGCCGGGAATCGATCCGATGTTCGATGAGGCGGTCCGTCGATCCGGGCACGCGATGCCACTCCTCGACGTAGGCGCCGCTCGGTGCTCGCTCGATCATGACCGACCCGTCCTCGTTCCACGCAAGGAGACCCGGTTCGGGAAAGGCCGAGACCGGATGGATGGCGATGTCGTCCGGTCCGCGGGTGTGCCACTCGGCGGTTGCCCGGCGGATGCCGTCGCCACCCGTTTCAACCGGGCTGCAGGTGGTGTGGCCAGTGCTGGCCTCGCAGGCCGACGGATCCTCCGTGTCGACCGGGATGCGAACGTCGACCATCGCCGATTCGAGCTGCAACCACAGCACAATCGAGTCGGTGTCGCTGCTGCCGTCGTCGTTCACGATCGACGTCCGTCGCCAGGCACCAAGCAACACGTCGGGGACACGATCAACCACAGCGGAAGCGTACGGGCCAGATCAGTCCTCGTAACCGGGGCGGCGGCGCCCCTTCTTGACGTCGCCGCGTCGTCGCTTCGCCTCGACCCGCCGGCGCTGGCTCCCTCGGGTTGGTTTGGTGGCCCGGCGGGGCCTTTCGACGACACCGGCGTTGTTGATACGCCCGCGGAGCCGCTCGATGGCGATCTCGCGGTTGCGGGTCTGGGAGCGCTCGTCGTCGACGGTGACGCGCACGACATCGCCGAGCTTGGCTCGCACCCGTTCCCGAAGCGCAGGCGGCATCGTCGGCGATTCGTCCAGTCGGAAGACGGCATCAACCTTGGTGTTCGACCGGTTGGCATGTTGACCACCCGGCCCTCCGGACGCGACGAAGCGGAAATCGATCTCGTTCTCGGGTACCTGCCAACCCCCGGTCACGATCGGGTTCTCCGAAGCGTTTCCGACCTCGTCGCCCGTGGTCCAGGCGCTTCCGAGTCATCGATCATGGGTCGCCTCCCGGTTCGGCTGGGTCACCGGTGCAGGCCGCCGTCGCGGCTTGCACCCTTCCTATCGCTCCCCGGTCACCCCGGTGCGGATGAGGGTCGGCGCTCGCCCCACCAGATCCCCGCTGGCGCTGCCCCGCAGCGTCAGCCGAGGTGGTCGAGGTGGTGGGTCTCGTTGAACGAACGCAGCGACGGGGTCGGGCCGTTGGTGGCGATCCGCAGGATCGACGCCTGCTCCACAAACGCCCGCCAGGCAATGTCGATCGGCACACCGAGCCCCCACGCAAGACAGGCCTTGATCGGTGAGACGTGCGACACCAACACGACGTCGCGCTCGGTGGCCTCGTCTCGTAACTCGTCGAGCAACGGCCAGACGCGAGCGGCCAAATCGTCGTGGCTTTCTCCACCCGGCGGCGACCAGGCCGTATCGGCGCGCCATGCCGCCCAGGTGGCGGGAGGGACGTCGCCGATGGCAAGACCCTCATAGTCGCCGTAGTCGACCTCGATCAACCGCTCATCGATCTCAACCGACGTGCCGATTGCCTCGGCGGTCTGGCGGCAACGCATCAGTGGACTACTGATCACGCGGGCAGTGGCCGAAAGGACGGCACCGACTGCGTCGGCTTGCGCCTGACCGAGTTCGTCGAGCTCAGGGTCGCGTCGGCCGAGCAGTTGCCCGGCTGCGTTGGCTGGGGTCCGGCCGTGACGCACGACGATCAACATCAGCGAAGCCGTTCCTTGGGGACCCGCCCCGTTGCGAGAAAGTTCCGGCGATGCTCGGCCTCGTCAAGCCCGAGCCGACGACCGATGACGACAAGCGCGGCGATGGCGGCGAGTTCGATCACGATGAGCACTCCGAACGGGCGGTCGAACTCCGGCAGAGGCCCGACGCCGATCGCGTCGAAGTCACCCGCCGGCCACCAGAAGAGATCGCTGTTGAACCACGACCCCGAGGCGATCAAGAACGCAAACGTCCCGATCGGCATCCCGAGCCACGCCCGACGGGTCAGCCTCCGACCAACCGTGAACGCCATCACGAGGGCCAACAGCAGCACCGAACCGAGCAGCGTGTGCAGGATCCAGGGACGCCCGGTGAGGGCCTCCGCAAGCGGAAGTACGCCACCGAGCGCCACCCAGCGATAGTCCACGGCGGGTGAGTCGAAGACGAAGAGCACGAGCAGCACGGCGGCTGCGACGAACCAGAAAAACATCTAGCGCAGCACGATACGGCCGCACTCCTGGCAATCGACCGGCACATCGCCATCGAGATGCTTGATCCGATCGACTTCCATGGCTGGCATCGACGACGGGCAACCGGTGCAGTTCGAGCCGTCGAACCGAACGACGGTCGACGCACCGAAGGCCGGCTCACGGCGCTCGTACTCGGCAACGAGTTCGGGAGCAACCGCAGCCGCAACCTCGACACGCTTCGCAGCCACGTCGGCGAGTTGAGCATCGATCTCGGCCTCGGCCTCAGCGATTTCCCCGCGCAGGCCGGTGATCACCTCGTCGATTGAGGTTCGAGCACGCTCAAGCGCCGCCACGCGCTCCTGGAGCTCTTCGGCCTCCATCATCGCTTCGAGGGCGACGTCTTCGAAGCTGCCCTGCCGTTCTCGCAACATCGCGATCTCGTGTTGCAGCGCTTCGAGATCCTTGAGCCCGGTGACCTCGCCGCCGTACAGCTTCGACTCGTCGACGTCGGCCTTGTCGCTGACCATCTGTGCCTCCGCCTCGGCCTTCTTTTGCCGGTTCGACACCTCGAGCCGAGCCGCCGCAACCGTGTCGATCTCTCCTTGACGGCGCGCCTGTTCGGCGAGGGCATCGTCGAGTTTCGCTCGCTGTTCGAGCGCCGCTCGCCGATGGTTCAACTGCCTCGTCTCGACATCGAGGGCTTGCAGATCAAGGAGAGCGTCAGCAGTCATCAGGGTGGTGGTTGCGTCGTTGTGGTGGTTGGCGACGATGTTGTCGTGGTCGTTGTTGTAGTCGCTGGATCACCGGTTGTCGTCGTCGGTGGCAAGGTCGTCGTGGTCCGCGGCGAGCAACCATCGATCTCGCCGTCGTCATCAGCGTCGGCCGGCTCAAAGCGCAATGGGCACTCGCCGATGCCCTCGTCGAACTCGAAGTTGGTCTTCTCTGGGTCGCAGTAGCTGACGACACCATCCTCGTCGGTTTTGGCCTCGGCCTCTTCGTTCCCGGTTCTCGACGTTGTAGAGGACGTCGAACTCCTCACCGTGCATGTCGAACACGGATGGGCGGAGTGCGAGCTCGTTGAGGTCGATCTCGGCACTGGTCGAGTCGTTCGCCGCAAAGATGTCGCGAATCGCGGTGCGATCGCAACGATGGTGACGGCCAGTCGCAACAGCCCCACGAGGAGCCTTCGAATCGATGCCACCGGCGCCTGCCGCGAGTCCCTCCCCCATTCGCGCCGCCACGACGCCGCCTGGTGGAACGTGCCACGATGCGCCGGTGACACGTATCGGGATCATCGGCGGTGGGAAGGGCGCAACCCTCCACGCTGACGCAATCATTCACACCCGCGGCGCCGACCTGGTCGGCGTCGGCGGGCGACCCGGCACCGCAGGCGAACTCGCCGCCGTTGCCGACTGCCCCGATCTTTCTCTCGACGACCTATGCGCTGGCGCCGACGCACTGATCGTGGCTGTTCCGCCACCCGACGTCCACGCTGTGTTGACTGCGATCGATGAGCGGATCGCCGATGGCGCTGCTGTGAAGGCAGTGCTCGTCGAGGCACCGTTCGACGAGCTTCCCGAGCTTCGGGTGCCGGTCGCCCTCGGCGCCAACCTGCTCCACGCCCCGGTCGTGCGCCAGGGCCTGCGCGACATCGCCAAGATGCGCGAGCCTCACCACCTCCAGATGCGCGTCCGGCAGCCGAAGCCGGACTGGGGGGCTCACGGCACCCCGGCGTTCGGTGGCCCGCTGCACGACCCAGGCCTCCGCCTCGCCCCGGTGCTGTTGTCAGCGGCTGCGGAGACCGCCGTCCATGTCGACGTTGTCGATACCGAGCACGGTGTGCATGCGGCGATCGAACTCGAATCCGGGCGCAGATGCGGGCTCGACGTCGCCTGGGTCGCCGGTTCGGCGACGATCGAGATCGAGGCGGCCGATGACGGCGGAGTGATCCTGCTGACCCTCGACCCCCTCCCACGTCTCGAGATCGACGGCCGCTCGATCCCGGCGACCGAACTCCACCCGCTCGAGGCCCTCGGCTTTATCCCACAGATCGACCGGTTGGCGAAGACGGCGGCCGGGGCTGCGGTCTGGCCCGATGCTGCGATCGGTTCGTCGATTGTTGGATTGTTCCCCCCTCGTTGAATTGGCCCTTGCTTACCCCCGGCTTACCGGTCGTGACTACGCTGCGGTCGTTCGAGGAGGACAGGATGTCGGGTCAAGTCACGCGCCGTTTGTGCGCGTTGGTTGCAGGGTTTGCCATCGTGGCTGTGGCATGCGGAGGAGGGGGCGACGGCGACACGAGCGGCGACGTCAGCTTGCGTTCCGCAGGCGCGATCGCCGTCGACGCCAACGACGTCGCCACGACCACCACCACCGAAGCCGTCGCTGCCGCTGGCGGTGCGGGTGAGGCTGAGGATGTCGCAGCCCCAAGCGACGACGAGACGGTCGACACGACGACGACCCTGCCCCAGGAAGAGCTCAGTACTGGCCAGGCCCTGTTCCAAGCCGTCGGTGTCTTCCAGAGCTGTCTCGATGCCGAGGGCTACGAATTCATCGGCATTCCGTTCCAGGAAGAGACCGACCCCGAAGCGCCGGTCAACCAGCAGGCCTACATCGATGCCTTGGTCGCCTGTGCGGCGCGCAGTCAGATCCAAGAACGTCTCGCCGAAGCCGACGAGGCCCAGGCCGATCTCACTCCCGAGGAAATCGAAGGTCAGAACCGTCAATTCATTGCCTTCCGCGACTGCATGATCGGCCGAGGTTGGGGAATTCCCGAGCCGGTACCGAACGAGCAAGGCCTGCTGTTCAGCGGGTTCGGTTCGACCACATCGTGGGTCGCTCCGCCGGGAGAGAGCCTCACAGAGTCCGACGATGTCGGCGAGTGCACCGGTGAGGCGGGTATCTCCGCAGGAGGCAACTGATGTCGCGCAACCAGATCATGGGGGCGTTCGTCGTCCTCGCCCTCGTCGCCGGCCTCGTCATCGTGTGGCAGGTCACCGGCGAGGAGGAGCTCAACGACAACCCCATCGAGATCCTCACCGACACCGTCAGCCGCCAAACACTGCGCGACGAACTTACGCTCAACGGCGAACTGCGCCGGGACGAACTCTCGACGATCGACTCACCCTTCAACGGGAGGGTCAGCCAGATCGGTATCGCCGACGGTGACGAGATCGCTGCCGGTGACGTGATCCTTTCCCTCGATGGCCGACCGGTGGTCGCCGTCGACGGCGAGTTCAGCTTCTATCGGACCCTTGACGTCGGCTCCGACGGTCCCGACGTGTTGCAACTCGAACGCATCCTGTTCGACGCCGGATACGACCCCGGCAACGTCGACCGGCTCTACACCGAGGCGACACGGGCGGCGTTGCGCAATTGGCAGATCGATTACGGCTTCGGCGGCGCCACACCCGAGCCGGAGGAGACGATCGTCATCAGTCTGCAGCCCAGCAACGGCTATCAGGTAGGTGACAAGGACACCCAGGCAATTCGGATCGGTCCGTCCGTGCCAGGGCCGAGCGACACGACTGCGACGTCGGGTGGCGGTGCCGGCATCATCCCGTTCCAGACCGATTCCGTCTCGGAGATCGGTGTCGAGATCACCGAAGCGACGATCACCGAAGGCGACTCGCTCGAAATCGTGCTCACCTCCGACCGGGCGCCGGACTTCGACACCCAGATCCAGTTGGTGTTCGGGGGAGACGCGACCGGTGGCGACCTTGAGGACAACGCCGACCCCGACATCGACGTTGACTACCTCAATGACCCGCTTGAGGATTCCCCCATCGTCTGGCCAATTGGCGCCTACAGCGTCACCCTCACCCTCGACACCTTTGCTGACGACATCTACGAGGACGACGAGACGTGGACGCTCAGCATCGCTCCAGCCGTCGGCGGTGGCGTCAACTATGTCCCGGCGCCGTTGAACACACTCACGGTCACGATCGAAGACGCCACGCCACGGCAGGTTCCGACGTTCGAACTCACCGTCCCGTCCAGAGACGACGAGGTCGACGAGGGCGACACGGCAACCTTCACCATCACCGCCGATCACGAACTCGGCCAGGACGTGGAAGTTCGCTACGCGCTCACGGGCACGGCCACCGAGGAAGACGACTACGCGGAGCAAGACACCAATCCGACCTTCGTGTTCCCTGCCGATACCGACAAAACCACCGTGACGATCGCGACGGTGCAAGACACCACGGTCGAACCAGCCGAGTCGCTCACGATGACACTGCTGCCCGCCGACAAGGCAACCGATGAGTACCTACTCGGCTCCTCAGTCTCGGGGACGGTAACAATCCAAGATGAGGACGAGCCCGAACTCACAATCGTCCGTTCCGAAGTTCGTGTCGCAGAGGGCGGCGCCGTCGCCGTCACCATTCGTGCCGATGAAGCGCCAAGCAAAGACATCTACGTCGACTACGGCGTCGGCGGGACCGCAATGATGGGCACCGACTACTCGGTACTCACCGGCACCATCGCCTTCCCCGCCGGTGCCCGCCAGGTCGACCTGGTCGTGCAGACGCTCGACGATGACGTGGTCTTCGTCCCAAGCGACATGATCGTCGCCGACTGGCCGGCGCGAGTCGGCACCGTGTTCGTCGACGAGGGCGAAACCGTCCAAGTTGGCCAGTCGCTGCTCACTCTCACCGAGCCCGACTTCACGATCACCCTCTTCGCCAACCCCACCGACCGCTCCGAGATCGCTCTCGACCAGGTCGTCACTGTTGAACTCGAGGCCGGTGATCAAGAGGTCGAGGGTCGCATCGCCAAACTCGACGATGCAGCGATCATCACCGAGAGCGGCAACGAGCGCTACGAAGGTGTCGTCGAGATTGCCGGGGAACTCGCGGCGGTTGATGGCGCAACGGTTCGTATCGAGGTCGTACTCGATGAGCGAATTGATGCGATGGTCGTTCCCCGGGCGGCAATCTTCCAAGACGCAACCGGCAACCCCAGCGTGCGGGTTATTGATGCCCAAACCCTCGAACAACGGGTCGTTGCGATCGAAACCGGCATCCAGGAGGGGTCGTTCACGGAAGTCCTGTCGGGCCTCGAAGGCTCCGAGATCATCGTGGTCGACGTCACCGGCGGATGAGCGACGCACCGCTCCTCCGACTCGACGAGGTCTCTCGCATCTACGGCGACGAGATCAAGGTCCACGCGCTCGACGGCGTGAGCCTCGACATCGAAGTCGGCGAGTTCGTTTCGATCGTCGGCCCCTCGGGTTCGGGGAAGTCGACGATGCTCGGCTTGCTTGGCCTGCTTGACCTGCCGAGCCTCGGCACGCTCTCGGTCGACGGCACGTCGGTCGCCGATCTCTCCGACCACGAGCGCAGCACCCTGCGCGGCGACGTTGTTGGGTTCATCTTCCAGCAGTTCCATCTCATCCCCCATCTCGATGCTCGGCGTAATGTCGAGACGGCGCTGCTCTACCGTCAGATGTCGCCGAGGGAGCGCAAGCGCCGAGCGATGGAGGCACTCGAAGTCGTCGGCCTTGCTCCACGTCACGAGCATCGGCCGGTCCAGATGTCGGGCGGCGAGCAGCAACGATGTGCCATCGCTCGAGCAATCGTGACGGAGCCGAAACTCCTGCTGGCCGATGAGCCCACGGGCGCGCTCGACTCCACCAACGCCGCCAACGTGATGGAGATCTTCCGCGACCTGAACGACGGCTCTCGGGCGATCGCAATCGTCACCCACGACCCCGCCGTTGCGGCGTCGGCCGACCGCCGCATCTCGATGAAGGACGGCAAGATCGTCGCCGACGATCACCTGAGCGGCGGTGCTGCGGTGTCAGGCTTCGGCGGAACGCTCGGTAGCCCATCGTGAGAAGTATCCGCGATCTCGTCGGTGTCGCCATCGCCGGCCTCACTGCGCGCTGGAGCCGCACCCTGCTGATCATGCTCGGGCCGATCATCGGCGTGAGCGCGATCGTCGCTGCAGTAGGGCTCACCGAATCGGCCAAGGGCGACCTCCAGGAGACCCTCGCCGCCCTCGGCGACAACCTGATCCGGGGCGAGGCGACCGGCTCGTTCGGTGCCGATGCGCCGACCTTCACCGAAGATGTCGTCGAGCGAGTCAACCGCTTGGCCACGGTCGAGGGATCAACGGCGACCAAATCGGTGAGCGGCGTCATTACCACGCCCTATGAGGCGGCCCGCAGCTACTACACCGCCTTCCCCACACCGGTGCTCACGGCCGACGAGCACTTTCTCGATGTCATGCAGATCGAACTCGTGTCGGGCCGATGGCTCAACTCCTTCGATCAGGACACTGCCGCCCGCACCGCCGTGGTGGGGATCGGCCTCGCCGACGAATTCGGTTTCCGCGAGGGGAATCGAACCATCAAGCTCAACGACCTCAACTACGGCGTCGTCGGCGTGGTGGAGCGCTACCCACTCGACCCCGTCTTCGACAATGCCGTGATCATTCCGGCGTCGACCGCCGACGCAGATTTCGATGTCGGACTCGAACCCGACACGGTCTATGTCCGCTCAGACCCGGCCTTCACGTTGGAGACCGAGGCCGCTCTGCCAGTGGCCATCAACCTCGGTGGCGACATTGAGACCAGCACCAACGTGCTTTCCGACGCCCTGGAGGCCGAGGCCGCGGCCGACAGCACGCTGCAGATCATCGTCGCCGCCATGGGCCTGCTCGCCCTGATCGTCGGCGGCGTCGGTATCGCCAACGTCATGTCGATCTCGGTGATCCAGCGCTCGGCCGAAATCGGCATCCGCCGAGCGCTCGGTCACGGTCGCTCGTTGATCGCCTGGCAGTTCTTGATCGAATCGGTCGCCGTCGGGCTGCTCGGCGGGCTCGCCGGCGC
>Ga0181587_10005171_pt1 | contig 10669 bp, 11 predicted proteins | sample 071ome_27_FD_132463 | JGI IMG/M metagenome (GOLD analysis project Ga0181587, IMG submission 132463) | Coastal salt marsh microbial communities from the Groves Creek Marsh, Skidaway Island, Georgia - 071409AT metaG (megahit assembly) | ecosystem: Environmental > Aquatic > Marine > Intertidal...
CGATTACATACAGCAGCAGTTGGGCGAAAAGGAAAGCCGCGTTCCGCCATCTTCCGTTACCGATCCCTGGAAAGAATAGGGTGCTGATTACCCGGGCAATCCCCCTGCCTGGAATTGTATTTGGAGCCGATACATGAAACTGGACATCAAAAAAACGCTGACCATTATCACTAATATCGGTGTCATCGCCGGAATTATCTTTCTGGCGGTCGAGCTACAGCAGAACAACGAATTTCTGACGGCCGAGTCGGAAATCAACCTCATGCAAAACAGGAAGTACATTTCCGAGGTCATTCTCCAGGACGAGGAACTGGTCAAGGTTTTTGTCAAAATTGATAACGGCGAACCACTCGCGCCCGCAGACCAATACCGGCTGGATGCCATGTTCAACATCTACATGGTGAGCTTCCAGTGGGATTTTGCCCAGTTCCAGGAAGGGCGAATCAGCCGGGAGCAGTTGCCGGTCGAATCATGGATCAACCTGATCAATGGGGAAGGCATGATCAAGGTGCCGTTGGATTGGAAAGGGCTGTGGGAAGACAAGAAGCGAAACCTGGCGCCCGATTTCGTGTCATTCATGGAAGAAAGTGTATTTGTCCAATAAAGGGTCTGCTTACGACCCAAAGCGGAACCTTTTGGATTTCACCGTTAATCGTTGTTAAAAGGTCTGCTTTTGGGGTAAAACAGGGCTAAATCCCGCACTTTATGGCTTCCGGAGGGGGTGGCTGTGAAGGAAAAATTACAAGAATATGCTTTGATCGCTGAAATCATTTCAGCAGTTTGTATTGTGATGTCACTGATATTTGTGGGCATGCAAATAAATCAAAGTGCAGAAGAAACCGCTCTTAATACAAAGTCGATTCAAGCTGAAGCATATCAAGATTTATTAACGCAAATTGGCGCGCCAAATATCGTTCTGTTGGAAAATCCTGAATTAATAGATATTGAAGATCGCGTTCAGACAAACAGTAGTGATCTCACCCAAAATGATATAAACAGGTATTTGCCATACTTGCGCACTATGTGGCGGCATGGAAGTCTAGCTTATTATCAATATAAAAATGGAATAATTGATGAGCACACTCTTAGATCTGCCTTGGCCCCTACACTAGCTATATTAAGAAACAAAGTGCCTAGAGAATTATGGGAACGTAATAAGGGGTTATTTGAATCCGACTACTTAGAATATATAGGAACGAATTTAGAATAAATTAAGGCTGCTTCTGGCCGATAGCAGACCATATTGGTGTAAAAATGAATTGCCTGGCGGGAAAGCGTTAACTCAGCTTTAGCGCCAGCGCGCCGATCGCCTCGCCCATCTTCACCGCACGATTTTCACCCAGCCCTGACAGCCAGTTCGCCGCGTCCTTGCCGTACACCAGGATCACCGTCGAGCCCAGCTTGAAGCGCCCCATCTCCTGACCCTTGGCAAAGTGCTGCGGGGGATTATCGTCGTAATCGACTTCGTATAGGCCCTGCCCGGAAGGCGCCACCTGTCCCGCCCACACGGTTTCGATACCCGCCACGATCATGGCGCCAACCAGCACCATGGCCAGGGGGCCTGCGGCGGTGTCGAACAGGCAGACCACGCGTTCGTTACGCGCGAACAGGTTGTCGATGTTTTCGCTGGTGGTCTGGTTCACCGAGAACAGCTTGCCGGGCACGTAGATCATTTTTCTCAGCGTCCCGGCACAGGGCATGTGCACGCGGTGGTAGTCCTTCGGCGACAAATACACGGTGGCGAAGGCGCCATCCTGGAATGGCCAGGCGGTGTCTTCGGAGCCGCCGAGCAATGCCGTCAGGGAAAAGGACTTGCCCTTGGCCTGGATGACGCGGTCTTCGGTTATGTTGCCGGCGGCGCTGACCACGCCGTCAGCCGGGCTGACGATGGCATCCCCCATGGCATTGACCGGGCGTACATCGTCCTTGAGAGCGCGGGTGAAAAAGGCGTTGAACGTGGGATAAGCGGTCGGGTCTTCCTGGGCGGCTTCGGACATGTCCACGTTGTAACGTTTGGCAAAGCGCGTGATGAACGCATTCTTGATCCAGGGCGTGGTGGCATTGGCGATGCGCCCGACCAGGCGCGACAGCAGGTGCTGCGGCACAAGGTACTGGAAAACGATGAACAGCCCTTTCATGGATAGTGGCGTGTCAGGTTTCTATCGGCGTGTCCGGCAGGTTGCCCCATTCGGACCAGGAGCCATCGTAGGCCTTCACCTTGAAGCCAAGCGCCTTGGCGATGAGGTAGGTGAGCCCCGAACGGTGATGGGTCTGGCAGTGGGTGATGATGCTGTCGCCATCGTGTATGCCGAGTTCATCGAGCTCGGCCTTGATATTGTCCAGTGGCTTGAGCCGCAGGTTACGGGCGGGATCCATGGTGTCCAGCCAGTCGAGATTGACGGCGCCGGGGATATGGCCGCCGCGAGCTGCCGACACCTTGGTGCCGATGTATTCCTCATGGCTGCGCGCATCCCACACTTTCACGTGCGGGTCGTCGAGCGCCATCAGCACCTCGTTCACATCCGCATTCACCGACAGGTCCAGGGTCAGGCTGACGTCGGTCGGCGTTGCTTCATTTGGCGTGTTCTCCACGGGATGGCCTTCCTTGTACCAGGCGTGGATGCCGCCGTTGAGGTAGGAATAGCCCTGGTGGCCGATGATGTCCAGCGTCCAGATAAGGCGCCCGGCCCAGCCGCCGCCTTCGTCATCGTAGGTGACGATGTGCTTGTCCGGCGAATAGCCGATGCGCGCGAAAAGCGCTTCAAGCTTGTCCTTCGCCGGCAGCTTGCCCGGCGCGGGCGGGATGCCGCATACCAGTTCCCTGGGGTCCACATGCACGGCGCCGGGCACATGGGCCTGCGCGTAGGTGGCGGCCTGGCTGACATCCACGATCAACAGCTGCGGGTCGCCGAGCACACCGGCCAGCGTGTCGGGTTCGATGATCAGGTCAAGCGTGGCAGACATAGGGGCGTTACCGGGTGAAAAAAACGGATTCTAACTGATTCGCCAGGCGTTAGCGAAAGCGTGGAATATACCGTGCTCAGTTTTCCAGGGTCTGGCCGATCAGGCGGAAGCTGGCCATGCGCGCCGCGCTGATTTCGTCGTTGGCCACGGCGGTCTTGAGACTGCAGCCGGGTTCCCTGTCGTGGCGGCAGTCGCGGAACTTGCAGCGGCCCAGGTACTCGCGGAATTCGATGAAGCCGTTTTCCAGGGTCTCGCGGTCCAGGTGCTCGAGGTGGAATTCGCGGATGCCGGGGGAATCGATGAGGTCGCCGCCGTCGGGAAAATGAAACAGGCGCGCCGAGGTGGTGGTGTGCCGGCCCTTGTCGCCGGCCTCTGACAACGCCCCCTCCGCCGTGTTGGCATCCGGCAGCAGGGCGTTGATGAGGGCGGATTTGCCGACACCGGACTGTCCGACGAACACCGAGGTCTTGTCATCGAGCATGGCCTTCAGTTTGGCCAGGCCATCGCCGGACTTGCTGGACACGCGCAGCACCGGATAACCGATGCGTTCATAGATCGCCAACAGGTCATCCAGAGCAGCACGGTTGTCGGCATTGACGAGGTCCGACTTGTTCATCAGCAGCAAGGGATGGATGCGGTAATGTTCGGCCGCCACCAGGTAGCGGTCGATCAGGTTGGCGAAGGGCTCCGGCACCGGCGCGATGACGATGGCGAGTTGGTCGATGTTGGCGGCGACGGGTCGCAGCTCCCCCATGCCCGCGGGGCGTTCGAGAAAGTTCTCACGGGGCAGGGCGGCGATGACGACGCCGACCGGGTCGCCTGCCTGGAAGATGACGTAGTCCCCGGCGACCAGGGATTCGATATTCGAGCGCTGGAAGCAGCGGAATATGCTGCCCTGGCTGTCGCCCTCGAGCGCCTCGATGTCCAGTTGCTGGCCGAAATTGGAAATGACTATGCCTTTTTGCTCGGCACCGAGCTCGGAGGTATTGAGTGGAAGATCAGCCCGGGCTTCCTTTTTTGCCGCCCGCTCGGCGTAGGCGTCCTGCATCTTCTGAATGCGCCACAGCTGGCGGCGGTTGAGCTGCTTTTTCTTCATGCAGTGGTGGTGCGGCGGTTTTCGGTCATAAGGACTTATCTTCAGGGGCTTTCTTGCTACAATCGGGGCAGTATATAAGAAGCGCTTAGTGGCATTCCATGGATAAAAAGCAGCACCTCATCTGGATCGACCTGGAGATGACCGGATTGATCCCCGAGTCCGACCGCATCATCGAAATCGCCACCATCATTACCAATACCGACCTGCAGGTCGTCGCGGAAGGCCCCGTGCTGGCCATTCACCAGTCCGCCCAGACCATGGCCGGCATGGATGACTGGAACCAGCGCCACCATGGCGCGTCCGGCCTCGTCGAGCGCGTGAAACTGAGTCCGTACAACGAAAGCGAGGCCGAGCAGATCACGCTGAAGTTCCTTGACGAATATTGCGAGCGCGGCTTTTCACCCATGTGCGGCAACAGCATCTGCCAGGACCGCCGCTTCCTCGCCCGCTATATGCCGTCCCTCGAAGCCTTCTTTCACTACCGCAACCTCGATGTCAGCTCCGTCAAGGAACTGGCCAAGCGCTGGCGCCCGGATGTGGCCGACGGCTTCAAGAAGGAAAGCAGCCACAAGGCGCTGGAAGATATCCGCGACTCCATCGCGGAGCTGCGGCATTACCGCGAGCACTTTTTTATAACTGCTCGCTGAAGGCTCTGAATAACTGCTCGCTGAAGGCTCTGAAACCCGCCCGCTGACGGCTCCTCCCTTTTCACAACGCAAAAAAAGGCCCTGCGGGAGCAGGGCCAGTAGGGACTAACGGGCAATCGGAGTATTGCCCCAAGGAGACCGGCTGGGCCGGGCGTAACTTTCGCGACCTTTGTTCATGTTACGAAGCCTTGCCTCGGCCGGATCAACCGCTTGTCGTTTTTAGGCCGAAGCGACTATACTGGCCGGCACCGCAAGGCTCCCCTCTTCCATTAAATGTCATTTAAATCAGTGAGTTAAGACATGTTTAAGGTATCCAGAACGCTCCTTTTCCTGTTCCCGGCCGCCCTGCTTGGCGCCTGCGGCGGCAACGATTCCGCCATGGAAACGCCGGCCCCCGCAGCCCCTGTCGCCGCCAGCCTCGGCTCGGGCATCAACACCGCCAATTTCGACACCAGTGTCCGCCCGGGCGATGATTTTTATGCGTACGTGAACGGTACCTGGCTGCGGGACACGCCGATCCCGTCCGACAAATCCAACTACGGCAGTTTCACCGCACTCGCCGATGAAGCTGAAGAAAACCTGCGTGTCATCATCGAGCAGGCTGCAGGCCAGGAAGCGGAACCGGGCAGTGACGCGCAGAAGGTCGGGGATTTCTTCACCAGTTTCATGGACGAGGAGCGCATCGAGGCGCTGGGCGCAGAGCCCCTGCAGGCGACCCTGGCGGAAATCGCCGGCATTGCCGACAAGAGTGCCATGCTCATCAAGATGGCCGAGCTGAACCACATCAGCGTACAGATGCCGGTGGGCGTCTACATCGACAACGACGCCATGCAGTCCGACCAGTACATCAGTTACCTGACCCAATGGGGGCTGGGGCTGCCCGATCGCGACTGGTACCTGTCCGAGGGCGATGCGTCGCACGAGGAAGCACGTGCCGCGTACGGCAAATATGTAGCCACGGTGCTGGAACTGGCCGGCTACGAGCGCGCTGCCGAGGCGGCCCGATCCGTTCTGGCCATCGAGTTTCTCATCGCCGGCCAGCACTGGGATCGCGTGCAGAACCGCCAGCGTGAACTCACCTACAATAAAATGACCCAGGATGACCTGGGCGCCCTGGCCCCGGACATGGACTGGGACGCTTTCCTGGCGGCACTGGGCATCACCGAAACAAGCTACATCGTGCGCCAGCCCAGTTACATCGAAGGGCTCAACACTATCTGGAACGAAATCAGCCTGCAGCAGTGGAAGGACTATACGAGTTTCAAGTATGTCGACTCCCTTGCAGGCTATCTGGGCGAGGATTTCGTGAATGCGCAGTTTGATTTCGAGGGCAGGACCCTGGGCGGTCTGGAAGAAATGCGCCCGCGCTGGAAGCGCGGCGTCGATACGGTCGATGGATCCCTGGGTGAAGTGGTGGGCCGAATCTACGTGGAGCAGCATTTTGCCGACGAGGCCAAGCGGCGCATGGATGTACTGGTGGAAAACCTGCGCGAGGCATTCCGCGTCGGCATCGATGAACTGGCATGGATGACCGAGGCGACCAGGGCCGAGGCCCAGGAGAAATTGCGCAAGTTCACCACCAAGATCGGTTATCCCGAACAATGGAAGGATTATTCCGCCTTGAGCGTCTCTCCGGATGATCTCATCGGCAACGTCATTCGTTCACGCAACGTCGAGCACAACCGTGTGCTGGCCAAGCTGGGCAGCCCCATCGACCGCGGCGAGTGGTTCATGACGCCGTACACGGTCAACGCCTACTACAACCCGCCGATGAACGAGATCGTATTTCCCGCCGCCATCCTGCAGCCGCCGTTCTTCAACGTGGAAGCGGATGACGCGGTGAATTACGGCGGTATCGGTGCAGTTATCGGTCACGAGTTCAGCCATGGTTTCGATGACCAGGGCCGCAAGTCCGACGGTGATGGCAACCTGCGTGACTGGTGGACCGGAGAGGACGCCGAGGCCTTCACCGACCGTGCGGCCGCACTGGTGGATCAGTATAACCAGTTCGAAGTGTTGCCGGGCAAGTTCCTCAATGGCGAATTTACCCTCGGTGAGAACATCGGCGACTTGTCCGGGCTTGCCGTGGCCTACAAGGCCTATCGGATGTCGCTGAACGGCGAGGAAGCACCGGTAATCGATGGCCTGACCGGAGACCAGCGATTCTTCATGGGATGGGCGCAGATCTGGCGCCGCCTGTACCGGGATGAAAACCTGGAGATGCGCATCACTTCAGATCCCCATTCGCACAGTTGGGCCCGCTGCAACGGTGTGGTCAGGAATTTCGACGCCTGGTATGACGCGTTCGACATCCAGCCTGGTGACGCACTTTACCTGTCGCCTGAGCAGCGTGTGAAAATCTGGTAAGGGCAAAAGCGGTTTTTGCGAACGGGGTTACAAATTTTGAAAAGCATTCTGATTAAACTGTTCTGGCCTGTCCTTGGTCCCTTCGAGAAAGGAGACGGGCCGTACAGTTACAAGGCGTCGAGTCGCAGCATACTGCTGATCGTCGGCGTCCTGTTCGGCGGCCTGTCGGGCGGGTCGCTGTTCTTCTCCATACAGAAAGGGGAATACGCGGCCTTCCTGCCCATCGTGGTCTTCTTCGGCGTGGCCCTGGTCTGTCTCGTGGTAGGCGGTCTTGGTACTGATCGCGCCGTCGCGACGTTGTGGGGCAATGCGAAAAGCTCCCGCAAGGGCAAGTAAACGAATCCAAGAAGACGGCCTCGTGGTTAACAATTGTTCACTGCATTGGTGGTCGTCGATGCAGGAGGGCAACCATGAACACCATTCACCTGCAGTGCGACTGCGGCCGCATCAAGGGCGAGGTCCGGCACATCGCCCGCGCCAATTGCAATCACCTGGTCTGTTACTGCAATGACTGCCAAGAGTTTCCCCGTTACCTCGGCAAGGCCGGCAATGTTCTCAATTCCTGGGGTGGTACCGAGATCGTGCAGATCCCCCAGGCCTGGCTGGATATCACGGAAGGCGCTGACCTGATGCGCTGCATCCGTTTCGGCAAGAAAGGCATCTACCGCTGGTATGCCGGCTGCTGCAATGCGCCCATCGGCAACACGCTGGGTCCGGGCTGGCCTTTTATAGGGATCATCCACAGCTTCATCAGGCCCGAGGCCGAGCTCGCGGACACTGTGGGTCCCTCGCGCGGCAACGTCTGGGTCGAGTTTGCCGCACCGGGCGCACCGGATGACGTGCGCAAGCATTCATCCTCGTTCCTTCTGATGCTGCGTACGCTGCGGCTGATACTGGCCTGGAAAATGAAGGGACTGCACCAGCCTTCCGCGTTTTTCAGTTTCTCCGGCCAGCCTGCGGCAGAACCGGAAGTCCTTTCACACTGATTCGTCTGCCGGTATCGCCAGGCGCTTGTTCTGCGCGCTGATCACCAGGATCACGCCCGCGAGGATGATGGCCGCACCAAAGATGATGTGCGCGTTGATTTCCTCGCCGGCGATCAGCCAGCCGAGAAAGATGGCCACCGCCGGATTGACGAAGGCATAGGTGGACACGCTGGCGGCAGAGGCGTTTTTCAGCAGCCAGACGTAGGATGAAATGGCGATGATGGAGCCGAACACCACCAGATAGGAAAATGCCGAGAACGACACCAGTGAGATGCCCACGGGTTCGAAGGCGAACCATTCGCCGAGCACCAGGGACACCAGCAGCAGCGACAGGCCGCCGCCGAACATCTGGCAGGCCGCCGACATGAAAATCGAATCCGGCTGCGTGAACTTCTTGGAATAGATTGACCCGGTCGCCCACAACATCGAACCGAATATCACCACCAGCGCGCCGGGGATGTAGATGTCCGTCGCGGTGATTTTTACCGGGTCGATCAGCACCACCGTACCGATGATGCCGAGGCTGATGCCTGCCAGGCCCTTTACCGTGGGCGGCGGACCGCCGGCCCACAACCAGTCCAGCATGATCAGCCACAGGGGCAGGGTCGATACCAGCAGGGCGGCCAGGCCCGAGGTGATGTATTGCTCCGCCCACACGACCAGGCCGTTGCCCCCCAGGAACAGGAAGGTGCCGACAACCCACAGATTCAGCCACTGCTTCAGCGACGGATTGGCTGCGCCGGTCAGGCGCATGAAGGTGTACAAGAGGGTGCCTGCCGTGGTGAAGCGCACACCGGCCATCAGGAAGGGTGGAATGGTTTCGATGGCATAGCGGATCGCCAGGTAGGTCGATCCCCAGATGAAATAGATCAGGAAAAAAGCGATGACCAGTTTTGCCTGGAAAGGAACGTCCGGGAGCTGGTGCTTTCCCATTAATTGTTCAGCAGGTTGGCCGGGGAGTACTGGTCGGTGAGGATGCGCTGGCCGGTATCCCAGGTCACTTGCGTGTTCATGTACTGCGGATACTCGGTGACATCCATGCCGAACTGCTCGAGCCTGGCCTTGAAGGCCGGCGCCCGTGACTGGAGCGTGGCGCGGTCGGGCAGCGGCTGCATGGAGGCGACGATTACCCGGTTGCCGGTGCCGGCCTGGCGTATGTTGTAGATTTCGCCGAACACGGCGCGGTAGGTGTTCGATTCGGCGGCATACAGGCGGCTGGTGGAAAAGGTATTGGCCACGACCATGCCGTCATCAGGCAGCAGCTTCTTCACTTCTTCCAGGAACTCCACGGTCATCAGGTGCTCGGGAATGTACTCGCCGTTGAAGGCGTCGAGAATCACCAGGTCGAACTTCTCACCGCGCAGGCCAGCGCGCTTGATGTAGACGCGGGCATCGCCGACGTCCACCTTGATCTTGTCGGTCTCCTCGAAACCGAAGTACTCCCGCGCCACGCGGAATACGGCGTCATCGATCTCGGAGATGACGATCTCGGTGTCGGGGAAAAGCCGGCTGTAGGTGTCCGGCAGTGTGCCGCCGCCGAGGCCGACGATCAGCATGCGTTTCGGTTCATCCTGTACCAGCAGGCTGGACAGGGTCATCTTGGCGTAGGGAAAGACCAGTTCGACCGGGCGGTCCAGGAAACGGCAGCTCTGGTTCTGGCCGGAGCGACTGGTGATGGTGAAGCGCATGCAGCGGCGTGTCGAATCCTCGGTCACCACGATGTTGCGGTACAGGGAGCGTTCCTGGTGGATGTAGCGCACCCCGACCTGGGCGAAAGCGTCGACCGTGCTGATCAGCACGGCAGTCACCACGACGGCGATGACATGCCACTTGAACCGGGAAAAGACTGTCGGGGCTTTGTTCATGATGTTTTCATGCTGCCTTTATGCTGCGCTGGTCGATTGACGCGTGCCGGTAATGATAGCAGCGGCACCGGCGAGCACCAGGCTGGCGACCATGGTGACCAGGATCTGGTTCACCTCGAACCACAGCACCAGATAAAAGGAGGTGGCCAGTGTGCCCAGCGCGCTACCGAGCGTGGAGATGAAATACAATTTGCCGGCGACATGGCCGCTGCCGTGGGTGGACTCCACCATCAGGCGTACCGAGTAGGGCGCGATCATGCCCATGATAGCCGTGGGCAGGAAAAACAGCAGCATCGAAACCACCAGCGAGCCGTAGCGCGGATCCTCGATCTGCAGGAACACGAACTCCATGATCTGGTTGCTCCAGAAGACCAGCGGCAGCAGGAAGACGGCCGAGGTGGCAAAGAAGGTACCGTAGATTTTCAGGTTGGGATTGTGCAGGGACAGCTTGCCGCCGCACAGGTAGCCAATGGACAGCGACAGCATGAATACGGTGATGATGCTGCCCCAGACATAGATCGAGCTGCCGAAGTAGGGGGCCAGGATCCTGCCGCCCAGCAACTCAATGGCCATGATGATGAAGCCGGCAATAAAAGCCAGCACCATGACCAGTACGGTTTGCAGGCCATTCTGTGAATTTTTGTCTTTCATAGGAGCCGCCCAGTATATCGCTTTTATCCCTGGTGCTGATACTGACTTTCGTTGCGGCTATTACGCGCGCCCGGGCCGCGTTGGAAGATTTTC
>Ga0181587_10005173_pt1 | contig 10668 bp, 6 predicted proteins | sample 071ome_27_FD_132463 | JGI IMG/M metagenome (GOLD analysis project Ga0181587, IMG submission 132463) | Coastal salt marsh microbial communities from the Groves Creek Marsh, Skidaway Island, Georgia - 071409AT metaG (megahit assembly) | ecosystem: Environmental > Aquatic > Marine > Intertidal zone...
CCTGCAACGAGGGTGTCCTCTCGGTGGACCTTGTCACACGGGCCCTGGAGCTTGATGTGACCACCGAGGAAGATATCGTCTGCACCTTCAACAACGAGTTAGCATTACCGGATGGTTCGCTACTCATTAGCAAATCCTGTGACACCACGAGCGGAGCTGACGGCTCCTGGACGTTTACGCTGACAGGTCCGGAGGGGTCCTTGGAGAACAGTACTACCGAGGCCTGTAATGACGGGTCGGTGACGCTGACCTGCGAGAGCCCGACCAACTCTGTCACCTGTGAAGGGCTGGAGCCGGGGGCGTACACCATCACCGAGGACGATCCTGACCAGGCGCCGTGGAATCTCACCAACATAGACTGTTCAGGCGGCGCTTCAGTGAGCTGCGACGTCAACAGTGGTTCGACGGCATCTATTGAGCTTGCTGATGGCTTGGGTACGGGCTCGGGTGCCGCGCGTTTTACGAACACGGAAGAAGCCACCATTCGGATCATCAAGCAAACCGTTCCGGCAGATCTCGATGATGTTTTCGACTTCAGCGGTGACCTGGGAGCTTTCCAACTGACAGACGGTGGTGCACCGAAAGAGGTGGCTAACCTGATACCGGGAGACACCTACTCGGTGACGGAAGAGGACGCACCCGGATTCACAATCACCGCTTTCTCCTGCAGCGGCACGAATTGGGCAGGCACCGGTGATGGTGACACGGTGGAGATCACCCCCGATCCGGGCGAAACGGTCACGTGCACTGTGGTCAATACACAGAACGCGGGCACCATACAAGTCTGTAAGGATACTGTTCCAGCAGGTGCATTGACCGCCTTCCAGTTCACACTGGCCGGCCCGAGTGCTGGATTGCCCGTCAGTGCAGATCTGGTCGACGGTGAATGCAGTGAGCCGGCGGTCGTTGCGGTGGGCTCGGGCTACTCCGTTGTAGAGGCTGCCGAGGAGGGCTGGGAATTGACCAGCGCGACCTGCAGTGACGGATCGCCCGTCGGAAACATTTCGGTCGAGGCTGATGAGGCCGTGGTGTGTACGTTTGTAAATACCCAGCTGAATCCGGCTATTTCGATAGTGAAATCACCTGAAAGCCAGCTCATCGACCTGGGCGGGACGGCTTTCTGGACCATCGAGGTGACGAATACGGGTGATGTCGATTTCGTCGATGTGGACGTGTCCGATGAGTTGGCGCCCGATTGCGATATCGGGTCGATTGGCTCGTTGGCGGCGGGTGCGTCTTACGTCTTTGATTGCTCACTGAGCGGCATTGGATCCCCATTGACCAACGTGGCCTGCGCTGCCGGGCAGCCGGAAGGCTTCAGCACTGCGGTCGAAGATTGCGATTCCGCGCGGGTCTCCTTCCCGGTCAAAGATGTCCCAGTTGACGGGCGTTGGGCGCTTATTCTGCTGACGCTGTTGATGATTGCTGGTGCGTGGACTCGGCGATACGACTGGCGATAAGCACTACCCAGGCACGTGACCGCGCAAGCGGTCGCGTCACATGACAAAGCCCGGCAATTGCCGGGCTTTTTTCATTCATTTCTCTCTGAAAAACGCTGTTATTAATGATTGAAAAGACTGTAAATAGTGACAGTGACCCTAAATCTTCTCAGTGACTAACATTTCCCCACGCTTGGGAAATATTGATTTCCCACCTCAAGGAAAATTCGGAGCATTAAAGCGTTACTTCGGTTCTTAAAGAGACTTAACAAAGTCCGGAACAAAAGGCTGAAGCTACCGCGAAGTGCAGACTCCGAGGAGGATTTGGAAATGAAACTGCGATTTGAACATTCAAGAGATTTATCCTCAATCTTGCTGGGTGCCGCATGTGCCTTTACCTTTGCCGCCTCGCTGGCCGTTCCCGGTACCGCCGATGCTGCTGACCGATTCGGTAATATCGCTACCCGCGGTAAAGTGCTTTCCGGTCCGGGCAACGAAATGATCGCCGGGTTTATTATTGAGGGCGATACCACCAAATGCAGCGTGGTTCGTGCCCGCGGACCCAGCATGGGCATCAGCGGAGTGCTCGCGGATCCTGTGCTCGAGGTGAAGCGCAGAACGTTACAGACCGACGGCAGCTTCAAGTGGGAAACTGTCGCGATCAATGACGACTGGCAGGATCAGGAATATCCCGAGGACGTTGCCATTATCGAAGACCTGGGCAAGGCGCCCCGAGATGCGAAAGAGGCGGCCATATTCGGATGTTTTGAGCCGAACACGCCCTACACCGCGATCATCAAAGGCGCTGGCTCTACCACCGGTATCGCCATTGCGGAGGTGCTGGACGCAGACTCTCTGGAAGAATTGGAAGTTGTCAATGGCGACCTGGGCGCTATGCAGGCACAGATTGACGACTTGACTGCTTTGGTCAATAGCCTACAGTCGCAGATCAACGGGCTCGCAACGGTCGCCAGCACCGGTGACTACGAAGACCTACTCAATAAGCCGTCCGGCGGCACCGGCGGTGGTGGAAACTACACCGATGCTGACGCCGTCGCAGCCGTGCGCGAAATTTTGCACCCCGTGGCAGAATCAGGCAGCTATGCGCAACTCAACGGCAAACCGAACTTTGCCAGTGTTGCATTCAGCGGCGATTACGGTGATCTGTTGAACACCCCGAATGGTAACGGCGGCACCAATGATGCACTCAATTACATGAGCGTTGTAGACGGTAAGCTGCGGATTTCAAACATCGATCTTCAGGTGCTGGGCGGTAACGTACTGATCGGCACGGGCGGAATCGGTAGCGGTCTGCACAACCTGGTGATCGGCGAGGGTAATGAATGGGACGGCAACCACAACCTGATTCTTGGCAAAGACAACTTTGCAAACTCCCAACGCTCGTTCATTCAAGGTCGGTTCAACTACGCTATCAACAATGTAGCGAATGCTGCATTGCTCGGTGGTGAGGCCAACTCGGTGACTATCGATAATGGAACGATTGTTGGCGGTCAAGATAACACCGTTACGAATGCGCCTTTCGCAACAATCACTGGTGGTGACAGCCGGCAAACAAGCTACAACAGCGAAATCATTGCAGACGGCTAGTAAAGGAACACCCACCTAAACGCGCGGCAAAAGTATATAGGGTACTCAGAAACATACGCTTTCCAAGCGGTTGGGGCTGCCTTCGGGCAGCCCTTTTTTTATGCCAGTCGCAAATACCATTCATAGTCCCGGTTGGTCACCTGCGCATTGAAATGGTCGCATTCCTCTCGCCGCACGCGTTCGAACACCCGGTGATATTCCTGCCCAAAGTACTCGGGCAGTATCCGCCCTTGCTGCCAGGCATTCAGCGCCAGCGACCATCGCAGCGGGATGGTCGGCTCATACTCCACCTCGGCCCTCTCGGGCACCATCGCGGGGGGCTCGATTTGCCGACTGATCCCGTGGTGCATGGCGGCCAGTACCGCGGCGGAAGCCAGCCAGGGGTTGGCATCGGCACCGGCCACGCGATATTCCAGCCGGACGTTTTCCTGCGATGCCACCGGCAGGCGAATGGCAACGCCCCTGTGGTTTGGGCCCCAGTTGGGCATGGCGGGCGCGTAAAAACCCGGCGCGTAACGGCGATACGAATTCGCGTTGGGCGCCATCACTGCGATGCTCTCGTTCATACAGGCCGCCAGGCCGCCGATTGCATGACGCAGTGTGTCTGAAAACGGGCCATCTGCGCTGCTGCCCGCGAACACATTGTTGCCGTCAGAGTCCAACAGGCTGATGTGCAGGTGCAGGCCGCTGCCGGCATGTTCCTGGAATGGTTTGGCCATGAAAGTGGCCGCCAGGCCGTTGCGTCGGGCAGCGGCGCGGATGGCGCGTTTGAGCAGGGCTGCGTGGTCGCAGGCGAGCACAGGGTCATCCACGTGCTGCAGATTGATTTCGAATTGGCCCGGCGCGTATTCTGACAGAGCGGCGCTGGCCGGCAGATTCTGCGCGCCGCAAAAGGCGTCCACGTCTTTGAGAAAATCATCCACTTCCTCGAGATCCTCGAAGGTGGCGTACTGGACGCCGTCCTGGGCAAGCGCGCTGCCGGGGATTCTCGGCATTCTCGGCTGGAACTGTTCGCCGTCATGCTCAACCAGGTAGAACTCCAGCTCGGTGGCCATGACCGGATTCAGACCCATGTCGAGCAAAGGCTGCAACGCCCGCTTCAGTACATTCCTGGGATCGAACGGGTAGGGTTCGCCGGCAAAAGTGCTCAGCGACATCATGCATTGCGCGGATGATTGTGCAGCCCAGGGTACAGGCGCGAGGCTGCCCGCGACCGCCGTACCGCGTACGTCAGGATCGCCGTCATTGGAGCCGTAATCGACATATTCCGGCACGGCTCCCTTTATATTGAGCAGCGTGGTTCCACCGCAGTGATTCACGCCCTTTCCGAACAATTTGCCAAAGTCCGAACGCTCCACCCGTTTCCCGCGCAGCACGCCGCAGATGTCCGGGGCCAGCACTTCCAGGTAACGCGTCTCGGGGTGCTGTTCGAGGTAGTGCTCAAGTTCCATGTCGGGGTGTTCCTGTGTCATGTGGGGTGCCCGGTTGCGTTCAGGTTTTGCCAGCCCGCCAGGCGATCGCCGCGCGTGCGCCCTCGGTATGGAGGATCCGGTTAAACGCCCTGGACTCGTCGGTTTCGGTCAATTCTACTTCGATATCCACTTCCAGCGCCTGCAGCAAAGCCTCGCGCATGCCGGCGATGTCACAACCCTGGTTGATGGCCTGCTTGGTCAGGCGCACGGCCAGCTGGTCGTTCCCGGCTATTTCCAGGGCCAGTTCCCGGGCCGCTTCAAACAGCGATTCGGTGGGTGTTACGCGATTCAGCAGGCCCCAGCGCTCCGCTTCTGCAGCCGTAATTCGGTCGGTGCCGGTCAATAGCCACTCCTTGGCTTTCTTGGGGCCGCACAGCCAGGGCAAGATCAGGGCTACGATACCGCTGCCGAACTTGACTTCGGGCGCACCCAGGCGGGTGTCCTGGCTGGCCAGGGTGATATCGCAGGCCAGCGCCATTTCCATCGCGCTGCCCAGGCAATAGCCGTGCGCGGCGGCGATAGTGGGCTTGGGGCAATCCCAAAACCGCATGATGATGTCGAAATCGGCGGTCAGCTCAGCGCGAACCGACTCCGGGTTGATGTCCGCGTCGGAGCTTTCAAGGTCAAATCCCGCCGAGAACGCCCGACCCGCACCGCGCAGCAGGATCACGCGAACCGTGTCATCGGCTTCCGCGGCATCCAGGGCCTTGTTCAGCTCTTCCACCATCGTTGTGCTGATGGCATTGAGCTTGTCGGGCCTGTTCAGCGTGAGCCAGGCCAGGGGGCCATCGCGCTCAAACAGCAGGGTCTCAAAGTTCACGGCGGAGCCTACGGCGTCGAGAGCTGAATCCAGGCGGATTTGGTCTGGGTGTAGGCCTTGTAGCTGTCGATGCACTTGTCGCGTGCATTGCCCGACTGCTTGTAGCCGCCAAAAGGCTGGGTGTAATCGCCCGCGTCGAAGGTGTTGACCCAGACGATGCCCGACTCCACGGCCTTCACCATGTGCATGGCCTTGTCGATGTCCCGGGTCCACAGGCTGGCGGCCAACCCGTAAATGGTGTCATTGGCGATGTGGATGGCCTCATCCACGCCGTCAAACGGAATCATGCAGGCCACCGGGCCAAAGATCTCCTGCCTGGCGATGGTCATGTCATTGTTCACGTCTGCAAACAGCGTGGGGTTCACGAAGGCGCCAGGCTCCAGTTCCTCCGGGGCATCACCCCCAAACACCAGGCGCGCGCCCTCGCTCCGGCCGGCATCGATCATGCCCAGTACCCGGCGCTGGTCAGCCTTGGTGACCAGGGGCCCCATGCTGGTGCCGGGGTCCAGGGGCTGGCCGGGCTGATAGGCGAATTGGCCCTCGGCCGTGAAACGTTCGACGAACTCGTCATAGATGGGACGCTCAACCAACAGGCGGGAGCCGGCGTTACAGACTTCGCCCATGTTCTCGTAGATCCCGCAGTAGGCGGCCTCGATGGCCGCGTTCATGTCCGGAAGATCAGCCATGAAAATCTGGGGCGATTTGCCGCCGCACTCGAGCCCGACGTGCTTCATGTTGGACTGGCCGGCATACTGCAGCATCAGTTTTCCGACCTCTGTGGAGCCGGTAAACGTGATCTTGGCCACGTCATGGTGCAGCGCCAGGGCCCGGCCTGCCACCTCACCCATGCCGTTGACTACGTTGAACACGCCTGCGGGCCCGCCTGCCTCCGTGAACAGCTCAGCCAGCCGGGTGCTGGTCATGGGTGATTGCTCCGCGGGTTTGAGCACCACGGTGTTGCCCGCAGCCAGTGCCGGGGCGAATTTCCACGCGGCCATGAGCATGGGATAGTTCCATGGCGTGATGGCGCCGACCACGCCCAGTGGCTCACGGAGGATGAAGTGCATGGCGTCAGACGCGGTGTTGGTGACTGCGCCGTCGACCTTGTCGATGCACTCGGCCATGAAGCGAATGGTCTCGCTGACCAGCGGCAGGTCGACACCGATGACATCGGAGATGGGTTTGCCCATGTCGAGGGTTTCCAGCACCGCCAGCTCTTCGGCGTTTTGCTCAACCAGATCTGCGAAGCGATACAGGATGGCCATACGGTCACGGGGCGCCATGCGCGACCAGCATCCGGAGTAAAACGCTTTGCGGGCCGCGGCCACCGCGCGGTCCACGTCCTTCTCAGTGCCCTCGGCCATGGCGGCCACAACCTCGCCATTGCTTGGATCGATGGTTTCGAAACGCCCGCCTTCGGCGGCATCGGTCCAGTCGCCATCAATGAACAAGCGTGTTTCTACCTGCGCTCTGGCTTTATCGGCCAGTTCCAGCCAACGGCTTGCATCATGCTTGGCAATATTTTCCAGGCTCATAGTGCACTTCCTCCGGGATTAATCGGTTTCCTCCGTCGCGCGTCCCACCACCAGGGCGTCAACCGCGACACAGCGTTCTGAGGTCACGATCAGCGGGTTGACGTCGACCTCCTGTAAAACGTCAGCCAGGGCGTGAACCATGACCGAAAAAGCAGATGCCGCTTCACACCAGCTGTCGAGCCGGGCTTCGGCTCGGTCGCGCCGGGCGTCCAGCAATGCCCGCAGTTTGAGTTCGTCGGTCAGGCGATGCGCCTGCGCGGCATCAAATGGCGCAATGGCGTAGCGCACGTCTTTCAGTGATTGTACGTTGATTCCGCCAAAACCTAGCAACACCACGGGTCCGAACTGCTCATCGCGGATCATGCCCAGCAACATTTCTGTCCCTGGCTCATCGATCATGGCCGTTACGGCTGCCTCGGCCCCCAATGCAGCCGACATGCGTTCATAGGCCGCCTCCAGCGCGTCCGCGCTGCGGATGCTGAGCAAGACGCCGTCGTGGTCCGTTTTGTGCGTCAGGCCCGGCTGCAGCGATTTGAGCACGACGGGAAAGCCGATGTCAGTGGCGGCGGCAACGGCGGCTTCTTTTGAATCGACGCGGCGATATTCGTTGACCGGCAAGCCGAAGTCACGCAGCAGCTGGATGGATCTCAATTCGTCCAGCGTCTGCCCCTGGCTGAGCACTTGACGCCAGTACGCCACTTTTTCCGGATCGGGTCCGGGCAACGCCTGCTCAGGGCGCGTGAGAAAATCACGCCACCTCATCAAGCAGCGGGCGCCCGCCAGGAAGGAGCGCACGCCATCCATGACCGGGAAGCCTTCCCGGCTCACCTCGATGGCCGCCGGGTCGTGGCCGCTGCCCTGCCGGTTGGATACCAGGAACACCGGTTTGCCGGAGGCGGCGTGACCCACGCGCATGTAGTCAATGTAGGGCGGCAAAATCTTGCCCATGGGGGCGCGGTCGTGAATCACGGCGGCGAAGGCGGTGGCCGGGTCCTGCATCAGCGCGGCCAGTGCCTGTTCCATGATCCTGTCCGCGTCGGGGCCTCCCGCGCCCCAGGCGTCCAGCGGGTTGACGGGCGGCAGGCCAGGGTCCAGCAGTGCTTCCAGCCGCCGGGTCGTGTCGGCCCCGATCCTGGCGATCGGTACCCCCATGTCAGCGGCCAGATCGATCAGCAACTGGCGTTCACCGCCGGAATCGTGGATGGCAGCGAGCGCGCCGCAGCCCACCGGGTGCGGTTGCGCGAACATCATCAGCGTGGTGGCCATTTCGTCCATATCATGGACGCGCTGAACGCCGTAGCGGTCGAATACGGCCTGGTAGCTGTCGTCGCGCCCGGCAATTGCTCCAGAGTGAGACACGGTCAACCGGGCGGCCAGCTCGGTGCGCCCCACCTTGAGCGCAACGATGGGAATGCCCAGGTCGCGCGCTTTTTCAAACGCGGCTATCAGCGCGCTCGGGTCTCGGGCGGTCTCCATGAACAGGCCGACGGCGCGTGTGCCGGGTAAATCAAGGGCAAAATCCAGGTAGTCGTGCATGCCGATGTTGAGTTCCTGGCCGGTGGATACCGCCAGGTTGAAGTCGATGCGTTCTTCGCAGTCCATAATGCCGGACATGCCGGCCCCGGAATGGCTGATCAAAGCCACGTTGCCGCCGCGCACGTGGTTCGGGCGCGTGTCGAAGCCGCATGCCCAAATGCCGTCGTGGAGGTTGTAATAGCCCATTCCGTTAGCGCCGCATACCATGAGGCCTGTCTCCCGGATCCTGGCCGCCACCCGGTCGCTGAGCAAGGGTGGTTCATCATCCTCCAGGAACAGGGCGGCGAAGATGGTGGCGGCGGACGCTCCGTGCGCGGCGATGGCGTCCAGGGCCCCCTCTATGCGGGCTGCGCCAAGGCAGACGATGACGTGGTCGACCGTTTCGGGCAGCGCGGCCAAATCGGGAAAGCAGGGGATGTCCAGGACATCACTTCGTCCCGGATTGACGGCGTAGAGGTTGCCGGGGAACCGGCCCAGCAAGAGGTTCTCCATGGTCTGGCGGCCGACCGAGCCGGGGCGCTCCGTGGCGCCGAGCACGGCGACGGACCGGGGCCTCAGCAGGGGATCGAGCCGGTGGGCCATGGACGGGGCTGTGCGACCTCGTCCCTGCTCAGAAATCGGCCGGCGGCGTCTGGCGCCGTCGCGGCGGATCCCAGAACGGATCCTTGACGACCCGGGCATTCGCCATCACGCGGCTCCACTTGAGTTCGCGCTGGTAATAGATTTCGACCAGCACTTCGTCACCGATCTTGCCATGTGGCATGTCCAGCGTCGCCAGGGCGATGTTTTTCTTGGCTGAGGGGGACCACATGGCTGAGGTAATCCAGCCGATGTTCTTTTCGCGCCGGTCAAAGACGTAGGCGTTGTTGGCCGGCTTGTTGCCCTCGATATCCAGCTTGACGAAGCGGTAGCGAGACCCGCGCGCTTTCTCCTCCAGCAAGGCGCGGCGGCCATTGAACAGCGGCTTGTTGAAATCCACCAGCCAGCTGAGGCCCAGTTCCAACGGGGAGCGGGTATGGGTGGGTCGCACCGTGTGCATGGCCGGCATGAAGTCCACGCCGGCGAGAATGAAGCCGGCCTCGATCCGCGTCATGTCCAGCGCGTCCGAGCCCATGGGCCGTATGTTGTGCAGTTCGCCCGCTTCGAAAAGACGGTCCCACAGCAGCTCCGCGTGGTCGGGGTCAATCCACAGCTCATAGCCCAGGTCTCCGGTGTAGCCGGTGCGCGAAACCATCAGCCGGGTGCCGGAGAAATCGAAATGCGCCAGCCCGAACGGCGTCAGGTTTTCAATACCCGCCAGGCCCATTCGTTTGAGCGTGGCGCAGGCGGTCGGGCCTTGCAAAGCCAGCCCCGCGACATCGTGCGTATCTTCCACGATGTCCACGTCAAAACCGTTGGCGTTGATCATCAGCCAGTCGATCTGGTGTTCCTGTGAGCAGAGTCGGTAGCGTCCGGGCTCCAGGTGGAAAATGGTGCCATCGTCGATCACCTGTCCCTCGTCTGTGCACCAGACGCAATAGCCTACGCGTCCCGGCTTGATTTTTGCCACGTCACGGGTCACCAGCCGGTTCAGGAAGGGCAGGGCGTCCGGGCCGCTGATGACGTGCTTGGTCATGGGGGTGAGGTCGAACACCGCGCAGGCGTTTCGGGCCGCGAAGTATTCCAGCGTGGCGTCAAAATACGCCGGCACGGACAGGTAGTCGTACCAGCGGCTCCAGGTGCGCAGCACGTTGAGTTCTTTTTGCCGGCTGTGAAACGGGCTGGGGTAGACCTTGTTTCGCCAGTGATCGCGATGCTCGAAATGGACCGTTCTCATTGCCTTATCCTCCCGCCGACTCGATGATCGCGTTGGCCGCGTTGCGCCCGGCGCTGCCCATGACGCCGCCGCCGGGGTGGCAGCCCGCGCCGCACAGCCAAAGTCCGTTAACCGGCGTCCGGTACTGGGCCGCCCCGTACACGGGCCGCATCATCAGGAACTGGTCCATGGCCATTTCCGCATGATGCCAGTGCCCCCCGGACATACCAAAACCGGATTCCATGTCGGCCGGTGTCAGTAATTCCGAATACAGTGTCTTGCCACGAATCTCCGGGTCGTGCTTGGCCAGCACATCCATCACCCTGCCCGTGAAGGCGACTTTGGCTTCGCTCCAGCCCTGTTTCAGGTTGTGAGGCGCCCACTGGACCACCGCGGAGAGCACGTGCTGGCCGGCCGGAGCCAGGCTGTCATCGTGCAGGGAGGGGACCGTGATTTCCATCAC
>Ga0181587_10005175_pt1 | contig 10667 bp, 7 predicted proteins | sample 071ome_27_FD_132463 | JGI IMG/M metagenome (GOLD analysis project Ga0181587, IMG submission 132463) | Coastal salt marsh microbial communities from the Groves Creek Marsh, Skidaway Island, Georgia - 071409AT metaG (megahit assembly) | ecosystem: Environmental > Aquatic > Marine > Intertidal zone...
ATTCAGGGTGAGCCTGCCGCTCATGGTGCCGCTGGCAGACTGGAAGTTGCGGGCCTGCAGGTTGCCGTTGAGGTTGAAGCCGAGGAAGCTTGCCTCGATCCCGCTGAGATCCATGTTGCCGGTGGCCATGTCGACATCGAAGGGCGCATTGATGTTGAAGCGCTTGTTGCTGACATTGCGCAACTGTCTGCCGTAGGTGTTCAGGGGCGACTCACGGCCGCCGCTGACCTGGCCGGCGATCTGCAGCATGAGCGGCAGGTCGGGGCCGCTGGCATTGAGGCGTCCCTGCAGGATCGGGGTATCCGTGTTGGTGTTGCGGGCGTTGAAATTACCGCTGACGGTGGCGCCCAGGGCGCGCACTTCCAGTTCGGGAATGACGATGTTATTGGCCTGCAGGTTGGCGTCGAAACGGGTCCTGACGAGGAAGCTCTGGTCGGGGGCCTGCTGCAGTTCGCGGCCATAGCGGGACAGTTCGGAATTGCGGCCGCCCTGGAACTGCCCGGCGACTTCCAGAAGTGTCGGCAGGTCGGGCCCCGAGGCATTGATGGCGCCGTTGATCACCGGGCTGCCGGATTGCAGGTTGGCGGCATTGAGGTCACCGGTGATGGTGGCGTCGAGCAGGCTGGCATTGAGGCCGGTCACTTTCAGGTTGCCTGCGGCGGGTTCGACTTCCACGAGCCCGGTGATTTCAAAACTGCGGCTGTTCAGGCTGGTGATCTGGCGGACCAGGTCGTCGTTCTCCAGGATCTGGAACAGGACGGCCAGGTCGGTACCGGCAGCGGCCATGTTGACCTGGTACAAGGGTGAATTGCCGGCAATGCCGCGCCCGTTGATGTTGGCGTTGACCTGCGCATCCAGCGCCCGCAGCGAAAAGTCGCGCAGTATGAGGGTGTCTTCGGCAAGGTCGATGTTGACGGAGGTGTCCATGGCAATCTCGGCGGAGCCGTTGGGCACATTGTCACCGCTGAGCGTACCGGTCAGGGACAGCGGGTCGAGTTGGTAACGTTCATTGTCCAGGTCGTAAAGGATCGTACCGGTCAGGTTGATCGAGGCTGCCAGGGCAGGTTGCGTGGCACGGGCATTGAGCGCCATGGACAGGGCCAGCGGCTCGCCGTAAACCAGTTCGCCGGTACTGATATTGATACCGTCGACATCGTAGCGGACGCTGTTGAAGCGATCGTCGAAGGTCAGGGCGGCATCCTGGATATCGACGCCGCCGATGACCAGGTTGTTCAGGGCGTTGCCTGAATCCGTTGCCGGTTCTGCAGTCTCGCTTGCCGGGATGGTGGCGTTCCAGTTGGCCTGGCCGGCGCCGTCGGTCTCCAGGTGGATGCGGGTGCCGCGCAGGCGGATGGTGTCGATTTCGTATTCGCGGCTCAGGAGCGGCAGCAGCTTGGCGCGAAACTCGGCGCGCTCTGCGGTCAACAGGGGAGTAGCACTGAACCCTTCAGGATTATGGACGACGAAATCGTCCAGGGTGATGCCCAGCCAGGGGTACAGGGTCAGGCCGATATTGCCGTTGAAGGAAACGCTGAGACCGGCGGTATCCCGGATCTTGCCTTCAAGAAACGCCTTGTGCTCGTTGGGGTCCAGGTTGACGACATAGAAAAAGCCGACAACCACGACAGTGAAAACCAGGGTGACCAGGGAAACGGAGATTTTGAGAAAATTTTTCATGGAGGTTGTGTTTTACCGGGGCAAAACGAAAAAATGGGCTGTCATATTAGACCAGAACTGCAAACGGGATGTTGCAATATAACAGTGAATTTTTGCGCAGTATTGACTCCCGAAAACGGCCCCGGATTTGTCGGGCTGGCCAGCGGCCTGCAGCTCCAACCATGCAAATACCGGGGAGTTTTGCACTAACCGGTCGAAACCCTTGCAAATGCAGCGGTATTTATCGATTCTAACTCCCGCCAAACTAAGCCGCGAAAGGGGAGTGCTGCAGGCAGCGCATGAAGTTCAGGCAATTTTTCAACTGGCGGTTTTCGCTGATCTTTTTCCACCGCTGGCTGGGCATTCTGGTCGGCCTCATGTTCGTGATCTGGAGCCTTTCCGGCATCGTGCTGATGTATGCCGGCATTCCCCACATGACCGCCGGCGAGCGCCTGCACCGGCTGCCGGCACTGGACCTTGCCACGGTCAGCGTCACACCCGCCGAAGCCCTGGGGCAGGTCCAGGGCGCCCCTTTCAGGCTGCGTGTTTCCATGCACGGCGACCGGCCCGTTTACCGCATCAATACCGGGTTCGTTTTTGGCAGCTGGACCGTGGTTTATGCCGATACGGGTGAGCGCGTACCCGACCTCGACGCCGAAGCGGCGACGGCCTGGCTCGCGGATTTCCTGCCCGATTATGCGGGCGGGTTTGTCGTCGAGACCACGTTGCAGGGGCCGGACATGTTCACACATTCCCCGGGCATCCAGAACCACATGCCCATGCATCGAATCGCCCTCGATGATGCATCCGATACCGAGTACTACATGTCGGCCGGCAGCATGGAGCCGGTGATGAAAACCACGTTCTGGACGCGCATCCTGGGCTTTAGCGGATACAACATGCACACCCTGTTTTTCTTCCGGCAGGCATCGTGGTGGACGCCGCTGCTGCAATGGCTGGCCTGGATCGGACTGGGCATGGTGATTCTTGGCGTGGTGCTCGGCATCTGGCGTTTCAATTTCAGAAAGAAATACAAAAAGACCGGGGAGGCCTGGCGCACGCCCTACAGCGGCTGGCACCAGTGGCATCATTGGGCCGGCATCATTTTCGGCATCATGGCCGTATCCTGGGTATCCAGCGGTCTGGTGTCACTGAACATCTTCCCGGTGATTACGGAAACGCTGTATACCGAAGCGCAGATCGAAGCGGGCGCCCGCAGCGTGCAGGGGCAGGGGGACCATATCGATTTTTCCCCGCTTACCGTTGCCGGGCTGCAGCATGCGGCAGCCGAACTGGCCAGTGAATTCGCTATCAGTGAGATGGAGCTCATCGAGTTTAACGGCAACCTTTATTACCTCGCCTATCGCAAACCCGACCGGCAGGAAATGCTGGACTGGGATTCCCGCAGCGCTTTCGACTTCATCACGCCCACCCTCGAGTGGGAGCATCGGCTGATTTCCGCAACCGACACCGGGGCCCAGCCGTTCAGCGCCTTCAGTGAAGCTGAGCTGCTGGCGATTGCCAGACAGGCACTGCCCGGAGCGGCCATCACAGAGGCGGCCTGGCTCGACGAACCGGACAGCTACTATTACCGGACCGTGGATTCCTTCGACCTGGGTTTGCCCCGGTCCGTGCGCCAGGTGCCGGTCCTGCGGGTGAAGTTCGACGATCCCCGGTCCACCTGGCTGTACCTGGAGCCAGGCCTGGGCCAGTTGACCAAACTGGAGGTCATCGACAGGCGCAACCGCTGGGGTTACTACGGCCTGCACGGCCTCGATTTTGCCTTCCTTTACACCAACCGGCCGCTGTGGGACATCATCATGCTCAGTCTCGCCATCGGCGTGGTGACGTTGAGCGTCACCACGCTGGTGCCGGCGTGGCGGCGGGTCAGGAAAAATGTCCTGAAAATCACCCGCTTGGGCAGGCAGCCTGCCGAGCAGGAAGATCCCGCCTTCAATAGATAAAACCGATAACGGGGCTGCATTTAAACAATTAGACAGAAGTTTGACCGGTCTATATATTCGGTTACCAAGTCATTAATCCAGACTGACTTTGCGAAGCCCCTGGCTTCATCGTTTGTTAATAAAAGAAGCACTATGAATTTGCTGCGGTGCGTAGCTGATACCCGTAAGTGCTGTTTCGTTATATTAAGGAGTGAACAATGTCTTTAGCAGGTTCCAAAACCGAACAAAACCTCAAGGATGCCTTCGCTGGTGAATCCCAGGCCAATCGCCGTTACCTGTACTTCGCCGCCAAGGCCGACGTGGAAGGTTACAACGATGTCGCCGCGGTTTTCCGTTCCACCGCGGAAGGTGAAACCGGTCATGCCCATGGCCACCTGGAATACCTGGAAGAAACCGGTGATCCTGCAACCGGCCTGCCGATCGGCGGCACCTCTGACAACCTGAAGGCCGCCATTGCCGGTGAAACCCACGAGTACACCGACATGTACCCGGGCATGGCCAAGTCAGCCCGCGATGAAGGTTTCGACGAAATCGCAGACTGGTTTGAAACCCTGGCCAAGGCAGAGCGCAGCCACGCCAACCGTTTCCAGAAAGCCCTGGACGGTCTCGACGGCTAACCAGGCCGCACAGTGCCGGATGATCAATGAAGTAAAATCCGGCCAGCTGACAGCCCGGCTCACAGGTATTTCATCCAGTGAGCCGGGAAGTCACGAATCTATTCTGCTACACCGACATTCCCCGTTGACTAGCTGACTGTTCAAGTACTGGATCCGGAAGATGAGCGATACGCCCCCCGTCAAAGAAAGGCCGCGTGAAGGCAGCCTCGAAGCCCCGACAAGACATCCCGTAGACTGGCAGTCCCCTGAATTCTGGGACGAAAATGCCCTGAACGCCGAGCTCGAGCGCGTCTATGACATCTGCCACGGGTGTCGCCGCTGCGTCAGTCTGTGCCATGCCTTTCCCACCTTGTTCGACCTGGTGGATGAATCCGAAACCATGGAAGTGGACGGCGTGGACAAGGCCGATTACCACAAGGTGGTCGAACACTGTTACCTCTGTGACATGTGCTACATGAGCAAGTGCCCCTACGTGCCGCCCCATGAATGGAATGTTGATTTTCCGCATCTCATGCTGCGGGCGAAGGCGGTCAATTTCAAGAAGAACGGCGCCTCCTTCCGCGATCGGACGCTGACCAGCACTGACAAGGTGGCGAAGCTGGCGACCATTCCGCTGGTGGACGTCACCGTCAATGCCCTGAACAAGAACGGCGCGTTCCGCAAGGTGCTCGAGGGTACGCTGGGCGTGCATCACGCCGCACCCGTGCCCACTTATCACCGCAATAACCTGCGCAAGCAGGTCGGCCGGTTCGCCAGGTCGCTTGAAGCCAAACCGGTTGGCCGAACAACCGGCAAGGTGGCTTTCTATGCAACCTGCTACGGCAACTACAACTCCCCGCACCTTGGCGAGGATTTCTACAAGGTGTTCCAGCACAATGGCATCCACATCGAACTGGTGCCTAAAGAAGCCTGTTGCGGCATGCCAAAACTGGAACTGGGCGATCTCGAGGCGGTGCGCGAGCTGAAGGAAAAGAATATCCCGGTGCTGGCAAAGCTGGTGGATGAAGGCTTCGACCTGACCGCGCCTATTCCATCCTGTGTACTGATGTACAAGCAGGAACTGCCGCTGCTGTTCCCTGACGACGCGGACGTTATCAAGGTGAAGAATGCCTTCTTCGATCCTTTCGAATATCTTTTCCTGCGCCACAAGGAAGGGGAGTTCAACACCGATTTCAAGCAGGGCCTGGGCGATATCAGTTACCAGGTGGCATGCCACCTGCGCGTGCAGAACATCGGCCTGAAAACCCGCGATATCCTCAACCTGGTTCCCGACACCACGGTGGTGGCCCAGGAACGCTGTTCGGGTCATGACGGCACCTATGCTGTGAAGAAGGAAACCCACGATATCGCGGTGAAGATCGGCAGGCCGATCGTGAAGAAGGTGGACCAGCAGGCTCCCGACCATTTCATATCCGACTGCCCGATGGCGGCAAGCCACATTGCCGCGCTGTCAGAAAAAGTGGACAAGCCGGAGCACCCGATGACATTGCTGCGCCATGCCTACGGGCTTTGAGCGCAGGCACTCAAAGCCGCGGGTCAGACCAAAATCCATACGTAGTATCCGATAACAACCAGATGTTCGATTTTGTTCTGCCCCCGCATGAACTGAACGAGGAAATTATGACAAAACTGACCAGAGCCGACCTGTGGTCCCTGGAAGATTATTCGGTAAACCGCCCCGAGTTCCGGGCGCAAGTCCTGGCGCACAAAAAAGACCGCCAGCTGCAGCTTAACGAGCATGCGCGCCTCCTGTTCGAGGATGCGTTGACCCTGAAGTACCAGATCCAGGAAATGCTGCGTATCGAGAAAGTGTTCGAGGCGGCAGGAATCCAGGAAGAGCTGGATGCCTATAACCCCCTGATTCCCGATGGGGACAACTGGAAGGCCACGTTCATGATCGAGTACGAGGACGTGGAGGAGCGCAAGCTGCGCCTGACGGAACTGAAGAATGTCGAGGACCTGATCTGGATGCGGGTCGACGGCCATGACAAGGTTTACGCCATTGCCGACGAGGACATGGACAGGGAAAACGACACCAAGACATCCAGTGTGCATTTCGTACGTTTCCAGCTGGCCCCGGAGATGGTGGTAGCTGCGAAGGCAGGTGCCGTATTGTTTGCCGGCTGCGACCTGGAAGGATTTCGCATCGGTCCGCTGCAGGTGCCTGATAACGTGGCCCGGAGCCTGCGCAACGACCTGGCCTGAGATGCGGGTCGCACAAACACGGTTCCGGGATGCCCGCTGCCTGACAGTCAGGGCTTTTTTGTGGCGTTTATGGTAATTTTTCCACTCATAACAATAACAATGACAAACCAAACCTTTTTGGATGACCCAGGAGTCCCCAATGCATAAACTGGCTTTTTACAAGCTCGTGACCGTTTTCCTGTTTGCCACTGTCTTCCTGGCCGCCTGTTCGGACCAGGGTGCAACAGTTGTCAGTGAATCCGATACCGTTAACATACCCGTCGATGAGTCGGTGATCTTCATCACCAATGCCCATATCATCGACGGTGCCGGCAACGTATTCGAACGGGGCAGCCTATTCATCGAGAACGGTCGCATTTCCGAGGTCGGAAACGGCATCGTCGAGCCGTTGAATGCTCTCGTCATCGATGCCGGCGGCAAAACCGTCATGCCGGGATTCATCGAAGGACACCGCCATATCATTCGCGGCAACCCGGATGAGTGGATGGCCAACCAGTCCGAAACGAACATGCAGGAGTTCCTGGATGCCGGTTTCACCACGGTGTTGTCAGCTATCGATGCTCCGCAGATCCTGGAACTGCGTCGCCGCATCAACGAGGGTGAAATCGCCGGACCGCGCCTGCTGACCGGTTCGTTCGTGCCAATCAATTCCCTGCCGCCGGGCGAACCCACGACCGATCCGGCCAGGACCGACGTTTCGCGTCCGCCCAACCGGCCGACCGAGCCGGCGGGAAAGATTCCCGACCAGGTCATCATCGATGCCGTGAACAACATTGCGGACCAGGGTTTTGACTTCACCAAGACGGTTGTCACCGTGACGCCGAATGGCCCGGAAGTGGAATCACTGACCCTGATGGTGGAAGAAACCCACAAGCGGGGCCTGAAAGCCATCGTCCATGCCGTGGGTAAATGGGACCTCCTGGAAGTGATCAAGGCAAAACCCGACCACCTGGTGCATACACCCCACATCGGCCAGCTCACCGACGAGGAAGTGCAGACCATCGTGGATGCCGGCATCCCGATGGTGTCGTCATTGGGTACGCTGGGTATTTTCTATGATGAAAACAACCAGCCTATTTTCAGGGATGGCTATCCCTACAGCTGGGATACCCTGCCGAGCGTCGGCCAGGGTCCGGTGAATGCACGGCTGTTATGGAACGCCGGCATCACCTATGGCTTCGGCACCGATACCACGTTCAATCCCCGTGAAACCCTCAAGCATGAACTGAAGACCCTGTTCCTGGTGTTCTCGGAGCAGGACATCATCGAGATCATGACGGCGCATACCGCGAAAGCGGTATTCCTCGAGGATGAGATCGGTTCACTGGAACCGGGCAAGGCGGCCGATGTCGTCATCATCGACGGCGATCCGCTGGACGACCTGTTCGACCTGCTCAAGGTCGACCTGGTGATCAAGGGTGGTCACATCGTCGTCAACCGGATGTAAAAGCAGGAGGCGGCGATGCGATTCAATATTGTAAGTCTGCTTTTCATCGCCGCCATACCGTGCACCCAGGCCCAGGATTTCACGGCTGCACCGCCGTTGCCGGCGTTTCCACAAACTTACCAGACCACGGAATATGCCATTCAGGTCGACCTGGTGGCCGGCGGCCTGTCCAACCCCTGGTCGATAGCTTTCCTCCCGGATGGTGACATGCTGGTCACCGAGCGTACCGGACGCCTGCGCCTGATTACTGACGGTGTTCTTCAACCCGAACCGGCTAGTGGTGTGCCCGAGGTCAAGATCACCGTGCTCGGCGGGTTGCTCGATGTGGTCCTGCATCCGGAATACGCACAGAACCATACCCTGTACCTGAGCTACTCCAAGGGCAATGAAGATGGAGTGCGCAGTACAACGGCGATTGCCAGGGCCATGTACAACGCCAGCGACAATTCGCTGGTTGGGCTGCACGACATTTTTGTCGCGAATTCATGGAGCGCCTCGCCCACCAATTTTGGGGGCCGCATGGCGTTCGGCCCCGATGGCAAGCTGTACATGACCATCGGCGAAAGGCAGGAGGAATTTCGTGCGCAGGATCTGATGGATCATGGTGGCAAGGTCATCCGTATCAATGACGACGGTACTGTGCCTGGGGACAATCCGTTTGCTGGCCGCGATGATGCCCTGCCCGAAATTTTTGCGCTGGGTGTGCGCAGTCCGCAGGGGCTTGCCCTGAATCCGGACACCGGTGAATTCTGGGAAAACGAGCACGGTCCGCTGGGTGGTGATGAAATCAATATCATCAAACCAGGCGCCAATTACGGCTGGCCGCTGGTCACCTATGGCGTGGATTACGATGGCGTCAGTATCAGCGAGGAACAGGTGCGGACAGATCTCGTTTCACCCTTCCTGTACTGGATACCGTCCATCGCGGTGTCAGGGATCAGTTTCTACCCGCATAACGACGTTGGTGACAACGCTGATGTTGCCTTCCCGCGCTGGCGCGGCAATGTGTTCGTGGGATCGATGATCCAGGGTCGTACGCCCAGGACTGGCCACATCCAGCGCATCACCTTCAGTGATGAAGGCGTACCGTTGGCCCGTGAGCCAATACTGGTGGACCTGCACCAGCGCATCCGCGATGTGCGCCCGGGGCCTGATGGCTATCTTTATGTATTAACCGACCAGAATCCGGGCGCCGTTTTACGCGTGTCCCCCGCGGCATCACAAAACTAGTCTAGGCGATCAAAAAAAAGCCCCGCAATTGCGGGGCTTTTTTTTATCTGCAGATTGTTTAGCGGCGACGCTGTTCTTCAATCTCGACGCTGATTACCGCTTCGATGCGGCGGTTGTTGGCGCGACCGGCGTCGGTGCTGTTGGTATCCACCGGGCGGCTTTCACCATAGCCGACGGTTGAGACACGGCCGGCCGGGATGTTGTGCTCGTTGACCAGTTCGTTGCGCACGGCATTGGCGCGGCGCTCGGACAGGCCCTGGTTGTATTCCTCGGTACCAACGCTGTCAGTGTGACCTTCAATCACGGCATTGGTGTTGCCGTAGGTCTGCATGAACTCGGCGAACTCGGCAATTTCTGCATCGTATTGCGGTTTCACTTCGCTGCGATCGAAATCGAAATTCACCAGCAGTTCCTGGCGACGCTGGTTGATATCCAGGATCGGGCAGCCATCGGCATCAACGGCCAGGTTGCGCGGGGTATCCGGGCACTTGTCACGGGAATCCACCACGCCATCACCATCGCTGTCCCTTTCGGCTACAGCAGGCGCCGGTGTGGGTGTGGCTGCGACGGGACGGGCAGCGGGGGCTGAGCGTCTACCGAACGCGTAGGCAAAACCCACGGTCAGGGCAGAATCGCGCGCGCTGGTGTTGTCGCCAAAAATGAGCTTGTAGTCACTCCTGAATAACCACCTGTTACTCAGGTAGCGTTTCACGCCGATACCCAGGTCAACACCGGTTTCACGTACGTCATTAGGCCCCAGGATATCTGGGTCTATATCGATTTTACCCAAGCCAAAGCCAGCATAAGGTTGCCAGCCCGATACCTGGTTGAAGTGATAGTTGACTCCTACTCGCGAATATTCGTACTCGGACTTACCAGCCAGGTTTTCCATATCGGTATCGACATTGAAGTAATCGGCGGCAATAGACCAGCGGCCGGTTAACGGATATTCACCGCCCACCGCAAAACCGAAATCGTCATCCTGGTTGCGTTCTGAATCGAAAGACAATCTAGTTGCACCAAAATTGATATTGGCGGAATTGTCATATTCCTGGGCCATAACTAATGTGGTGGAAATCAGGCTGGCGGCAAACAGGGTTGTGTTGAGTAACACCTTCAAGGCTTTCATGTTGCTTCCTTTATATATCTATTTATCTTTTATGTATCTTTATGTGGATAGTTGGGGGATACAGCGACGCGCATCATAGGCTTATTGGGAAAAATACAATAGATTCTTAGGCCCCCGGCCCTGACAGGATCAATAATCGCAAAGATGCAGCCGATGCACAAATGCGCTGGATCAATAATTGCCGCTGGGACTACCAGCGGGTATAGATTTCGCCTTCCCGGTTGACCACCCAGGGCTCGCCATCGGGGCCGACTGATATCTGCCGGGCGCTGCCGCTAACCCTGATCCAACCCCGGCCATCCCAGGTATAGATACCGTATCCGCCTAGGCGCCGGTCTGAGCCGATGACCCAGACCGAGCCGTCGGCGCCGATGCCGATATCCTTGGCCAGCCCGGGCAACTGCTGCCAGGCGCCATGG
>Ga0181587_10005178_pt1 | contig 10664 bp, 5 predicted proteins | sample 071ome_27_FD_132463 | JGI IMG/M metagenome (GOLD analysis project Ga0181587, IMG submission 132463) | Coastal salt marsh microbial communities from the Groves Creek Marsh, Skidaway Island, Georgia - 071409AT metaG (megahit assembly) | ecosystem: Environmental > Aquatic > Marine > Intertidal zone...
CACCATCTAATGATATTCTTTTTCTTCTTAAAACATCAATAGCATATTTATCAGCTTGTTGTTCTTGAATACGTGAAAATTGAAAAGCTGATTTTGCCGCTAAATCTTGGGTTCCTATAATTAATCCCATAGTAGTATCTGAATTTAACTTTCCACTAGCGGATAATGCAATACCAGCAATGGTTGCAAATTTAGAATAATTAGATAAATTTTCATTATTTATAGCCCGAGAAGAACTATGATTTAAAACTAAATGTCCAATTTCATGAGCTATAACACCTTGAATTTCATTAATCGATTCAGATTTATTTATTAATCCAGTATGAATATAAATTTTATTAGAACCAGTTACAAAAGCATTATATTCATCATTAGAAATTAAAACTGGTTCAAAATTTTTACCATTCCGAGGATGATCATCGCTTACAGTTTTTATAATTTTATATAAAAAAAGTTCAATTTCTGCATCTCTAATAATAATATTTTTTTGAGCAGAATTAGCAGAATAAGAAAAAAATAGTAAAAATATTAAGATTAATAATTTTATTTTGACCACCAGCCTTTTTTCTTTGGTTTTTTGTCATTTGCACTATCATCTATTTTTACAATTTCAATTGGAATAGATGCTTTTGTTTCTCTTGCTTCTTGTTTTTTATTTGTGTCTTTAACATTATTTTTATCATCTGAAACTAATGTTTTATTCTCGCTCTCATTTTGAATTATTTTCTTGGGTTGTTTTACTTTATTAGTATTTTTTCTTTCTCTTTTTTTCTTAATGGGTTTTTCTTCTGTTTTATTATCAACTACATCTTTAGCTTTCTCTATAGGTTTATTTTCACTATTTTCTTCTATTTTTTCTTTTGGTGTATGTTGAACTTCGTTATTCTCGGACTTTTCAAGTAAGATATTACCATCATCAACTCTTCTTCTTCGTCTTATTGGTTTTTTATTTCTTCTTCTTTTATTATTATTATTATTATTATTATTATTATTATGCTCTTCATTTTCAGAAGGGTCATTTTGCAGCTTTGCCTGTGATTGATTTTCTTTTTTAGGGAGAGATTTTTTAATCGCTTCCAATTTTTTAAGAGGAGGAATTATTGAGTTGTCATTATAAAAATCTATTCTAATATCATATCTTGATTCAATCTCATTTAACTCAGATCTCTTATTATTCAAAATATGTAATATTATATCTGAGTGAGCAGAAACTTTCACCATTAAGATATCTTCAGGCGCACCTTCTTCTTCAATAGCTCTTAAAACTTGAATAGCACTTACTTCTATAGATTGAATTCTTCCAGATCCTCCACAATGTGAACATAATTCTGAAGAATTTTCAACAACAGAAGGTCGAAGACGTTGGCGTGATAATTCTAGCAAACCAAAATTACTAATTTCTCCAATTTGAATTCTTGCCCTATCTTTTTTCATTGATTCTTTTAATTTTTTTTCAACGCTTAATCGATTTTTATTTTCCTCCATATCAATAAAATCAATTACTATTAGTCCAGACAGATCTCTTAACCTTGCTTGCCTTGCAAATTCTTCAGCAGCTTCAAGATTGTTTTTTAATGCGGTATCCTCTATGGTTCTTTCCCTAGTCGATCTCCCAGAGTTAACATCTACAGCAACTAAAGCTTCCGTTTGGTCTATAATAATATAACCACCCGACTTAAGTGTTACCTTAGGATTAAAAATATCTTGTAATTGAGAGTCTAAATTATATTTCTGAAAAAGATGATTTTTATCATCAACGTATTGTTGTACTTTTTTAGCATGACTAGGCATCAGTGCTTTCATATAATTTTTACAAACTTTATACGCTTCATTACCTTCAACCAAGACTTCATCAATTTCACTGTGATATAAATCTCTAATAGCACGTTTAACCAAGGATCCTTCTTCGTGAATAAGGAAAGGTGCGTTGGATTCCAAGGTAAGTTTTTTTACATCTTCCCAAATGGCTACTGAATTTAGATAGTCTCTTTTGATTTCAGTTTTAGTTCTTTTAGACCCAGCTGTTCTTATAATAACAGCCATTCCACTAGATACATCTAGATCATCAACAACTTTTTTTAATCTTTTCCTATCAGTAATATTGGCAATCTTTCTACTTACTCCTCCACCTCTTGGGGTGTTTGGCATGAGGACACAGTATCTGCCAGCAATTGAAATATAGGTGGTTAATGCTGCACCTTTTGAACCCCGTTCTTCTTTTACAACTTGAACTAATAAAATCTGACGCCTTGCAATTACTTCTTGTATTTTATAATTTCTATATAGATTTCTTTTGATTTTTCTCAGTGCTTCATCATTAAAATCGTCAATTTCATCTTCGCTTGAATTTTCATTTAAACTTAATTCATCATCAGTTTTGGCAGAAGCCTCTGCTAGTAATTTATTTTTGTCTTCAACTGGAATTCTATAATAATCTGGGTGTATTTCGCTAAATGCTAAAAATCCCTGTCTATTGCCTCCATATTCAACAAATGCCGCCTGAAGACTAGGTTCAACTCGAGTAACTCTAGCAAGATAAATGTTACCTTTGAGTTGTCTTCTAGAGTGAACTTCATACTCAAAATCATCGATAAGGTTATTAGTAGTTGTTATTACTCTTGTTTCTTCTGGCTGTCTTGCGTCTATTAATAATCGTTTACTCATTCTTAATCTCCAAATAACTATGATTTCAAAAGGTTTGAAAACATATTGTTTTTGTGAATGAGTTGTTTAGATAATTAATACAGTTAAGCACTGCTTAATTTGTAGATTATTAAAGATAATAATTATATTTATTACTCTTAAGATAGATGCATTCAATTAAAATTAACAGAACTATAATAACTTCCCTACCAGTGATACCATCAAACTTAAAAACTAACTCATTCCAAAATTGTTAAGCAAATAAATGCCATAAATCGTTCGTTTGGTTGGTTTATTTGTTTTTCCGTTAACCTAACCAAAAATAAAATTCTTTGCAGACTATATATTGTTAATCTAACCAAGACAAACTTTATTTTTTAATGTATTAAGAGTAATAAAATTAAAACTTGTTGTAATTGTGATTAAACGTAAAAATATTTTTTATTCTATTATTAACTGTCTCGTATTTTTTTTAAGTTTAAGCATTTCAAATGCAAAAGATTTTAATAAAAACATCAGTCCACCTAGTATTGAAATAACTAAATGCAAAGTTAATTTGGATAGTATAAATTGTTCAAATTATAATATTAATAATGATTTTAAAGTAACTTTGTTAGAAGAACCATTTCGTATCTTAATAGATTTTGAAAAGCCAACAAAATTTAGTAAAGATGATTTGAGCAATAATTTAATTAAAAGAGTACGATATAATCAAAATAAAAAAACTGGTTCTTCTTTGGTTTTAGAAATGTCTGAACCTGGAATTATAACTGATATTACATATGAAAAAAATATTAGAGAAGACCTAATAGACTTAAATATTAAAATTACTAAGACCACACCAGCCAAATACGCTGTTGCCAAATATATTATAAAAAACAATAAAGGTGATCTAGCTTCATTAGGAACTGATATTAAGATTTCAAAACCCAAAAAAAACATTTCAAAGCAAATTACTCTGCCTTCAAAAAAACCTTTAATTTTAAAACAAAATAATTCTAAAAAAAAATATATTGTATTTATTGATCCTGGTCATGGAGGAAAAGATCCAGGTGCAATTGGACAATTGGGTACTCTTGAAAAAGATATAACTTTAAAAACGTCTATTTTATTAGCAAAAGTTTTAAGAAAAAATGGAATTACTAAACCGATATTATCTCGTAGCAAAGATACTTTTCTATCATTAAGGCAAAGGACTAATTTAGCCAAAAATAATAAAGCAGATATTTTTATCTCTATTCATGCTGATTCAAGTAGAAATAAAAGAGCCAAGGGCCTTTCAGTATTTAGTCTATCAGATAAAGCTTCAGATAAAGAAGCAGAAATGTTAGCAAAAAGGGAAAATAATTCAGATAAAATTTTAGGAGATAACAGCATTATTAAAGATCCAATAATTTATGGATCATTGATTAAAATGTTTCAAAGAGAAGCAATGAATGAAAGTTCATCTTTAGCAAGAAGTATAATTCTAAATTTGGAAAAAACAAAATTAACTTTAAACAGAGGTCATCGTTTTGCTGGTTTTGCAGTTTTAAAATCATATGATATCCCATCTATACTAATAGAAGTGGGGTTTTTATCGAACAAACAAGAAGAAAAGAAACTTTTAAATAAGAATTATTTGGATGAATTATCCAAAAATTTAGCCTTAGCAATTGAGAATTATTTTCTAACTCTAAACTGAAAAATGTCCTAAAATTGTCTAATTTATTAATTAATAAAAAAAAATGAAACTTTTAGCTTACTTTATAACATCAATTTTTTTATTAACTTTATCTGGAATATTAGTTTTCTTTTATATTTTATGGTTCTACGGAAAAGATTTACCTGATTATAAAGAACTGTCAAAATATAATCCAAATGTTGTCACAAGAATTCATGCTGGTAATGGTGCATTATTAGCGGAATATGCTACAGAAAAAAGAGTTTTTGTGCCGATCAATGTTATTCCAAAAAAATTAATTAATGCATTTATTTCAGCCGAAGATAAAGATTTTTATAACCATTTTGGTTTAGATTTAAAAGCTACATTAAGAGCGGTTATAACAAATATAAAAAATATAGGTTCACAAAAAAGACTAATTGGTGCCTCAACTATAACCCAACAAGTTGCTAAAAATTTTTTATTATCTTCTGAAGTTTCTTTCGATAGAAAAATCAAAGAGGCAATTCTTTCAATTCGTATAGAAAGAGCATTCTCAAAAAATGAGATATTAGAGTTATATCTCAATGAAATTTATTTAGGATTTGGCTCATATGGTGTGGCGGCTGCAGCATTAAATTATTTTGATAAAAGTTTAGACAATTTAGATCTTGCAGAAGTAGCTTTTCTAGCTGCACTTCCTAAAGCACCCAACAACTATCATCCTATAAAAAATTATAACCAAGCCGTTCAAAGAAGAAATTGGGTTTTAAGCCAAATGAATAGAAACGGGTTTATAAATGATGATGTTCAAGAAACTGAAAGCCTTAAATTACTTAAAATTCAAAATTCAAGTGGATTTGATGAAGAATATGCTCCTTATTTTACTGAAGAAGTAAGAAGAATATTAATAGACAATGAGAAAATTGGTGAGAAGTTATACACAGATGGTTATTCAGTTAAAACAACCTTAGACCCATTTATGCAATTTCATGCAGATAAAGCTCTAATTGAAGGCTTAGAGAGCTTAGATAAAAGACAGGGTTGGAGAGGCCCAATAGCAAATATACAACAATCAAAGCTCTCTGGCGATGAAACTTCTAAGTACTTAAATGATTTACAAAGAGAATTACCTTTAAATAGAAAAATTGCTACTGTTGTTAAAGTTGAAAAGAATTTTTTAACAGTTTTATCAATTGATGGCAAAATCGAAAATATAGATTTTAAAAACGCATCTTGGGCTAGATCTCAAATTATAAAAAAAGATAAAAATGACAAACCAAATTTTTATTTAGGTTCAAAATATAAAAGTTTTGATGAATTTTTAAAAAAGGGTGATGTGATTGTAATTAAATATAATAAAATAAAAGAAGATCAATTTTATTCACTGTCTCAGATTCCCGAAGTTAATGGAGCAATCGTTGTTCTTGATCCAAATAATGGACGAGTCTTAGCAATGAGCGGGGGATACAGTTTTCAAAAAAGTAAATTTAATCGTGCTACTCAGGCCAAAAGACAACCAGGCTCTGCATTTAAACCATTTGTTTACCTGGCTGGGTTGGAAAGATTTTATAAGCCTACAGATTTAATTCATGACGCTGCGTTAGCTTATGAGCAATGTTCTGGTTGTCCAAAATGGAAACCTGCTAATTATACTAAGAAATTTTATGGTCCAAGTCCAATAAGACTTGGTATTGAAAAATCCAGAAATTTAATGACGGCCAGATTAGCTATAAAGCTTTTAGAAGAAGAAGAATTAGTTAAAAGCTATATTTCTCAAGGATACTCAAATGCACGTATCTCTGAAATCATCAGTCAAGATATTGAGTTTGTAAATAACCTAGTAGAAGACATTAAAAAAAGAGAAAAAAACCAAAAAGAGTTAAATGATCAATTAATAAGAGACTTTTCAGATAGATTTAATATAAATATATCAGATTTAAAAAGATATATAAATCAACAATTAAGTATTGATGAAATATTTAATTTGACAAATATAGATAAAAATGAACTTTCTAAACTTATACTATCTTTATCTCATAAAAACATTATTCAACATTATGCCTCAAAATTTGGAATAAGTGATAATCTACCGCCATATTTATCAATGTCTCTTGGAGCTGGTGAAACAGACCTTTTAAATTTAACTAACGCTTATGGTATGATTGTGAATGGAGGAAAAAGAATAATACCTACTCTTATTGATCGTGTCCAAGATAGAAGGGGTATTACTATATTTAAACATGATAAACGTAACTGTAAAAACTGTTATGGAGATAAATTGAATATAGAAAAAATTCCTGATGTAGCTATAAAGGATGAAAGAGAGAAGGTAATTTCCTCTGGTTCAGCATATCAAATGGTATCCATGCTTAAAGGAGTTGTGGATAGGGGGACCGGAATTATAATAAAATCTCTCGGAAAAAATTTAGCTGGAAAAACAGGTACTACAAACGCAAATACAGATGCATGGTTTATTGGTTTTTCAAGTGATTTAGTTGTGGGTGTTTACGTTGGTTTTGACGAACCCAAACCACTTGGGTTAAAAGAAACTGGCAGCTCTGTCGCGGCTCCTATTTTTAAAGAATTTATGAGCAATGCACTTCAAAATGTTCCTGACATACCGTTTAGAAGACCTGCAGGAATAAAATTAATTTCTGTTAATTTAAACTCTGGCATTCAATCATCTTCAAAAGATACATCAACCATATTAGAAGCTTTTAAAACTGGTCAGTCTCCTAATATTAGCTATGATAATAATGTTAGTAACTCTATTAACATAAAAAATACCATAAGGAATTTATCTCCCTTATATTAATTATTAGGTAATTAAATATGCAATCTGAAATACAATTAAAATTTAATGAGATAAAAAATGGATTAGAAATCCTTAAAAAACATTTTAATTGGGATCAATCCTTAAGTCGAATTCAAGAATTAAATAATTTAATAGAAAACCCTGAATTTTGGAATGATGCATCGAATGCACAAGCAATAATGAGAGATAAAACACAACTCGAAAAAACAATAGAAACTATAAAAAATATCGAGAATGAAACAAATAATCTTTACGAATTGGTAGACTTGGCTGAACAAGAAAATGATAAAATCTTTTTAGAAGAAACTATTTTGCAAATAGATGATCTAGTAAATAAATGTGAAAAACTTCAAATAGAAAGTTTACTATCTGGTGAAGTTGATAAAAATAATTCTTATCTTGAGATTCATGCGGGTGCTGGTGGAACAGAAGCTCAAGATTGGGCATTAATGTTACAAAGAATGTATTTAAGGTGGGCAGAAAAAAAAGGTTTCGGGATTTCTTATGTTGAGGAAAGTTCAGGAGATGAGGCTGGTATAAAATCATGTACTATTTTATTAGAAGGCTTTAATGCTTACGGTTGGAGTAAAACCGAGTCCGGAGTTCATAGGTTAGTTCGTATTTCACCTTTCGACTCTTCTTCAAGAAGACATACTAGTTTTGCGTCGGTATGGGTCTTTCCACAAATTAATGATGAAATTGATATTGAAATTGAAGATAAAGATATTAGAATTGATACATATCGTGCTTCTGGTGCAGGTGGACAGCATGTAAACAAAACCGACTCTGCTATCAGAATAACTCATTTACCCACAAATACAGTGGTACAATGCCAAAATGATAGATCACAACATAGAAATAAGGCGCAAGCAATGTCAATGCTAAAAGCTAAGTTATATGAGATTGAGTTACAAAAGCGAGATGAGGAAAACACTCAAAACGCAAATGAAAAAGGAGAAATTGGATGGGGCAGTCAAATTAGGTCTTATGTGCTACATCCATATCAAATGGTAAAGGATCTCCGAACGAATGTTGAGGTTGGGAATACTCAATCAGTATTAGATGGTAATATTGATGTTTTTATAGAGTCCGCTTTAGCTCTGAAAGTAGGTATGAAAAGGTAAGTTATCAATTCCCTAACTCTCTAACGGCCTCTAAAACCTCGTCTGCATGACCAGGAACTTTAACTTTTTCCCATACCTTTTTTAAAATTCCTTCTTCATCACACAAAAAAGTTGATCTTTGTATTCCCATGTATTTTCTTCCATACATGGATTTCTCCACCCAAACCCCAAATTGTTCACAAACATTATTTTCATTGTCTGCTCCTAATTCACAGGTAAGGTTATATTTTTCTCTAAATTTAGCTTGCTTTTGAGGTTTGTCCTTTGAAATACCAATTATAATACAATTTAATTGATCAAATTCTTTTTGTAGGTTTGTAAATGCAATAGATTCAGCGGTGCATCCAGAAGTGTCTGCTTTAGGAAAAAAGAAAATAACAATTTTTTTGCCAATATGATCCGATACTTTAAAAGGTGCTTTGTCTGTTAGGATCTCGAATCTGGGAATTTCATCATTAACTTTTAACATTACATTTTACTCTAATCATTAGTAATTATTTCTTTCATAGTTTATATTACTAGTATCAAAAATATTCAACTAAGTTTGATATTTATTTAGCGAAGAGCAAAAATGTTAAAAAAAATTTTCATATCATTTTTTGTTTTAATTTTTTTAGCATTGGTTTCTTTTCCAATAGTGTTTTTTTATTCAGAAAAGGCAAGATTATTTATAATATCTCAATTAAATATCAAACACTTTGTAAATGAAAGAATAGAAAATTATCTTTCTGATAAAATAAACAATAAAAACATATCTATCGAAATTAATAGTATAGATTTTTTACAACCATCATTCCCTAATATAATAAATATTAGGTTAAACAATATTATTATTAATTCAATTAGAGAGAACCAAAAATCAAAAATAAGAATTGTCGAAATAGGTTTTAATCACAAAAGTTTAATGAAAAATATTTTTAATCATAATGATATTCACATTGATTACCTTGATTTTAAAGATTTAACATTATCTGCCAGACTAGATGGTAATAGTTTCTCATCTGATCCTTTAATCCAAATTTTTTCTTTGATAAATAAAAGTGATACTAATAATCACAATCTAAAAAAAATATTAGAAAATAAAATTACTGTTGGTAATGTAGATTTAAAATTAACTGACAATAGAAATCAGGCTAGAGAAGTTACTTACGAGATAAAATGTCAAAATGTTTTTCTTTCAAGGTATATTGAAAAAAAACGTAACCTGGATATGAACTGCCAAGAAAAAGATAACTTAATATTTTCTATGAACATCTCATTAAATGATGGATTTAATGTTTTTACGGGTAACGTAAAAAATTTACCTTTTGAAAAAATTTTAGATAAAAAATTTATCAAAATCATAAATGCAGATGATAAAAAATTTAGAACTAATATGAATGGAAATTTTAATTTTTCCACAGATAAAAATTTAAAATTACAGACCCTGAATTTTTCTGCACAAAATTCTATTTTAACATTTGAAAAAACTACAAATAACGAAATTTTAAGTTTAAATTTTGATGGAGATATGTATTGGGATTCAACTGATAATATTTTGAAGTTTGATAAAATTTCTATGCCTAATAATCTGATTACTTCAGGAGAGATTAATTTTAAAAATAAATCTGGGTTTTCCAAAATAAATATTGAAAATTTATCATTAAAAAATCTTAAAAATCATTTACTCAATCGGGAAGATTTTTACATTAATTTTATCGATTTAACTTTTTTTAAAAATTTTCAAGATAAATTTAAAGGGGGGAGTTTAAACAATCTTATTGTTTTTATGGAATATGAATTCAAACAAAAGTTTAATTTAAGCGACATGGTTGCTAAATTAAATTTTCAGAATATTAGATATGAAGATAAAAATGTTTTTTTTAAAAAAATATTAACCACCATCTCAGGCGAAAGTTCTTTAAATATTAAATTTAGAGAAAATAAAATTGATAACAAAAAAACGAAAGTATTAATTAATTTAGAAGCCTCAAACGGTTCAGTATTATTGCAAGATTATTCATCCCCAATTAATTTTGAAAAAGGAATAGTTGATGCATATTTCGACCAAGGTATTTATAATATTTCTAGAGCTAATTTATTTTCTAAAGATAATAGCAAATTTTTCTTTGAAGATGTCATTATAGATAATCAAAATTTAAAAATTTCTAAAGCTACTTTTACTAAAAATAAGAAAAATAATTATATATTTGAAAACACAGAAATTAATAATTTAGGAAGAGTAACTAGTAGTGTAAATTTTACTGATAATACCTTAATAAACAGTTACTTAAAAGAAAAATTAAATATTGACTTAGTAGGAGATAATATTTCAAGTCTTAAAATCTTGGGTGATTTAAAAACTTTTGACTTTAACTTGAAACTTAAATCAGATTTAACCAACTCATCTTTTAATATTAGAGCTTTAAATCTAAATAAAAATGAGCAGATTGTCTCA
>Ga0181587_10005179_pt1 | contig 10663 bp, 4 predicted proteins | sample 071ome_27_FD_132463 | JGI IMG/M metagenome (GOLD analysis project Ga0181587, IMG submission 132463) | Coastal salt marsh microbial communities from the Groves Creek Marsh, Skidaway Island, Georgia - 071409AT metaG (megahit assembly) | ecosystem: Environmental > Aquatic > Marine > Intertidal zone...
GAGAGGTGACGTCGCGTCGGTTCAAGGGGTGCGCGAGGAGCGCGCGCGGCGCGAGAAGCGCGCGCATCGGTCGCGATGGCGACCGAGTCGGCGAGTGCCGCGGGCGCGGTTGAGCGCAAGCCCACGGTGCTCGCCGCCGCCCCGGAGGGATTCATGGACGACGAAGAGGGAATGTGTCAAATTTTGTATCGACACTGTTGCTTTTGGAAGTGCGAGAGGGATTATTGTTTCGCCGAGGGGTCGAAGTGCGCGCGCGTGCGGGACGTGTGTTGTTGGCCGTGTCCCGCGTCGACGAAGACGTCGCTGTGTGGCACGTCTCGGGAGCGAGAGGTCGCGTCGTACGACGATGAATTGGAGAGGAAAGAGTTTTTAGGGACGCTGACGGCGGATGAGGCGAAAGCGTTGAAGAAGAGACGGGCGGACGCGGCGTTATTTTTGAGACAGAGACTGACGGCGGAGGCGCCGGAGACGCAAATCATGACGACGGCAGCAGGCGCGGAGGGAGGGGAGAGGCGGCGAGTGAGACTTTGGGAAAAGACACTGAGGAATGCGCATGCGGATGATGCGTCGGTCGATGAGGACGACGCATGCGCGTACGATGAGCCGCCGCTGCCGCGGCCGGAGAGACGCGCGCGAAGAGATGAACGGTACGATGGACGCGCCTCTCGTCCCGAGGCGTCAGAGTATTCGTCGTACAGCTATGACTCGTACAGCGATTCTTACGACTCGTACAGCGTTGATTCGTATTCCGATGACTCGTACTATTCGTACGTCTCGTCGGAAGATGAAGAGTCGATTCGTGCTCGTCTCGATCACTCTGCGTCGGCTGACGCGTCGGTTCGAATGGACGAGTTCGGGAACAAATTAGTCGTCGGAAGAGACCTCGCGTACGCCACGGAGGGTCTCCTCGGACCCGGTTTGACGCGCTGGGAAAATTATGTCACCGCCGCTGAAAAGGCCGGCGCGCTCCACGAGCGCAAGCTCCGAAGACGCGCCGAGCTTCGAGACCGCGATCTCAACGTCGCGCTTCAAAACCTCGATCGCTTCGCTGAATCGCAAAAGATTAGCGATCAAGATCTCGAGGTCAGGCGCGACGCTCTCGTCGCCGCGCACGAGTCTCGCGTTCGGGACGCGCTCGAGCGTGAGCGCCGACGAGAGCTTCGCCGACGACGAAAACGAAACCTCGCCGCCGCCTTCGAGGCGAAACGCGCGCACGCCCGTCGTACCGCTCGACGCGACGCACAGAACCGATAGTCATAGATCCGGGTAGGCCTACGCAGACCCGATAGCCATAGATCCAGGTAGACACGTCGCGTAGACACCATTTGAGCCAAAAAAAAGATGACGAGGGAGAGTGGGCACTCGACCGACGCGCGACTCAGTCACGCGCGACCGACCGCGCTCGACGCGCGACCGACCGGGCCAACGCGCGCGAGGAAACCTTTCGCTGTCACACATTCGACGCCAGCGACATGTCGCGCGCGGGATTGACGCCCTCGGCGCGAAAAGCCATGGAGGACGCGCTCGACGGCGGCGCCTCGGTCGCCGTCGCACGCGCGCCGGCGAAACCACCCGCGGCGCCGACGCGCCGACGACGCGGACGGCTCGGGGGTCCGCTCGGGTTTCTGGGATTCCTGCGTCCGAAATTTCGGTACGGGTTGGTGGGCTTCGTCGCGGGATGCGCCTTTAGCGCGTGGGTCGCCGCCGCGGAGGTGGACCGCCGCGTCGAAGACGCCAAGGATACGATGAAGAGAGAGCGCGAGGTGAGGCGTCAGAAGAAGCTCGAGACGAAACAGGCGAATAAGATTATCGGTGTGCCGATCATCGAGGAGCTCCCGGATGAGTACGAGGATGGGGACCCCACTCGAAGCGCGTCGGCGGACGGGGGCGAGTACAAGATGGTTTTGGTGGTTCGGGAAGATTTGCCCATGGGCGCGGGGAAGGTGGCGGCGCAGTGCGCGCACGGTGCGGTGGGTGCGGTGAGCATCGCGTCGAAGACGTCGCGGATGGAGCTCGGGAAATGGGAATTAGACGGTCAGAAAAAGGTGACGCTCGGCGTGCGGTCGCTTGCGCGATTTGAGGATTTAGTGCGCGAGGCCAAGGCGGCGAGGTTGCCGACGTTCGTGGTCGAAGACGCGGGTCGCACGGAGGTGGAGGCGGGCACGAAAACCATGGTCGCAATCGGACCCGCGTCGACGGAGGCGATAGACAAGATTACGGGGAGTTTGCGATTGTATTAATTGAAGCTCTGTTGTTACACGTTTAAAAGATAACTTTTTACGCGAAGACGTCTTCGCGATCCATCGGCGCCGTTTCCTCTGGCTTCTCCGCCTCGAGCGAAGCGAACTCGAGGAAATGGGTCGGTCGATGTCTTTCGTGATAAAACTCGAGAGGGTTTCCAAGTTTGAGCGCGTACTTCATACCCGCGGAGTGCTTGACGCCTTGGAACGAGTAGTTCCAGGAACCGCCGTCGGGAACCATGTAATAACCCAAGAATCTGTCGGAAAGCAACATCTGCACCTTTTCGAAATGACCGGCGGCGTATCCTTGCGGATTCGTGCTCGTCATGTCCTTATTCGAGCGACCCCACTCGTACCCAGACGGCGTGATCTTGTACGCCGTGAGCGAGCACGAGCCGGGCGTGAACGAACACGTCAGAATGATGCACTTCTCACCGTCCCAAGACGGATGTTGCTCCAGAATCTTCGCGTGTTGCGTGCAATCTTGCGGTTGCAATTGCGAACTTTCGTTCGGCTGCGTGTGAATCCAACCCAACGGCTCCAGGTCGCTCAAGTAGTCGTGTTCGGGGAGCATGGACGGCAAGTTGACCGCGCTGTGGTTACCCCACTGCGGAGGCATCACGACGCAGCGGATCTCCTTGACTTGAGGATTGTCCGGAGGTGAGACGCCGTACAAATAACCTGCAATCTGCGTACGTAAATCCGCAATCGTGATGAACTTCTTCAAAACATTCTTCGGCATGATGTATGTGTAACCGGTTTCCTTCAAATCGTCGCTGTTGACGTAGATGTGGTTCACGCGCAAGTGCAAGTTCGTCGCGCTGATGGCGCGAATACGCCAATCCGTCTTGCTTCCAAAGGTTGATTGCTCGTACGGACTCGTCGTGGTGACGATGAGCTCGTCTCCGTGTACGTTGGTCGTCTTCGTGGTGACGGCGATTTGCTGGTTGGCGTCTTGGCCGCGCTTCTCGATGTCGGCGATTTCTTGTCGCTGCACGGATGGGGGCGTGATCTCAGCGCCAAGAATGATATCGCGCACTTCGCTCTGCGTCAAGGCAGAGACATTGACGTTATTCTTGGCGGAGTAATCCGCGAGGATCAAATCCTTCAAGGCGATTTCAACCTTGATCCACTGTTCATCAGTCAAATCCGGCCACACGTGATGAGGCAGCGTGACGACGCTTTTATCTGGACGCAACATCATTTTCGCCTTTTCGTTACTCACGTGCAACGCGCGCAAGATCAAAATCAATCGACTGAAGGCCGTGTAGCTCGAAATAGTCTTCAACCAGTCATCGTAGATGTTGAAGAGGACCATCTGCGGCTCCGTCGCCTTCAAGATGAGATCGCCAAACTTTTCAATCTTCATGCATGCCTGGAAGGGTAGTTGCAATTCACTCCCCTTGATGACGATGTTCGGGTAGTCGAGCATGTGCGTCTCCAAAGGATCCAGCATGCCCTTTCTCGTGACGATAATCTGTTTCGGCTGCTCTTCAATCGGAAGCGAACGAATCAAAGCCGCGACTTCTTCTGCCGTCTTCCATTTCGCCAACTGCGCGAGACGCTTTTGACCAGCCCACACACTCGTGTGGATAATCTTCAAGAAGAGCTGACCCGTGCGTGGATTAAAGATAAAGATCGCACCGTTGATGGGCTTCGTGACCAAGTTACCTTCGAAAGTTTTGTGAATAGTCACGCGATAGACGTTCGTATCATCCACAAACCAGATGGTTTGGTTACTGAAAAGCTCACCATAGTTTTGAGAGTTGAGATACGGCTCCGTCGGCTCGGATGAGTACAGCTGCAAACCTTTACGAATACGCTCTCGCAAAACGTAAAGCGCCGGGTTCGCCTTCATGATCTTTGCCATCGCTTGCTGCACCAACGGCTTGCATCCTGGGAACCAGTTACCGTACGCCGAGTGCAAGTTGTAAGCCAAGTCGATGCCAATCATGACACCGGTCGGTGAAGGATAAATCGACATGTTATCGGTAGTGTAGTCCAAGAACTTCGCTCTCGTGTAGCGTTCGATGTCGTGAGAATCGAAATCGCCCCAACGAAGTTGCACGTCGATCCAAAATTTGTTCGAGCTCTTTTGATCAAACGTGTCGTTCGTCTCCCCCATCAAAGAAGGCTTACAGATCGACCATTTGTACGCAGCGAACAACAAGATATCCGCACACGAGCTGTTCATCTTGTACGATTTTCTCGGGTGGATTGTCTCCTTTTGTACGGTTTCGATCTCCAACGCGTCGAGTTCCTGGTCAAAGACGTTGCACATATCCATGACGACTGACTCGTGGATCTTCTGCCACAAGTGCGCTCGGAAGATTTGGATCAATGAAATCTTCAGCGTCGGGATTTTCCCATGCATGAAGATACCGGTCAAATCGAGCTGGACTTGGAAACCGACGTAAACGTTGGCGCGGTTGATCGTCGGCGACCACCACAACGTGAAGCGACGGTTGGGAATTTGGTTCAAACCGCTACGCTGCGCGTTCGTCAGCTTCTTCATCTGCATGCTAGCCTCGAATCCACTCGACTTTTCCCAGAACAGACCCTCCCACGTCGGGAAATACGTACCCTTGAAGAGCGTGTGTTCGAGAATACCCTCGACGCCTCCAAGCGCTTGGATGACGTCAGTGCGATAGTTGTTCAAGTTCCAGAGCTTTCCATCGTGACGCTGATGCGTCCACCAGAATGGATTTTGTCTGGTGAGGTTGTACTCCTTGAAAGAAAGTCGCACCCGCCAGCCCTTGTCGTACGCCAACGTGTGACGGTCCTTTTGGAACAAGGTGTTGATGCGAGGAATACCTCTATCCCACGAGTCCTCAAGATCCTCGAGCGTTAAACGACGATTTTGCGCCTGCGCTTCTTGTCGCTTGAGCGCATACTCAGCCCAAACGCGTTGAGAATCGTTGAATTCCGCCTCCCACGGCTGAATGTAACGGAACAAGTTCGGAATGAGCTGATCTTCTTCGTGCGACATACCCGAACGGAAGTGCGTGATGCCAGAATCCGTTTGCACACTGTAACGCAAATCACTCTGCGGAATTAAAATGTGACCCATGGAGAGCATGCCAAGACCACCAATCTCCTTCGGCGCGGCGAACACGCACGGAGGGAATCTGCTTGGCATTTTCGAGTTGAGACCAATTTTAACTCTGGTTTGGATTTTGTTCTCGCATTTCACCAAAAGATCAAGAAGCTCGGAAGTGTGAATGGTCGCTTCTCTGTAGTACGTCATCAAACCGATCAGCGCCGTGTCCCATTTGTTCACAATCTTCGAGAACGTTGTAGCACCGGAAGACATGAGCACTTGGCGGATGCGATTTTCAAACGCCTTCAGCGCCTCGTCGTCCACACGCAAAAACGCTTGCGCCGTGCGCTCCTTGGTTTGCTCATTGTGCAAGTTCCAAACACCGTCCTTGTTGGCGAAATACTCAGTTGCCATCCTAATCTTTGGCAAGATGCGCACTTCAAAGCCGCACATGGAGAACAAGAGGTTGGGGTTGTCGCGCGAGTACACACTGACAAATCCGTTGTCCCATTCCAGAGTAGTCAAAGATCGCGGCAGGCGATTCTTAATATCCCAAAACACAGCGCGGCCGAGGTTGACATCGTGCTTCATCAAACGCATGCGCGCATCACGCGGCCAGCACTTCTTGTTGTTGTAGCCAACCATGTTTTCATTGTTCGGATCCGGATGCTCGGTGAGATATCTCTGGATCAAATCGCGAGACTCGTCGGCGGTAAACTTGAACAACACGTGGACCTTGTCGATGTAACGAGAGTACAATCGAATCGGATGCTTGGTTTCCGTCTCAACATCACGAAATGAAATGAACTCATTCGGCATATTAGCGGGCCCCGCGATTTCTGACGCTCTCGTAAGGCCGAGCAAAAGGAGATCGAGTACCAAACCGTAGTATTGCGTCATGAATGAGGCAAATTGCAAACCACGAATCATACCATAGCTGTTCGTATGACTCATATCCTTATACGAGATGACGACGTTGTTCTTTGCCGTACAGTAATCAGCAATGTTGTGATCGACAATCAACCGCATGAGACGGTTGAGCAACGTAAGGTCAACCTTTTCAAACATCTTTTCAAATCTCGTTTGCAACATGACGACGCATTCGCCTTCATTCGTGTCCCAGATGTCCGTCAAGTTATTGATGCCTTGGCACCACTTGTACACGAGCAGCGGCGCGGGCTCAGTGTCTGATGGCTTGATCCAGTTGGGGAAGAGCTGACGCTTATCGGCCTCGTACCAGATGTACTGATCAAGATAGGCATCCGAGATCTTCTCCAATGGTTCAATTTCATAGACAGGGATCAAGTGCGAGTACAAATCCATGAACTCGATGCCGACTTCTTTGAAAGCACGTTGCGTCAAGAGATGTCTCTTGATGCGGCTCAGCGCCTCGTGTGGATTGTCAAACGCCTGCTCAATGAGCCCGAGCTCCTCTCTTTGGTTTTGATTCAAACGACCCGTCACCGAATAATTCTCCTTCAAACGCTCGAGAGCCAAAATGAGTAGCTTTCTGTCGTGCTTGTACGACAACGGAGGGAAAGGAATCGGAGAGAATCGTCGAGATTCGAGCCAGTGCACAGTCGTCGTGTAAATGGCGACGGCCTCTTCCGGAGTCACGTACGGTCCATCCTTCAAGTAGTTGTGCTGTCTCTCTTGCTCCGCCTTCAGGTACAAACGCGTCAAGCGACCAAGATTCTTGCGGCATACTGTCTTGTCGACGGTCGCACCGCGACGAATACGCTCTCTGTTGTAGTGCGTGACGTTGGTCCACCAGTCCGCCTTGCTCTTCACGTATCTCAAGATCATGTTCTCAATCGGGGCGGGCATACCGGGCACCTTCCACGGAATGTTCGCTTTAAACGATCGCCACGCTTCAGAGAGATGACTCAAAATGGTTCTGGCCTTGTTCTGCTTGACACCTTCCGGCATAGAATCTAGGATGTCGTGCATCACCGCAGCTCGCAATTCGAGATCAAAGTGCGACTCGATTCGCTGCTTGGTAACCGTCTTGGCGATGCCCTTGTTGTTGCGTCCCTCGAATTGTCGGGCAAGCAAGTTACCCAACCATCTTTCGAGCAACGGCACGACACCGCGAAGGAAGAAGAGCCAGACTCGCCACATTGGAGCCCAGAAGCCTACGCCCGGACCCTTACCAATCACTGAAGTGTTGAATCTGTAGTAAATCAAGTGCTTGAGGTCCTTGCACATTCTAATCTGTCGCATGAGTTTGTACTTGTATCTGTACATCCCCGTCAGCTGGCCCACGTGTGAGAAGACGTATTGCAGACCGTCAGCGAGCTGGTACGCATCGATGTTGCCAAGGCGAAACTGAACGTTTGAATCCACCACGAGCTTGGTAAGACGTAAAATCTCACGGCACAGATGGAACGCGTTACCGAAGCGACTCTTCTTACGCTCCTTCGTTGTGAGCGTCTTGACTGGCTTCAAGTTGAAGTTGTAATCCAAGTGCAGGTAGTTCAAATTCTTGCGGTGAATCAACAAGTTCAGCATGTTGTAACCTTGTCTGCACACTTGCAAACCAGCCTCCACCCAATCAAGCTCGGTACATTGGAAGAATTTCGTCTTTTTGAGAGCCACGAAAAGGTTGCGTCTCTTCACCGGCTTCGGTGGACGTTTGTGGAGCTGATTCAGGACGAAACCCTTCAACAACTTTTGGTAGGAAACGCGCACCTTGACTGGGTAGCCAGACGGGCAGTGCTCGTGGAACCAGCTGTTCACCAAAGGCACATCCATGGCGCGACGCGTTTGACCACTTCGAAGATTGAACGGTCTCGGCGCGTAAAGGAGCGCGATTCCACCGGATGTGTTCTCCGTGTAAAGCGGGGTCTCTTCCAAGAAGGGCTCGATGCCCAGCGGCAACTCAAAGTCGTCTTCCTCGTCCTCGGCGGCTTGCTTCTCCTTTGACGATCTGTAGTGCGCTATGGGATGGATGAGCGGGTCGTAGTAATACGCCGGTAAATCGGGATCGTCCGTCTTGATGAACATGACCATGGGCGTGTGGTACACCGCGAGCGAAACCTTGCGAGGACGGTTGTTGTACAAGTACGGAAACGCAACCTTGTACTCGGTTCGCAACGCGCTACGGATGATGAGCTTGTTGATGTCGTTGAACTCATTCCAGTCTTCATCCGCACGGTCCATGTCGCGGAATAACGGCTCAAACTTAGGTCCACCCGGAATGCACATACCCAACGCCTTGGCGGTGAAGAAGGATTTGTGATCGAAGAGGTAAAAGTAATTTTTATCCGTCAAGTCGCTCAACAGATGCGATGAAAGCCTGTGTAAGTTCGCCATAACCGGTATCGGAAGCTGCCATTTGCGGTAACTCGGTCCATTGACAAATTTCGTCCACCTCAGCGGCGTGTGATCGTAGAACCACTCCACCACTGGCGCGTCCTCTTCCTCGTCGAGTTCCAACTCGATGGCTTCCAGAGGATCTACGTCCAACAAGTTATCTGCGTAATCCAAAGGCGGTTCTTCGTCATCGAACGGTGGAAACCGCATGCGCTTAAAGTGCTTTCTATCTCTCTTCTCTCTCCTCATCATGATCCACATCGTGCCCCATTGCGCTATGAAGACGGGTTCAATGACGCGCGGCGTCTCGTTCACAAACGTAATGGCACCCGTGATGTGATAAATCACTTCACAGTGCCTCACTTGCTCCCAAGGCATCGGCATATTCTCTAAAAGTTTATACACCGCGTGCGGCACGAACTTCAACGCCCCCAAGTACACGCGCTTATCGTGTCTAAACTTTCTCGAAGACATGTCCCCGTGATCTTTGATGATCTTTCTCACGTGTTCCGGCGGCATCTCCTCTTTCGCCGGTTCCACGTACCCAAACTTCCTCGTCGTGCTGTAACGCTTCGCATTTAACGTTTGCCATTTACGAGCTGCGAATTCATCGAAAAATCACGCGCACACACTCGTCAGTCTTCGCTCCGCTCCGCGCCGTCGAACCGGGCAATGCCGCGTCTCCTCGCCGTCCCCTTCGCGCCCTCTCGCTCGCCCTGGCGCGCCCTCGCGCCTCGCGTCGTCGCGCCTCGCGCGCCCACGCACCTTTTTCTAATATCTCCTCGCTCACGCCAACCTCCATGGCGTCGTCATCGCTCTCTGCGCGCGCGCCGCGCGTCATCGGATCACCGCCCGCCGCCGGCGCCCTCGCGATCGTCTCCCTCGAGCGCGCGGCGATGACGACCGCGCGACTCTCGCGCGCGGACGATAACCGCGCGCTCACGTGAGCGATTCGCGGCTCGCGTGCGTCGAGGGCGACCGCGCGTCGCCGTGTGCGGGGCGCCGCCCGCGAGGGGGCACAGTCCGTTGTCCAGCCCTCGGGGAGGGAAACCCTCTCGCCGGTGGGTCGCGACTGGCGAAACTCGGCGAGCGCGAAGCGGAGACCGGGGAAGGTGCGATGCGGTAAATTTTCATGTGAGTATTCACAAATGCGCTGATACTGCTAAGTTTCAAAGCCGTCGACGGTGCGCCGCGTGGTCACCCCGCGCGGCGATGCGTCGACGCGTCGCGCGGGCGGTGAGGCACTCGGCTGTCGCGAGGAGGTTTACTTTTCCGGGACGCTGCACGGTTGGATGCCCCAAATTTCCTTGGCGTACTGGTCGATGGTACGGTCGGAGTTGAACTTGCCGCTGAAGGCGGTGGAGATGATGGAGGATTCGGTCCAGCCGGCGGAGTCGCTGTACGCGGCGTCGACGCGCTCTTGCGCTTCGAGGTAGGAGGCGAAATCCTTACCGACGAGGAAGTAATCACCTCGGCCGAAACCTTCGTTGCCTTCGAGAGAGCTCAAAAGTTCTTCAAAATTGTCACCAAACACGCCGCTTCGCACGTACTCGCACGTTTCCGTGAAACGCGGATCCGGGATGAACTTGCCCGCCGCGCGTTCCGCGCGTGCCGGTTCGACTTCGGGATCAGTGATGCCAAACAAGAAGAAGTTGTCCTCACCGACACACTCTCGGATTTCAACGTTCGCACCATCGAGGGTACCGATGATCAAGCAACCGTTCATTTGGAACTTCATGTTGGAAGTACCGGAGGCTTCAGTGCCCGCGGTGGAGATGTGCTGAGAGAGTTCAGACGCTGGGATCAACGTTTCAGCCAAGGAAACGTTGTAATCCGGAACGAAGACAACCTTGAGGAGATCACCGATCTCCGGATCGTTGTTCACAACGTTACCGACGTTGTTGATGAGTCGGACGATGCGCTTGGCTTGCAAGTAAGTGGCGTACGCCTTTCCGCCGAAGACGCAGACGCGCGGCACGCACTTGGCGCGCTCCTCCGGCGTCATCGCCTTCATCTGCTTGTAACGGTAAATAATGCCTAGGATGTTCAAGAACTGGCGCTTGTACTC
>Ga0181587_10005200_pt1 | contig 10643 bp, 11 predicted proteins | sample 071ome_27_FD_132463 | JGI IMG/M metagenome (GOLD analysis project Ga0181587, IMG submission 132463) | Coastal salt marsh microbial communities from the Groves Creek Marsh, Skidaway Island, Georgia - 071409AT metaG (megahit assembly) | ecosystem: Environmental > Aquatic > Marine > Intertidal...
AATCCGCGACTCTCACGAGCGGCCCGAAGCTATGGAATCCGCTTCTGTCACTGTCAGCTCTTGGGACGCTGACCACATAAAAAGGTCTATAGGTATCGCTGTAGCGAGATCTATTCATATGGCTTCACGTCCCGACTCAGAGGGTCACAGTGTGCCTGATTATCTTTGTGGGGACACTGTATCTATCAAAGTTTTGAACATCATTTCGTCGTACATACACCAAATCGACAGTAAGGTATGGTTTAAATGAGTATCAACACTAGACGCACACTTATACTAGGTGCTACGGGAATGGCTGGGCACGTTATGTTAGAGTGCCTCCGAAAGTCAGATATCGGCGGAGAAATACTAGGCACCTCACGGTACAAAGAAAAAGACCTACTGGTGTTTGACGCCTTATGGTCGCCTGAAAAGATAGATTCGTTTTTTAACGAGCTGGGGTCTGTATCCACAATTGTCAACTGCATTGGATATCTTGTGGAGGCATCCGCTCACTTCCCAGAGGTTGCCTTCAGGGTGAACGCGGCCCTGCCTAAGTACCTGGAGCGTAAGTTCAAAAACACAGAGACTCAGGTAATACACATCAGTACAGATTGTGTCTTCGATGGAGCGTCTCGGGGTGCCTATAGAGTTACGGACTTACCTACAGAAACCTCCACTTACGGACTCAGTAAGCATTTAGGCGAGTTGGACAACGACAAAGACTGGACTATACGCACGTCGATAATCGGTCCTGAAGTTGTGCGTCCCCTATCCTCCGCATCAAACTCTGGGCTTCTGCATTGGATGCTGACCCAGCCGAAAGGTGCTGCAATCAAAGGCTATACCGAGGCGTATTGGTCAGGCATCTCGACAATAGAGTTAGCGCGCTGTGTAGCCGATAACATACTCAACGGTAAGCGCGGCCTGACACATGTCTCACGCCCTACCAGTATCTCTAAATATGCCCTGCTAGAAGAGATCAATTCTGTATTCAACTTGGGTCTACAGATAGCCACATGCAATCTGAAAAGAGTGGATAAGTCCCTCATTCCCTGCGAGAGTCTCCAGGTCACAGGTTCTTACAGTGACATGCTCAGAGGTCTAAAGCAGTGGGTCGATACACACCCTCGCTATCTGTACACCAACACTTCAATCTAAACTATTAACCGACATGCACTTGAGGTCTCTATAAATGTCGAAAAAAGCTCCCGAACTCGCATTCACGTACTGGTCAGGTAATACACTAACGTACCTGCATATACTGACTCTTAGGACAATACGTTCGCTGAACCCTTCATTTAGAATAGTCGTGTACACTGATATTAAGGATCAAAGCACAGACTTCATCCCCTACAACAGTCACGAGCATAAAACCAAAATCCAGCATAAGCTACCTTTCTCAGCACTATATCATATACCTGATATAGAAATCATAGAGGTGGACTTCCAAGAGCAGTACGGTGTAGGTGAGAGACTTTTCCACAGTTTCTTGGCGGACATTCTCAGGATAAAGAAGCTCGAAGAGCACGGTGGTGTCTGGTTTGATATGGACATTCTATTTCTGAACCCCATGTCCAATGACATTTTAACCTTTGAGACAAACACGTCTGTGAAGACAATTTCGTACTCTAACACAATAGCGACAGGTTTCGTTGTAGCCCTCCCTAACTCCAAAGTGCTGAACGACCTGTCGAACTTTGTAGATGAATATTTGACCGAAGGTGCCCAACACAATTTCGAAAGTAGCGCAGACTACAAAGCGCACTATCAATCTTTCGGACCAGACCTGTGGCGACGCGTGTTCAATCCGTATCTCGACAAGAGAGTCGATAAGCACCCGCACGCTAAAGGTTTGCCTGTAAACAGTGTGTACCCTTATCTCTGGGACCAAATGGACGAGTACTTCTCAGGAACCGCTAAGACGCGTGTTCGCCACGACAGTACCTTGGGGGTCCATTGGTACAATGGCAGCACGGAAGCGCGATCTTTTATCAATGTACGCTTACCTAATCTAGACCTGTCTAAAGAACCGACAACACCTGTGGAGCACGATCTCCGTAGACTTAAAGACTTGGGCGTAGACATGCGCATCCCAAATATATGGGACTTTACTACAAAACTCAGAGGATGTAACTTTCAGGGGGTCAGTTTTCAAAACGCGCAGCTCCAGAACGCAGACTTCAGAGACGCGCAGCTCCAGAACGCAAACTTCCAAAACGCGAACTTAACGAACGCGGATCTCCGAGGAGCCAATGCGACAAATGCTAACTTCCAGAACGCAACCATGCTAAACGTGCTGATGGACTGCGATGCACCCACGCAGGTAGTCGAGGACGCCCCGCGAGAGACGTCTAGTCACACGCTGGGCATCTCTATAGTAATGGCGGCCCATAATAGAAAAAACCAACTACCTCTTACGTTGGAAAGTCTTAAAGAAAGTAAGCATCCTAACTTCGAAGTAATCATCGTAGATGACGCGTCTGACGATGACCAGGTAGTATCTGACTTTATCGCTGTCGGGGATTACGAGTTTGACGTTAAGATCATCCCTATTTCAAGACAGGAAAAAACATGGGTTAACCCCTGCATGGCGTACAACATAGGCATTAGATATGCCACAAAAGAGGTTATTCTCTTGCAGAACGCAGAAGTTATGCACGTCGGCGATGTTCTAAAGTTCACCGCCGAAAACATCAGACCAAGAGACTGGCTCACCTTTAATTGTTACGGTTTGGACCGCAAAAAGACAGAGGCTCTACGCAACGGTCAGAGACTAAGTCACTCGGACATCGAAAAAATGAGTCAGCGTATCGGAGGCAACAGCGTGGCCCGAGACGATGTCGATGGGTGGTTAAATCACTACGAAAGGCATTTCGTGGCCTACCACTATTGTGGAGCTATATTTAGAGAAGACCTCATGCGCGACCTCGGAGGCTTCTCTGAAGACTTCAAGGACCTCATTGGGGGAGATGACGATCACTTTGTAAGAAATCTCGTACGGTTGAAGTACAATTTCAAAATCTCCACATTCAACACGCAGCCTTTCACTCTACACCTCCATCACGAGAGAACTGACAACTTGAAGAAACGGTCGTCAGCTGACCGCGAGGCGTCGCGACAGGCCCTTTTCAGAAGTCTACTGAAGTGGGGCTTTGCACCTGAGATCGACATACATCTGGCCCCGAAAAACGAAGTACCTATGGCGAGGAGAGTACTCATATGAGCAAAGAAGACATGCAGCTACTTATTGAGAGAGCGCGCGCGGGAGTTGAAGTTCAAACTCTCCCTTTTAGAGTTGCGGAGATATCCGATTTTCTACCGAGTTCTTTACTACAGCCCGCTCTTCTGAACTTCCCAAAGCCTTCCGATCCTGTATGGGAAACTTCGCAGATTGGCGAAGTCGAGAGTAAAAGAAGAACTACGTGGACGTCGAGGTACGACGTTCCCGACGGGGTTCGCGAAGTTGTCGACTTTATGAACAGTTCTCTGTTCCTACACTTCATATCAGAAGTTTTGGAAATCCCGAAGCTACTACCAGATCCGTACTTTACGGGCGGCGGTCTGAATGAGAGTTTTCACGGCGATTACCTAGACGTGCACGTCGACGGTAATTACCACGACGCGTCAGGCCTACATCGCAGAGCAAATGCTATTCTGTACTTCACGCCTAAGTGGGACAGCTCGTGGGGAGGAAACTTCGGTATCTATAAAGATAAGGGTGAGACGTTACATAGAGAGATTGTACCTGCAATGAACAAACTTGTGTTGTTCGACACTTCAGATGTTTCATTTCACGGATACCCAGAACCCATCTGCTGCCCAAGAGACGTCTCTAGAAGGTCGCTGATTCTCTATTACTACACAAAGGACCCCCATCCAGCCTCAAAAGTGAAGGTGTCGGAACCTCATAGCGCATTGTGGGTTAAGCGAGGCCTGAAAGACAAAAATTTCAACACTACGAGGAAGTATACCTGATGCCTAGATCTGTAAAAAACAACGGTAAGGTCACAGTCGTTGTACCTGTTTATAATAGAGAGAGCCTGATTGAAGAGTGTATAAGTTCCATATCCAATCAGACATACCGAAATTTGGCCATTGTCGTTATAGACGATGGGTCAACCGACGGTACTGTAGACGTCGTAAAAAAACTACAGCAACAGGATAGACGAATAACTCTAAAAGTCCACGATCATAATACAGGATCTATGAATGCCGCCCTCGAGTTTGGGATTCTAAACTGCGACACAGAGTACTTCACTTGGATCGGATCTGACGATACGTATATACCCTCCGCAATATCTCAACTCGTGAGTCAGCACCAACAAAACCCAAATGTGGACTACGTGTCATGTGATTTAAAAATGGCAAGGGAAGGTCACGACTACTGTAATTATTGCGGTAGCGCATGGCCTAACTGGTCAGGCTACGTATCGCTGAACCCCTTTACTCAGTATGACGCAAAGTCTTACACAAGCCTAGTATACCGAAGCTTGTGCCCACCGTTCCCCTGGAACGGTATGTGGAAAACGAAGTTTTTCGCGAAAAACGACATTACCTGGATTGAGCACAAAGGAAATACATGGTCGCCAGACACCCTGAACGGTCTACACTTCTTCGCTCACGGCATGACAATGCTCCACTACAACGAGTTCCCTCTAATCAAGTACAGACTACACGACGATCAAGACACAGCTAAAGGTGCGATATCTGAGCAAATACGATGTGATGTGACTCTTATAGACGCGATCTTCGAATGGTTCGGTACGGAGGTGTTTCTGGGTAAAAAGCTTGATGAGGCGTCAAAGCACAAAGCGTATCTCGAGCGGCTTAAAGAACTTATCGCCCACCACTCGACGAGGTTCGAAAACTCGAAAAAGCTAGAAGCTGCTATCGCAGGAGTGGCTGTACGTGCGCTCACGTATATATGGGACAACCGTGTACCCGATAGCGAAGATCTGAAAAAGTTCTTTACAGAGTTTTTATAGACTACTCACCAGTAACATCCACCCTCTACATTCTGGAAGTTTTTCGGAGTTTCTTCGCGAGACGGATTGATCCAGTGCTCATTGAAGTACGTCCCTATAGGGTTACCCCTATTCTCCCACCGTCTACCCTTTATACCAAACATGACCTGACAGTAAGACCCGACATAAAAAGCTTTTCGCCCTTGAGCGCGAATTCTCTCGCACAAAGGTACACCGTACCCTCCGCAACCTAACACAGCTACATCGAATCTTAGATTTTCAATACTCGCACACATGTCCTCTAGAGACCCTAACCAATCACTATGCGGATACGGAGTGTTACCCAGGATAGTGTTATGGGTATTTAAAGTCACAAGGTTAAACTCAGGATACTCAAAGGGTATGTAACCCCCCGAAAACATCGACTTTAAATTACCAGATTGGTACTGGCGTAAGATGCTTTCTTCGAAAGGCGAACACACCAGAACAGTCTTACCCTGAAGTAGCGGAACCCACTGGTGAAGTCGGTTAGCCGACCATACATGTATTTCCGAAAGGTCATCACCCACGAGAAAGTCGTTCTGGGCAGCATAATCCGTCTCTAGGCGATACAGGAGACTAGACTTTCTCAGGGCAGCTATATATATCTCGCACCATGTGTCTAGTATCTGAGCAAACTGTGCCCGCTCACTGTAAAATCCTGTATTCTGTTGCAATAAGCGAACCACACCAGGATGTTCCTGAATTACACGATCCGCGTCGAAGTCGCTGACGAACCAGGCTCTCAGCATGTCTGCCTCGATACCTGGCATGCGATTAATGGATACACCCCCATCCGACTGAAAAAGATCGGCAACCCTACGGGCGGTATGCGCAGAGGGTGTGCACCCGTCAATGATGTCCATAAGGGCCTACCGCTTCGTAGTGAGGAGTATAAGGCGACTCTCCCTGTCTGGGTAAGTGCGTCCCTCCAAGATATTGTCGATTCTGAAAGTAGCATCGATTGTCGCCAGCTGATCTTGATTGACCTCGAATATAGCCCTACTGCAACGCATGTTCTGTAAAGTAAGCGTTTCGTTATCGCAGTGATGCAGCATATTTAGACATAGGGCGATGTCGCATATGGGAGTAGCCTCCCCACCTAACCATCGTTCAAATGACACGTCTACACCCTCGCAAGACGCAATCAATCGGGCGGTATCGAGAGACGCCTCGTAACGGTCCAGTCCTATGACGGAAGATGCTCCCATCTTCTTGACGTGTATAGAAAAATACCCGTGGAAGCATCCAAGGTCACACACAGATTGGCCCTGAAAGCTAACAGGCAATGCTTGTATTTTCTCGAGGGTGGGGCGACTGTCGTCGTATCCGACAATGTCCAGCACGTCAATGTTCTGATAGGTCTTGTCGTAAGTCTGCGCGGCAAAATGCGCCTGTAAATTTTCGAGATTAGTGCGTCGCATCACGTACCTTTCAATATAAGTGTTCTAAATTAATGAAGCTCTATGGGGAAGGGGGACTCAACACCCCTGTGCAACTGTCATACGTCCACAACTTCTCTCCGAAACTCGTAGCCAGGTCTGCACCTAAGCCCGTATAGAACTCGGAAAACCATTGCTTATGCTGAGACTCCGTCGCATCTGTGTAACAGGCTTTGTGCTTCAGGTTATGACTGTACCAATGATCTATATCGCACTCAACTAAGACAATACAGCAATTATTGACAGAAATGAACTCTTCGAACGCCGCCCAGTCCTCCTGCATTGAACTTAAGGGTAAGGCGTCCATAATACAACGATCTGTAGCGTTCAGCGCATTGTACACAAGGTCCATGCGCGAACCTCTATCCGCATAACCGTAGATCTTGTCGAAGGATAAGTAGACGTGATTAGGTAAAAGTGGTTTGTGATTACGCACAAAAGTACTCTTACCCGAGCCGTAAATACCTGTCACGAAAACTTTATTCGCAAGCATCTGGTTTCTCCCCTAAATAAGCCCTTAAACCCTCAGAGTAAGGGAAGATATTTACGTTTTCGGGAGTATGCAGGCGTTTATGCTCAAGAGCGTCTATCTGATACGCGGGATTCACCACAGACAAGTCATGGCCTGTGCTCGAGTACCTAAAGTTATATAAGTTGAAGAACACATTTGCCATACCTCCGATATAGATCGCGTCTTTTCCTAAGTCACGCTTTATCTTAGGTCCCAGGTACATCGCGTAAGACCCGCAGGATAGCCATGCGACGTCGAAGTCTTCTTTACTAATATTAGCAAAGAGTTGATCGGCGGTGGAAAACCAGTCTTCCTGTCGAGCTGAGTTTGACTCGCAAAACCAGCCCTCTGTGTTGTACGTTATAGGTGTATCCACACATGTAAACTCACATTCGGGGAACTTGTACTCATCCTGAAGTAAGTGCCTCACTCGGTCTTCGCCTGTCTGAAACGTGATACTTTGAGAAAACGGGCTGACAACAAGCACCCGCTTACCTGAGCCCCACTCCTGGAACGACTTAAGGAAATAGGTGCAATTCTCGATAAATCGCCAACACATAATCTTACGGATACCGTACAAGTACTGAAGCTTATTTTGAGAATACACGCCGCCATCGAGCGCATCACCGAAACGGCTACTCATGTGTACAGTACACAAGTCTGTCTCCCTTGACGAATCCTTATACATTTGGCGAAAGCGGTGCAGGTTCTCGACACTCTCTCGGCTATCGAAGTACCCATTCAGTTTGCGCATCAAAGACACACTGGGGTGATCGAAAGACTTGCCGTCCCAGGTTTCCACAAAGTCGGTGTCCGATCCTCCGTTTCTACCAATCCAAACTGGATCTTCACATGTCATGAGATCTCTAAATACCGACATACCTTCAGGATAGTTAAACTTCACGACATGCATAGAGCAATCCTCTTATCTACAAGATAGACACCAGCTCGAAGACCGAACAAGATTTCGGGAAATACTCAATCAAGATGTCCCGAATCTCTTCCGCAACCTCTCGACATTCAGGTTGCGCGTGAGCATCCAGTCGGAGCCTCAGAAACTTCACCCAGTTTAACACGTTACCTGTCATGATGAAAGATGTCATTAGTGATTGTGGAAGCACAGACCTCGCCTGCTCTCGAGCCACTCCCTGCTCCAGTAAACGGTTGTAAAGACTTAGAGATGCCTGATTATGCGCCGATAAAGACGCCGATAATCCCTCCGTCGACGGTACAAGTGATTGCGTCGAGCATTGTAAGTTCTTTGCGGCCTGTTCCCGCAAACCATCAAACTCAAAAAACTCAATGTTCTCGCTTGTATATCGCCTACTCACCTCGTTAAACGAGAATGTTCTGTGTCGCATGATCTGGCTTCTTACAAACAAGGGACACTTTATGCTGACCGACAGTGTAGAATGCTCGAAAGGCGATGTGTGATTCTCACGCGCTAAGAACGCAATAAGCTTAGCGTCACGCTCACTCAACTCGTCAGATCCGAACGCGCTATTGTAAAACGAAACACGCGCCGCCTCTGCGGCCCTAACATCACTACCCATGTGATCCACGTATGAGACCTCAGACTTTGCCATCTTCGGACTCCAAACGGGACACCACGGACTGTAGTACGTCTCGGAACTCTTCAAGTTCGGGACGCGCCTCGACATCTAAGTGACTTACAACACTCTGTATAGAAGCCGCCCCGAAATTCTTACGAAATTCCCTCTCAAACTCTTCCCGATCCGCGAATGCACAAACTGCGATCATAAAACAATGCCACAATTGCTGCGGCAACAAACCTTTCAAGGTCTCATCACGATACGATGTCACGAAGACTGAAGCCTGCGTGAGCAGTTCTTCAAAGTCGGTCACATCGCCTGCGGTGATTCTGAGCTGCACCTCCCGCCCTACAAGGTCGGCAACATGATCGCAAGACCTACGAGCCAGTGACTTCATATAAAGGTACGATACCGTAACTAGAATCGCATAAAATGCGAGAGCCGTAAGTACTGCGTATATCATCTCATACCTCGAGGAGCGGTGTCTTGAGCCACAACGACATCGTCTGGGTCGTCCGCGACCATAGCTTCCGTAGTAAGCATCAAAGAGCTTACACTCGCCGCATGCCGTAAAGACGAGCGAACAACTTTTACAGGGTCGATCACGCCAGTCTCCAACAAGTTCTCGTACTCGCAAGTCGCTGCGTTAAAGCCGAAGCCCCCCTCACCATCTAAAACTTTTTGAACAACGATCGAGCCATCGACCCCCGCATTCCTAGAGATCTGACGAATAGGTGCCTCGACGGCATTCCGTACAATATCAACCCCCATCTTCTGAGCTGGGCGATCTACTTTCACGAGGTCCGCGAGGTCCTTAGCCGCCCGCAGAAGCGTAACACCGCCTCCAGGGACAATCCCCTCCTCGACAGCAGCACGCGTTGCATGAAGCGCGTCTTCAATTCGAGCTTTCTTCTCTTTCAACTCAGTCTCTGTAGCTGCACCTAAGCGGATTACAGCCACACCCCCGATAAGTTTGGATAGACGCTCTTGTAGCTTCTCTCGCTCATAATCCGAGGGGTTGAGATCCATCTGACTCTTAATGAGGTTCACGCGCTCCTCGACAGAAGTCTCCGCCCCAGTCCCAGAAATGATTGTAGACGTATCTTTACCAACGACTACACGTTTCGCAGATCCTAAGTCATCAAGAGCTAGGTCCTCGAAGCGCATACCCACTTGGTCAGATACAATCTCCGCGCCCACCGCGATCGCCACATCCCGCAGACAATCTTTTTTATGGTCGCCGAAACCTGGTGCCTCGATCGCGCATACATTTAGACTCCCCCGTACACGGTTGAGAACGAGTGCCGACAGCACCTCATTCTCGATCGAATCCGCGATGATCACAAGCGCCCGACCACTCTTCACAACCGCCTCAAGTAGAGGTACGATTTGATTGACGTTAGCCAGCTTTTGCTCCGAAACAAGAATATAAGGGTTCTCGAACTCTGCTACCATCTTTTCGGTGTTCGTGCTGAAGTAAGGACTCAAGTAACCTCGATTCCACGAGAAACCCTCAACGACTTCGAGACTGGTTTCAATACCATTCGCATCCTCGACGCTGATTACACCATCGGTACCGACTTTCGCCATTGCATCAGCTATGATATTACCGATCTCAGTGTCCCCATTCGCAGAGATCGTACCGACATTCGCGATCTCAGAATTAGATGCTACAGGATTTGCCAGGTCTTCAAGCCGACCCTCAATATAACGCACTGCCTTATCGATACCGCGCTTGATCTCCATCGGGTTATTACCCGCAGATACAAGTTTCACACCCTCACGATAGATTGCCTGCGCGAGTACCGTAGCGGTGGTTGTCCCATCACCCGCGACAGAGTTTGCCTTAGACGCGACCTCTTTCACCATCTGCGCACCCATATCTTCAAATGGGTCTTTGAAGTTGATCTCACGAGCTACACTCACACCATCTTTCGTAACAAGCGGTGAAGTGTAAGACTTTTTAATAACCACGTTACGTCCTGCTGGACCGAGTGTTACCTTGACTGCATTTGCGAGTTTATCCACTCCGCGCAACATCGCCGCGCGGGCATCCTCTGCATATATAATATCTTTTGCGGCGCTCATTAACCGAAAACCCTTCCTAAAATATCTTCAACTTTAACAATGTGATGACTTGTACCGTTCTCCG
>Ga0181587_10005205_pt1 | contig 10635 bp, 3 predicted proteins | sample 071ome_27_FD_132463 | JGI IMG/M metagenome (GOLD analysis project Ga0181587, IMG submission 132463) | Coastal salt marsh microbial communities from the Groves Creek Marsh, Skidaway Island, Georgia - 071409AT metaG (megahit assembly) | ecosystem: Environmental > Aquatic > Marine > Intertidal zone...
ATAAAGATGAACCACGACACCTTCTGGAGGATCCCCCTCAAGACTCAGCTCAACTCGCGTGCTCTGCCCTTGACACACCACGGCTCGATCCTTGGGTTCGAGGATTTCCATACCGAATTCCGGGGGCCTTGCAACGACAGTCACCCAACGGCTTGGAGTCGTCGAAGAAGCCCCTGAATCATCTTCTACCATCGCACTCAGGGCATATCGGCCGATTTCACCGGGCATCCAGTCCCACACCTGGCTATTTTCAATTCCTTCCCCCAAAAACGCACCATTGACCAGAAACCGCGTGCGCGTGATGACCCCGTCAGGATCCTGAGCTCGGATCTGCATTCGAAGGGTTTGACCCAGCCATAGTGAGGTTTCTTCAGAAGGTTCCAGCCACTCAACCAAAGGGGACTGATTAACCATTGGATCCACACGCATTTCGATCGGTTCGGAAAGAGTCGAAGCCCCCAAGTCATCGATGACAGTCGCTGTCAATTGATAGGATCCTGGCGTGGAAGGTATCCATTCCAAACTGCCTTCAATCGGATCCGCTTCCCCAATTGGCACCCCGTTGGCGTGGAATAAGAGGCTTGCAATGGTCCCGTCCAGGTCCTCTGCAACCACTTTAAGTTCGATAGTATCCCTCAGGACCATGGAGGATCCCGATCGAGGGTTCAGCCATGTCACCGTTGGCTTGAGGTTGTCAGGAGGTTCGACAATCAGAGGAAACCGCTGGATGTAGGTGGAGTGCATCTCGCTCCCGTCATCCACACTCAGGGCGAGTTCCGCCTTGCCGTGTGCAGCAGGATGCAAGGTGACGTTGAGATAACCCGAGCTTTCGCCTTGTTGAAAAACCATCTGGTGAGAGGCAATGAGCGGATCCCCTTCAACTTCGAGGTAGAAGCTCAAGGCTTGTTGTTCGAAATCAGAGCCATCGGTGATCTTTGTAATAGGTATCGGGAGTATGGGTTGCCCTGGCTTGACCGTAACGCCTTCCGGACCTTCGAAGAAGGGGGGGTCATTGATCGACCTTAAGTTCCAGGAAGCGGTTTGCTCACTGCGGGCACCCTGTGCATCACCAACTGAAAGAGTGACCTTGCTCATTCCATGGCGATCTCCGGCAGGATACCAAGCAACGGTCAACTCACCGTCCTGGAAAGAGGATTCCATTCCGCGATCCATGTCCACCCAGTCAGGTTGGCTGAACGCAATTTGGAAATCAGGGGCAAAAGCGGGATCATCTTCATCTTGCACCCAGAATCGAATAAGCACTTTTTCATCCTCATTGGACTCAATTTGAGGGATAGGTTGCATGATCGGTGCCTGATTCTCAACCACGCCGTACCGAAGTTTCAGGGTGGATGAGAAGGTGCGAGAAGAGGGCTCTAGGGTGGTCATGGTGATGGTGAATTCAGTTTCAGCCCCAGCCTCCGTGAGCATGGGAATGGCCTCTGCTTCCCAAAAGGACCCGCTCATGTGTCCCTGAAAAACACCTTCCGGCATTGCTGAGCTGGTAATCTTTACTTCAGCAATTGGAACAGGTGGAGTCAGGTGAGTGAATATTCCAGCTAGTTGCGAAGCAGTTGGAACACTTCGATGGTTACCACATGTCGCAAGAGAAATCGCTTCCATCCATCGACTGCCTTGCAGGCCTGGTTCCCCCAGGAAAACCGTGTGGATCGAAACACCCATGAGCTGGGCGCGCAATGTTGCAGCCACCGGGTCACCTTCTGAGGTTTCTCCGTCCGAAAACAGGACAATACTTTTAAGACTCCCCTCCTGAGCATGAGCCTCGAGTTCATCCAATGCCACATTGAGGGCCCTTTCGATGTTGGTTCCTCCTGATGCATCAAAATCCTCAAGACGATCCGTGATCGCATCACGAGATGAGGTCAAGGGTTGCACCAAATTGGCATACTGATCAAAGTCCACCAGCCCCAGTTGCAAAGGTATCTGTTCGGGAAGTGAGTCAATGAATTCGCGAAGGGCCTCCAGGCGCTTGCGATCAGGATCGCTGTCCACCAAACTTTTTGAGCTATCCATGACCAACATCAGATCCATGGCGGAGATGCCTGCATCCCAGCCTATCGACCCCCGCAAGTCAACCGCTGCAGCCTCAACCCCATCTCCATTTTTCCAGTTCAGGAAGCCAATGGAAGGAACCGAACCCGGAGTTGAATCCACACAGGCAGAGAGGATTTGCAAATCGAAGCCATATTCGATCCGATTGGTAGCCGTGCGGAACAGTTGAAGGTAAAAGACCCCTGTGTGTTCAACTCCGATGAATTGATCAAAAGGTTTGGGCGAAAAAGACTCCACCTCGGAACTGTCAAACACCACCTCTCCATAAGGATTCGTCAATTTCCAGTCCAACCCCAGGGAGCCAGGATGCATTTTCAGATGACATGTCTCACCCTTGGTCAGGGAGATGCTGTAAACATCCACTTCTCCTGGCAAGTCCAGCACTCCCGCACCCATCTCGGGTTGATCGGGTGATACCGTGACCCGGTCTCCCTGAAGGGCATAAATCAACGGAACGGGCACTTCGGTGATCTTGAAACGATACAAACCCGTTCCAAGGTGGTTTTGGCCACCCACCCTCAGAAGGTACGTGCCGTTCTCAAGCAACGAAACGGGATCCGGATGGGAACAGGTCATACACTGACTGAAAAGCTCTTTTCCTGAGGGATCTTCCAAGGTCCAGGGCATACTCCCAAGCTCCTGAACGGAGCTGAGCAACTGAACAAACAGGCGCTGCCCAGCGACGCCTTCAAAGCGATAAACATCCCTTGCCCCTGGGAATTCGATCTCCCCCATGCCCACCTGATCAGCATTTGCTTCAATTGTCTGGCCCATTTGGATGTTAAATTGATCATCCGGTGGCACAGGTTGAATGCGCAGCGAATAGGCACCTGTGCCACTATTGAGATTCCCTCCAACCTGCAGGGTGTAGGTGCCACTGGTTTCCAGAAAAATAGAACCTGGATCATTACCAAAGAAGGATTGTGGACGAAAAATCTCGTCGCCATTCGGCCCGTATAGGCCAATCTGACAGCTCAGCAAGGCTTCATCGAAATCAACCAGGTCGATCAGCACTCTTCCTGGCTCGTGCTGCGTCCAAATGAAATGATCTGCAGCAGCCTCCGCCTCGATAAATCCTGCTCCATCATCGATCATTGGGAGTTCGATTACCTCATCCAGGGAAATGGAGAATTTTTCCGGACGAGGCACTGCTCGGAAGGTCAACCCGTAGGCCCCCGTGCCTGCATCCTTCTCATCCCCAATCTCCAAGCGGTAGTCTCCCCGTTTTTGAATAGTGAAGATGCGCTTCTCATAGGTCCCGACATTTCCAGAATAAAGAGTGCCAATCAGCTGATTTTGAATCGACCAATCCACATAGAGAAGACCAGGGTCCCAGTGCTGAAACTCCAGTATGAATTGCTGTTCTTCTTCTGCGTTGAAAAGAAAGGTGTCTACGGAGCCGGGCGCCTCAATGATTCCTGCCCCCTTGCCTGGCAGATTGGGCGCCAGAACCCCTTCGGGTGGCAGGTCAAAAACTTCCGGCCCTTCGACGGCGTGCACCGTGAGCTGATAATGGCCCTGGACGACGGCATCCTCAGACCCAACAACGATTTTGTATTCCCCCTGTCTGACAACATCCTTGACCCCTCCTGCTCCTTGAGCGGCAACGACTTGAGGGCTCACAAAAAGGTCCTTATCCCAGGGATCCAGGAGCTTGACCGGAAGCTGCCGCAGAGCCACATCATGCTCACCCCACTCGAGAAAGACTTTTTGACCGGGAACGGTGATCTCGAATCGAAAGATTTCCACTTCACCTGGGTTCTGGATCCAACCTTCGCCGCCAGTGGAAGCATAACCATCAATAGTACTTCCAAATGTTAGGTCATGTATTTGTTGACTTTGGGCTACGAGGGATGTTGCCCCGAGAAGAAATAGCGAGAATAGAGGGAACCACCAAGGGCTGGAGGTTGATTTCAACATCGGCCATGACCGATCATCACCTGAGAGGTTTCTGCGACAATGTATGGGTCTGTGTTCCATAGGCCCCAGGAGTAGCCTCTTACAAAAGACTTGAGACTCTACCGGCTTGGTACAAATTAAAGCAACACCACACTTTGACCCATTATGCGCGACACCCTTCACGACCCGTGCGGTCATCAGAACATGCCCTTCCATCTTCAAAAAAACAAATCTTTTAAGGGTTTTACCTTAATCGAACTATTGGTGGTGATTGCCATCATCGCCATCCTTGCCGGCATGCTGCTCCCGGCCTTGAGCAAGGCCAAATCAAAAGCTCAGGGTATTCTTTGCCTGAATAACCACCGACAGCTTTCGTTGGGGTGGAGGCTTTACAGCGACGATAGTGGCGGCAGCCTTCCCTACGTCAAGCATGGCCCTTACGAGTGGGTGGGTGGCTGGCTGGATTTCAGCGCTGGAAACCGTGAAAATTGGGATCCTCAGGCCAATTTGACCCGCAGCATTCTGTGGCCTTACCTCGGAGGCAGTCAGGGAATTTTCAAATGTCCCGGTGACAAAAGCGTGGTCAAAACGCGCGATGGGGTTGTTCAGCGTGTCCGCAGCATGTCCATGCTCAACTGGGTGGGGGGTCGTGGTGAAGATCGCCCCATGGGCTGGTCCGATGCCTCAGGGCCCTGGCGCATTTATCGCAAGGAGTCCGATTTTGTGGATCCGGGTCCATCCAATACATTCGTCTTTCTGGATGAAAGGGAAGACAGCATCAACGATGGTATGTTTGTCGTCGACATGGGAGGGTTTCCAGGAGATGGGACCGCCTTTCGTATCGTGGATATTCCAGCGAGCTACCATAACGGCTCCGGCGGTTTTTCCTTTGCTGACGGGCATTCAGAGACCAAAAAATGGCAGGATGCCCGCACCGTAGAGGCTTTCCAAAAGGGCACCGTGACCCCTTACAACCGCCCTTCTCCCAATAATCCAGACATCCAGTGGATGCAGGAGCGCTCAACGCGTCATCTGTAAGCATTGCCCTCGAGGGCCAGAGATCCTCCTCGGCCATCTCGGCCACACATCACCCCCCTTGGTGGCTCAGCCCAAACTGAGCGGGCCATCGACACAGTATTTAGCGGTGCCAAAGGTGGTTAAGGAATCATGCCCCATGGCATGGGCCAGAGAGAGCCACAGTCGGTTGTGAGGCACCCCTCCAAGATCGAGGGCACTTCCGTTCTTAAACCCGCCACCGCCACCAAGCAGCACAAATGGAATATTGGAAAGGGTATGCGAATTCCCCTTACCCAGTTCATTGATCCAGACAATCTGGGTATGATCCAACAAGCTACCTCCTGCTCCACCTGGTTCGGGGATCTGTGCAAGCTGATCTGCCAAGTAAGCCAGTTCGCCCGCGAACCACTGGTTGATCCGTAAGAGCTTGTCTTGAGCGTCCTGGTTGGAATCGGGTTCATGAGACAGAGAGTGGTGCCCTTCTTCGACGTTCAGCCATCGCATGCGAGCCTGCCCAACCGATCGCATGAACTGAAGGGAAGCCACACGCGTCATATCGTTGGCCAAGGCATTGACCAGCAAGTCGATTTGCATCCGACTGATTTGAGGGGTGTTGTCATTGACCAGTTCAATATCAGGATCTAGCTCGGGCTCGGGATGCTCAAGCTGGGTGTTCTTTTGTGCTGAGACAATGTCCTGCTCCAGGCGACGCACCAGCTGTAGGTGCTGTTCGAGAAAAGCCTTATCCTCAGAGCTGATGTGAGGCGCAACTTTTCTCACATCCTTTCTGACATGATCGAGAATGCTTGCCAGATGCTTGCGATCTTGAGCCCCGCCGTAGAGTCGTTGGAACATGCGACCTGGATCATCTATTGGAGCCACTGGTTGATCGCTGCCCGCGTAGCACATGCGCGTCCAGGGATCCGCACGATTGGGAACGGCAACCCCAAACTCCAGAGAACCAAAACGTGTGCGAGTCGCCTCCCTGGTCTGCAAATGATTGCGGATCTCCTGATCAATGGAAATACCGCTGGCCCAACCAGCCGGGGTATCGCTTCCACCCTGAATGTTGCCGGGCAGCAGTTCGGTTGCAGGCAGCAGGCAGGACATACCTCGCATGTGGTTGTCCCCATCTCCGCGAATCTTGTTGTGAACGCCCTTGAGAAGAAGCATCTGATCACGATGAGCCGCCAGCGGCTCCAGAATCGGTTGGAGCACAAGCGGGCTTTCTTTGCCAGCATCTTCACCCGGCCAGAAAGCGTTGGGCAAAGTGCCGTTAGGTGAGAACATGATCACCAGACGCTTGGGAGGTGTTTGGCCATCCGCACGAAGCGCATTCAAGCTGGTCAAACCGGACAGAAATGGAAGGGCTGCACTACCAACCCCCAAGTCTTTGAGAAAGTTACGGCGTGTGCGATGGGCTGAGGACTTCATGGGGAGACCGATGGCTGTTCATGGATTCCATAAGGCACCACAAGATGGGCGATTTCCTGCAGTAACTCTTTGACGTTAAATTGGTTCTTTTGAAAATGCAACCTTAACTGCTGGAGACCATTTGCGTCGAATGCGGCTGGGTCCCATTTGACAAATTGATGAAAAAGACTGGCAACGAATGCATTGTGGGCCTGCTCCTCTCCTATCGCATGCTGAGCGACGTCCCAGGCGCTCGAAAATGAAAAGGCCACTCCTTCATCGGTTTCATAAATCGAACGCGCATCAATGGGTGTATCCTTCTCATGCGTCCGCCATTTGCCCACCGCGTCATAATGCTCCAGGGGAAAGCCCAGGGCATTGATCACCCCATGACAGGCCATGCAAGCAGCGTCCTGAGTCAGTTGAGTGACTTTTTCTCGCATGGTGACATGGGCCTCGAAATCATCCTCATTGAAGGCGACGGCCACAGGGGGAGGTTTCATTTCTCTTCCAACCACCTGTCGAGTCATGAAAACTCCTCGATGAATGGGCGACGAACTGTTCGGATAGGCAAAGGCACTCAGCAGATAGGGATGAGTGAGCACACCAGAGCGCCGACGATCCTTGATTTGAACCCGCACCCAGTCCTTGAGAGTCGGTTCCTCTGCCACACTCTCCACCATGAAACCTTCTTCGGATTGCATAAGGTAGAACTCAACCATCTCGGGGCTGAACAGAAGGTAATCTGCAAGCAAAAGGTCGCGATAATCGGATGTGTCACTCCAAACCACGCGGTCGATGAACAAGTCCAGCGATTGACGCAGAGCCCACATGAGGCTGGGGGTGAATCCGGGGAACAATGCAGCGTCCTTGGACAAATCACGCTCTTCCAGCTCAAGCCAATGCTCAAAGAAGGATCGCATTTTAAACCGTGTCAGCGGATGGTCCACCATCCGTGCAATCTGCTCTTGCAGTTTATCGGTGGATAAGAGGTCCTGTTCGCTGGCTGCCTGCAACAAGGCAGCGTCGGGAAGTGAGTCCCAGAGCAACCGTGCGAGGCGCGCTGCCATGAGATAAGAGGCAGGCTTGTCGCTGGTCACCCCCCATGGCGCATAGAGGAAGGATGGGGACGTGACCATGAGCATGACACCCTTGCGCACGGCCGATTCAGGACGATCCGAGGTCTCAAACAAGCGATGCTCGTAAAGCATTTGTTCGTCTGCATCCAAGGGCCTTCCGAAGGCATGTTCCGCCAGTCTGGGCAAAAAGTTCTGGATGGGTTTCTGTCGCTGCTCATCGCCTGCCTTGAATCCGACAAGCAATGGCAATCGCTCCACCACTTCCTGCGCCACTTCGGCCGAGGCCTGGATCACGGCTTCATACCAATCGTAGGAGAGATCCGACCCCCGCTCATATCCCAGACTGCGATCATCCGCCGGAAAGGGGGTTTGGAGGACAAAGGTTCGCGGAGGACGATGCGTTCGCAACACCTCCTCGTGAACCGTTTTCCATACCCCGTGAGGGGCTTTCCACTCTAGCCGGATAGAACCACTCTTTTCCTTGTATTTGAAAAATTCCAGGCGCAACGGGTAGGAACGCCCCCCGATAAGCTGGACTTTTGCCTCCATCGAACGCATGGCGCCAGAGCTAACCCAGCCATCGATGAGGGCTGCTTGACCGGCAACCGAACTATCGTCCCTCAGTTTGCCACGCTGTGCGCCGGGATCATGATTCACATAAAGCCGAGCCCCGTTTTCGGAGGTCACTCGAAACGTGTAGTCCCCACTGGTCTGCGCAAGAAACCCCCCTTCCCAGATGATGGCAAATTGTTCCCCATCAATCTCAGGGGTAGGACCCTCCTCCCCAAAGTCGAACTCAATGACTTGGTCCACCCTTTCCAGCTTTTGCTCGTTGGCCTTGTTCATCCCCTTGGACTGAAAATAGGTGGCTCGCAAACCAGTATCGGTTTGAGCCGATGCGATGAGCAAATGGTCATGTCCTGCGGGCTTTTTCTGATGAGGCGTGAAGTAAGATACCAAATCTGCAACCGCATTCTGAAACTGCTCGGCAGTGAGTCGAGCGGGTGTCATTCGGGGAGCCCGGCCCATGGCTGCTCGGGCTTCACTGGAATAAAAGGCGTGATACACATAGTAAGCCACATCGCTTGCCTCCTGCCCCACACAAAGATCGGGATCCTCCTCTGGCATGGTGCGAACGATACGACGGACCAGACTCTTGAGAGACCGATCGCCGACCAGAGGATCCTGATAGGCATCGGTTCCACCCTGACCACCGAAACCATGACAATCGGCACATTGGTTGGCGTAGATGACCCGACCTGCCTCGAATCGTTCTTCATTTACTGCCTCTCGAGCCTGGGCACCGAGCCTGCATGAGAGAAACAGAAACGCCAGGAGTGTCCTCCCCCAGTTTGCCCATGATTTGAAGGCGATCGACTGTGCGTTGTATCGAGACATAATTACGGAGTATAAGAGGACAGTATCATCCACCACCATCGGCTGCAACATCGACTCACTCACCCTCACATCTCATTTCAACTCGAAAAGAGGCATTGGCGCCTGTCGGGGGCTCTGCTAAGAAAAGGGGCGTTCCCATGAAAAGTATTGTTTTCTTGCTGTTCATTCTTTTGGGCCTTGGTCTCCGGTGCCCGCTGCATGGAGATGAGAAGCCCCATCCATCCTCCCCCAATGTGCTGGTCATCCTGACGGATGACCAGGGTTGGGGCGATCTGAGCATCCATGGCAATCGCAACCTGAGCACACCTCATCTGGACAGTATCGGAAGCAAGGGTGTGATCATGGATCGCTTTTTTGTGTGTCCGGTTTGTTCGCCAACCCGGGCGGAGTTCCTCACCGGTCGTTATCACCCCAGAGGCGGTGTCTACAGCACATCAGCAGGAGGAGAGAGGCTAAATCTTGGAACCACAACCATCGCCGAAGCCTTTCTCGAGGCTGGATACAAGACCGGCATGTTCGGCAAGTGGCATAACGGGACCCAACCACCCTACCACCCGCGAAGCCGAGGTTTTGAGACATTCTACGGATTTACCTCGGGACATTGGGGGCACTATTTCAGCCCGTTGCTCGAGTCCAATGATCAAATCGTGCCAGGTTCAGGTTACCTCAATGATGATGTTACCGAACATGCCATGACCTTCATCAAGGACCATCAGAAAAGACCGTTTTTTTGTTATCTGGCCTTCAACACACCGCATTCCCCGATGCAAGTACCGGATACCTACTGGTCCCGATTCGAAGACAAGGAGCTTCCCATGCGCCACCGAGACCCCGAAAAGGAAAATCTGGATCACACAAGAGCGGCACTGGCCATGTGCGAAAACATCGACTGGAATGTTGGACGTCTACTCAAGCTACTGGATCAGCTCTCTCTGGCAGAGGACACCATCGTGGTGTTTTTTTGCGACAACGGCCCCAATGGGAACCGTTGGAATGGAGGCATGAAGGGGCGCAAGGGATCCACCGATGAAGGTGGGGTTCGAAGTCCTTTGTTCATTCGGTGGCCGGGAAAGATTCCAGCAGGCAAACGCATGGCTCATATCGCATCGGTCATCGATTTGATGCCAACGCTCGCTGAATTGGCGGGAATCCAGCTCCAAACAGCGGAACCACTGGATGGCATGTCATTGGCCTCATGGCTCACCAGGCCCTCCACTCCTTTTCCCGACCGACTCATCTTCTCCCATTGGAACAACAAGGTGAGTGTTCGCAATCAACGTTTCCGCCTTGACCACACAACTCGGCTCTACGACATGCGGGAGGACCCCACTCAGCAGAAGGACGTTTCTTCCCAATTCCCTGAGATCAGCCAACAACTCAGCCAGGCAGCGGAGCAATGGAGAAAAAGCGTGCTAAAGGATCTCAAGGCAAAGGATCGACCGTTCACCATTGGCGATCCACATCACCTCCAGACCCTTCTTCCAGTAAGAGACGCTCGAGCAACCGGACAGATTCAACGATCCAACCGATTTCCCAACGACGCCTACTTCACGCAATGGCATCGCACGGAAGATGAGATCCATTGGCCCGTGGAGGTCCGGCGGGAAGGAACCTACGAAGTCTGGCTGTGGCAAACCACACCGCAAGGCGAATCCTACCCACTCCTGGAACTCGAATTCCAAGGTCAGCGATTGCGTGCCCGGATTGATGAACCTTGGGATCCTCCACTGCTGGGCGCCGACCAGGATCGGGTTGA
>Ga0181587_10005208_pt1 | contig 10633 bp, 5 predicted proteins | sample 071ome_27_FD_132463 | JGI IMG/M metagenome (GOLD analysis project Ga0181587, IMG submission 132463) | Coastal salt marsh microbial communities from the Groves Creek Marsh, Skidaway Island, Georgia - 071409AT metaG (megahit assembly) | ecosystem: Environmental > Aquatic > Marine > Intertidal zone...
TCAGGTTCCTCCAGTGGAATCTTTGTGATTCTGGACTGAGCTTTTTCGGCGTTCTGAATCCGACGTTCTGTTGCCCTAATGGAGTCGAGATACTCATCCAGTTTCTGCTGATCATTGCCAGGGAGGGAACTTCTGAGGCGTCGGGCATCTGCCTGAATCAAATCGAGTACACTTTTGAAAGCCGGATCGCCAGTAGGTTTGCCGAATAAACGACCGAAGACCTCTCTTGGGTTTTTTAGAACATTTGCGGCATATCCGGGACCATACCAGGAGATCGATTCAAAATATCGGGTTTCCCGGTTGTTGTCATGGTCATTGCAGGACAACTCCAGAGAGGGCAGCATACTCTTCATGCCCACCTTTTGGGCAATCATACGGTCCAGGGAAACATTGGTCGGGAAGCCTCCATCCAAAGGTTTGTCTGGTGATGAACTGGTCAGCCAGCATGCCCCGCCTGGGCATGCACTCCTGTTCCTGTGGCAAATTTGCGGTCCATTCCAGTGATGATGTTGAAGTCCTCACGAAGTGGGGCCAAAGATCGCAGAGTTTCTGGCATCTTATAATCTTTGCCAGTCTTCTTTGGGTACCAGGTCTCTTGCTCCACTCCGTTAGGGATGTAAATGAAGGCGAATCGGTGCGGTGCTTTTACCTTTTCGGAGGCACGGAGGGACTGCATGGATTCCAGCAACGGTAGAGCGAGGGAAACACTGCCAGTTCGAAGCAGTGTGCGACGAGGTAAAGTACGGTTGGTCAGGTAGTTCATGGCGTTCAATTACGAGTGTATCGGAAAGGGTAGCTTTGGGCAACACTGGTGATGATTTGCTGAAGAGAGTAATCATTCGCTGCGGCTTCCTCAGCAATCTTCTCCAGGGCATAGTTGTCATAATAATGAATCTCACGCCCCAATGCGTATGTGAGTAAATGCTCCGCAAACGCCCGGACAAAGTCATCTTTTTGCGTCAGTAGAGCATCCTTGAATTCGGCAGGTCCATTGTAACTTCGGTTGGCAAACAACGTCCCGGAGGCATCCACAGGAAACTTCGCATAACTCTCTCGCCAACGGCCAATCGGATCAAAGTTTTCGAAGGCAAAACCAAGCGGGTCGATACGGTTATGGCAAGTTGCACAGGCTGTGTTTTCTCGATGCTCAGCCAGCTTCTGACGGAGTGTGACTCCTGCCTTCTCAAACTCTTCATCATCCTCCCCAAGCTCTTCCACCATTGCAGGTGGCGGTGGCGGAGGCCGATTGAACATCGTTTCCGTTATCCAAATGCCGCGATACACGGGACTGGTACGCAGTGGTAGGGAAGTCAACGTCAGGGGAGCACCAGAAGTGAACAGTCCTCCACGGTTTCGGTCAGGAAGGTTTACCCTGAGAAAGAGGGAGTTATCATCTTCCATTTTCCCATTGCGGTTTGTTTTGCGAAGTTGCTTCAACTCATTCTCAAAATGTGCGGCCAAGTCATAATGCTTGATCAATCTTGGGTTTAGGTACGCAACAGGGGAGTCCAGCAACTCCAGGACACTCCGGTTTTCAATCAAAACACTTTGGAAATGCAGCAGTGTTTCGGCGACCATTTCTCCGCCCATGTTGTACTTCTTCTGAGGACCTGCATAATAAGCTCGAAACCTATCCGGGTCCGGCTTGCTGCCAAAGAGTTCATTCAACTGCAGCCACTGGAAGGCGAAGCTTTCGGAAAGTTCACGAGAGCGGGGATCCTTCAACATTCTTTTCACATGTGCCGCAACTTGTTCATTGGACCAGGGTGTCGATTGACTGGCAGATTTCAGGAGTTCGTCATCAGGTAAACTGCTCCACAGAAAGTAGGACAAACGGGAGGCTAGCTCAAAGTTGTCCAATTGACGGACTTGGGAGTTTGTTTCCGTTTTTGGCTCCATTCGGTAAATGAATTGCGGTGCACAAAGGATGGCTCGAAGTGTGTCCCTGAGGGCATGCTCCTCGTTGGGATTCTTTTGCAGAGAGGAAAGATAATATCCCAGATAGAGTTCAACTTCTGCAGGTTGAGCAGGCCTTTTGAAAGCTCGATAGAGAAGGTGCTTGATACGGTCCTGAATCGGACGTTTGGCGAGTTCTTTGTTGGCTGTGGTTTTCGTTTTGGGTGGTTCAGGAGTCACTTCCTCAACCGGAGGTTCGATACCAACCAACTGGCTTGTTGAAGGTTTGTCCCTCGTGACAAATGCTAAGTCATCAAAGAGTACATAGTCGCCGCTGAACTCTGAACCATTGAAGGCGAGTTTCTTGATGATCTCTCCTTTGGGGGCTCGAAAACTAACGAAGGTATTGTCGGCCGGACCTCCTGTAGCCAGTTGAACTTTTCTGGTTTCAGTCGTGTTGTTGCTATAGTGGCTGGTTAACTCAATGGAGCCTGTTTGATTGCGACGACCGAGGACGACTATCCCCAACTCTGCAATCCCGCTCCCTGGAGTTTCCTTATCGAACTGAAAACCAAAAAAGAACTCCTTTTTTCCTTTGATTTTATTCGTGAAGAGAATATCTCCGGAACTCTCCTGAGCTGTAGCAAAGGCTGCTGTCCAGATGTCGGTATTGGGATTCGCCAGAATCATTCGTCCAGCACTTTTCCCGTATGCCATCCGGATCAGTCCACCTTTCCCTGCGATAACTGAATGCCCCGGAGCAGGATAAACTCCACCTCGATCTTCTTCAAAGGCTGACGCAAGGGACTTCTGGAACTGAGCTAAAGTAAATGGATTTCCTTTGGCTTCCTTGTCGATATTTCCATTGGGGGCAATCTTGCCTTGCAGAGTCACAACTGCAGGAGGTTTGGACGAGGTTGGAGGCGGTGCAGGTTGGTAGTTCGCATTTGGGAAAAATTCCTGAAATCTTTCGGCCTTCTGCAGTAACTCAGGGTGATGAGCAATCTCGTGGGCAATGGAAACGTATTTCTCCAGTAGAAGTGGGGAGACGCTCAGTGATTTTCCATAATTGGAAAACCCGTGGGCCGACTTGCTATCTCCGGGGAGTCCTGATTGGCGAAGCAGCACTGGATACTTCTGTCCAAGCTCCCGGACCCGAACCTTCAGACGTTGAGGCATTTTCTCAAGATGCGGTTGATAGAACTCCTCAGTGTTCAAAGGAAGCCGCTCCGTGAACATGAATACATCCGTTTGCAATCCTAGCAAGTCCCGCACAGAGTTGTTGTACTCCAGCCGGGTGAGGCGACGTAGAATCGGGGCTCCTGGATCTTCCGTCTTACCCAGTTGTTTTCGGAACCATGCATTGACCTGTTTGCGTTCAAGCTCGGAAGGTTGTTGTTTCCGCTTTCTTGGAGGCATTTCGTGAAAATGTACCGACTTCATGACTCGGTACCAGGTTGCTCCGTTGTTCTCAGGATCTTCAGTCGCTGCTCCAATGTCCATTCCCCCCTTGGAATCCTGTCCGTCATCATGACAATCCAGACAGTACTTTTCCAGGAAAGGAAGAGCAGCTGATTCAAAGTCTGCCAATGATTGCAGTGCAAATATAGTGAGTGAAAGGAATATCAGAAGCTGACGCACAGAATACATTTGGCGAAAAGGAATAGATACTTATCGAACAATACTGCGAATGAAATAGCCGGAGTGGTCTTCTTTCCCTTTGTAGAAAGTGTAGAACCTGCCGTGGAAGAGGTCTCCGGCCCGAAGACCTTTGATTTGGAATTGATAATCTCCTTAATGGACCCTCCTGAACGTGTGCGTAGTTGATATTAAAGTCTCTGAACCTACGACTTGCTGCACGGAGCAAAGTAGGTTCCCAAAATACGTCGCAATCAAATAGCAAAAAGGGTGATCGTGAACCCTTCTAAATCAAGCTTCCTTCGGAACCCAAACTACTTGATCACGAAGTTCTTCCGGATCTTCACCAGTTTCTTGTAGATCTCTGAATCTTCAGCAGTGGGTGTGGCGAGGAAGAAGACGTAGGTGCGTTTTCTTGCGGTGTCTTTCCAGGCGTGGACGTCAATGTTGAGCTTTTGGGGTTTGCCGGTGGCGAAGGGTTCGGTCCAGTTAAGGATGGTTTTGTAGACTTTGGGGTCTTTGGCTTGTTTGGGGGCTGTGCTTTCTTTCTCTTCAACTGGTTTGGACGTGACCTTGAACTTGGAAATGTCGACTTGGCGTCCGCGGCCTTTGGATACGTTGAAGGAGAGGCCTTGGTAGTAGGTGAGGATTTGTTTATCCAGGGCCTTTTGTGAGATGTCGGCATCGGGTTCGAGGGAGAAGGCGAGGGCGTAGCTGAAGAAGTCGGGTTGGTCGGCCTTGAACATGCCGGGGGCGAAGCGAATTTCTTCGAGCCCTTTCCAGGTCATGGTGGGGGCGAATCCGGGCGGGAGGAGAATGCGTTCCCCAAACCAGCCTTGTTCGGTGTTCCACAGGAAGGTTTCCTGATGTTGTTGTGCGGCAAGGGGGAGAGCCCAGAGCTGGAAGACGAGATAGAAGGGGATGAGGAGCGGCTTCATTGCAAATGGGGGGATTACTCTTCTGCGCTGGTTCCGAATTTGGATCTCCAGCGTTTTACCCGATCCTTTAGGGATACATTGAGGTAAAATTGGAGGATGGAATTCTGGTATTTACGGAGCTTGCGGAGAGGGATTTTTTTCAGGAGTGCATCAATTTTGTGGATGGCCCAGAATTTGGATTCTCCTTCGAAATGGGACAGGGAGGTGAAAACGGCTTCGACGAGGGCAGGAGACTCGGTGGCGAAATCGATTCGAGCAATGAGGTCTTCATGTAGCTGAATCATTGTGTTGTCCCTATGAGAGCGACAGGCTTCCAATAGAGCCAACCAAGTTTCTTTTTCTACGACTCCTCGTTTGTGGAGGCCTTTGATGAGTTTCTGGTGGGCGATGCGGGCCCAGCTTTCTCCTGCTCCGAGGCTAATGGCTTTGGCCACTCCGGGGATGACTCGTTTGGGTTTTGTGGATCTCAGTGCGTGTTTGCACCAGGATTCTGCATTGGATTTCACATATTCCACATCTGCTCTTTGAGCGGCAGCGATGGGTAAGATCGAGAGGGGAATGTCTGGGTTGTTGTGGGTGAATTTTCGAAGTTGCTGGAGTTCGGTGTAGTCTCCATGAACCCGGATCGAGTTGCATCCATCCAGAAGGAGGGTGGTGAGTCCGGTAATGCGTCCAAGGGCGGAGGCATCGGATAGATTGGGGCAAGAGACTAGGGAAAGTTGGGCGAGTTCCCGCATCCTTAGGAACAAATCGGTGGATTTCAGGGACTTGCATCCATTGAGGGAAAGTGCGGTGAGGTTGGTGAGTTTTGTGATTGGAGCCAGGTCTTCAATGTATTCACACCAACCAAGGTTGAGCCAATTCAGGTTGTGCAGGTTCGCAAGTACTTCGATGTTTCGGACGGATCGGCATTCATGGAGATTGAGGGAGGTGAGCTTTTCCAGTTTGGCCAGGCCGTTGATGTCGTGGAGGTTTTTGCACTTGTTGAAAGTGAGCTGGGTCAGATTGGTGAGGTCAGCCAGGGCCTCGATATTTTCCAGTGAGGTGCAGAAGTCGAGGTTCAGTCGGGTGAGTTGGGTGTGTTTCTCCAGACCTTTCAGGTTGGTGAGGGCCTTGCAGGCTTCAAGGGAGAGGATGGTCAGGTCGGTGAGGTTGGAGAGGTCAAGGAGGCTGGGGATGGATTCACACCAGTCGAGTTTGAGGGTGCGGAGTTTGGTGAGCCCGGTAATGCCATTGATATTTTTGAGGGATTTGCAGCCGTGGAGTTCCAGTTCCTGAAGATTGGGGATCCCTGCGAGGGCATCAATGTTGGTCAATTGACGACATTCATTGAGGGAGAGTTGCTCCAGATTGGTGAGGTGGGAGAGGAAATTAAGGTCTTTGCGGGAGGTGCAATTGTGCAGGGAGAGGTCGGTAAGGTTTTCCAGGCCTGTGAGGGCATCGACTTTTTTGAGGGAACTGCAGTCGTGGAGGTTGAGGCGGCGTAGCCCTTGCAGGTCGGATAGGACACTTACGTTGGTCAGGGATTCGCAGCCGAAGAGTTCCAGTAGGGTGAGGTTCTCTAAGCCTCGGAGGCCTTCGAGGCTTTCGAGGGATTCACAGCTGAAGAGTTCAAGCTCCTGAAGTTTTTTTGAGTTTTTCAGCCCCTTGAGGTTTTCCAGAGAACGACATCCGTAGAGTTTGAGGGAGGTGAGGTTGTTTAATACGGCAAAGGAATCGCAATCGACGAGGTCACTGCATACGTAGAGCTGTAACTTGGAGAGGTTGGGGAGGGTGTAGAGGGTGTTGCGATTGGATTTGAAGGTGGAGGAAAAGAGGGAAATTTCCTGAAGGTTTCTCATGCCGCTGAGTGCAGAGAGGTCTGAAAGTGCAGGACAGCGGGTTAGGTTGAGGAGTTGAAGGCTTTTCAGTCCAGCAATGCCATCAAGGTCATGGAGCTCGGGGCAGTTGAATAGGGAGAGTTCAGTGAGTTGGGATAAGCCGGACAGGCATTCGACGTCTTCCAGATAGTCACAGTTGTCAAAGTTGACGGTGGTCAGATTAGGGTACTCGGAGAAGTCGGGAATATCTTCGTTATCAGTCCATGCCAGATACCAATAGGCGGAGATGTCTTTGGAATGATGGTAAGGGGGCACATGGCCATCGGAGAGAATGACAAAGGATTTTTGATTGAGTTCGAAAATAAAGGACCCGTCATCGAGTCTTTTGATTTCCATCTCATTGGTCGGTCCGAGATCCGATTCACGAAACCTGTGGCTGCGGGTTACAATTTCGGAGGAACTGTTACTGACCCGGTGGAGAAAAAAGATGCTGGGTGCCACTGTGGTTTCCAACCCTTCTTCGGTTAATCGCTCCGATTTGTGGTATTCGGTGCCTATGCGAATGTCATGGATAGGTCCAAACCATTCCTTGCAGTCGGCAGATTGCCCAGATTTCAGGGTGAATCGAAAACTGTTTTCGTTCATAGCATTGTTCAATGATTTGAATGCTTCGAGGTCAATGATGAAACCTGATGTTTGTATAAAAGTAGGGGAATGAATTGATGTGGAAAGAAATGTGGATTCCTGCAAATGTGAGGTTGTGGAAGATTTTTCTTTCCCCAATTCGCGTTTTACTGAGATTCTCAATCATTCGCCATTGATATTTTTATGATTCGGTTCCTTCTTTTCTCTTCCATCTTCAATCTGCTGACTGGAATTTGCCATTTTGCCTTTGCCGAGGAGATCAATCATGTGGAAATGATCAGGAATCTGGGTTATCCGGATGCGAAAGCGGGGCGGGAATTGTATCGTTTGCATTGTGCTTCCTGTCATGGGCCGGAGGGGAAACTGGCCATCAATCCCTTGGCGAGACGTTTTGCTGTGGATGAGTTCAAGTTTGGTGCCGATCCGTACTCGATTTGGAAGACGATCAGTTATGGCAATGGCCTGATGTTTCGCTGGGATGCGGTCTTGTCTGCCAAGGAACGGTATCAACTGACGCACTACATCACGGAGTTGATCATCAAGAAGTACAATCCAGGGCAATTGGTGGAGTTGGATGAGGAGTACTTTGCTGGCTTGCCTGAGAGGGCCGCCGCCGATGCGAAAGCTCAGGAGGCAAATAAGCAGACAGTACCGGTCGCAGTGGGAATGGTCGATGGATCAGGTGGGAAGAACATGGATTACGGCCCGTTCATGCAGCACACAGTCAGCTACGGAGAAATCAAGAACAAGAACGCCGAGTACTTTGAAGATACGACGGAGAAGGCGATGATAATCGATCTTCCTGGTGATTTGGTTTTTTGTTACGATGCCACATTGATGTCTGTCAGTGGAATCTGGAAGGGGAAGATCGCCAATACGGAGAAAACCCACTACACCAGCTACAAGGGAAGTCGCCCGATGATTCCTGGTGGGGAAGTGCTGTATCAGAACATTGATGCTCCTTGTTGGGCAGTGGGTTCTCCTGAAAACAGGAAGGCCAGGAATATCAAAGTCCTTGGACACTATCTGCATGGGGACAGTGTTGTGCTGAAGTACAGGGTTGGGGATCGGGACGTGATGGAAAGACCAGGAGCGTCCAAAGATGGGAAGGTTCTCTATCGCAGTCTTACTGTTGGCTCAGGAGATAGGACTCTTTATTTACTGTTTTCCGATAAGCAAAGTGGAGCTGCTCGTCTGCTTGGTGGGACGAAATTGATACCTCACGACAAGGGAATGTTGGTTGAAATTCCTCCCTCCAAAGGTTCACAAACACTGTCTGTTCCCGTTGGTGAGCTGAAAAGGACAGTTGGGAATGATGACGATTTCGTCATACCTGATTTCAAAGAACTCACCAAAGGTGGACCCAGACGCTGGCCTACAGATGTGCAGACAGTAGTCGATCCGCGTGAAAACAACAATGGATATGCCCTGGACCTGCTGACGGTTCCCCTGGCCAATCCATGGGGGAGTTGGATGCGAACTACAGCGATGGATTTCTTCGAAGACGGAAGCATTGCGGTTTCCACTCTCAGTGGCGATGTCTGGATCGTGAAGACGGAGGCAGGCAATCCCAATGCATTGATCTGGTCGAGATTTGCTACCGGTTTGTATGAACCGCTTGGTTTGCGAATCGTGAAAGATGCAATCTATGTTCGTGGCCGTGATCGGATCACCAAGCTCCATGATCTCAATAACGACGGAGAGGCTGACTATTATGAAAGTTTTTATGAAGACCCGGCTCAGATTGGCCCCTGTTACCACGCCTTTGTCTACGATCTGGTAACTGACAGAGGCGGTTACTTTTACTTTTCACAAAGCGGATACAAATCTCCCTTGGAAGGGGCTGTGGTCAAAGTCTCCTCCGATGGGAAGTACGCCAGTTTTGTTGGGACAGACCTGCGCAATCCCAATGGGCTTGGATACATTCCTTCCAAGGGTTGGGTCACGATTACGGATAATCCCAGCGGAAGAGCTGTTTTCAATGGGTTTACCATCGCCAAGGAAGGAGTGCATTACGGCTACGAAAAGAATCGCACTCAACCGATGTTGGTCGTTCTGCCAGCGGTGGTCGACAGTTCCAGTGGCGGACAATGTGAGTCGAATCCAGACTGGGGGCCTTTGGGGGGCTCCATCATCCACACTTCCTACAGTCGCAAGAATGCGTTTTACTGTTTTGTGCAGGATTTGAAGCCCTTTCCCAATGGGTTTGCGGTTAAGTTTCCATTTGAGCTGAAGTCTGGTCTCATGCGTCCTCGGGTACATCCCAAGAATGGCGAAGTATACATTGTGGCTCAGAAAGGATGGGACACTTCCGGGCAAGTGGATGGGGTAATCTATCGTTTTCGCAAGACAGGAAAGCCCACAAACCTGCTCGTCAATGCCGCAGCAACTTCGACCGGCATCCAGTTGACCTTCGGAGCTGAACTGGACGTGGATAGTGTGAGCCCTGATGCCTTCAGTGCGGAACGCATTCCAGACAAGAAAAAGAAAGAAGGTGAGAACTACAACGTGGAGTTGGGCAAAGTTGTGCTTCTGGATTCCAAATCCATTCATGTCGAGGTTCAGGATATTGAAAAGGAAAAGCTGGAAAACCGGACCAACCAAGATGGCTCCTACAATGTAAAACCTGCCATCTCCCTCACCTTTGATCTCAAAACCAAGGATGGTATGCCCATCCAACAAACTCTTCACGCCACCATCAACTCCCTGCCAAAATGAAGCTCATCCTGATCCCAGCCCTCCTTCTTGCCTTTTCTCTCTCCGCCCAGCTTCCCAAGGGAGCCGTCTTGTGCCGGGGAAACTATCACACAGAAGCTCAGGCGGTTGAGCAACTGGCCCGAATCCGTGCTACTCACGAAACCAAGGAACAATGGGAAGCCAGGGCTGAAGCTATCCGGAAGCAGATCCTCGTCGGTAGCAAGTTGAACCCTTTGCCCCAGCGGACTCCGCTCAACCCGATTATCAAAAACAAAAGAAATTATAAGGGCTACTCTGTGGAAGCCGCGGCAATCGAAGCCCGGCCCGGTTTCTATGTTTATGGTAGTCTTTATCGCCCGATAGGGTTTGAAGGCAAACGCCCCGGGGTTCTCTGTCCACACGGTCATGCCCGCAAACGGGACAATCATGGCGGGGGCCGGCTTCGTCCGGATCAGCAAAACCGCTGTGCGACTCTGGCCCGGATGGGAGCGGTCGTCTTCTCCTACGACATGATTGGCTTTGGGGATTCTGAGCAAGTAGGATGGAAACACTCCCACAAGCAGGCCCTGACTTTGCAAACCTGGAGCAGCATCCGTGCTTTGGATTTTCTCATCTCCTTACCGGATGTGGATTCTGAAAAGATTGGCGTGACCGGTGCCTCCGGTGGCGGAACGCAAACCTTCCTGCTCACCGCCCTGGATGAACGGGTCAATGTCAGTGTCCCGGTCGTTATGGTCTCAGCTCACTTCTTCGGAGGTTGCCATTGCGAAAGCGGAATGCCCATTCACAAAACCGCCAATCTGGAAACCAACAACGCCGAAATTGCAGCCTTGGCCGCACCACGTCCCATGAAACTCATCTCCGTGGGCGGAGACTGGACCAAGAATACTCCTGATGTGGAGTACCCCTTCATCCAAAGCATTTACAAATATTATGATGCCGAATGCCAAGTGGAGAACACCCATTTCCCGAAAGAAAAGCACGGCTACGAATTCATCA
>Ga0181587_10005219_pt1 | contig 10620 bp, 12 predicted proteins | sample 071ome_27_FD_132463 | JGI IMG/M metagenome (GOLD analysis project Ga0181587, IMG submission 132463) | Coastal salt marsh microbial communities from the Groves Creek Marsh, Skidaway Island, Georgia - 071409AT metaG (megahit assembly) | ecosystem: Environmental > Aquatic > Marine > Intertidal...
TTTATCTCGGTGAAGATCAATAATTCTACGAACCAATCTTTGAGCCTGCATAGTACTTTTTTTAATTTGTCGCATCCCGTTAGCCATTGGATCGTCTTTTTCCATCATGCTGTAATACAATTCACTGATTGAAAAAATTCCTGCCATCAAATTACTAAAATCATGCACCAATCCATTTGTTAATGTTGTCAAACCCTCTCGCCAAACTGAATTCGATAATCGATGTTCAGCAATTGCCTGTCTTGTAATGTCTATAAAAACGCCATCGTAACCTAGTAATTTGTTGGTGCCTGTAATTATAGGTGTTCTGACATCAAGAATATATATTATTTGCCCAGATGGTGGAATCTGCAACCTGTAGGAAAAACTAAAAGTTTCTTTTTTTCTCCAATTGCTTTGAAGCTCTTTGTCAAAATGATCTCGGTCGATCTCGATTATTTTGTCTTTGAATAACCCGCTATTTCTAAAAAACTCAGTATGTTCCAGTGGGAATAGCTTCTTAATGCCTTTTGACAGGTAGCTAAATGTGCAGTCGGTTCTTTGAGTAAAAAATATTCCGGGAAAGTTACTTACATAATCCGAAAGCCTACTTTCAGCTTTTTGCAATCTGATCAAAGTGCTTGCAAGTGCTTGAGTATTGTTCATGAGATCGCCCAAGAAAGCTTTTTTTAAAGTGTCGTGTGGGGCAAGAGCGGTGGAGATCGAAACAATTCCGATCTGTCCGTATATACAAAAAACGATTGCAAGTCCCATTGATGAGGAGTCATTAGCTGACCCAATGGGCAAAAAACATTCAAATTCACACGAAGTTAAGTCTACGGGTAATAAATTTCCCCAGTTGGGATCTAGTTCAACCAACAGTTCCCTGAAATTAATTCCCTTTATTTCGTCTTCATTCATTCCTATCCATGATGCAAAGGAGGAAGGGGCACGAATGATGTTTCCTTTTAAATTCAACCCAACTTGGCAATTTTCAAATTCTGGCGCTTTCACTTGACTACAATATTCCAAGATTCGAATTTTTATCGAGCGAATTGATAATATTGATCTAGGAATTTATTAGTTTGTTTGGCGCAAAGATTGCAGTGTTTCTTCCGATGACAGCAATTCTTGATAATCTCTACAGCCAAGAAAACTATCTTATTTCCAAAAAGCTCCTCGATGCGACCCATCTTCGTCATGAGGCTCTTTCCAATAATTTAGCAAATGTTGAGACGCCTGGATTTAAAAGAAGAGATTTACCTAAAACCTTTTCTGTTGAACTTCGCAGAGCTGTTGATCGCAAAGATTTCAGAAGAGTAAAATCTCTTCTTCCACGCAGTGCTGAAGACAGGCAGGCGAAACCTGTAAGAATGGACGGTAACACAGTCCAGCTTGACGAGGAGATGCTTGCTATGAATAGAAATGCATTAAATTACGAGTATTTAACAGGAGCGGTTGGAGGATCTATTAAGGAACTCAACCTAGCAATCAAAGGAAGGGTATAATTAAATGTCCATGAATCTCATACCTGGTGTAGAATCTACTGGAAGTGCTTTGTCCGCAGAAAAACTTCGGCTTGAAATTATTGCACAAAATATTGCCAACTCCAACACTACCCAAGATGCGAGCGGTAATGTTTACAAACGCAAAGAAGTAGCTTTTGAAGAATATATTAAAATGCCCGAAAGAAGAGTGCCCGGATATGTAGATGAAAATCTCTATCAAGGTGTACGGGTGGTCGATGTGTATGATGATCAAACTCCAGGCAGAATGATTTTTAACCCTGGTCATCCTCATGCTAATGAAGACGGTATGGTGGAGATGCCTAATGTGGATGTATCTAGGGAAATGATAGATTTGATCAGTGCTTCTCGTGCATACGAAGCAAATTTAACGGTTGTGAAAACTTCCAGAAGAATGGCCCAACAAGCATTGGCTATTGGTCGCTAATCCTAATTTAACTTAAAAGTGGACGCTATATCATCATTACCATCTCTCAATGACTTATTGAGACAAAATCCTAACCTTCAGCCAAACGCACTGGCTAATAAATTTTCTGGCGAAAATCAGTCATTCAATGCTGAAAAGGCTTTGTCGGTTCCCGCTTTAGCTGGTGCACCCAATCCTACGCAGATAGATAAAACTTCTCCTACTGAGAGAGTAACTGCTCCTGGATTTGCAGATATGTTTGAAAAGTTTGTTAAGGGTGTTGATCAAAAGAAGAAAATTTCTGCGAAAGAAACACAGGATTTAATTCTTGGTCGATCTGACAATATTCATGAGGCAGTTGTTAAGTCCCAAGAAGCAGGTGTTGCTTTCAATCTGATGATAGAAGTTCGCAATAAGCTAGTTGAGTCCTACAAAGAGCTCATGAGAATGTCTGTGTAAAATCTCAATTTTAAATCTTTACTATGAACGAAAGAATTGAAAAACTATCTAAAGTTTGGAATGGTCTGACTTCAGCTAAAAAAATAAGTTTAGCAGTTGCAGTAGTTGGAGTTCTTGCCCTGAGTAGTATGATTTTGTCACTCAGTGGGGGAGGGTCATCCATGAGAGTTTTAGTCAGCGGTGCTGATGCTAAAGATTTAGGCGATGTAGTTGAAGTACTGGAAAATAAACAAGTCCCCTATGAGTATGGTCCTCAGGGATCTTCCATACTTGTCCCTGAAGATAAAATAGCCTCCGTTCGCATGGAACTTGCGATGAAGGGCCTTCCCAAAAGCGGAGATGTTGGCTACGAAATTTTTGATGAGGGTAATTTTGGTATCAGTGATTTCGTTCAAAGAACAAATCATACCCGTGCATTACAAGGTGAATTAGCGAGAACTATTTCGATGATGGATGCGATCCGTTCAGCGAAAGTGTTTGTGGTGAAACCAGAAAATAATCTTTTACTGAGCGAAGATCCTAATGACCGACCTAGTGCATCCGTCTATGTTGATACAGCAGGAAGTACCCTTGATAAAAGCAATGTTAATGCAATTCAATTTCTTGTTGCCCGTGCGGTAAAGGGGGTAAACAAGTCGAGCGTGGCAGTTCTTGATAACCAAGGTAATCTGCTATCAGAGGAGGGAGAAGCTGATGGAGCAGCCGGTGTCGTTGGGCAAATGATGAAAGCATATCAAGCACAGGAAAGAAGGCTTGAGCAAAAGATAGAGACAATGCTTGCTAGAATTGTTGGGAAGGATCAGGTAGTGGCACGAGTCTCTGTTAACCTCAATACCAAGTCATCTACTTTATTGGACGAGAAATTTGACCCTGAAGGGCAAGTGCCAAGAACGCAGACAACAGATAAAGACGAAGCTAAAACAGTTGAAACGCAAAAACAAAGCAACGCAGCCGGTATGGGTGCCAATGTTCCTAATGTTAGTCAGGATGCTACTCAACAAGACCCAATAATGGCTCAGAGTGATGAGAAAAGAGAATCTAAAACTACAGATTTTGAAATTAGTCGTACATTGCGAGAGGAAGTTCAGGAACCTGGTTCTATTTTGGGGCGCAGTGCGGCCGTTCTCATTGCTAAAGGTGAAACTCCTCGTACAGCACAAGAAATTGATGGTATACATGAAGCAGTCGTAAATGCAATTGGTGCTCGTTTTGATCAATCTGATATAGCTACTCATGTCACGGTTCATGAGGTTGATTTTTTGCCAGCTTTTGTTGGACCAGCCGGCGAGACTCTCAATCAATTTCAGCAAGTTCTTGATACCTACGGCCCACACCTCAAGAACCTGCTTGGTGTGGTTTTGGCTATTGCCATGTTCGTCATATTTCTTCGTATGCTTAAAAAATTCAAACCCACCGATGCTGAAGTACAAGTTCTTGATGAGGATGATCAGAGGCTTTTGAGTGGAACAAGAAGTCTTGGCAGTGGTTTGACCCCAGAACTCTTAAACGATTTGATTCAAGAAAAACCTGACAATGTAGGAACGGCTCTGCGTAAGTACTTAGAAACAGGGACAACTCAATAATCCTTCTAATTATCACTGATTATGGACGAAGTTGAGGAAGAAGAGGAAAGCGTACAGGATCGCTACCAAAGAATGTCAAGGCATGAAAAACTTGCCTTGCTAATGATTGCATTAGGTCCTCACGCATCCTCCACGCTTTTAAAAAGATTTGACCCAAAAGATTCAGATAGTATCTGCAAAAAAATAGGTGATTTTCCCATTGTAGGACAGGAATTGAAAGATTGTGTCTTAGACGAATTTTCGGAAATTATTGAATCTAGCGTAAATTCAAATTTGGGAGGTTTTGAATTTGCTCAAAAAACTCTGGAGCTTGCCCATGGTGGTTTTAAGGCCAATAACATAATGAACCGCATTGCTCCTGTCAGAGATTCGCTAGACTTTATGGAGGACATTAAGGAGATGGACTCTGGGCAAATTTATAATGTTTTGCGATTCGAACAGCCACAAACAATTGCATTCTTTTTGGCAAATTTAGATGCGGATAAGGGATCAGAGGTTTTAAAAATGATGCCTCCCAATGTTCAAGAACAAGTTGTAGAACGCGTTGGAGGAATGGAAACCACTCCATTAGCTCAAGTTGAAGTAGTGGCTAATAGTCTCGAGAGTCGGGTAGGGCAAAAAGGGCAATCCCCAAGAATTATGTCAGGCGGGATTAAGGTCGCTGCGGATTTATTGAACTGGTTCGACAAAGAAGAGGGTAAGGAAATTTTAAAGAGCATTGAGAAGCGCAATCCTAAATTAGGTGGTTCAATTCGCCAAAGAATGTTTCGTTTTGAAGATATCGTCCGTCTTAGCCCTGGAGATATATCAAAAATTACGAAAGAGGTTGATCAGGATGACCTCGTCATTGCAATGAAGAATGCATCTTCTGAACTCAAGAAAGCTATTTATTCCACTATGTCCAAACGAGCAGTTGAGGCTCTGGAAGAGCAGCTTAGATTCCTTGGTCCCAAAAGATTGTCTGAAATTGAATCAGCACAAGACCGTGTGATTCAGATTGTTCGCGAGCTCGAAGAGGATGAAGAAATTATTCTCGATACGGGAGGAAGCGACGTTGTCGTTCAGTAAAAACATTCAGTTTTTATCCGCTCCGAAAGGATTCGAGGTTAGTTACTGCGGTAAACCTGGGGTGACATGGGATGAATCTGCACAACTTGCTTCGAGTGAATATGAGAGGGGGCGAAAAGAATTAGATGATGATTTTACCAATCAGTTATCAGTCGTTCGAGATGATTTAGCGAAGCGCCAAAAAAGCTTGTTGTCCAAAATTCAAGACGAGGCATCAGCCACAATTAATGAGCTAGAAAAAAGGTTGCCGGAGTTAGTTGTTAATTTATTTCATCATGTTTTGCCTGGTGTGCAGATTGATGGAAATGCAGTAGAAAAATTAGTTATATCCTTGATTGAAGAATTCTCAGATGAGACAGAGTCGCTTGATGTCTACCTTTGCCCTGATGACTTAAACCTGTTGAAAGCCTTTAATAAGCCAGAAGGCAATGGTGATAAGCAACCTCAATCAGATCAAAATGATGGGTTTGCGAATGCGATTTCTGGAATTTTTGATAACCTTGATGGTGATGACTCCCTATTGCCGAACTATCCTAATGTTAGTTTTCACGAAGACTCGTCACTTAGTTCTGGCGACTGTCAAATAAAAAGCCGATTCGGATTGCTCGATGGTAGGATCGCCACGAAATTGCGTAGGATCGAAGCTTCAATGAGTCAAAATGATTAGGTCTTTTACAGCTCGATTAAATCGATTGGAGCAAGAAATTTCTTCAACCAGAACCTGTGACAAGGTAGGCATGGTGAGGAAAGTAACTGGTTTAATTATTGAATCGGAAGGGCCTGAAACAAGCGTGGGTCAGGTTTGCACGATTATCTCAGAGAGATCTGCAGAGAATATAGAAGCACAAGTTGTAGGCTTTCGCGAAAATGTGGTTTTGTTGATGGCTTTAAATAGTGTTCACCTCATTCATCCAGGTTGCCGTGTTGTTTCTCAAAAAAATTCTAATCTTGTGCCTTGTGGATCTGCTCTTTTGGGCAGAATAATAGACGGAATGGGGAGGCCGATAGACGGAAAAGGTCCGCTTAACTGTTCTATGCGAAATGGTTTTTTTGCTGAACCGCCCAATCCCTTGGATCGCTCTATGATTTCTGAACCATTTAGCACTGGCATCAAGGCATTAGATACTTTTGTGCCTATGGGCGTAGGTCAAAGAATGGGCATTTTCGCCGGTAGCGGAGTTGGTAAATCAATACTTCTGGGAATGATTGCCAGGGGCTCAGAGTCTGATATTAATGTTATATCACTTGTAGGAGAACGCGGAAGAGAGCTTAGGGAGTTTGTTGAAAAAGATTTAGGACCAGAGGGTATGAAAAGATCTGTGCTTGTAGTCTCTACATCGGATCAACCAGCACCTATGCGTATTCGGGCATCTGTATTGGCCACAGCAATAGCCGAAGGTTTTCGAAATGAAGGGGCAAAAGTTCTGCTCCTTATGGATTCTGTGACAAGATTTGCTATGGCCCAACGTGAAATCGGGTTAGCTTCCGGTGAGCCACCTGCTTCCAGAGGTTATGTACCTTCCGTATTTTCAATTTTACCTAAGCTGCTTGAGAGAACTGGTACAAGTGCTGATGGCTCAATCACTGCAATTTACACCGTTCTTGTTGAAGCCGATGATATGAATGAGCCGGTTGCTGACGCGGTTCGAGGCTTCTTGGACGGACACATCGTATTGAGTCGAAAACTTGCAAATGCAAATCATTTCCCTGCTATTGATGTGTTAAGCAGTGTCAGTCGTCTAGATCGGGCAGTTTGCAGTAAAGAAGAAATTAATATCATATCTACCGCGAGAGATCTTCTTGCCACATATTATGCAAACGAGGATATGATCAATGTTGGAGCTTATGTAAAAAATAGTAATCCGAAGATAGATTTATCTATCGATAAATTTCCCCTATTTGAAAACTTTCTAAGGCAAAGCTATGAGGATTTGCATCCTCGTGAATACGCTTTTTCATCGCTCAACTCAGTGCTCAAATGAAAACATTTACTTTCAGATTAGAAACATTGTTGCAATTGAGAAAAAATGCTCGTGATCGTGCCCTTTCTGATTATGCCGATTCGATCAGAGATCGCGAATCTGCTGAAGAGGAGGTTCAAAGAGCAGAAAGTTACCTTGAAGGTCTAAATGTTAGACTGCTAGCTAAATCTCAGAATATATTTCTAGGTAAAGATATGTTAGATTTTCAGGAGCAAATTCAAAAAGCCAAAAATACCAAATCTGATTTGAAAAATAAGCTTTCGAGGCTGTCATCAATTGAGTCTTCAAGAAGAAAAGTATTTATTCAAAAAGAAGCTGAATTTAAAAGTTTAGACAACTATAAGCTTAGAATGGCAGATGAACATATCGTTTTTGAAACCAATAAAGAAGAAAAAGCTCAAGAGGACATCATCACTTCACGCTTTGTTTACAACCGAGCCCACTCCTAGTTTGTCATGAAAATATCACCCACCTTAGTCGCTCTTTTAGCCATTTTACTTTCTGTATCTAGTGCAGTGGTCATGCTAGTCATAAACTACGATAATCTGTTTAAGCCACCTGCTCAAATCAAAGCCGAATTTACTAGTGTTGAATTTGATGCGGATGACACGAGCTATTCTCCTGCCGAAACGCATTCGATGAATCAACTCTCCAAGGAGCTTGCTTTGTTGAAGGAGCAACTACTCGTTAGGGAAAAAGAATTAGATGCTCGTGAATCTGCACTCGCGATGGATGTCGAGTCTTTGGAGGGACAGAAAAGAGATCTTAATCGAATTCGAGAAGATTTATCTAGCAAACTTTCTGAATTTGAGGCAAGGCAAGGTAAGGATCTTAGCGAAGAGAAACTCAAAGAATATAAGGACACTGCCAAACGGTGGGTCGAGATGGGACCAGAGGTTGCATCTATTGAAATTCAAAATTGGCGCCAGAAAAGGCGTTTTGAAGAGGCACTAGGAATTTTTGAGACACTCAAGGCAGAAGATAAGGCACCCATCATCGCGTTCATGCTCAATAGTGACCAAGATGATTTAATTGAATTGGCAGATGCATTGGCCATGAGGGATCGTGGTCTTCTCCCGAGCGTTAGTATTGATTGATGCCTAACTGAGCCCGAACTTCATGCATAATTTAATTCAGGGCAGTAGTAATGGTTTCCAAAATCTTAATACTGGCGTTTCTAAACATCAATCAGTTGGGAAAAATGGAACATTCTGGTTGCCGCCTAAAACCACTAGCACCTCCTTTGATGAAGTTATGGGGTCATCAAAAAAACCATCTAATGGTAAAAGTAGTGCCAAGTCATTTGAAAATTCGAAGCAATCTGAATCAAAATCAAATAAGCAAAATCCAACCATTGCAATTTCTAAGAAAATAGAAAGTCCTTTAGTTAAGAATATAAATGTGGCGAAGGTTTCTTATCAACAACTCCCCAAAAATCTTAGTAATCTGAGTCATCGATCCGCTTCATCTCATAGAGTGCACTCTCTTCTGCCCAAGGATATTAACCGTAACAGTCAAATTTTGCATACGGATAAAATCAATCATGCAGCAAATTTTGATCATAAAAATACAAATAAGCTTAATCATACTGAACCTTCAAAATATGTTTGGTCTGGTAAGGACTCTGGTGCTAAAGAAGAAAAAAACCGTCGTCAAGGTGGTGGCACGGATATTGCTACTAAATTAAAAGATGCAGACAACCCAATTCAAAGTGAAGGAAATATGGACGGATTTGATCCCAATGATCCTCGTGATTGCGATTTGCAAGCAAAACTTGGTCATTCAATCGTTCAAGGTTTTTCCAAAAGGATTTCGCGATTTGCTAAAGATGGTTTTACTGTATTACGTTTCTCTCAAGACTTACCAAATGGTGGACAATACTCCGTAAAAATTGAGAAAGCCAATAATGAAATGCTTATACATTTTATATCGGATCAACCGATTATACGCACACTCCTTGAAAATTCAATGGATTCGATGATTCAAGTCTTTAAAAGTTCTTTTTCAACTCAAACCAATATTTCGAGTCGGATCCTTTCTTCTTATCGAGAATTAACACAAACAAATTCACTAATTTTATGATTGAGTCACTAATAGGTAATGACATTCAAAATGTCTCCAATTATTCTAATTCCTCGAAAAGAGACACATCCAGCAATTCCCAGTTGGAAATGCAGGACTTTCTTCAATTGTTAACCAGTCAGATTACCAATCAAGATCCACTGGAACCCATGAAGGATACTGAGTTTATTTCACAAATGGCCAACATTGCGTCCTTGGAGCAAATGCAGCAATTTACTGATGGTTTTTCTAACTTTGCTCAGTCTCACAATTCCATGTTGGCACATAGCTTCCTTGGTAAAAATGTTACTATTCAAGACCAAGGAAATGAAATTAATGGTTTGGTGGATTCAGTTGAAACCGACGAAGAAGGCACCGACCAGTTAGTAATCGAAGGAAATAAATATAATCCTGAGTCAGTGATTAAAGTTAGCCTCAACGAATCCTAATTTTATGATCGCCTCCTTACAAAACGGAATTTCTGCTCTGAAAAGCTTCGAGGATGGGTTGCAAGTCCTTGGCAATAATATCGCGAATTCAGGCTCAGTCGGTTACAAATCCTCCCGTGTTAACTACAAAGAAAACTTCTACTTACATCTAAATAAAGCAGAATCTGGTGCTGATGGAATCTCCAGTAACAGTCTTCACAACATGGGTACAGGTGTTAATGTTGGAGGGGTTACTTCCAATTTCAACCAAGGTGTAATTGAAAACACTGCCATAGATCTCGATGTTGCTATTGATGGTGAAGCTCTACCCAATGCAGGAGGTTTTTTCGAGGTAGCTGACCCAATTTCTGGAGAGAAGCTATTCACTCGGGTAGGATCCTTTGATGTTACTTCTGATGGCAAATTAGTTACCCGTGACCAATTTCGCTACGAAGTGCAAAATACAAATGGAGAATCTTTGCAATACACGCTTGAGGATGGAGAGAGCCTTCTTGCTCGTAAAATTGACTCTGACGGAACTTTCAATCTTATTCTGAACAAGGACGGAGTTGATTTCTCCAAAGCAGTTGGTCAAATTTCTCTCGCAAACTTCAGGTCACCTCAATATCTGAGACGAGCAGGTAATGGTTATTTTACTAACGGAAGTCCAGGCCAAGACCTTGCATCAAAACTAAATAACACAATACCTGCCAATGGTTCTAATGGGAAACTTAATCAATATTCCCTTGAACTTTCCAATGTTGATTTAACGAACGAGTTTGCCATGATGATAACGCATCAAAGATCCTTTCAGGCGGGTTCTCGAGTGGTTACAACATCCGATCAAATTCTCAATGAAGCTATTAATCTGAAAAGGTAACTTCTTAAAATCTAATTTATAATCATGAGTGCAGACCAATTAGACGAAATTCCAGGAGAAAGCCAATCCAATGGAGATGGAAAAGGCGGGGGCTTACTTCCCGCATTACTCGCCATAATCCTTGCACCACTTCTTACGGTTGGAGCAATGTTTTTTGTGATCAAGGCAAATAAACCTGAGCAGACAATTAAGCCTCAGATTATAGAAGGAGGTCAACCTCTTGATATGGAACCTTCTGGTGAGGAAAA
>Ga0181587_10005223_pt1 | contig 10618 bp, 13 predicted proteins | sample 071ome_27_FD_132463 | JGI IMG/M metagenome (GOLD analysis project Ga0181587, IMG submission 132463) | Coastal salt marsh microbial communities from the Groves Creek Marsh, Skidaway Island, Georgia - 071409AT metaG (megahit assembly) | ecosystem: Environmental > Aquatic > Marine > Intertidal...
CCCCGGCGCATTTTTTCGACCTCGGGCGTATTGGTGTAAATCACCATGCCCTCACCGACAGGCATCGCACACGACGCGACAGGCTTCGGCGATTTTTCCATAGCAACAAGACACATCCGGCAATTGCCGGCAATCGAGAGACGTTCGTGATAACAAAAACGCGGAATTTCAGCACCGGCTTGCTCGCAAGCCTGCAGGATCGTAATCCCTGCTTCGACTTCGATTTCTTTACCGTCAATGGTGACTTTCGGCATGTCTATCCTATTCCTTATGCCGCCGCGTTTACATTCGATGCGCCGTTATCGGCAATCCGTTTTTCCATTTCAGGCCGAAAATGCCTGATCAACCCTTGAACCGGCCATGCCGCCGCATCGCCTAATGCACAAATCGTGTGACCTTCGATTTGGAATGTGACCTCTTCGAGCAAATCAATTTCTTCAATGGTCGCCGTGCCTTTGACCATGCGGTCCATCATACGCGCAAGCCATCCCGTGCCTTCACGGCACGGCGTGCATTGGCCGCAACTTTCGTGCGTATAAAAATGCGACAATCGCGCAATAGCTTGAATAATATCGACGGATTGATCCATCACCATGACGGCGGCCGTACCGAGACCGGACTTCACTTCACGCAAGGAATCGAAATCCATCAAAACGGTATCGCAAATCGATTTTGGTAAAACCGGCACCGACGCGCCGCCCGGAATGATCGCTAATAAGTTATCCCAGCCGCCACGCACGCCGCCGCAGTGCTTTTCGATCAATTCCTTCAGCGGTATGCCCATTTCCTCTTCAACCGTGCACGGGTTGTTGACGTGGCCCGATATGTTAAAGAGTTTGGTGCCGGTGTTGTTCGGTCGGCCCAAGTTGGCAAACCAAGAAGCGCCCCGGCGCATGATTTCCGGCGCAACCGCAATCGACTCGACGTTATTGACCGTGCTCGGGCAACCATAAAGGCCGACATTGGCCGGGAACGGCGGCTTCAAGCGTGGCTGGCCTTTTTTGCCTTCAAGACTTTCAATCAATGCTGTTTCTTCGCCGCAAATATAAGCGCCGGAGCCACGATGAACGAAGAAGTCAAAGTCCCAACCCGATCCGCAGGCATTTTTACCAATCAAACCGGCTTCATACGCTTCATCCACGGCGCGCTGCAATGCTTCCGTCTCGCGGTAAAACTCGCCACGGACGTAACAATAAGCGGCATTAGCGCCCATCGCGAAACTTGCAACCAATGCGCCTTCGATCAGCTTATGCGGATCATGGCGCATAATTTCACGGTCTTTACAGGTGCCCGGCTCACCCTCATCGGCATTAATCACCAAATAATGCGGACGACCGTCAGACTCTTTGGGCATAAACGACCATTTTAATCCGGTGCTGAATCCGGCACCGCCACGCCCACGCAAGCCGGAGTCCTTAATCTCTTCGATAATCGCTTCGCGGCCTTTTGAGAGTATTTCCTTCGTGCCGTCCCAATCACCGCGGGCGCGGGCGCCGGCCAGGAACGGATCGTTTAACCCGTATATATTTGTGAAGATGCGGTCTTTGTCTTTCAACATTGCCTGTTACCTATTCTTTACCCTTCACGGTTTCGAGTTCAGTGAGCGACGTTAATCCACCGACGGGCTCGCAGCTTTTCCGTCCAATCTGCGAACCGGGTTTCGGTGTACCGCCCGCCTTTAATACACTTAAAATCGATTCCGTGCTGTCGGCATCCAAGTCTTCGTAATAATCATCGTCGATTTGCATCATCGGCGCGTTGACGCACGCGCCTAAGCATTCCATCTCATTAACCGTAAACTTGCCGTCTTCAGTTGTTTCGCCCGCACCAATGCCCAGAACTTTCTTGCAGGTTTTCATCACCTCATCAGAACCGCGCAGCCAACACGGTAAATTTGTGCAGACTTGGACATGGTGCTTACCGATCGGATGCAGGTTATACATTGTGTAAAATGTCGCGACTTCGTAAACACGTATCACCGGCATATCGAGCATCTCGGCAATAACATCCATCGCGGGCTGTGAAACCCAACCGTCGTTTTGACGCTGCGCCAAATCGAGCAACGGCATCACCGCGCTGGCCTGACGGCCTTCAGGATACTTGGCAATAATTGCTTTAGCCTTCTCGAGGTTTTCCTGCGAGAACGCAAAACTGGTGGGTTGCGAAACGGATTGATCCGTCATCGGTCAATCTCCCCAAACACAATATCAAGCGACCCTAGGTTAGCGACAACGTCAGCAAGCATATGGCCTTTCGACATGTGCTCAAGTGCTTGCAAGTGCGGGAACCCTGGTGCGCGAATTTTGCAACGGTATGGACGGTTTGTGCCATCAGACATGAGATAAACGGCAAACTCTCCCTTTGGCGCTTCAACCGCGCCATAGGTTTCACCCGCCGGCACGTGGTAGCCTTCGGTATAAAGTTTAAAGTGATTAATTAACGCCTCCATGGAATGTTTCATGGATTCACGTGGTGGCGGCGAGATTTTGTGACTTTGCGTTTTCACCGGACCCGGCGGCATCGTATCAAGACACTGCTTCATTATCTTGACGGCTTCGCGCAATTCGGCAACTCGGACCAAGTAGCGGTCATAGCAATCACCGTTTTTACCAATCGGTACGTCAAAATCCATGTCGGCATAACTGTCGTAGGGTTGCGCCTTTCGCAGGTCCCAAGGAACGCCGGATGCGCGCAGACATGGCCCGGTCAGCCCCCAATCAAGGGCGTCATCGGCCGAAATTATGCCGATATCGACGCAGCGTTGTTTGAAAATCCGGTTTTCCGTTAATAACGTTTCGACATCATCAATAAATGACGGCGCTTGCTCGATCCATTCATAGATATCATCGGCAAGGTCCGCCGGCATGTCGCGCGCCACACCACCGGGCCGGAAATACCCCATATGCAAACGCGCGCCACTGACCCGCTCGCAGAAATTCATCAGAATTTCTCGTTGTTCGAGTCCATACAACATCGGCGTCATTGCCCCGACATCCATCGCGAACGCAACGACATTGAAAATATGATTAAGTGAGCGGCCGATTTCGGCAAACAACACGCGGATGTGTTGTCCGCGTGGCGGCACTTCGATACCGAGAAGATTTTCCGTTGCAATAGCAAAAGCGTGCTCTTGATTTTGCGGCGCGACGTAATCGAGGCGGTCGAAATACGGTACGGCTTGGAGGTAAGATTTGTATTCGATAAGCTTTTCGGTACCTCGATGCAGCAACCCGATATGGGGGTCGGCCCGCTCGATAATTTCACCATCCATCTCTAGCACAAGACGGAGCACGCCGTGCGCCGCCGGGTGCTGCGGCCCGAAATTCAGTGTGTAGTTTTTGATCTGGGTTTCAGCCATTAGCTGTCCCCCTCGGCCTGTTCTTGCGGCTCGGCTTTTTCATCACCTGGCAGCCGCACATCAACCCCTTCCCAGGGGCTTAGGAAATCAAAATTACGGAATTCCTGCGTTAATTTCACAGGCTCGTACACAACACGCTTTTGTTCATCGTCGTATCGTATTTCGACATAGCCTGTGAGTGGAAAATCTTTGCGAAGAGGATGCCCCTCAAACCCATAATCGGTCATGATGCGGCGCAAATCCGGATGGTCGGAAAACGGGATGCCGAATAAATCCCACGTTTCGCGTTCATACCAATTCGCCGCACTGAAAACCCCCGTCACAGACGGCACAGGCGTTGCTGCATCCGTTTCAATTTTGACGCGAATACGTTGATTTTGTGTCAGGCTTAATAGGTTATAAACGACATCGAACCGGTTTTGCCGTTCCGGAAAATCGACACCGCAGACATCGACCAGTTGCTTAAACTGACAATTCGGCTCATCGCGCAAATAAGTTAGTACGCCAACGATTGATTCCCGCCGGACATATAGAATAAGCGCATTATTCTTGATTTCATGGCGCTCAACATCTTGCGGCAGTGCAGCTGCAATGTAGTCACCAAGTTCACGTAGTGGGGCCAAATCCATACTGCTATTTCTATTCTTGCTTCGGGACGAGCCCCTCAGTTAACGCCAAAATTATCGTCTCAACGTACCAGTGCGTTGAATCTTTTTCTGTAATTGCAATACGCCATACAGCAAGGCTTCCGCTGTTGGCGGACAGCCCGGCACATAAATATCGACCGGCACGACCCGGTCACAACCGCGCACAACCGAATAAGAATAATGATAATAGCCACCGCCGTTCGCACATGATCCCATGGATATCACGTAACGCGGCTCTGCCATCTGATCATAAACCTTGCGAAATGCCGGCGCCATTTTATTGGTCAACGTACCGGCAACGATAATCACATCCGATTGACGCGGGCTCGGACGGAAAACGACGCCGAAACGGTCGAGATCATAACGGCTCGCCGCCGTGTGCATCATTTCAACGGCACAGCACGCCAAACCAAATGTCATCGGCCATAATGAGCCGGTCCGTGCCCATGTCACGAGCTTATCGACACTGGAAACGATAAAGCCTTTATCTTGCAGTTCACCGGTGACGCGTTTTAACACGGCGTCTTGGTCGGCTCCGGGCGCTAACGGTTGTTCAGCGTTCATTTAAGCCTCTACTCCCATTCCAAGGCACCCTTCCGCCATTCATAAATAAAGCCGATGGTGAGTATGGCCAAAAAGACCATCATCGACCAAAACCCGAAGACGCCTATTTTTCCGAGACTAACGGCCCAGGGAAACAAAAACGCGACTTCGAGATCGAAAATAATAAAGAGAATGGCAACGAGATAAAAACGAACGTCAAATCGGTTGCGGGAGTCTTCAAAAGCCTCAAAACCGCATTCATACGCCGAGTCCTTTTCCGTATCAGGACGTTGTTTCGCTAAAATATAGGACCCGGCAACCATCGCGATCGTCAAACCGGCGGCTAGTCCGAGAAATATCAAAATCGGCAAGTATTCGTTAAGTATCGTGTTCATGGCCAGGTCCTTCGGATCATTACTTTTCCGTTGTGGTCCTTCATTTTTGACCCGTCACCTTAACACGACGAGAGTGGCGGGAGCGACGGGACTCGAACCCGCGGCCTCTGGCGTGACAGGCCAGCGCTCTAACCAACTGAGCTACGCCCCCATCTCAAAATTTCCCAGCCCTAAACGGTTTGGGCTTGGGTTCATGTACCCCTCCCCCAGAGGGGTGTCAAGCAACGTCACGGCTCCCGGATGACTGGGAAATTCAAGGGTTTCAAAGGATTGAACGCCTCTTGATCTGTCAGGTTTGAGCGAATCGAGGATAGGTGCCAATAATCGGCGGAATTCCTTACTCAGCGGCACCCTTGAGAGCCGTTTGCGGCACAGTAAACCTGACAGGTTTTTCGAGCGCCAGGGATTCGAGTTTTTCCTCATCGACCTCAGGATAATACCCGGCGGGGATAATCATTTCTCCATGCTCGAATCGCAACCCTTCCTTGAAGATCTCATCATTGAGCTTGAGGAAGCCGTTATATTCTCCGGCATTGTCGATACAATCCTTGGCGACCGCCGCTTCCATCCAGTTGCCGATTTCCATGCCGGTACCGTCACCGAGGATGGCCTGCATACCGAGTTCCTTACACCGCTCAATCCCCTGCTTGAGTAATGTCAGGCTGCCGCTGCGTTTGAGCTTCACTTTGCACATGCCGACACCGTCGATCGTGCCCGCGCGTTCGACTTCATTCAGCGTCGAGATCGATTCATCGAGCATTAACGGCACCGTGGAAACCTTGGCGACGGCGGCGTTGTCGTCCCACGCATCCGCCGCACAGGGTTGCTCAAAATGCATTATGCTATCGGGATCTAGGTTCGATGCGAATTCGCAGCCTTGCTCGCGGGTGTAGCCACGGTTTGCGTCCAGCCTTAATTCAGCACGGCCTTTATTCGCCTTTTGAATGGCGGCCATGTATTCGAGATCAATTTCTACCGTGTCACTCGGCTTACCGACTTTAATTTTTAAAGTTTTGTATCCATCTTTGAGGTGCTGTTCGACTTCATTTTCGATGTCGTCGCCAAGGCGCGAATTAAACGGTGTTAGCAACGGCAGACGCGTTTCTTCGTTGAAATGCAAAATTGGATGATCTTCCATCATCTCAATCGCCGGCACGATGGCCGAAATCGCCATTTTGCTCTCGAGCAACTGCTCCAACAGCATTTTTTTGGCGTCTTCACTATCCATGCCGGCGATTTTTTCCGCCGCATCAAGAGAAAATTGATAGCCGCTTTCCGGGGTTTCCTTACTTGCCCCCGGTGAAATGTTCGATTCACCCCAGCCGATCCGGCCATCGGCCCCGCGCACCTCGACGATCACCGGATCAAACGTGGTGTACGTTTTATAAGCCACCGCATAAGGCGTATGCAGCGCCATGCTGATCTTATGAATTGTGACTTCCTGGATTTTCATCGTTGCGCTCCCTCGGTTAATGCACCCAAACCCTAGCAACCCCGCCAAAACGGGTCAACGCGCCATCGCATCATATTGTTCTTCAAGCGCACGGACCTTGTCCCACTCGACGACCTTTTCCAAATCTTCGAACGTGGAAAGTTGATCCATCACACCGCCGAGACTCCCTGTATTGTATACTTCTTCTAATACGGCGCCGCAGGCTTTCATGGCGGCAAACATCAAGGCCGTTGGATAAATTACCAACTTGTGGCCGCAATCGGCGAGTTCCTTGATATCCATATCCGGAGATCGACCACTTGAATCGCGATGAAACATCAACGGTATATTAAAACGCCCTTTGAGACTTTGAATTTGCTCGACCGTTAACGGCGGCACGATAAAAAGCATATCCGCTCCCGCCTCTTCAAACGCATGGCATCGGTCCATGGCTTCATCGAACGTGTCGATGTGGGCCGCGTCGGTCCGTGCGATAACGAGAAAGTCCGGATCGGTCCGCGCGTCCAACGCGGATTTCACTTTACTCAGCATTTCTTCCAAACTGATAAGTGCCTTGCCTGCCAATAATCCGCAACGCTTCGGTGATTGCTGGTCTTCGATATGCACACCGGCGACACCGGCGCGCTCGAATGCCCTGACCGCCCGGCGCACGTTCAACGCGTTGCCGTAACCATTGTCCGCATCTGCCACGAGAGGGAGCCCCGTCGCGGCCACGATGCCGGCCGCGTGATCGACCATTTCATCCATCGTGGTAATGCCGACGTCGGGACTTCCCAGAACCACCGCTGTGGTTGCCGTGCCACCCATATAAAGCACATCAAACCCCTGCCGGGCAGCGATCTGCCCCGTTAACGCATCAAACACGCCGGGGGCAGTTATGATGTCATTCTGTTTAAGAAGTTTTCGAAGCCGTGTTGTCGTTCTTTCAACCATGGTATTTCCAACGATTTGTTAATGATCAATTGTTAGCATCATTCACGAGACACTCCCTCACGGCAAGGCGCTAAATGCTGAAACTCTGCAATCTTGAAGAAATTCCGGACGGTGAAGCTCGCGGCTTTTGCGTCGAAGGCCCTCAGCTCGCTCAACGGCTTATTGTCATTCGTCAAGGCCAGGAAGTATTGGGTTATGTCGATTATTGCCCGCATACGGGATCACGGCTCGACCCAGGCCGAAATAGATTTTTAGATGACGCCGGCATATTCATCTGCTGCGCCATCCATGGTGCTTTATTTAAAATCAAAGACGGTGAGTGTGTTGACGGGCCGTGCTTTGGCGACAAGCTGATCCCCGCTCCGGTTCAAGCTAAAGACGGCAGCATCTATTTGGAACACGATAACGTCGAACTTGTCGACGAACTCTCTCAGTGGATGTCGGATTTAGAACCAAAAACCGGCTGACACTCTATTTGCCCTTCGGTGGACAGTCCCAACGCCCCATGTCATGATTGCCGTATGGCGCGCTTGAAAGACATCCCCGAAGGCGAACGCGATATGTTGCAACGCTTGCCGTTGCCGCAATTCGACAGCACCCCGTTCGTAAAAGGACCGGTGCTGGCAAAGCGCCGGGTTTCGATCGTTTCGACGGCGGCCCTGCAAAAGCGCAACGACAAGCTCTTTTATAAAGGCGAAGCCAGTTATCGGGTTATCCCGGGCGATACCGATCCAAACGACATCATCATGGCGCACACCTCGGTCAACTTCGACCGTTCCGGCTTTCAACAGGACCTGAATATTTGTTTTCCCTTGCAACGCCTCCATGAGCTCGTCGATGAAGGCTTGATCGGCTCGGTCGCGGATTATCATTACACCGTGATGGGCGGCGTCGAGCCCGAGCGCAACGAAGACACCGCGCGCCAAATCGCCGCCATGATGAAACGCGAAGGCGTCGATACGGTTCTCCTGGTGCCGATCTGACCGAAATGCACGCGCGCCGTCGGCGGGCTGGCCCATTACTTCGAACAGGAAGGTCTTTCTACCACGCAAATCAGCCTGATCCGCGAACACAGCGAGGCGATTAAGCCGCCGCGCGCGCTGTGGGTGCCGTACGAGCTCGGCCGTCCGCTGGGCAAACCCAACGACAAAGATTTTCAAAACCGGGTCCTTCGAGCCTGTCTAGAACTGTTGAGTGCTGACAGCGGCCCCGTGCTCGAGGATTATCCAGAAGACGTCCCCGCCGAAGCCGCAAACGATGACATGACCGGGATGGTCTGCCCGATTGATCTACCTGCACCGCCGTCGGACGACAGCGAATTGGTGCAAAATCTTTTGACGGAGATCGGGCAAATCGCGCCCTGGTATCAGATCGCCGTGCAGGAACGTGGGCGCACCACGGTCGGCATCAGCACGCTCGACATCGAAGACGCCGCGCGTTTCCTGGTCGATTTTATCGAAGACCCGACAACCACAAGCATCGTCGAAAAATTCAAAACCGGGCCGTTGCTCAAATTCGTCTGTGAAGACCTTAAGGCGTTTTATTCCGAAGCGATGTCGGCGCAACCAGGCATGTCGTCGAGCCTCGCAGTCGAGAACTGGCTGTGGAACGACACCGTGCTCGGCAAAACGCTTTGGAAGTTCCGCGACGAGAACCTCGATCACCCGGATGCCTACACGCAGTATTTTGCGCGCCGCTCGCTCATCCCGGATCGGCAAATTCATTTCAAAGGCGCGGCGCACTTCGAAACATTGCAACCGCTCGATAAACAGAGCGCGTCTTAACGTAATTTAATTTACTAAATTTATTTCTACGGGTTCGTCTTCGGTGAGATTTCGCCGTCGGCTTTTAACTTCCACCACATCCTGAGGCATTGTGTGCGGGTGGGATTCACAACTCCGTCAAGCAGGAACTTCGCTTTGACTTGTCCTTGTACGACAATGGTTGGCAAACCTGTTTGTTTGCTTAAGTCTTTTTCCATCCAGATGCACGGACTAAAGCTCTCGTAGCGGTAATAGGTCGCCGCCGAGCCGAAGATTAAAATACCAACGATGATAATAGCTGCCGTCTTCATTAATTATTCTTGTTGTTCTTTCTCTTTCGCTTTTTCCATCACGGCTTGCACGAATTGCTCGAGGTTCTCATAAGGCTGCGCGCCGACGAGGCCGTAACCTTGGGCAACGAATGTCGGTACGCCGGTTACGCCGTAATCGCGCGATTTCTGCCAATCGGCGTCGACGGCACTTTTATACGTCCTTTCATCGACGACTTCTCTGGCTTGATCGACCGGCAAGCCGACCGACTTAACGATCTCCATTAAAATTTCGACGTCGGCGATGTTTTTGTTATCGACGAAATATGCCCGAAATAAGGCATCGTGCAGGGTCTCACCATTTTCCTGGGTATCGGCCCAAACGCCGAGTTCCTGGGCGAGTCGGCTGTTATAGGTATGCGTCCGATACCCATATGGCAGGCCTTCGGCGTCCATCTGCGCCTTCATTTCGGCATTTTTTTGATCGATATCCCAGCCACGGGCGGCATAAAACTCTTTCATCCCCCGGCCCTCCTGCGGCGTGTCGGGATGAAGTGGAAAATGCACCCACTTGGTTTTAATGTCGAACGACTTTTTGAGTTTTTCTATACGCCCGGTACAGAGATAACACCACGGTCAGACGTAATCGGAAAAAATCTCCACGGTAATCGGTTCGCTCATTTTTAACCCTTCTTATTCAAAGCGAATTGAAATCGGTTCGAGTTCAGAGAAACGAGCTTCGAACGTATCGCCCGCCTTAATCGGTGTCAGCCCCGTCATGGAACCGCTGATGATAATCGCACCGGCGGCAATGCCTTGGCCTGTTTTTGCAAGCTTATTAGCAAGCCATACTAGCGAGTTAACCGGGTTATCCATCACCACCGAACTGTTGGCTTCGACTTTAACCTCGCCATTATGCAAAAACGTGCAATCGATATTCCCCAAATCAATGTCCTTGTTGAACGGCCGGACCATGCCCGTCACGTAACCTGCTTGAACGCCGTTATCGCAAATCATCTCCGGAAATCCGACTTTCCAATTTTGGGTTCGCGCATCGACGATCTCGAACATGCCGAGCACGCCGTCGATGGCATCAAGCGCGCTTTCGAGCGTTACGCCGGGACCGTCGAGGTCCCTGCCGAGCCTTAAGCCGATTTCGCATTCTATTTTTGGGTCGATCAGTGTCGCGCAATCGATCGATCGTCCGGAAACCGTGCGTCCGGCGCCGAAGGTGTGACCGTATACCGGCTCATCAAC
>Ga0181587_10005225_pt1 | contig 10617 bp, 6 predicted proteins | sample 071ome_27_FD_132463 | JGI IMG/M metagenome (GOLD analysis project Ga0181587, IMG submission 132463) | Coastal salt marsh microbial communities from the Groves Creek Marsh, Skidaway Island, Georgia - 071409AT metaG (megahit assembly) | ecosystem: Environmental > Aquatic > Marine > Intertidal zone...
TCTAGTTCGGGAAATGAATCCGTCGGAAGATGCCGTGTAATCGTAGGAATCAGCGTCAAGATGATTGTCGAAATCACCTTCGTTATCGAGTGTGAAGTTGGATTGACCAGAACTATTGCCGTTCGCGATTAGGGAAGCTGAAATAAGGTTCGGATTAGTCACACCTTGAGCCGCAACGCGCCCAGAAATATCTGCTTTCGCATTTATGGTTATGTTCACTGCAACAGGTGTGGATTCCTGCCACGGATCGACCACTTTGTATGTGAAACTATCGAATCCGGAGTAGTCCTCGGCAGGCCAGTAGTAAACGCTTCCATCGCCACCGAGCGAGAATGATGGTGAACCTGAATGTGATGGGGTTGCGACAATCTGGGCCGTGAACGCATCGGCATCATCGCTGTCATTCACCAAAACTCCAGGTGTCGGCACGACCAGCAGGGAATCTTCGTCAATTTGGTATGAATCGGAGACAGCAACCGGGGCTGCTGGTGCGGTGAGCTGTGCGAAACCGTGTCCCCAAACATTGTCTGCGCCTGCAACTCCACGTTCAGCTGCGTTGTTCTTGAGATATGTCGCCAACTCGGTCGGTGTCATCGATGGGAATCGCTGAAGAACCAATGCGGCGAGTCCCGCGACGTGTGGTGACGCAAGACTCGTGCCGTACCAAACTCCAGATGCAGCGGATGAAGCGCCGTCAGCACCGACTATGTCGGGCTTTATTCGGCCATCGGGCGTTGGCCCTTGTGAACTAAACGACTCTATCGTCGACGTCGACGAGTACGGAGCCGCCCCGACGGTCAGCATACCTGAATTGGCACTCTCGGCAGGGTTACTTATGCTGCCGGCAGTTCCAGTGTATTCAACATTCTCGCCAGACCACACGTGGAGCTGAATCCAATCTGGAACTGGACCAGCCTGTCCCAAAATCGCCAGATGATATGTATCGAGACCAGCAACCGCTACCGACAGCCACTCGTAAGGTTCATCCCCTTGTGAGCCCGCCTGGAGTTCTGCTGAACAAGCAACAAGCACTAAACTGCTGTTATACAGACATAAGTCGAGATCTGTTTGGGCTGCTGACCAGCTGTCCTCCCATCTGAGCTGAGCAATGACCGTCGAAAATAAATCGACATATAGAGCGTTTGTTTCATCGATCCCTGGGAAGTTCAAGAATCCATCTTGATCAGAGTCTGACCAATTCCCCATCCAAGCATCTTCTTGCGCATTCCCTGCCGCGTTGACCCACAAAACACCGTTGGATACCGCTAGGTCAACCGATTTCAAAGGTGAATTTGAGTTCAAAGATGTGCCGTCCCCGGGGCCATCCCATTTCCACCCGACAGAGTGATTTATGACATCAACGCCCTGATCGATCATCCACTGTGTTGTTGCGAGTAAATCGCTCCGGCTAGATGGATTGGAAATATAGAACTCGATTTCAGGGGCGATGTCGTCAATCGCTTCAGCCACCGCTGTTCCGTGAACTGAGTCAACATCGCAGTCTGAGAGATTCGCCGTGAAAGCACCTACAGCTGTGTAGCAGCGAAGTCCGGCTGGTGTCGGTAGTTCCGACGGAGAAATTGACGACCATCCATCGAAGCCGACGTCGATAACACCAACCTTGATTCCGGTACCATCCAAGCCAACAGTGTTCCACGCTGGGGATCCGTGAACTGTTGTTCCCTCGGAAGTCACATGGGCTTGCGGTGGGATTATTTCGTCGACGCGAAACACACCTGGAATATAGGAAAGGTGGTGCGCGAATCGGATCGGGACTCTCGCCTCGATCGAGTCTTCACCAAAGTTCAAGACCTCGGCGAATTGATCGACCAGTCCGACATCAACCAACTCGTTCGACTCGAAGCGAACCGTAACGTTGATCGATGGGTCGATTGATTGTTCCAATCCCAGAGAACGCATTGACTCTGTCGCGTCCGCTGCCAGTGCTTCAGACTTTGCACGTATGGTCGAACTGACTTTTCTGTATCTGAAGTCATCTTTGTCGACAATAGGGATGTGGGTGGCATCCAACTGGCGCACTTGACCATCGTCTTCAGCATTTACTGACGGGATGTCGGACGAAAGCACAACCGACCAGGCCAATCCTCCCACAACAAATATTGCAACCATTGTCGTGGAACCCGAACGTCGGTTGTAGACATACACCCCAACCGCCCCGATGCCAACTACAACCACGACCAGCGCAATGATCAAGCCAGTAGAAGAACCACCGGTGGATTCAGCGGGCAGTCCTTCCGGAGTCGTGGTTGGTTCACTTGTTGCACCGCTCGTTTGGCTGCCTTCAGTTGTCTGGGTAGGTTGAGTGCTTTTCCGGTCGGGTAATCGGGTCGGAGTCGGATTTTCTGGGTTGTGCGGTTGAGGTGCGGGATCCGGATTCGGATTTACCCAACCATAGATTGCAAATACGGAGAATCCGCCGGCCTCGCCAGTAAACGACGCCTTGCACACTGCAACATCGCCGGAAATATCACACTGAGCGGCTATCGAGAATACCTCTCCAGAGTAAGAGATTTTCGTAATCACGATTTCTTTGCCCTGCTCGGTCATTTGTCGTACCCATTCAGAGGAAACAGTCATCGTGATTTCGTTGTCACCTAGGTCACTGTTAGAAACTCCCGACTTGGTGACCTCGACGAAGTAGGCAAGTTCCGAGTCGCTTTCCAACCTGAACACGGTTCCCGTTGCAGATGCCAAATCATTGGGATCGCTTGAGGCTGAAGTACTGATCGAAGCTGCTTCAGGCAATGATTCAAGCTCAACACTAAATGAAACCGAAACTGTGTTTGGGTCGATTGAACTTGGCATCGAGGAAGTATCCAAACTCAATGCTGGTTCGTACTCCAATAATGGCGCGTCCATTTGAATCGCGACACCATTTTCATGGGCAACCGTTTTTGCGGTTCCGGTTACCACTAGATCTTCAGCAAGACTAATAGATGCCGAGCCACGTCCGTTTTTTATATCGACCGAGACGTCAGATGTGGTGAAACTCAAGTCTCCTTGAACGTTCCTATCTCTGTTTTCCGTGGCGATACCGATACTGATTCCTGAACCTGATGCCGAAGATTCGATAGCCAGGCTCTCAACTATTGCGTCGGTTCCAAAAAACTCAGCCAAGGCCTCAGCAATCTTTTCTTTTTCGACAGGGTCAAGGTCGACATCTTTGCGTCGAGTCTGTGAACCAGGATTTGATGGCTGCTCAGTTGCTGATGGTTCAGAGGTTGGAGTCAGTAGCGTATTCTGAATTGATGAATCAGGAGTTGAGGTTAGTTCGGGAGTTTGTGTAGTGCCGGTCGAACCGGATCCAGTGATTGTGACGCTGGCTCCAGCACCCAGTCCTGCGAGTGTTCGAGCATAAATCCAGATGAGGTAGGAGGTAGCTCCTTGTGGAGCATCAGGAATTACGAGGCTGGTTTCAGTTGACACAAACTCCAGTGCCGAGGCATTCAACCCCTTAGCGTTCAACGACACTTGATAGTCAAGAACTGGGGTTCCACCGTCGCTCTCAGGTGAGCTCCACATGACCGATATGAGCCCTGTTGCAGGATCGATATTTGCCGTTGCTCCGACTGGTGCCGAAGGTCGATCCCAGGGCGTTATCGGGCCCACTCCAGCGTTTGGGCCAATCCCAACACCGGTTGCTGCCTTGATCGTGAAGTTGTAACTCAACTCAGGAGACAAACCTGAGAACTTGTATGAAACCGTCTCACCGTCGACGGTTATCAATTCACCGGTCCGTAGGTTCTGAATTTGATAACTCTCAACCGACCTACCACTTGTGTCTGCGGGCACTTTCCAAGACAGCGTGATTGATCTGAACCCGGGTTGACCTTCAAAGTCCACTGGTTCAGTTGGAGGCTCAATTCGCAGTCCTGGTGCTCCACCACCACTGGGTGCAGTCGTTGGCACAGGTGTCGCAGTAGACGGAATAAAGACTATTGGTGGCGCACTCGGAGCTGACGTTGCGGTGGGAACTGGAGTAGCGGTTGGGCTAGGGTTGTTCTGTGTGACTTGTAAACTCTCGTAGCCTGAGATCGCCTGGCTGGCACCAGATTCGTAGATTTGAGTAGGAAATGAGCCAGATGTTCGGAATGAAATGTTCCCGGTCCCGGATCCAACCCGATTTAGATCAAAGGAGAGCACAGTGCCCTGAGGGCTCGACATCCCTCCGGGTTTAGAGCAGATGATCACGGATGTGCCATCGTAGGTTTTCACGTTGGAGACAAACCCGTTGGCGAGCACAGAACCGCATTCTGGATTCTGAAACTGAACCATAGAAGTATCGTGTTCCAGAGCTATCTGAACTGTGTCAACTCCGCCAAGCTGCTGACCGGTGAGGCAAATCCCAACCTGAGTCGAATCGCCAATGTCATCGAGGTTTATGGAATCGATGGGATTCCCATTTGCATCTACAAACCCAAAACTGTGACCGTTGGAGCTGCAATCGGTAGGTGTTGGTGTCGAAGTCGCTGGAACAGTCCCACTCGCGTTCCCAGAGAAGTACGGGGCTGCATTCACCCATGCCGAATTGAACGAAATCGTGAAAACCGTAATGATCACGACAAGTCCAGTGGAAACCGTCCACCGATTAGCGATTCGTTTTGCAAAGGTTGAGAGGTTCAATTGGGATTATGTACTGTGGGCGAACATCATCGCTCCGAAGGCATGCCCCCTTAGGAAACTATCAACGGACACGCACATAATCCTGGCATACTATGCCTCCTAAGACTTACTGTAAACCGAAGAGCATGAGGTGCATCGCACAAAAGTAAAAGCCCCGGTGTGTTGCCGGGGCTTTAAAGTGTTTATCTGCTAAGCGGAGGGGCTACTTACCGCCACCGTTCACGTTCATCGCAACCTTGATGACACCGTCTGAATAATCGGAGTACATGTCGTACGCCTTCTGGACGTCATCGAAATCGAGGTTGTGTGACTTCAGAACACCAGGATCCGCCCAGCCGCGCTCTTTCAGAGCAATCATCTCTCGGATGTCTTTGGTCGGTTGGGAAGTTGCAGCTACCTGTGTTGGAATAATTTTTGCTGCTTTGAACATGAACTCCTGGTGTGGGAATGAGGAGATCTTTCCACCCTGACCTGTGAGACTGAAGCTAATGAACATTCCCCATCGTTTTACGATCTTGAGGCTCTGACCGAATCCTTCAGGATCACCTGTTGCGTCAACAACGATGTCGATTCCCTCACCACCGGTGAGTTCCTCGATCGCCTCGTACATGTCGTCCTTGTCAGGGTTCACAGTGTTGGTGGCACCGATTTCAAGGGCCTTCTTCAGTCGAGCTTCTACCGGGTCAATTCCGATGACCTGCATTGCTCCCATTTTTTCGGTGAGCATTGAGAACGAAAGACCAATTCCGCCTTGTCCAAGCACAGCGACACGCTTTCCTGCCACGTTGCCCATTTGCTTGACCGAGTAAAGAACTGTTCCGGTGTGCTGACACATCACCCATTCGTCGATTGGTCCCCAGTCAGGGACGGGAAGAATGCGGTCTGGGGTCTGAACCATGTACTCCATCAACCCACCGAGACCTCGGGTTGGGAGGATGACGGCGCGCTGGCCTTCCTTGACCTCGTCGGTTTTCGATTCGATGACCGTACCAGCGATTTCGTGGCAACCAAGCCCAGGAGTTAGCGGGTAGTTTTCTTCAGGAATTGCGCCGTGGAACGTTCCATGAATGTCTGACCCACAAACCGAAACGGCCTCGATTCGGATTTTCGCCTGCCCATCAACCGGGGTTGGCTCCTCAATGTCGACCATTTCAAAAGTTGCAGGTGCGACGAGTTGTGCTGCTTTCAATGGAATTCCACTTCTGTTGGCTGTGTTTACCGGAATTTAACAGCGACGAACTGTACACCCGCGCGCAGCCCACGACAACGAAAAATCGAGGTCTATTCGGCAGGTGTGGAGATCAGGTTTGTTGTTGCCCTACGGCCTTGTTCACTTCGATTGGGGAATCGAAGCCTTTGACCGGGAGCTTGCCGACGACTTCGACACTCGTATCGGGAGCAGAAAGGTCACGTACAAACTCAGCGTCGCAGAGAATTTCTCCCGGTTCGGCAAGGTCGCAAAGTCGTGATGCGAGGTTGACCACGGAACCGAAAAGATCGCCATTCTCAATCAGCGGTTCACCAGCTGCAATTCCGACACGGATCGCAAGCGTCTCATCCACCTCAGGAATATCGACTCCTGAAATAGCATCGACGATTTCGTGGGCGGCGACCAGCGCGTCATCGGCTTTGTCGAATGCTGCCATGATGCCGTCACCGGTGTGCTTGACCTCGCGTCCAGCGTGCCTCGTGAGCGCGTCACGAACCGCAGTATTATGTGCACGAACCAGCTTGAAAGACTGTGTGTCACCCAAACGCGAAGTGATCGCTGTGTAGTCGACGATGTCGGTGAACATGATCGACTTCAATCCCCGATCAACTACAAGGTTGTCTACCTGTTCAGCGGGTGGAATATCAGCGATGCGTCCCATGAACTTGAGAACGTCGCTCTGGTCGACTTCAACGACATCGTTCGGGATCTCGCCATGAGCTGCGGCGTGCAATCCAGTGATTGAATCTTCGTTCGGCGCAGAGACCAGGCAGAACGTTGTCCCACGACCTTCATCGAACCAGTATGTGAGCATCGTTGCATCGAAATCACCCTGCAGTTCCAGGTCTTTTTCGTGTGCGAATTTGATGTCATCCAATAGAACGCCTTCGATGTAGTGGCGGTCCATGTACAACGGCATTGTTCGTCGACTCCGGTTCGTGTCAGTGTGCACTCAGGAATTCAGATGCGCGGAGGGCGCTACGGATTCATGAGTATAAAGCCGAGTTAAACGATTGGTCGCCGGAGTTTCGGATAGAAAATCCATACCAGCGACAAAAGGATGAACCCGGTAATAGAAAACACTCTCACAGCGGACGGGAGTCCGATTGCGTCTCCGGCGATTCCGAGCGCAAGGCTCCCAACCGGGAACAATCCCATCATCAGCACCTGGAATCCCATGACCCGACCTCTCATATTGGAAGGTGCAGCCAGCAAAATCAGCATGGTGTGGGTGATTCCGAAAACCATCTGAATGAGTCCAAGCGTCATTATTGCCAGGAACCCTGTAGTGACCGTGGTGGTATAGGAAAATCCAATATTTCCAACGGCTTGAATCATGGCAGCGACGATCAGGTACTTCCCGGGATTCCTCAGTCGGCGCCCCATCACTGCGACGTAGCCAGCAGTTATGGTCGCACCCAATCCCTGCGCAGACATGAGAAGTCCGAATTGCGTCGGTCCTGCGTCGTAAATATCACTGGCGAACGCGGCTGCCATCGATTCGAACGGGTATCCGAAAAAGTTGTTGATGCCGACTACCAGCAATCCAGCAAAGATCGCCTGGTTGCCGCGGGCGTATCGAAAACCTTCGACGAACGAACGCATTGGCCCGATCGCATTTTCCTCTGCACTTCTCCGAAACATTACCGGGAGTTTTCTAAGAACAATGAAGTTGGCAAAGAAGACTGCACCTATCGCCATGTATGCCCAGCCAGGATTGATGAGCTTCGCTACGAGCCCTCCCAGGTTCGAGCCAGCGAACCACGATAGGTTTAGTGAAACCATGTCCAACGCCAACGCCGATCCCAAGGCAGCTGGTCCGACGATCCCAGACATGTAGGCACGTTTCGATGGAATCTCCGCCATGAACAGAATTCCCATAACTAACGTATAGGCGTAGATGACCGGCAAACTCGCAAGATCAAGAACAACCGCTGCACCAAATAAAGCGGCCGTAACCGCCATACCCAGTTGAGTCAGACGAAATATTGCGATGCGAGGGAACCGGTCGAGGAGGGTCCCGACCACGGGGCCGAATATCAGGAACGGAATAACACGGAAGAAAATCAGCAATCCGACAGCGGATGAACTGTCTGTCAGTTGCACGACCAGCCAGGCAACTATCGTGAAGTCAATGAACCTGACCAGGTGTCCTGCCACAGCTACCGCAAAGACGCGCCGGAATAGCGGGTGTTGGAAAGGGCGAGGTCCTCTGCGGATCCGTCGATTACGACGGACGGGTATCTCCACCAAATGATTTCTCTGAACCCGACTCACCAAGTGAGTGCTTGGAATTACCAACAGCCAGCGTTGGTCTGTGAATCATTTGATCATCTGTATCGCCAGACATTCAATACATTTTGATATGAGATATTTGCAGACAAATTGCAGTTGTGGCTTCCAGTCTGGCCCCATTTCACTGATAAATTTCTCACGCAGAATCACATTCCCAAGGAGAAAACTTTGCCACGCATATTGATGGGCGGATGCAGTCAGGAAATTTCAACATTCAACCCCGTGCCCTGTGAATACGAATTTTTCAGCTTTATGCGAGGGGAAGAAATCCGAGAAAACTCGGTGGGACAGAACTCGGCTTACGGCGGGATGCTTGCGGTGCTGGAAGAAGAGTTCGGCGACGACCTCGATGTTGTCTTCACCCTCGACGCTGAAGGAAATGCATCGGGTCCACTGCGCCACAGCGCATTCGAGAAAATCGCGGATGAATTCCTGGATTCATTGAAGGCTCATGCCGGAAAACTCGATGGTGTGTTCTTCTCTCTGCACGGGGCAATGGGGACAACCGAAGAGCTTGATCCCGAAGGATATTTACTCGAAGAATCTCGAAAGATTCTTGGTCCTGATGTGCCTATTGTGATCACCATGGACCTCCACGGCATTCTGACCGCGAAGATGCTTGAAAACATCAACGGATTGGCCTCGTATCACACGTACCCACACGTCGATTTTGAAGACACCGGCAGACGCGCTGCAAAGATTCTGACTCGCATCATCAAAGACGGAGCGAAGCCGGTCGCAGCACGAGTACGTATCCCAACCCTCGTTCGAGGTAACGAATTGATTACTGCAACGGGGGCATTCGGCGCGCAAATCCGCTACTGCAAAGAACTTGAGAAAGATCCGCGAGTGCTATCGGCGGGTTTCTTCATTTGCAACCCGTTCACTGACGTTCCAGAGCTTTGCAGCCAACCGTTCGTGTTTACAGATAACGATCCAGCGCTTGCTGAAGAGGCAGTCTTGAAGCAAGCCAACGACTTCTGGCCAAACCGCAGCATCATGCAGGGAGTATTCACTTCACTCGAAGAAACGGTTTCACAAGGCGCTGGAATGAAAGGACCGCTGGTGTTCTACGATGCGGCGGACGCTCCAAGCTCCGGTGCTTCAGGTGATAGCAACGCAATCATCGCTGAAATGTTTAAGCAGGACTATCCACATTCGGTTCTGACTTCCGTCGTTGATCCAGCGGCTGTGGACGCAGCGCATAAAGCTGGTGCCGGTGCAACGATCTCGGTCGGGGTCGGTGGTGCGCTCGACTCCCGCTTTACTCCACTTAAGCGTGAGTGGACAGTGAAGAGTGTTGCGAACCAGGAAAACGTAACGATGGAGACCTGGAAGTTCATACTTCATCCAGGACCAACAGCTGTTCTAGAGTCAGGCAACGTCACCGTGGTCGCGATGACCAGCTCGATGATGATGGTCGACCGTTCACTCTTCCTCGCAAATGGTTGTGACCCGAAAGACTTCCACACCACTATCATCAAAACACCGCATGCTGAACCTCAGTTCTTTGACGATTGGGTAGAGAAGAAGTTCAATGTCGATGCACCGGGATCAACGAGTGCGAATCTCCCAACGCTTGGGCACACGATTTGTGCACGTCCGATGTATCCATTGGAGCAGGACGCGGATTTCGTACCGTCAGTCGAGCACTTCGACAGGAACTAGGCCAGTAATTCGCTAGTTCTACAGATCGATTGGAATCGTGAAGGAGGCTGTTGCACCGCCTCCTTCGCGTTCCTTCAGTTCGATGATTCCACCGTGTTCGTCGATAATGCGCTTGGAAACATGAAGACCGATCCCGGTACCGGGAATGCGGCGCGTCTCTTCGTTATCAGCGCGGTGGAACATTTCGAACAGGCCTTCGACATTCTCTTCTGGCAGCCCTGGACCGCGGTCGGAAACGCTCAATTTCAACGAATCGCCTAGATTCTCTACCGACAGCTCAATATCTGTTTCGGCAGGAGAATACTTCGAGGCATTGTTCAAGAGGTTATTGACCACTTGCAGGAGTCTGTCTCGATCACCGTTCACAAGCAAAACTTCGTCGTCAATGTGGTCAGTAATCGACTGCGAAAGTCCATCGAAAACCACCTGGGAACTTTCGATTGAGTCGCGGACGAGGGTTACAAAATCAAACGGGGCTTTGAGAATCTCGAACCTGCCCGTTTCCATTCTCGACAGGTCAAGCAGCTCATTGATCATACCTTCAAGGTGGCGGGCATTTCGCTGGATAACCCGAACATGTTGCCCTGCCCTTTCGGGCAATGTTTCATCCCTGTTCCGGTTCAGGATGTCTGCGAACGCAAGAATGCTGGTAAGCGGCGTTTTCAGTTCGTGAGAACTAGCCATTAATTGGCCAGAAAACTTGAACAATCTCGAGCCGATCAGAAGATAATTCGCCGCCTGATCTTCACCGAATTTCCTTTTTGAGCACTCAATTCAAGTGACTGACCCACAACAAAAGA
>Ga0181587_10005227_pt1 | contig 10616 bp, 8 predicted proteins | sample 071ome_27_FD_132463 | JGI IMG/M metagenome (GOLD analysis project Ga0181587, IMG submission 132463) | Coastal salt marsh microbial communities from the Groves Creek Marsh, Skidaway Island, Georgia - 071409AT metaG (megahit assembly) | ecosystem: Environmental > Aquatic > Marine > Intertidal zone...
ACGGTGGGCCTCCGCACAAAGCCTTTGTTCGCATGGATTTGTGACCTCGATGGGGCCCCGACGCTGCCTCCGCTTCCCGCGCCCCCGGAGAATCCACCCTCGCCCCTCCCTTCCGGGTCGAGGGGGCCCCGAAAACGGCCGATAGGGATGGGGGGGAGAGCCGCCCGAAACCGGCCGGAGCCCCCCCGGAAGGAGACACCCATGGAACGACCCGACCCCCGAGCCCTCGCGCGTCTCCTGCTCCTCGCCCTGGGCGTCGGAGCGGCAGGCTGCGCCGGCCCTGCACAGGACAGCGAGCTCCTCGGTCCCTTCGGCGCCGCCGTGAACGCTCCACCGGCGCCGGTCGAGTCGATCGGCATCACCCGGATCACGACGGGGGGCGCCGCCGGGGAGGACCTCTTTCCCGCGCCGCTCCCCCACGGGGACGGCGTCGTCTTCTCCTCGAGTCGCCACACGCGGGAGCTGAAGCTCTTCCTGAAGGAGGCGGGCACGCCGGGTGTCCTGCGTCTCACCTCGGGTCCGGGGAACGACATCCACGCGGTCGTCGCACCCGACGGCGGGAGCCTCATCTTCGCCAGCGACCGGGACGGCGCGTTCCGCCTCTACCGCATCACCGACCTGCGCCGGGGCGGGGTCGCGGTCCCCCTCACCTCCGCGGCGTACGAGGCGATTCACCCCTGCTTCGACGGCCGGGGAGAGCGGGTCTGCTACATGCGTCGATCGCCGCACGGTCCGTGGGAGGTCTGGGTCCATGATCTTCGAGACGGCAGCGATCGCTGGATCGGAGAGGGCCTCTTCCCCGAGTTCCACCCCCACGAGGACCGCATCGTGGTGCAGCGCGCCCGCCAGCGGGACGCTCGCTGGTACTCCCTTCACCTCCTCGACCTCGAGCGGGGCCTGGAGAGGGAGCTGATCGCGTGGGAGAACCAAGGTGCCGTGAATCCGAGCTACGACCCCACCGGTCGCTGGATCATCTTCAACAGCGTCCGGGAGCCGGAGAGCGCTGGCGCGGCTCCCCACGGGGATGACCTCTGGTGCATCACCGAGGCGGGGGGGCGACCGACGCGCCTGACCCGAACTCCCGGAGCGGAGTGGAACCCCGTCTGGGGCCGGGATGGGCATGTCTACTTCTCGGCGCGCACCTCGCGGTCGACCGAGATCCACCGCATGAGCCCCCGACTCTCCCCCTTCGCCGGACCGAACACGGTCACGCTCGGGACCGGTCTCCCCGGACCCGAGGGGCGCTAGACGCCAGACCCCGCGACTCTCGGGATCACGACGGACCGGGTGGTCTCTCCCGGCCGGGTGAACCGGTGGCGCTTCTCCTTCGCGTGGATGCTGCGATCTGGGTTCTCCGACCTGGCCTCTTCGACATGGCGCCCCGACACAGTGCTTCGACACTTTGCTTCGACACCGTGCTTCTGCACCGTGCTTCGAGTCGGTGCCCACTCGTCCCCGCAGCGCGAAGAAGGCGGAGACGGGTGGAGACTTCTCGAGAGAGACTGGCCCTCCGGCCGTCAGAGTCGCCGGATCCGGGGAGCCCGCGGAGGGGGAGCGCCGCGAGGACGTGTGAGCTCTTACCCCTGTACGGAGAGAGTCCCGTTCGCGGCCGGGGGCGGAGGTCCGCTCCGCCGCTCCGACTTCGCGCGAGCCACGGCCTCGCGCCAGATGTCGCGGATCTCGTGCATCATCTCGGTCCCCTCCTCGATCAGGCGCAGGTCGGCGGCGAGGTTCCCCTCGAAGAGGCGCTCGAAGGTGAAGCGGTAGAGGCGCATCAGCTGCTCGTAGAGCTCCACCCCGATGGCGGGGCTCAGCGCCCCCATCAGCTCGAGGAGGATCTTCTGCGCCCGCAGGAGCTGGTCGTGACGCTTCTCAATGTCCTCCCCGCGCTCCTTGCGGAGCTCGATCAGCGCGCTCTCGCAGAAGCGGACCCCTCCGTCGAGGAGGAGGATGAGGAGGTCATCCTGGGCCGCGGTGGCGACCTGGACCTTGCGATACTGTCGCGTGGGGTCCTGCATCATCCGAGACCCAGCAGGCTGGCGTTGAGGCGGTCCATCGTCGACTGGCTCTGGGCCATGATCTGCTCGAGGTTGGCGAACTGACGGCGGAGGATCTCCTCGCGCCCGAGGAGGCGCTCCTCGATCTTCTCGATGCGGTCGTTCAGTGACTCGATCAGCTCATCGAGTCCGTTCGATCGGCGCTGGAGGACGCCGTCGCTCGCATCGGTGATCGCCTCGATGACATCGGTCAGGCGCGAGGCGATCCCCGGGTCGTTGGTGAGGTCGATGGCGGCGCCGGTGAGGACCCCGCCACCCTCGATGTCCGCGGTGGTCGCGATCCCCAGGTCGTTCGCGGTCCCCGAGGAGTGGATCGAGCTCACCCGGAAGACCTCGCTCCCCGAGGTGAGGTCGCGCAAGACCAGCTGGTGGCCATCGGTCCCGAGCTCGGCGGTGACGCTGCCGCCCCCCGCCGCGTTGATCGCGTCGAGGACCTGCTGGACCGTCTCCGCGCCGTCGAGGTCCACCTCGATCTGCGTCCCGTCCCGCAGGTCGATCCGGATGTCGTTCTCCCCCGCCGCGGTCCGCACGCCGAGGCCGTTCCGGAACTCGGAGAGCACCGTGTCCGCGGTGAGCGCGCGGGCCGCCCCGAAGAAGCGCTCGACCGACTCCGGGTCGGAGGTGAGCGCTGCCTCGAAGGCGGTGCGGTCGAAGGTGATCTTGCCGCTCTTCAGCCGGATCCCGAGCTCCGAGGCGACGGCGTAGGAGCTCCCCTCGACCCCGAGGGGGCGGGTCAGGGCACGCAGCAGCTGGCGCTCGACGGAGCGGACCGTCGAATCGCCGAGCAGGAGCCCTGCGGTCTCCGACTCGACGTCGAAGGATGTCAGCGCATCGATCTGCTCGAGGACCCCGTTCATCGCGCCGACGAGCTCGTCCATCTGATCGACGACAGACTCGTGGTTCCGGGCCACATCGACGGTGACGGGACCGGCGGAGAGACCCCGCGCGGTGACCGTCATCCCCTGAATCAGGTCGGTGTAGGTGTTGGAGGAGCTGCGAATCATGATCGCGGAGGAGCCCGGACCGTCCTCTCCGTAGAAGAGGATCCCGTCCTGGGCCTCCGAGGTCCGCTGGAAGTTCAGGGCCGTGCTCCCGGTCGCGCCGATCTGGAGTCGCGACGCCTGCCCCGAGCCCCGCCCCACGACCGAGAGGCGGAAGGGAGAGCCGGCGGAGCCGTCGTTGAGGATGCTGGCGGTCAGCCCCATCCCGAGGCCGTCGATCTTCTCCCGCACATCCTCGAGGGTGTCGGTCGCCTCGATCGTCAGCGTCCTCTCGAAGCTCCCATCGATCGTCCCCGGGGCGGCGGGAGCGCCGGTCCCGAGGATCCCGAGATCCCGGGCGGTGGTCCCCCCGTCGACCTCCTCGATGCGGAGGGGCTGAGACCCGCTGGCGGACTGCAGGATGAGGCCGTTCCCGGTCGCGTTCACCCCGATGGTGATGTCGCTCCCGGCGCTGGAGGCCGCTCCCTCGATGTCGCGGATCACGTCCGCGATCGTCTCCTCCTGTCCGAGGTCGACCGTGAAGGAGATGCCGTTGGAGTCGATGAGCCGGATGCGGCCTGCGGCGACCCCCGCTCCCCCGTTCAGGGACTGGAGACGCGTGTTCTCGTCGACATAGCGAGGGTCGAGGTCGCCCCCCTCGAGCTCCGGTCCGGTGACGGAGCCGAGGAGCCCGAGCCCGCTCGCCGTGTCCCCGCCGCCGACCTCGGAGACCTGGAGGGCGCCGCTCCCGCCGGAGGTGTCGATCAGGGACAGGCCGTTCCCCTGCCGGTTGATCCCCGCCGCGACCGCGGCCCCGGAGGTCTCGATCGCCCGGATCACCTCCTGGAGGGTCTGCGCGCCGGAGAGGTCGACGGTCGTGGTCACTCCGGCACGATCGGTGATCTCGATCGAGCCCGCCGTCACTCCCGCCCCCCCGTTGAGGTTCGACAGGAGGCGGTCGTTCAGTCCCGCGAGGACGGTGCCCCCGACGATCGACCCGGAGGTCGCGCTCCCCGCGAGCCCGAGGTCGGTCGCGGCGCGGGAGGTGCCGAGGTCCTCGATGGTCAGGGGGCCCGCGCCCGGGCCTCCGTCGGTGAGCACGAGGCTCCCTCCCGAGGCACCGACCGAGAGGACGAGAGCGGGGTCGAGGGCGGAGAACGCCTCGATGAGACCCTGCACCGTGGTCACTCCTTCGAGGTCGAGCGTCTGGACCGTCCCATCCCGGCGGGTGATCTGGAGATCGTCTCCCGGGGCGCGCCGGATGCCGAGGCCGTCACGCAGGGCATCGAGGTTCGTGGCGGGGTCGAGGACGAGGACGTCCCCCCCGGTCAGGATCGCTCCCGACGCCGTCCCCAGAATCCCGAGGTCGAGGGCGGTGGTCCGCCCCTCGACATCCTCGACGGTCAGGAGTCCGCCGCCGCCGGAGGTGTCCTCGAGGGCGATCCCACGCCCGCTGTCGGAGATCCGGGCACTCACCTGGACTCCGGCGTCCTCGATCGCGCGGATCACGTCATCGACATCGATCGCGGCGGAGAGGTCGACCAGGGCGGTGGCTCCTGCCGCATCGGTGATGCGGATCGTCCCCCGGGAGACCCCGAGCCCGCCGTTGAGGCGCTCGAGGTCGGTGGAGCCATCGACGAAGCCCCCCTGCTCGAAGCTGAGGGTCCCGGCCCCGACGAGGGAGGAGCCGCTGGCGAATCCGGTCGAGGTGAACTGGCTCGCCCGGGCCATCTGCGCCACCCGGAAGCTGTAGCTCCCCGGCGGCGTTCCCGCGCCGGCGGAGACGGTCAGGAGATCGGAGTTCGAGGACTGGGCGCTGACCGCGGAGAAGAAGTCCGGGCTGGAGAGGCGGTTCGTCGAGACCTGCAGGGCGAGGAGTCGCGCCGAGAGATCGAGGTAGGCGGCGCGCTTGTTCGTCGCCTGCTCCACCTGGCGCTGGATGATGGAGATCGGGCGCCGCTCGATGTTGAGGATCTGGTTGATCAGCGATGTGGTGTCGAAGCCGGACACGAGCCCGTCGATGCTGAACATCAGCTGCCTCCCAAGCGGTCGAGGAGCGGCGCCGGAGGCGGGTCCCCCGGAAGCGAGGCGAGCCGCCTCCGCTCCCGTCGGTCGTCCCGACGCGGCGTGGCGGTTCGCGGAGCCCCTCCCCGCCCGCCCTAGGCGTGCTCGTCGAGGAGGAGGCCGGACAGGGCCCGGAGGTGATCGCGGATCTCGAGGACCCGCTCCCCGGGAATGCTCCTGATCACTTCATCGGTTCGTGAGTCGACGACCTGAACCTGCAATTCCCCGTCCCCCACCTCGAAGTGGATGCGGGAGGAGCTGCGGAGGAGGTCGTTCAGGCGCTCGGTGGCGGCGAGGAGCGCGGCGGGCTCCACCGCGCGCGCGGATTCCGGCGGGAGCACCGTGGGGGCGGGAGCGACATCCGAAGCATGCCGCTGGCTGTTCGAAGGGTCGGAGGGCTGGGGACGGCGGGGGTCGGCGGCGGGAGAGCCCGGGATCGGGCCGATCGGCTGGGTGTCGGTCATGGTGAGCCTCCCTGAGGAGAGACCGCCCCGGGCATCCGTGCCCGGGGCGGTGATCGATCATGCGATGGTCGGCGCGGCGCGCCCTAGCCGAGGAGGCTGAGGACGGACGGGCTGATCAGGTTCGACTGGGCGAGGACCGCGATCCCGGACTGGTAGAGGATCTGGTTCCGCGTGAAGTCGGCGGACTCGCGGGCGAAGTCGAGGTCGCGAATGGCGGACTCGCTCGCCGTGAGGTTCTCGATGGCGACGTTCAGCGAGTTGAGGTTCGTGTCGATCGTCTGCGACTGGAACGCACCCAGGTACGCGCGGTGATCGGAGATCTCGCTGATCGCCTCATCCACGATCCGAAGCGCGTTCGCCGCGTTCGTGGAGAGGTCGTTCGAAGAGCCGGACATCAGCGAGGAGAGGAAGCCACCCATGGTGAGGCTCTGCCCGCCCTGGCCGGTGACGGTGCGGGCCACGGATCCGAGCACGCTGCTCGAGACGTTCTTCAGGCCGACCTGCTCGCGGTCCGCGGTGGACGCGCTCTGGTTCAGCTGGAAGACCAGGCCCTCGTTGTTGACATCGAAGTTGTAGGCGGTCGCGTTCGCGGCGGTCGTGGCGACGCGGAACTTCGCGGTGAGGATGTCGGAGACGACGTTCACGTCGAACCCGTTGGCGTTGACGGCGATGCCGTTCACGTCACCCACCAGGTCGGCGCCGGTGTCGGTGAAGACGCCGGAGGTGACCGCACCCACCGAGGTGGTCACGGAGCCGGAGAGGACCTCGAGGGAGGCGGTCTGGGCGGATCCGTACTCGACGGAGGTGATCACTCCCGCGTTCGAGGTCAGGCCGGTCTCGGAGGTGAAGGTGTTCACCGCCTCGTCGAACTGAGCCACGGTCATGCCGTTCATCAGGGTCACGTCGCGGGTCCCCTGGGAGCCGGTGAGGCGGAGGGTCGCGCCCGTGGTGCTGACGAAGGTCCCGAAGTTCCCGCCGGCGGCGTCGCTGATGTTCGCCTGCTCCGCCGTCGTCGTGACGTTGAGCGTGTAGGTCTGGCTCGTGGTGCTCATGTCATCGAAGCTGACGTTGCTCACCGAGATGTCCTCGAAGATCGCGTTCGCGTTCGAGGTGGTGATCCCGCTCGATCCGTCGAGGAGGTTGCGGGTGGCGAAGCGGGTCGTCTGCGCGATGCGGTCGATGGAGCGGAGCGCGTTGTCGATGCTGTACTGCTCCGCCTCGACCTGACCCGGGTCGTTCCCCCCGGAGTTCATGGCGAAGACGACCGACTCGCGGATGTCCATGAGGAGCGAGTTCACCTCGCTCAGGGCGGCCTCGGCGGTGCCGATCAGGTTCGACGCGTTCTGGGAGTTCTCCGCCGCCTGCTCCATGCCGCGGATCTGGGCGCGGAGACGCTCGGAGATGACGAACCCGGACGGATCATCCGAGGCGCGGTTGATGCGCAGGCCGGTCGACAGACGCTCGAGCGAGGTCTGCTGGGCGGCGTCCGCGCGCTGAAGGTTGCGAAGCGCACCGAACGACGAGACGTTCGTGTTGATACGAAGACCCATGGTGAAATCCTCCTTGATTTCGTCGGGTCGCCCCGATCCCTGGGGCGAGCTCCCCCCCAGGGGAGCGATCGAGTTGTCGGCGGTCCCATAGGGGGACCCGGGCGTGGAAGTTCCTTCCTTCCGACTCCTCCACCCCGCGAGGCGGGATGGACGCGATGAGGAGCCACCGTGACTCCCGTGGAACAACCGCTTCCTTCGGCCGCGCCGAAGGGGAATCCGGAGAGGAAATGGACCCTCCTCAGTAAGCTCCGATGGAACTGCGCTTTCCGCCAACCGCGCAGCTCGCCCATCTCCGGTTCGGGCCCGCCGGAGGCCGGAAATGCGAGGAGCCGCCCCGGGGGTCACCCCGGGGCGGCTCCTTCGCGACACTGTAGGTCCCGCTCGGCCTACTGCAGCAGTTGCAGCACCGAGGCCGGCAGCTGGTTCGCCTGCGCCATGACGGAGACTCCGGCCTGATAGAGCACCTGATTCCGCGCCAGCTCCGCCGTCTCCCGCGCGATGTCCACATCGCGGATCGTCGACTCGCTCGCCTGCAGGTTCTCCATGTGGACCGCGAGCTCCCGGAGGGTCGGCTCGATGTTGTCGTTGATGAACGACCCGAGGTGGGCGCGAACGCCGGAGATCTGGTCGATCGCGGTGTCGATGATCCTCAGGGCGTTCTCCGGGTCGTTGAAGAGGTCGTTGGGACCCCCGGAGGAGAGGCTGGAGAGGAACCCGAACTTCGTCTCGCCCCCGGTGGTGACCGACTGGCGGCCCAGGTTCGCGGCGTAGAGGCTCGGCAGGCCGATGACGGCCTGATCATGCGCGGTGGTCGAATTCGAGAGCTGGAAGGTGAGCCCCGAGTTCCGGTACTGGAAGGTGTAGGTCCCCGGTCCGGTCCCCTCCGCCACATCGATGGTCCCGGCGTAGACCGAGGAGACGACGGAGATGTGGTTGCCGATGGCGTTGACGTTCACCCCGTTCAGGGTCGCGACGACATCGGTTCCCTCGCTGCTCACGAACTCGCCGGGAGCGGTGATCGCTCCCCCGGCCCCGGTGAAGGTCCCGGGACCGGCGACCTGCTCGATCCGCATCTTCACGTGGGAGCCGTACTCCTCGGTGACGATCTCACCGGTCGCGGTGTCCACGTAGAGGCCGGTCGAGCCGCGCCAGAGATTGAAGGCGGAGGCCATGTCGTCCACATCCGCCGCATCCGGGATCGTGATGTCCTGCGTCCCGAGGGGACCGGTGACCCGAAGGGTGACCGCCCCGCCGGTCGTCGCCGTCCCCGTGCCCGGGTCGACGGCGGCGAGGCTCGCCTGGGTCGCGCCCGAGGTGACCCGGAGATCGAAGGAGGTCACCGCGCTCGTCGGATCGAAGTTCATCGACACCGGGTTCAGGTCGGTGATCTCCGAGGGGCGGGTGACCATGTCGAACCCGCTCTCGCCGTTGAACAGGCTCCGAGAGGCGAAACGCGTCGTCGAGGCGATGCGGTCGATCGCCTCGAGGGTCTGGTCCAACGAGCTCTGCTCGGCCGAGATCTGCTCCGCGGAGGCGCCGCCGGTGTTCATGGCGTAGATCGCCGCCTCGCGCATCGACACGAGCAGGGTGTTCAGCTCGCTGAGCGCGGCCTCCCCCGTCTGGAGGAGATTGCTCGCGTTGGAGGCGTTGTCCGAGGCCTGCTGGAGGCTGCGGATCTGCGCCCGCAGCTGCTCCGAGATGACCAGCCCCGACGGGTCGTCGGAGGCGGAGTTGATCCGCAGGCCGGTGGAGAGGCGCTCCATGGAGCGCGCGAGGTTCGCACTGCTGACGTTGAGCTTGCGCAGCGCCGTCAGCGACGGGATGTTGCTGTTGATCCTAAGCCCCATGGTTCACCTCCGCGCCCGGGCTCCCCTTGGGCCGACCCCGCAGCGACGACTTCGAGCTGATGTTCTCCCCGCGGTTGCGGGCGATCTCCATGACCTTCGCGACCCCCGGGTCCGCGACGTTCGAGGACTCCCGGTTGGCCTTCGCGATCTCGAGGTAGACTTCCTGGCGGTGGACGCTGATCTCGCTCGGTGCGTCGATCCCGATGCGGACGCGCTCACCCTTGACGTCGAGGACCCGGACCACGATGTCGTGGCCGATGCGAATCTCCTGGCTGGGGGTACGGGTCAGGACGAGCATTCCGCCCCCCCCTCCGTCACGGTCTCCCCCGGAGCGGCGCCGCCGCAGAGCGGCGCCCGGGTGGAGTACTCCTCGCCGACCAGGATCAGCTGGACCCCGGTGCGGGTCCGGCGGTTGATGACCACCGGTCCGCGGAGGTTCGCGGTGATCCCGCTCGGGTCCTCCGGGACCACGAGGAGCACGCAGACGAGCGCCTCCGCCTCCTGCTCGATGCAGAGGAGGGCCTGGTCCGCCTCCTCGAGCTCGATCTCGTAGCCGGGGAAGAACGGCTCCGGCTCGCAGACGAGGAACGCGAGAGAGGGGTCGTCGATCGACTGCATCCAGAACACGGGGCCCGGCGTGCCCTCATCGTGGAGGAACACGAACTGCCGGGCCTCGGGGAGGCCCACCATCCCGCGCGGGAAGTGGAGCAGCGTGTTCGCCGCAACGGTGACCTCGCCGAAGCGGGCGGTCGGGAAGACGAGCTGTCCCGACTGCTCCTCTCCGTTCGATTCCTTGATCACTGCCTGATCGTCCATGGCGTCCTTTCCTTGGGCGGCCTTCGGCGAAGGGCCGTCCCCCCCACTCCCTATCCGAGGAAGTCGAGGATCGATTGCTGAAGGAGCTGCGCACTCGTCCGGAGGGCAGCCTGGTAAGCGGTCTGTTGACGATTGAGCTCGACGATCGCCGAGGCGATGTCGGTGTCCGCCTCCTGGGAGAGGAGGCTCTCCGTCTCGAAGCTCTGGAGCTGGTTCCGGCGGTCCGAGACCTCAAGGCGGCGCAGGCGGCTCCCCACCTCGGCGCGCGACTGGAGGACGCGTTCGTGGGCGGAGTCGAGGAAGCGGAGCGCCGTGTGGATCGTTCCGGTGTCGGAGGCGAGCAGGCCCTGGGACAGGGTCATGAAGCCGTCGAAGGCGCTGCGGGTGCGGACCCCGGCGGGAGAGAGCTCTCCGCCCTCAATGATCCCGTCGACCGCCTCTCCATCGAGGCGGAGGCCGCTGATCGCGAAGGACTCGTTCAGGGCGGAGACGCTCAGGGTGCCGGTCCCGCCGCTCTGGTCCCGGAGGCGGATCCGGTCCTGCCCCGGCACGACCTCCGCGAGCACGGCGCCCGTGTTGCCGGGGTGCTCGTTGATGAGCGCCACGACATCCCCGAGGGTGACCGCCCCGTCGATGTCGACGGCGAAGGTCGTTCCATCCTCCGCCGTGATCTCGAGGTCCTCGCCGGTGACGGTCGGGACGCCGGTGCCTCCGTGGAGGCTGTCGAGGGTCAGGTCCGCGGTCGGGACGATGAACCCGAGCTGGGCCGCGCTCGTCGTCGAGCCCTCGATGACCCTCAGCTCGGCGCCGGCGAGGATCGAGGTCAGCTCGATCCCCT
>Ga0181587_10005228_pt1 | contig 10614 bp, 8 predicted proteins | sample 071ome_27_FD_132463 | JGI IMG/M metagenome (GOLD analysis project Ga0181587, IMG submission 132463) | Coastal salt marsh microbial communities from the Groves Creek Marsh, Skidaway Island, Georgia - 071409AT metaG (megahit assembly) | ecosystem: Environmental > Aquatic > Marine > Intertidal zone...
AGATGTTACAGTCCACCGCGAGTTCAAGCCAAAGAAGGACACAGTAGAGTACACAGTATTCGTTCGCTTTGGTGTTCAGATCGAAGAGACAGACGCAGTTGCCTACGGCAGCAAGTAATCTCTGAAGTCACACGCAACACACGCAGAGGAGGGGAGTCTAACACGGACTCCCCTCCAAAGCATTTCTAATGGTATAATTAACAAAGGAGGATTACAATGGAAGACAATGTTATCAAAAGCCCTTTTGACAAGGGATATGTTTCTAAAAAAGTTGTAGAAAAGGAAGAATCTGTTGTAGAAAAAACAGAAGAGACAAAGCCTGCTACACCCAAAAAGACCACTTCTAAAAAAACCACTTCTGCAGTAAAGAAAACAACTAAGCCAGCAGAAAAGAAGGAGCCAAAGAAAGAGGAACCTTCTCAGGTTGCAGTATTTTCTGAAGGAAAGCTTTCTCATCCAGCTTATGGAAGACTAGCAAAGGGCTACAATGTAGTTAGCGCAGCAGACGCAAAAGAATGGCTTGCTATCTCCAACAAGGTTAGAATGGCTACTCCCGAAGAAGTGGCAAATGCCTTTGGAGAGTAATGAATGGAGACTCTTAGACTTCCAGAAACAACAGCAGTAGAAGCCTCTTTTTCTGTTCCAGACGCTTCTACTCTGTATATTCTATCTTATCAAGATTTGACTACTGCTGACACATATTCAACAAGTGCCACATCAAGCTCATCAAAAATAGTTACCTTTAATCTTGATAGTCGATACCTAACTTATACAGGCACTTTAAAAGCAAGTGTTCTAACATCTGCTAGTGCGAATGTCATTACAGACGGAATAGATGTTGTAAAACCATACTGCGATATTACCGATGTAAAAACTAAATTGGGAATTACAACAGCACAAGCAATTCAAATAGAAAGAGTCGCAAGGAAGATCATTGAGTCTGAGGTTTCTGGAAGATTTAATTTTGTTCGCAAGCAAAAAGAAGTTTACGGTATGGGCATGGACTATCTACCCATGGATGAAAAGATTGTCAATCTCTATTACATGTATGAAAATGGAGTTTTAATTTATGACTATCAAGATGTAGATTTAGACGACTACAAAATTAGCACAGATGGTACTTCTATTGTAACCTCTGTGTCTCCAGTAAATAAAATGGAATACAAATATGTCTGGAGAGATAGATACCTTGATACAGACTTCTTTAGCGGATATGATTATTTGGTAGATGCCGATTTTGGATATCAAGTTATTCCAGGAGACATACAAGAAGCCTGCGAGCTTATTATGCAGGACATTGCCAATGACAATATGAGATATATGAACAGGTATATTGAAGAGTTTGATAATAATGAATTTAAAGTTAAGTTTGGAAAAGGCACCACAACTGGAACAGGCAACATGATTGCTGATAAAATTCTTGCAGGATATAAGAATAGAATAATTCCTGGGGTGATTTAATGTTACCGCAAGGAAACCTTAATAATCTTTTTTATCCAATGACAGCAGATATCTATTATGCCAGCAAAACGCAAAACAATTTTGGTGAATTTGCTAGGTCATGGTCCTTGGACAGGACAATCAATTGTTCCGCTATTAAAGAAAATCCTCAGTCTCAAATGAGAACTCAACTTACTACAGAAAAATTTCTTGAGTTTGATTTAAAAATAAATATGAGAACAAATGAAAACATTTACAAGTCTTTAGATGGAACTCATTACAGACCAACAGATATTCTTGTTCGTAATATCAAAGATCCTTTTGGATCAATAGCTTGGGCAGAAACAGATACAGAACCAACAAACTTTGAATTAGATACAATCGAACCCATGTTTGATCCAGTTCATAATGTTGCTGGATATAGAATTCTTTTACGCCGATCAGATTTGCAGGTTGATCTATAATGTATACTTTAAAATTTGATGGTAAAGAGGCAATGAAGATGTTGGATAATATTGTCGATTACTCAGAAGGGTTTATAAAGGAAACAAGGGCGCAAGAAAAAACTGTTGCTAGCAGGCTTGCAGACACAAGCATAGAAGCATTTTATGACTATCTAGATGTTCTTGCCAGAACAAATCCTGGAATGCTCCACCATGTTTATGAATGGGGAGAGGTCGGCAATCCAGAAGGCAGACTGGTTGAATTAAAGAAAAGGCTAGCTGGAAAATCTGTAAATATTGATTCAGAATTTGTTTCATCTAATTCAATACCAGAGGGCGGCTCAGAACCATTTTATGCAAAGGCCGAAATAATGGAAGAAGGAATCCCAATTACTGTTCAAGCAGTAGAAGCAAGAGCAATGTTTATACAGTACCAAGGTGATGAGTTTTTTACCGCTGGACCAATCGTAATAGAAAATCCAGGTGGAGAAGCTGTGCGAGGATCTTTTGTAAACGCATTTGAAGAATTTTATGATTCCTATTTTGAGCAAGTTTATTTAAGATCAATAAGATATTACGATCACTTTAAGTCTCCAAAAGGCTTTTCTACAAACTTTGGGGCCGCAGTTAAATCACCAAATGCTGCAGGTATAGGAAGAGCAACTGCCCTTAAATGGGTACTAGATGCGCCAGGAGAAGATCTATGAGCTACCCAGAATTAATACTTAACAGTTACATGTGGAAGCAATTTGAATTAGCAAAGCCTTCTATATATGCCAACTATTCAAATTTAACCCCATTTTTTCCAATATCAGACATAAAGGCAGGAGACACAGCCTGGGGAAGAAAGCCATATGTCGTATACGATTCTTTTACAAAAGCAAGAACAGCAAGAAAATACTTTTTTCCAGTAAAAGCTGGTCAGATGATGTATTCAATAAAAGGAAATATTTCAGATATTTTTGAGTGGAGAGACTTTATGGTCAACGTCCTTGACCGCGAAGATGTTGCTGCCAGGGATGTAAACGAGTATGCAGGAGAATATTTATCAAATACCAGAATATTCTTTCATTGTATAAATGCTAGTCAAACAAACTATGTCTATAATACAACAGAACAGCAGGGGCAAAATAAGATGTATTCTGCAAACTTAGTAGTTAAATATGACTATCACATAACAGATATTTACAACGCTTAAAACATACGATATAATATAAATGAGGAAACGCCCCACGCCAAAAATAAAACTATAAAGGGGTGAAATATATGGCAACTCTTGGTAATTCAACTAATATCATTGTAGGTGCAGCGCAGCTTTTTGTTTCAAAGAGTGGTGCACTAAAGTTTATTGATGGTACAAGCCCAGCAGAGTATTCATTCGACGGTCTTGCAGGCGACGATATCCCAGATTTCGTTGCAGGCACAGAGTACGCAGACACACTAGCAGGAGCAGGAGCTTCCGCTAACTGGCGTAACGTTGGCTTTACAATGAATGGTCTAGAGGTTCAGTTCCAGCCAGACTTTGGTGAAGTTCAGGTAGATCAGCTACTTGACGTTGCAAGACTCTACAAGCAAGGTATGCAGGTCAACATGGTAACCGCTTTTGCTGAAGGCACACTAGAGAATCTTCTAGTTGTAACAGCAGCGGCTGATGCCGACCTAACTGGCTCAGGTACAGATGAAGAGACACTAGTTCTTAATTCTGGCAACCTTGGCGAGGTACCACTGGAGCGTGCTATGATCGCTGTAGGTCCAGGCTCAGGCGATCCAGACGCTACTGGCGCGGACAAGGTTGAGCGCGTATACGTTGCTCACCGTGCACTTTCAATTGAGAGTGTAACTGCTTCAGCAAAGCGTGATGAACCTACAATGTTTGAGGTTTCATTCCGTTTGCTACCAGCAGATAACGGCTCCTACGGAAAGATCGTAGACCGCGTTGTTGGACCATAATTAAATACAAAACTGAATAGCACTTCGCCCCGTCCACTCAATGTGGCGGGGCTTAGTGTATTTATGATAAAATAGCCCCTGCTATGCTATAATTTAATTATATTCTAGGAGGAATAAATGGCAACTAGCGTCTACGAAACAGTAGAGGTTGAATTAATTGATGGGACAAATGTTACAATGCGTCCACTCAAAATCTCTCTTCTGCGAGAATTCATGACCGAATTCCAGAAGATTGGTGATGAGGATATCGCTGCTGACAATATCAAGTCTATGGATCTACTTCTTGATTGTGCTGTAATTGCGATGAAGCAGTACAATTCAGATTATTCTGACAAAGAAAAGCTAGAGGATGTTGTAGATCTGCCAACTATTTACAAGATTATTGAGGTCGCAGCAGGGATCAAGTTGAATGACCCAAACGCACTAGCGGCGGCTCTAGCTGGTCAGAGCTAGATCTCGCCGCAATAGAATCACGGGTATTCCTTCTGGGGCATTGGAAGGATTACCAGGAACTGGAGGACAACCTGTCAATGCCAGAACTAGTAGCAGTTCTTGAAGCTAAAAACGACGAGAACTATGAAAATAGAAAATTTTTGGCAGCCCTCCAGGGTGTAGACCTTGACCAATCAAATGCTCAATCTAAAGGCAGTAGCTGGGAAGAAATTCAAGCCCGAGTTTATAGCAAGGGCAAAACAACTGACCCTAACGACGTTATGTCTCTTCAAGGCAAAAATGCAAAAAGAAAAGGCTTTGGTATCGGAATGGGTCTAGATGCTGTCACAATTGATGGTGACGGGAAGGTGACACAGATTGGCTGATGCAAATGCCCGTATTAATATTGATATTAATACCAGCGCAGCGGCTGCAGGGCTTAGACAGCTGCAGTCACAAATAACTGCATTTAATTCAACCCTAACCAAGTCTTCTGCTGTTCAAGCAACAGCGATGCGTAATTCTACGCAAAACATGCTTGAGCTTGTTAACGCTTCACGCTTTTTTACTGCTGAAACAGTAAGAATGCAAACCGCTGCTGCTTCATTAGACACAACTCTTAAAAAGGGTCAGGTAACTTTAGGAACATTTTTAGGTGCCAAGTTTAGAAAGAATGGCCTTGCTGCAGCACAGGTAATGTCTCTTGCCAATACAAGGGCACAAGCATTACAAACTCAATTTGTAGCCACAGGAGCAGCAGCAAATGGTATGCGAGATGCCATTGCAATTAGACCTCTGCAGGCATTCAATAATGCGGCGGTAGTTAGTGCACAAAAACTAGCTATTCATAGGGCAATGCTTAATCAAGCAACAACCTCTATGATTAACTTTGGTAAAAACACACAATGGACTGGTCGCCAGCTCATGGTTGGTTTTACTGTACCGCTAACCATCTTTGGCGGTGTAGCAGGAAAAGTATTTAGAGATCTTGAAAAAGAAGCAGTAAACTTTAAAAAGGTATATGGAGATTCATTCACACCTCCAGAAGAGATGGAGGCAAATCTTAATGCTGTTAAAGAACTTGCCAAGGAATATACCAAGTATGGAATTGCCGTAAAAGACACCGTTGGACTTGCCGCAGAAGCAGCAGCAGCGGGTGCACAAAATGCAGAATTAATTGATGCTACAACACAGGCAACAAGGCTCGCAACCCTTGGTCAGATGGAACAAAATGAAGCATTAAAGACCACCATTTCTTTGCAAAATGCATTCAAGCTTTCTGGTGATGAATTAGCAAACTCAATCAACTTCTTAAACATGGTTGAAAACCAAACTGTTGTCACCCTACAAGATCTTTCTGGAGCAATTCCAAGAGTAGCACCAGTCATTAAGGGATTAGGTGGAGATGTTAGAGATCTGGCTACATTTTTGGCAGCAATGCAAGAGGGCGGCGTTAGTGCTGCTCAAGGCTCAATGGCTCTCAAATCGGGTCTTGCATCTTTAATTAACCCCACAGAAAAGGCCAAAGAAAGATTAGCAGAGATGGGCATTTCCATTGACACTATTATTCAAGCAAATAAGGGCGACCTTATGGGAACCGTCCAATCACTTGCAGCAGCACTAGACACGCTTGATCAATTTGGTAGACAACAGGCAATTGAGGAATTGTTTGGAAAATTCCAGTATGCAAGACTTGCAGCACTATTTGATAATATTAATAAAGAAGGAACCCAGGCTGCTAGAGTAATGGAAATTTCTGCTATGTCTGCAGCAGAAATGGCTGCCTCTGCAGAAAAAGAGCTTGGTGCTATTGAAGAAGCAGTGGGCACAAAGTTTGTTGCCGCAATGGAACAATTAAAGCTTGCGATTGCTCCAATAGGTGAAATGTTTACTAAAATGGCTATACCAGTCATTAATTTTCTTGCAAAAATAGCAGATGCGTTTAACAATCTTCCAGATGGTGCAAAAACATTTATAGGTATTGCTACAGCAATAGTTGGCATCGTAATACCTGCTGGAACAATGTTCTTAGGTTTGTTAGTAAACTTGATTGGAACTTTGGTTAAATTTGGCAGCGCAATTGGAACGGCATTTAGAGGATTCCTGTCTGGAGGAATTAAGGGGGCATTTGATGCACTAAGCCAATCTACTAAATACATGAGCCTTGCAGAAATTGATGCTGCAAATTCTGCACAACAACTTGCAGGGTCAACTGAAGCGGTAAATACGGCACTCCTTGAACAAGTAGGTGCTAGTGAAACCGCACAGGCAGCAGTAATGGAACTAGCATATGCCTATGAGATTTTAACTCAGCAAATGCGTGAAGTAGCAGCACAAAATAAATTGGTATTTGGTGTTGGTGCGGGAGCAATGGGGGCGGTAGCAACAAGGGGGGCAATTAGAAGAAATCGTGGTGGAACAATTCCAGGCTCAGGAAATACAGACACAGTACCAGCCATGCTCACTCCTGGCGAGTTTGTTGTCAATAAGCAGGCAACACAAGATAACCTACCTTTGCTTAGGCAGATAAATGAAAGTGGAAAGGTTCCAGGATACTTTGCTGGTGGAATAGTTGCTAGGCTGCTATCAATGTTTAGAGGAAAGTCTCCAATTAATAATCAGACAATTACGCCAATAGTGCCCGAGGGTAACCCTAGGCAGCAAGCAGTAGCACAACAACAAAGACGGCAAAATCAACAACAACAAGGACGGCAAAATCAACAAGAAAGATTTTTAGAAAATGATTTTCTAAGTGCCATATCAGAACCAGCAAAAAGAAGAGCCTGGTCGCTTGCTAATAGGCTTGGAATTGCGACTAGTGCAGATACGAGAGGTTCCGTAGGATTTCATTCAAAATATAATCAACAATTAAAAGATGGAAATGTTGATGCTAATCCAACAGCAAAACAACTACTAGATGATTTAAATGATGACACATATGATTCTTTTGTTGTATTGAGACAACAAGCACGAACATGGAATTCAAGAAATCCAAATTCTACTGTGAATACAGATACGATTATTAAAAATTTTAAAAGAAGTTTGAGCGGTTTAGAACAAACTAAAATTAATGATACCAGAATAAGACTTTTGTACAGGGAAGCAATAGAAGAATCAGGTATTAATGGTAGAGACTTTCTTAATGCTATTAGAAAACCAGCAGTTATAGATGCAAAAATGAGACTTACAGATCAAGAAAATGGTCTGGGGCGGGCTAGATACTCAGCTAGGAATGTTCAACAAGAGTTTGGCTCAGGTTTTGCTAAGTCTGAGAATCTAATAAAGGCAGACTTATTGCCAGACGGAAGAATTAGAATATCAAGACATATAAGAAAATTAACCGAGAAACAGAAAAAAGATGGTATAGATACAGAACTAGAAGAAATGGCAATAATTAGTGTCGGTGAAAAGCAATACATAAAAGATGGAAGAAATAAGGCTAATATATGGGTAGACGATGGTGCTGGGCCAGTAAATTTAAGGCTATTAAGAGGAGAGTTGGGTTCTGCCCCAGGAGCAGATTATAGTTATAAGAGTGTGACAGGACCTGGAATAGAAGGTGTTCAATTTGCTCATGCAAATAAAGGAGGGCATATTGTTCCTGGTGTAGGTAACAAAGATACTGTTCCAGCAATGCTTACCCCAGGGGAATTTGTTGTAAATAAAAAAGCTACACAATCCAATATGGCCCTTCTTAAAGCTATTAATAATGGAACAATTAAAGGCTATGCTGCTGGAGATATTGTAGAAGGCGGGGCAGATTATAGAACTAGAAAGCCCTTCTATCATGTAGAAAATCCAGATGGAAGCATCTCAAGATTTGAAAATGAAAGAGATGCAAAGAAAGCTTCTAAAGCAATTGTTAGATCTATGCGTGGTAGAGGCGTAGGATCAGGAATGGGTAGAGGAATAGGAATGTCCATGGGCATGGGCATGATTGGAAGCACCGCAATGATGGGTGGAATGATGCTTCCAGGAGTTGCAGAAAGCCCAGCCCTTTCTGGAGCAGTATCGGCAGGAGGAATGGGCTTGTCAATGCTTTCCATGCTCCCAATGCTTGGAGTTGGTGGTCCAGCTACTTTGGCTATTGCAGGAGTCGCTGCTGCTGCTACTGCCGCTGGCGTAGCACTATATAAATGGAGAGATGGTGTTGATACCGCTTCTCGTAAGGCTGCAGAATTTGGAGCCAACCTTGGTGGAACTGCAAATGCCTTAAACAATATGGCAGCATTAATGGGACAACAAACACCTTCACAAAGAAGGGCACAACTTACATTAAATCAAGAAGATCAAGAAATTCTAAATGAATATGCTCAAGAGTTTCAAAACATGTTTTCTTCAGAAAAGGGACAGGCATTTATTGAAGATCTTAAAAATTCAACCTCTGCAGAAAGATTTAAAAAACTTGCTGATAACTTAAGTTATGCAATAGCAGCGGGAATGCTAGATCAAACAACAGCTCAAGCTTTTGCAAAAGGCATTGCTATAGAAATTGGTGATGCAGTTTTAGGAACTCAAGTAGCAACAAGAATATCTGAACAAGGTCAGGGTCCAGAATCACTCATTAATTTAGCTGAAAAAAGAATATCAAAGTCTGCCGATCTTATGTCAAATGCACTAAATGAAACTACGCTTACACATGAAGAAGCTTCTAAAACAATAGGTGCTGCAACACAAATAATTCAAGACTTTTCTAATGCAGAAGCGTTAGCTAGAGAGCAGTTCGCTGCTGGTGATATAGGGTATGAAGAACTTCAATTAATTATTGAAAAAACAACAAAGGCTCAAAGTGATTATAGCGAGTCAATTCAACTTGCACTAGATAAAACAAATGATTTCGGCGCAACAATGCAAGCAGTTATTGAGCAAGTTTCTTCTGCTGGAATATATACAGAAGATCAAGTTAAAGAATTAGAATCAATAACTGGTCGTTTAAGAAGCGGGAAGCCAATAACTGAAGAAGAAGTTCCTCAAATTGTAAATGACTATACTGGTCCTGGCATGCCTGTGGTTGCTGTAGTACAAGAAAAAGCTGTTAGAGAAACCGCAGCTATAACTGGTCAAGCATCAGAAATTGATCAAAATGAATTAATATCTGCAGCACTTGGTTTACAAGGAGAAATAAGTTTTGAAGATATGAAATCCATTTTAGAAGAAATATCTTTAGGATCTGGAGAATTGTTTAATCTTTATAAGGATCAAATAGATCTCGGAAAAAAACCTGCCGAAGCACTAAGATCAACTGCTGCATCAGAAGCAATATCATCACTTATAACGTCTGGTGATGAATCTGATGTTAGAAATGTTGCTGTTAATTTTGAATCTTCTGGTGGGGACTTAACTTCATTGTTAAGAGTCATATCTTCTATTCCAGAGGACGGTACAGCAAGATATGACTTTCTTATGAATTTTGATCTTTTATCTCCAGAACAACAAAGCACAATGCTATCTGACTCAGAAAAATTAGCAAATCTATTTGGTGATAATTTTGCTAATAGTATTCAAAAAGGTAGTAAATATCAAGAGGCTTTAGAGCAAGGTACAACTGGAATAATAGTTTCAAATATGGAAAAAGCAGAAAAAGTATTTGGTGATGCAACACAGTCAATAATTGAGTATAGCAATAAAACTTCTACACCGCTTTCTCAGCTTAGAGCGTTAGGACAGGATTTATCAGAACTTCCACAAGAGCTAATATTTAGAGCTGGAATAGATGTAACAAGCCCAGAAGACATTATGAAGTTTGGACCTATTGCCCAAGATATGGCAGATTATTGGCCAATTTTGCAAAAACTTCCAGAGAATATAAATTTGGCAGCATTTTTAGAGACAAATACAATGTCAAATGGTCAACTAAAACCAATAGACAAAATAACAGATGAAATTATTGCAATAGAAAAGGCAATGAAAACCCTTGATTCAACAAAGCCAGAAATTGTTAAAAAGGCCACAATAGACATTCTTGTTGCACAAGGATCTTCTGCAACAGATGCTGAAACAGCATTTGAACAAATAATTTCTGGAATGGAAGATTTTAACAAATTCAGCCTTGAAGATAAGATGGCAGTTATAACAATTGTTCAGCATCAAATTGATCTTCAAGAAAAATTTGACAATGCAGCAGCAGCACTTGAGTCTATTGGTTCTATTCGTGGTGGTGGCGGTGGAGCAGATCTATATGATCTTTCAGTTGCTGGACAAGGACTTGAAGAAAATAAAAAGAAATTAGAGGCCGCAGGAGAAGTTGGAAGATTTAATCTTAAAACTGGAAATAAAGGCGGCGGCGGTGGTGGCGGCGGTGGACAAAAATCTTTAATGCAACAACTTAGAGAACGAGCAAAGCTTGCAA
>Ga0181587_10005236_pt1 | contig 10605 bp, 7 predicted proteins | sample 071ome_27_FD_132463 | JGI IMG/M metagenome (GOLD analysis project Ga0181587, IMG submission 132463) | Coastal salt marsh microbial communities from the Groves Creek Marsh, Skidaway Island, Georgia - 071409AT metaG (megahit assembly) | ecosystem: Environmental > Aquatic > Marine > Intertidal zone...
CCCCCGCTGGTAATCCGTTTGAACAGGCCGCCCCCGCTGGTAATCCGTTTGAACAGGCCGCCCCCTCTGGTAACCCTTTTGAGGGTAAGGCTTTACCCAATTAATAGTTAGAAATGATTTTAGCCTTGGGTGAATTACCTGGGCATAAATACAATGGGTTCTTTCTTATTTTGAATAACAAGACGCAGTCCATCGGAGATTAACCATTCACTCTTCGATGAATCTCCAGACTGCCAATCTCTGCGAATCATGGCTCTTTTGTGAATAATTCTATCCTCTAAGGGAATCACATTTTCTTTTTTACGACTCGTCCAAAGAATATCCACAATTTTTCCTTGAGAATCAAGTCCTACTAAATCAAGGGTAGAGCCCATCTCTTGAAAAGCTCTGAGTTTTTCCCGATCCGTCATCTCCAAATTGAGCAGAATTTCTTCAGCCATCTTGACTGCCTCATCCCTGTAAGTTTCATAATTAGGCGGGTAGCGAACAGGTAATAGATACCCATCTAAGTTGCGAATAGCAATTGCCTCCACCTTCGATGTCCAAATTGGAGCAATTCTGTTCCCTCTTGCATCAACAGCAAACACCTTGGCAGGAAGATGCTCGGGGTTGCGATAGGCGGGTAATTTTTTGATTTCCTGGTAACATTGCTCAATCGCTCGTGAAAGACCCGCAGGGGTGGCCTCATGGAAGTCTTCAAGAGGTAAATCATCAGGCATGTAGATGGCCAATGACTTAATTTTGGGATAGTAAGATATCTGCCTGCCTTTCAATTTTCCCTGAGCATCAAACTCGCCTTCCTCTTTCAGTAAATCATTCAGGGTTAAATTTTCCTGACCTCGGGGGTGATAAAATGTCTGGTATTTACCCACTGGTATTCCTTCCGAAAACACCGCTTTCAATCGAATATTACTTTTGATAGGAATCTCACCAAAATCGACTTTAATGTCTCTACTGAGTTCCGAGTAGCGAAAAACTTCGGAATGCGATAAGGGATAGTAGAGGGTAAAATTACCGTCCAGTTCATCGTTTTTGAAGTTTTTTTGGTATATCAGTTCTCCCGCTTTCCCATAGGCGGTAAAAGTTCCTTCTCTTTTCCCCATATTATAGGAACCGCTTAATCTTTTAATTCCTTTTTTTTGCCAAAATGAAAAAGTTCCGTGCCTCAATCCATTTACGAATCCTACCTCAAAACGCTTTTGTCCATTGTTATACTTGCCAGATACTCTGCCCACTCGACCTTGGCCGAAAGGCTTTGAATTTCCAATTTTGTAGAGAATTTGATTCCCAAAAGAATCCTTTCTGTATTCAACATCCTTTTCGTCCACTCGCTCGTCTTTGGAACATCCAATCATTGTCCATGCAAATAGAGCTGCAATAATGCAGTGAACAGAATAGATTTTAGTTTGTCTGGGAAACACGATTGGTTGTATTTATTCCTCCTAGGCTCATTTCGGCAATGGAAAATTTATCTTATTCTTTCCCGGGCTTGGGTTGCAATTTCCATAATATCATTGGCTGGAAGGGTTACGAGGGCAGAGGGTCTGCCCCCTTCTTTTCTGTATACACTTACACCTATCCAATTTCCAGAAGTGTTAAAAACTGGACACCCCGGACTTAGGTTTTCGATCACGAAATAATCTCTAGGTTTGTTAATCACCGCATTCACCCATCCCCTTTGCAGGGTTGGTTGGCGGTAAAGATTCCTTCCCAACTTTCCAAGGGAAACCACTTCATCTAAGGGTGCGGGTGGAGAGTTGTTAAGTGAATCACATTCCACATGTGCAAAAGAGATAGGTTCACCGTTTTCTTCTGATTGAGCTAAGGGAATGACGAAAGCCAGGTCGAGGTCTTCATCTTTCAGGGTAAATTTTGCTGGAATTTCTGAACCATCGTCCTGAAGAATCATGACCTCGGAATAATCCACATTAATGTCACCCACATTGCGCATGCGAGACCGTATCGACTCGGTAGGATCCATGGTATGCAAAGATAAGACCGTTAAACCATCCGGGTGAAGGACGGTTCCGAGGGCTTCAAGCTTTCTTTCTGATGGAGGATAACTTCTTCCATTGGCACTTACCTCGATCTTAACAATAACCGACACCCAGGTAACGCAGTCAGCCTTTTTGTTGAGGATATCCAACCATGTGGACCTGGGGTTTTCTCCCCATCCTAATAGTGGGACTAGTAAGAAAAAAAGAAATGTCAGGGAGATTCGATGCATACGAATGGTAAAATATGTTTTCACTAAGTATTAAGAAGGGTCCCAAGTTGGTTCCACCTTGATGTAGAGAGTATGTATACCCCGTTTGATAAAGAAGGTCACATTCGCGGGCTGTTCTTGGGTTACATCCAACATAATGTCTTTAAAATTTTTAACAGATTGCACTTCTATTTGGTTGATCGAGAGCAACAAATCTCCTTGTCGTAGACCAGCCAAAGAAGACCATCCTGCTGGTTCCACATTCTCCACCACTAGGCCCTTTGAATCTTTTTCCAGTCGGTGGAACACCCGGTCAGCGAAGGAAAGTTCACGCACGGTAAATTCCAGTGATTTATCCTCGTGCTCAGGAAGTTCCAATGAGGGTGTGGGTCGTTTGGTTAGGGTAGCCGTCCAACTAATTTCTTTTCCTTCCCTTTGCCCATCTAGAGATACCATCGCATCCGTTTTGTATTGTTTGATCATATTTCCAAATACCTCGTAATCTTCCGGCTTGTTTGCGTTAATGATCTGGCCATCTAGGCGGAAGAGCAAATCTCCGGTCAGTAGTCCGGCCCTTTCGGCAGGGGTATCTGGAAATACCTGGGAAATACGAATGCCCCGTCCATTTCTTCCCAACCCTATCGCCTCGGATAAATCCCGAGTGATCACTTGCGTACGTATACCTAGCCAAGGTTTCCATGCCTCGAACGGACGAGTTTCTTCCGGAGTAGGCCCAATTTTGATGACAGTAAGAAAACTTGCCAGGTCTCTTTCAAAACGAATAAGGACAGGCACCGGTTCAGTTTTATCCTGTAATATCTCTTTGCTTATCTTAACAAGGTCAGCCACGGAATGAATGGGTGAATCATTTGCGGCCATGATAACATCTCCCCGCAAAAGATTGGGCTTAGCACTAAAGGAGGGCCCACCAGGTGCCACGGAATGAACTTGGGCACCAAGAAGATCGGCACGTCTGGATTCGAGAGAGGACATCATAGTAAAATCCCTTAGGGTTAAACCCCAACTTTTCACTTCCTGCTCTCTTTGAAATGCAGGTTCCCTAAGAAGGGTTTTTAAGTTCCACTTTCTACCATTCCCTTCACGGATACCCAAAATCTCTACATTTTTCCCAGCCGGGATTGATCCTGTCAGCTGGTTAAACAGGGGGATATCTTCTGGAATTCGAGCGTGTACCGATTGTCCTGAAAAGTGAGTGATGATATCCCCGGGCAAAATGCCTGCATTTTCAGCTGGAGAGCCAGGAATAATTCCGGAAATAAGAATACCGTCTTGGCTTTCATCAAGAACTGGCTGGCATTCGAATCCACACCAAGATCTTCGAATATACCCATGTTCTGCCAGTTCTTTCGCAATGGTTTGAGCGAGGTTTGAGGGAATCGCTCCTCCAAGACTTGCGATCGCCACCTCATTGATGCCAATAATCAAGCCGTTTTCATCCACGAGAGGACCTCCACTATTTCCTGGGAAGATAACCGCATCATGTCCAAGCCAGCGAACCAGTTCCCCCACATTTTCACCATCCAGCCGAAAAGAGCTGCTTTGCTTGGAGATGAGAGCAAGATTGGAAATAATTCCCCGAGTAACGGATTGGGAAAGACCAGCTGGACTACCCATTGCAAAGCAAGTATCGCCAACCCTAACCTTATCTGAATCTCCGAACTGGGCGTGGATAAGAGGGGGGGAGGCGGGTGAGCGTTCAGATAGACGAAGTCTTAAAACTGCAAGGTCGGTGAGAGCATCTGCTCCTAAAAGATCCGCCCCGATTTCTTCCCCGTTATGCATCCGGCATGTAAGCCTGGTGGCTTTGCCTGCGACATGATGATTTGTAACAACCAGTCCAGTTTTGTCGATGATTACACCACTGCCAGTGGAACCTGATTTAAGCATTCTTCCATTAGATCCTCTTTCAGATACCACTTCTATTCGCACGATGGCTTGATATACAGAGTTGACCTTTTCATTAATCTGAAAGCCTTTTTCCTTGGCATAGGAAATGGATAGGTTTGCCAGTATGGAAACAGTGAAGATAAAAACAAAAAGACGCATATTTCTAAGGCGTTGCTAGGTCGGGAAAGTGTGGAATATTAAAAAATGAAGAAAAGAGTTTCTTGCCCTTCACTCAATCTGAAGGCAAGAATCAAACTATGCAACAATCATGAGTGAGCCTAGGGAGAAAATGAGTTTATTAACCGCCGGTCAAACTAAGTTATTTGCGGTTACGCTGAGCTGTGGATGTATTTTTTTCCTTCTCCTGCTCACTGGATGGTTTGTAAAAACGGTAGGCTTTTTACTTACTCATTTCTCCTCTGTTTTCTGGCCTTTGGCGATTGCATTTATTCTCACAATTATTTTCAGCCCAATTGTACAACTCGCCAGAGCAAAATTACGATGGGGAAAGAATTTTTCGATCGTTGCCTTGTACATATCCATCCTTGTTGTTGGGACTGTAATCACCTGGAGCTTGGGTGGGGAGTTAATCAGACAGAGCAAAGAACTCATCAGTTCTTCGATTGATTGGCCTGACCGAGTGGAAACTCGAATTCGTCAGTCGATGAACCCTACGACCTGGGGTGCGGTTTCTGAAAGTTTTTCCCAGTTTAAAGAGAATTGGAAAGAGGCTTTAGCAGCCCTTGGCCCTGAAGTGCCTAAAATCTCGAAAAATTCTGCTTTGGTCTTGCATGACGCATGGACCAGTTTGCGGGATTTCTTTTCTTCTTTTGCAAGTTTAGCGATTGTGCCTGTGTACTTATTTTACTTCTTGGGCTTTCAAAGAGATAGTCTCGATCATTTGATTGGTCAGTTCAGTTTTTTAAGTACAACAGCCCGTGCCGACCTATTGTATTTAGTTCGTCAATTTAAGGAGATCATTGAGGCCTTTTTTCGTGGTCAATTATTGATTGGTGCTCTGATGGGTGTGGGCTACGCACTTGGTTTTAGCTTGATTGGATTAAAGTTCGGAATTTCCCTTGGGTTATTTTTTGGTATTTTGAATATTGTTCCCTTCCTTGGTTCGATTCTGGGGGTGATTACTGTTTTTCTGGTCGCTTGTTTACAACCGGGGGGAGTTTTCGAAAGCGGGGACTGGTCCCTTGTTTGGGGATGTGGGCTTACTTTTGGAATTGTACAACTTCTGGAAAGCTACTGGCTTAGCCCAAAAGTAATGGGGGACCGTACTGGATTACATCCGGTCATCATTATCATATCCGTTTTTTTCTGGGGAACTGCCTTTGGGGGAATTTTGGGTATGATCCTTGGTATTCCGCTTACCACCTTTCTCATCGTTTTTTGGAGGTTGCTTCGTCAAAAATATTTCCCTGCTTAAGCAACTACATCCTGTAGCACACAAAGCTCTTGTTACCTGAAGTAACCATAAATCAATATCGTGTGCGCAACATTGCCTTGAAAGGATTGATTCCTTGCGAAATGAAAGAGGGATAACCCAACCGACCTCTTGAGCACAAAAGATAAAGATTTCGTTCATCTTCATGTCCACTCCGATTACAGCCTTTTGGATGGGTGCTGTAGGATGGATCGATTGATGGATAGAGCGGTGGAGCTTGGAATGTCAGCCATGGCCCTGACAGACCATGGTAATCTTTTCGGTGCTGTTTCCTTCGTCAAGCAAGCGGAGAAGCGGGGAATTAAACCAATCATTGGGTGTGAGGGATATCTTGTTACGGATCATAAAAATGATGAACGCCCGGGGAGAGAAAATCACAAATCCTACCACCTCGGTCTGTTGGCCAAGAACTTTTCTGGTTATCAAAATCTGTGCAAGGTAGTATCCGATGCTCATGTGGATGGTTTTTACTACCGCCCACGAACCGATTTGGAGACACTAGCTGAACATGCAAAAGGTATGATTGGGTTTACCGGATGTATGCAGGGCTGGGTTCCACAGCTCATTTTACGAGGGGAAGAGGAAGAAGCTGAGCGTGCATTGACACAGATGGTAGACATATTTGGCAAAGAGAATTATTTTGTAGAATTGCATAACCATGGAATTGAAGAACAGGCTCAGTTAGTTCCCAAGTTAATCAAGCTGGCAAAGAAATTTGATCTCAAAACAATTGCCTCCAATGATGTGCATTATGTCCAGGGAGAGGACTGGGCACCTCACGATGCCCTCCTTTGTATTCAGACGGGCTCTAAGTTGGATGACGAAAAGCGAATGCGATACAGTGCTCGGGAATTTTACCTAAAATCCCGGGAGGAAATGAACGAGCTTTTTAAAGAAGTCCCAGAGTCCATTACCAATACTTTTGCCGTAGCTGAAATGTGCGAGGTTAAGCTCCCATTTGGGGAAAATAATTATCCCGTTTTCACTTTACCACCTGAGATCAAAACCGAAGTTTCTGACAATGTGGAGTATTTAAAAAAGCTCTGCATCGATGGCATTCAGGAGCGATATGAAGTGAAATACCTTACGGAATCTGCTCGAGGAGAAGATGAATCACTGGTCAATGAGCTCAGTGAGCGTCTTGATTATGAATTAGGAGTGATTGGAAAGACTGGGTTTAATGACTACTTTCTCATCGTTGCCGACTTCATGAACTGGGCGCGTGAAAATGAAGTCCCAGTAGGGCCGGGAAGAGGGTCGGGGGCCGGTTGTTTGGTTGCCTATGTTCTTGGGATTACCGACATCGACCCCCTGCGTTTTGGATTACTTTTTGAACGTTTTCTTAATCCGGAAAGAGTGTCTCCACCGGATTTTGATATCGATTTTTGTATGCGTCGCAGAGCAGAGGTTATCGAGTATGTCCGAGAGAAATACGGTAGGGATTGTGTGGCCAATATTATAACCTTTGGAACTTTTGGGGCGAAAATGGTGGTGCGGGATGTGGCGCGGGTTCGAGACCTTCCTTATGCCGAGGCTGATAAACTGGCCAAGATGATACCCGACGATTTGAATATTTCTTTGGACGATGCTTTGGCTAAAAGCCCTGAACTTGCTTCCGAATACGAAAAAAACCCAGTCGCCAAACAGATTTTTGATACTGGACGGGTCATTGAGGGAATGGTCCGAAATTCTGGGACCCATGCCGCCGGAGTCATTATCGCAGATCGTCCTTTGCGTGAGTTGGTTCCATTAACGACTCAGGATGGTGTCCTTACGACCCAGTACCCAAAGGATCCAGTGGAAGATCTCGGCCTGCTCAAAATGGATTTCCTCGGTCTCAAGACCTTAACTGTTATTGCCGAAGCAGAAGCTCATATTCGTAAGAAGACAGGAATGGAAAATTTTCGGGTCACAGATGCCCCCCTGGAGGATGAGCTTACCTTCACCCTACTTAATGAAGCTCAAACGATTGGAGTATTTCAATTGGAATCTGAGGGTATGCGCCGGTTGTGTCGCCAGATGACAATTTCCAATGTAGATGAGATTATTGCTTTGATCGCTCTTTACCGCCCCGGCCCCATGGATTGGATTCCCGACTACATTAAAGGCAAAGAAGATCCATCCACCATCCAATTTCCTCATCCTTTGCTGGAAGATGTTTGTGCAGAAACCTATGGGGTCAGGGTTTATCAGAAGCAAGTCATGGAAGCGGCCAGACGGATTGCTGGATTCACCCCCGGGGGAGCCGATATTCTTAGGCGGGCCATGGGTAAGAAAAAGCCTGAGGAAATGGCCAAGCAGCGACAGATCTTTGTGAAAGGAGCCAAAGAGGTGAATGGTATCGAATCTAAGAAAGCCAATGATATCTTCAACATTTTGGAAAAGTTTGCTGGATATGGATTTAATAAATCTCACTCCGCGGCTTACGGAATTATTAGTTATCAAACCGCTTATCTAAAAGCGAATCACCCTGTGGATTTTATGGCAGGTGTCCTTGCTTGTGAACTTGGGAATTCTGATAAACTTGCCCACTTTTTGGCAGAATGTCACGAGATGGGAATCTTAGTTCTTGGCCCAGATGTGAATGAGTCTGGTGAAAATTTTACTCCTATTGATGGAGTGGGGGATGAGCTAGGTTCGATTCGGTTTGGATTATCTGCGGTGAAAGGAGTGGGAGATGTGGCGGGTAAGTGTTTGGTTGAGGAAAGGGAAAAGAATGGGCCATTTTCGAGTTTTATAGATTTGGTGGAACGGGTGGATGGAAAAGCCGCCAACAAACGGGCTTTGGAATGCCTGATCAAGTCTGGTGCGTTTGATGCCCTGCATAACAATCGTGCTGCCCTTCTTGCCGATTTGGACCGTGCGATGGGGGAAGCCCAGTTACGGCGAAAAGACCGAGAAGCCGGTCAGGTAAATCTTTTTGATATGATGGCGGACGATGAGCCTGAGTCCAAAAAAACGGATGATCATTATGGTGTTTCTTCCCAGACCGATGTTCCGGAGATGGACGAGCTTGAGAAACTGCAATTGGAGAGAGAGCTTTTGGGATTATTTCTCACCGGTCACCCGGTCGACACGCTTTGCGGAATTGGTCCTTTGCTTGATAATTTAAAATCTTCTGACTTGGAAACATTGGAAGGTAAGCGTTCCTTCCGGCTTTGCGGAGTGATGGCAGAGATTGAAAGAAGATATACCAAGAAAGATTCCAAGCCTTGGGCCCGGTTTAATCTGCTTGCCAAGGAAAAGGATTTTTCACTCCCGATGTTTTCTGAAGCCTTTGAGCAGTACGGCAGCCGATTGGAGCAGTCCAAGATTATGGTGGTGGAGGGAATTGCCTCCCGCCGTGACGGCGAAACTCGTATCAATGTGACCAAGGTTTGGGGCGTGGATGAGACCTTGGGCAAGTTTGTCGAAGAAATAACCTTTTTGATCGATCCCGAGCATCCCGAGGCTACGGCATTTTCAGAAGAACTTTTTAAGCAGGGAGAACAGGGGAGGGGGCGTGCCCAGCTCACACTTGCATATGCTCGGAGTCGGGATAAAGAGGGAGTGGTAGTGGAAACAGATGGTCGCTTTCGTTTACCAATGAGTCTCGAAAATTTTCGAAAGTGGAGGTCCCGTTCCTGCGTTTTGGGTGCCAGGCTAAGAATTACCGAGCCCGATCCACCTCCTGAAAATCGTTTTGCGAAGAGAAGCGCTGGATAGCCTACTGGTTTGGCCATTCTTCCCGCTTGACGAACCCCATAAATTTGCTAGTTTTCTAACTTTTGTCTCATTATGTCTATAGAAATTAAGTTACGCAAAGGCGAGCCCATGGATCGGGCCATTCGTCGTTTGAAAAAAACCCTAGATCGTGAAGGAACTATCCGCGATGTACGAGCCAAGCGTTACTTCGAAAAGCCCTCAGACAAAAAGCGTCAGGCACGCAAAGTCGCTGCTTTTACCCAAATGCTGCGCACCCGTTACGAAAAAATGTAGCATTACGGTTTTGCCGAGAAATTTTTCTCGTCAAAAACTAGACATTTATTTAGGCATTTTAGTCAATGTCTCAGTTGACTAAAAGAAAAGTCGTCAGCCTTAGAAGGGAGTGGCGCCTCTTCGATAAAGACGATTCCAGCTCAAAAGAATTTTTGGAGCTTTGTGAACGGATGTTAGATGTTGGGGAATTTTTATTGGCCCACGATGTTGCCCGGGCTGGTTTGCTTAAAGACAAAGGGCATCGTGAATTATCTCAACGGTCTGCCTTTGCCCTATCCAAAGCAGGTTCGCCTGCCTTGGCTGCCTCCACGCTGGAGGAGTTAGTTTCCTCGGGTATCCGAGATGTTGAAACACTCAGCCTATTGGCGAGTTGTTATAAAGACCTTTGTGAGTCTTCTACAGATCCAGATAAAAAACAGGAGTTTGCTGACTTAGCGATCGCCCGTTACGAACAGGGCTTCTTTAGTAATGGCTCCCTATCAAGCGAACAAACAAAGGCAGATAATCTTTATTATCCATGTATCAATGTAGCCTTCATGCACTTCATTTGCATGAACTATGCAAAGGGCCGTGAATATGCCGAAAAAGCCAGAGATCTTTGTCAGGAAATAAAAGATTCAGGAAATTCTTATTATTGGGTACAGGCAACGATTGCCGAAGCCTATTTGCTTCTTGGGGAAATTAAACAATCTATGTCTGCTTATGAAGAAGCAGTTTCGATGGACGATGCCCAACCTTCTCATGTGGCCAGTACGCGGAAGCAGGCTTTGCAAATTTGTAATCTTTACGAGGATGATTCGATCGGGAAAAAAATAGATTCCGTTTTCCCCACACTTGGAATTGTTGCTTGCTCGGGTCATTTAATTGATTCACCCGGAAAGAATCGTCGATTTCCGCAGGAAGCGGAGGAGATTGTACGATCTAAAATCGAAAAAAAACTCAGTGAGATTGGAGCAACTTGTGGATACAGTTCAGCAGCCTGTGGCACCGACATCCTTTTTCTTGAGGTGATGGCGGAAAGAGGTGGAGAGACTCATATTTTTTTACCTTTCCGTAAGGA
>Ga0181587_10005243_pt1 | contig 10597 bp, 8 predicted proteins | sample 071ome_27_FD_132463 | JGI IMG/M metagenome (GOLD analysis project Ga0181587, IMG submission 132463) | Coastal salt marsh microbial communities from the Groves Creek Marsh, Skidaway Island, Georgia - 071409AT metaG (megahit assembly) | ecosystem: Environmental > Aquatic > Marine > Intertidal zone...
CATTATTCGAGTGGCATGAAGGTGCGGCTGGGCTTTTCTGTCGCGGCGCATCTGCATGCGGACATCTTGGTGGTGGATGAAGTTTTGGCGGTGGGCGACGCTAGTTTTCAGGCCAAATGCCTCCAAAGCATGGAGGCCCAAATGACTGAAAAGGGCCGAACCGTACTCTTTGTTTCGCATAACCTTTACGCCCTTCAGTCCCTTTGTCCTCAGTCTCTTTGGTTGGACCGAGGCGAAAAGGTGCGCTTTGGAGATTCGGCCGAACTGGTTACAGACTACCTCCAGCAGGCACATGGCCCCAAGTCGGCTTTTGCGGCAGGACATAGGGTGGCTTCCGGCAGCGGCAAACTGCGCTTGACCGACATGGAATGGATGGCAGGACCCCCCCAAACTGGGGTGGCCAATACCCTGAGGATTGCCTATGAAGGCGAGGGGGATCAACACGATGTGGACATTCGATTGAACATCCACGGCCAGGACGGTCGATTCATAGCGCCCATCGCGATGCACGCTCAAGGATTCACGCCTTCCAAATTGCCCGCCTCCGGTGAAGTCTATGTCCATTTAGAAGCCATGCCCTTCATGGAGGGCTGGTACAGCGTCCAAGCACGCGTAACCGAACGCGGGGTTGTTGCCTACGAACACAAAAATGTTTGGGGCTTCCAAGTCGCCTCTGGCGGCTTCCTGGCGCAAGCCCCGGCGTATACCTCAGGCAAGAATGGGGTGCACATCCGCCAAGACTGGCGTTTGGAGCCTTAAGCGCGTCCTAGCAGACCTTTTAGGATTTTTTTTAGTCGCGCCTTCCACGGCAAAGGGAGCGCATGTGGACCGTTGGGGTGGTGGAATAGGCGGTGCATGTAGCCGGATCCCTCCGCCGCGGGAAGTTCTTGGACGGTTTCTAGCTGCCAGTCGTCGGCATTGTAGCCCTGAGCGTGCAAAAAGGGACCAAAGACCGGCTTGAAGAAGGCCTCGTCATCGGGTGTAAACCATCGGCGCCAGTTGCTGTGGCTGTTTGTTCGGCTCACGTGCTTAAAGCTGGGACGTATGCCATGATCCGCCGCCAATGTAAAGCCCAAATAGGCCTCCAAGGCCGCCCAATTCTTGTCGACCAAGTCCTCATAGTGCAAGATGAACCAGCCGTCTTGGGCAAGGCCCGTCAAGAAATCAGATAGTGCATCCAAGCCCTCTTTGTAGCCCGCAGCCCATGTCTGCAGCACGTATGGATCGCTGCTGTGTAGTTGATGAAAGGGCACCTCGTCGGGGTGCTTTTCCTTGTGTTCTGTCAAGCGTAGCGCCCGGTAAAAGGCCTCTGGATCCGGATTATGTAGGTGGAACCAGCGGTAGAAAAAGCCCGAAATCCACCGGTCACGCGGGTCCCGAACCAAGAAAATCTTTTTGTCAAAGCCGGCAAAGGCCGCCTGTGCCTCGGGGCCATTCCAACCCGACTTTTGGTTGGCGTCGGCGTACAGGATTTTGGCGAGTTGGTGCGCCGCCGGCGGCCAGGCCATGCCGTCGCCGCGGCGCAAGGTGCCGTCTGAGTCGATCGTTTTGGGTTCAAAGCACTCCACAAGGGGCGCTTGCGCTGTCATGGCTTCGGCCAAGAGCGAAAAGAGGTAGGTCGTGCCACTTTTGGGCAATCCATAAATCACAGCGCGCATGGGGCCGGAAGGTAGTGTAAATTCGGGGTATGAAGGAGTCCCGGCCACGCGTGAGCGTCATCGTCCCCAACTACATGCATGCACCCTACCTGGAAGAGCGCTTGCAAAGTATTGCCAACCAAAGTTTTGACGACTTTGAGGTGCTCCTTTTAGACGATGCGTCGACGGACCATTCCGTCGAGATTTTGAAAGCCTGGGAAGCCAAGGACGCCCGCTTCCGTTTCACCCCCAACGCGGCCAATAGCGGGAGCACTTTTGCGCAATGGAACAAAGGAGCGAGCATGGCAAAGGGCGACTACCTCTGGATTGCGGAAAGCGACGATGTGGCGGATTCCCAGCTCTTGGAAAAATTGGTGGGCCTCCTGGATGCACATCCCCGCGCCGTCATTGCCTACGGGCAGTCCATGCTCATTGACGAGAAAAGTCAGCCCCTGCACAGCTTTGACGTCCACTACCAGTACATTTTTGGGGGCGATCGCTGGTCCAAACCCTATGTAAACAGCGGATTGAACGAGATTGAGGACTACATGATATTGCACAATGTCGTGCCCAACGCTTCCGGCGCTTTGCTTCGATCCAAACGCTTCCATGCCATCGGCGGCGCCGACCCCAATGCCAAACTGAACGGTGATTGGATGTTCTACATCCGAATGCTCGAGGACGGCGACATCGTGTACACGCCGGAGACCCTCAACTACTTCCGCCTGCACGCGGTCACCCAGCGGCAACGTGCCAATGCCAATGGAAAGGTCTACCGCGAACTGTTGGCCATTGTCGACTATATCCGTTCAGCCCACCACCCCGAACCTTGGGTGCTGCGCAAAGCCTACCGCAACGTGGCTGCGTGGTGGACGCATTCCCTTTATCGACAAACATGGCGCGGGCCTGGATTCCGTGAAAACGTCGCGGTAAATGGGGCCCTTTTTAAACGTTTTTTGGTCCTCCACCCGTTGGTCTTGCTGCACATCCCTTACGAAGGAGTCGTGCGTCTCGCCGTGGTGGTGCTGGAGACGCTCGGCCTCAAGGAACCCCTGCGCCGCGTGCTGCACCGCTTTTTCCCTAGACACTTTATGCCCCGAGCCACCTAATGGACGTCACGGTTATAGTACCCTGTTACCAAGCGGCCGCTTACCTGCGAGAAACCTTGGATTGCCTCCCAGTTGGAATATGGACCATTGCCGTCGACGACGCCTCCACGGATGAGACGGCCCAAATCTTAGCTGATTGGCAATCCAAAGACTCCACACACCGAAAGGTGATGACGCATACCCAGAATCTTGGATTGGGTGCTACCCGAAATACTGGTTGGCAGCATGCTTCATCTGAATGGATCCTCTTCTTGGATGCCGATGACCTGTTGGAAGCTGGATGGGCGCATGCGCTCGAAACCTACCTCGCGCATACACCACCCTCTGGCTGGCTTTGGCACCCCTATTCGGAATGGGATGGGGAGCGAAAGCGGCTCCGACAAACGGATCGCCTCTTAAAAGCGACCGATTTGGTCACCAAACGCCTTCCTCTGTCCCCTTCGGGAAGCTTGATACGTCGGGCCGTTCTGGAGGAAGTTGGGGGATGGAGTGTATCCCGCGACCGGGTCGAAGACATCGATCTATGGATGCGTCTGTGGCAAGCGGGGCACCGGCCAGTGTCATGGTCCAATACTCCCTGGACGAGGTACCGCACCAACGTCGGTCTTACGAAGGATGTCGAGGGCCATGCCCAGAAGGTTTTTGCACGACTCGATGAATTTGTCGAGCGGGGTTGGGTGCGTGCATCGGAGCGCCAAGAAGCCGAAGGTGAAATTTGGCGCCAAGTAGGCCGGACCCATCAAAAAGCCGGCCGGTGGGAGGCTGCTCGTTCGGCCTATGACCGCTCACCTTCTTCCTTGAAGACCCTCCTTTTGCGAAGCCTAACCTACTTACACGTGGCCCTATGAAGCCTTTTTCTCCCATTGCCCATGGTTACTGGCGATTGATGGAATGGAACCTCCGACCTGAGGAGATCGCCCGCTTGATGGAGGACTCCCTCGCCCTAGGAATTTACACCCTGGACCACGCGGATATTTACGGAGATTACGGCTGTGAAGCGGCCTTTGGCAAAGGATTTTCACAATTGCCCGCTTCGGTACGAGAAGGTGTTCAGTTGGTCAGCAAGTGCGGTATAAAATTGCTATCCACCTCGGCACCTGAGCGTCGAATCAAGCATTACGACTACAGCTATGATCACATCGTTCAAAGTGTGGATACGAGCTTGCAGCGATTGGGGGCGGAAAAACTGGATGTCTTGCTGCTGCACCGCCCCTCCCCTCTTTTACAGCCCGAGGAAGTGGCCCGTGCTTTCTCGGATTTGCATGCTGCCGGAAAGGTGCTGGACTTTGGGGTATCCAACTTTACCCCTGCCCAGTTTGACGTGCTCCAAAGCACATGCGAGCAGCCCCTGGTCACGAACCAAGTGCAAATTTCCCCGCTACATGTGGACTACCTCTTTGACGGCGGACAAGATCATGCCCTTTTGCACCATTACGCCCCCATGGCATGGTCTCCGCTAGGCGGCGGACATCTTTTTACCCCAAAGTCTGAACGCGATCAGGCCGTTCTGGATGCCTTTACCTCGATGTCCCATTCCACCGGTCTCCCAATTGACACCCTGGCTTATGCCTGGATCCGAAAACTCCCCTCCAAGCCTAGCATTTTGGTGGGCTCCGGAAAACTAGAAAGACTTCAATCCGCTGTAGATGGCTTGGGCTATGACTTTCCGTTGGAGGATTGGTATGCCATTTTGCAAGCCAGCCGGGGCCATGGAATCGCCTAATGGGCCAAGCGTAGCTGTTCATTCCTTCCATCACCCCAAGGCCCCGCGCGCAGCACCTTCCCCAAATCTCCCAAACAAAAAAGCCCGCTTTGCAGCGGGCTTTCTTCTTCTATCGGTGGGGCGTTTTAGTTCAATCGCGCCTGCAACTCTTGGTTAATGGCTTCCAAGAATTCCTGCGTGTAGAGGTAATGGGTTCCGTGCTGAACGTTTTTGCCGTGCACACAGATGGCCAAATCCTTGGTCATCTTGCCCGACTCCACCACATCGACACATACTGTTTCCAGGGTGTTGGCAAAGTGCACCAACGCCTCGTTGCCATCCAGCTTGCCGCGGTGCGCAAGACCTCGCGTCCACGCAAAAATGGAAGCAATGGGGTTCGTACTGGTTTGCTTGCCCTGCTGGTGCTGGCGGTAGTGACGCGTCACGGTACCATGAGCTGCTTCAGCCTCGAGCGTTTTGCCATCGGGCGTGACCAAAACGGAGGTCATGAGACCCAATGACCCAAAGCCTTGAGCCACCGTATCCGACTGCACATCGCCATCGTAGTTTTTACACGCCCAGATGAAGCCGCCCTCCCACTTCAAGGCGGAGGCGACCATATCGTCAATTAAACGGTGTTCGTAGGTAATGCCCGCTGCTTGGAAGGCCTCCGCGAACTCGGCATCGTACACTTCTTGGAAGATATCCTTAAATCGGCCGTCGTACTTCTTCAAGATGGTGTTCTTGGTAGACAAGTAAAGGGGCCATTTTTTCAGGATGGCTAAATTCATGCACGACCGCGCAAAGCCATAGATCGACTCATCGGTATTGTACATGCTCATGGCTACGCCGCCGCCCTCAAAGTTGTACACGTTAAACGTTTGGGCTTCCGATCCGTCTTCAGGAGTAAATGTCATCGTCAAGGTGCCCTTGCCCGTGATCACGGTGTCCGTAGCGCGGTACTGATCGCCAAAGGCATGGCGTCCAATCACAATAGGCTTATTCCACGTGGTGACCAAGCGCGGGACATTTTGGCAAATAATCGGCTCGCGAAAAACGGTTCCACCCAGAATGTTGCGGATTGTACCGTTGGGGCTCTTCCACATTTTCTTCAAGCCAAATTCCTCTACACGGCCCTCGTCAGGGGTGATGGTCGCGCACTTGATGCCCACGTTGTATTTCTTGATGGCCTCCGCCGCATCGATGGTGACTTGGTCATTGGTCGCATCGCGGTGCTCCATGCCCAAATCATAGTATTTGATGTCCAAATCCACATAGGGAAGGATCAATTTGTCTTTGATAAAGGACCAAATGATCCGAGTCATTTCATCGCCGTCGAGTTCTACGACGGGGTTCGCAACAGAAATTTTATTCATATGTCAGTATTGCCGGCTTTTTTGCCGAATTTTTGAAAGATTCACAAATTTACTCCAAATCCAGCTTAAATTCTCTTCTGAATTCTGCCAAATGGGAATTTTTTTCTAATAGAAACTGATAGCGCTCCTCGGGTGTATAGACGATTTTGGCGTTGCTCGACCCCTCTTCGACGACCGCCATCAGTCGAACCGCGTCGTTCTCAAGCGCCGCTCGCAAAACGCCCAGCAGTTCATCCCGAACGCCATCCAAATAATCTGCTTGGACCCGGTTTTCCACCGAGATGCGAACACGGAACTCATCCTCTAAAACGGGAATCGTCTTGGCAATGACCGAATGAATAATCGGGCGATCTTCCATGGTTTTCACTGCGTCCATCCACGCTGTTTCCAAGGCATTTTGACTAAATGGCGAAACACGCTTGACTTCGATCGGAGCCTGCGAAGCCACGATTTCTTCGCCTACCTCCGTCCCACTCTGCGGACGCAATTGGGCCTTTAGGGAAAACATGGAGCGCGATTTTCGGGGCGACTCGGACGCCGGCAAGGTTTCCACCTTCGTGGCTCCCTTTTCAGAACCGTTGCTGGACCGCATCACGCCCGCCCCGGGATCGTCCGAACCTGAATTCCCCTCCGCGGAGGTAGCAGGCCCATCACTCGGGCCATCAAAGGCCTCTGCGAGGGATGCGGGAGCGACATATCGCTCCCCATGTTCCGGGGTTGTCGCCGAGGACGCCTCGGCCAGGGTAATCGAATCGGAGCTGGAAACCGTTTGCGGCCCGGATGCATCGTTTTCAACACGGTCAACCGGTTCTGCAGGAGTCGAGTTTTGGGACAACGCTGGCTCCACAGGGGACCCTGGCGTGGGGATTGCGGAGGGAGGGCTTACTTCCGAGGCAGACGTAGGTTCCGATGGTTGACTCGGGGCCGACGCAGGCGTGGAACGTGCTGAGGAATCCTGGGTAGGATTTAACGCGGCGGGACTAGGCTTTTTTTTTTCAGCCAAGTCTTCCCCTTGGCCATATCCCGCAAGCTCCAAAAGGGCTATTTCCACCAACAAGCGGGGATTTGAGCTGGCTCGGTAGGACAAATCGCATTGGGACAAGGCCTTGAGCGCCGTAGCCAAAAATCCCGGGGACGCAGCGGCCGCTTGCTCCCGGTATTGCGCCTTCACACTATCTGGAACATCCATCAATACTACCGTGGCGTCGTGCTTTGCGAGCAAAATATCCCGAACATGGCTGGCCAACCCGCCGATGTACCGGTGCAGATCGAAGCCGCGGTCCAATACCTCATTCATCTGGAGCAACAGCCCTGTATTGTTTCCAGCCAGCATGAACTCAACGCTTTGAAAGAAAACGGAGCGATCCAAGAGCTGAAGGTTTTCGCGGACAATGTCATAGGTCATGACTCCGCCACGGGCAAAGGCTGCGACGCGATCAAAAATGGACAGGGAGTCACGCAAGGCACCATCCGCTTTTTCCGCGATGGCATGCAAGGCCTCTTCTTCCGCCTGAATGCCCTCTTTATCCGCCACAAAACGCAAATGGTGCGCAATATCCTGCAAGCCGATACGCTTGAAGTCAAAAATTTGGCATCGCGACAAAATGGTAGGGAGCACCTTGTGCTTCTCCGTGGTCGCTAGGATGAAAATGGCGTGAGCGGGCGGCTCTTCCAAGGTCTTCAAGAAGGCATTGAACGCCGCTTGCGAGAGCATGTGTACCTCGTCGATGATGTAGACCTTGAAGCGGCCCACTTGGGGAGCAAAGCGGACCTGGTCAATCAGTTGGCGAATGTCGTCCACAGAGTTGTTTGAGGCCGCGTCGAGCTCAAAAATATTGAGGCTGTAATCTTGATCCGGGCCCGTGTGCACTTCGTTGATTCGGCGGGCCAAAATCCGGGCGCATGTGGTCTTTCCCACGCCGCGAGGGCCCGTAAATAGGAGTGCTTGAGCGAGGTGCCCACTGGCCACTTCGTGCTCCAGGGTATCCGTCACATGGCTCTGACCCACGACCGCCTCAAAGTCTTTGGGGCGGTACTTTCGGGCCGAAACGATGTAGGGAGTCGCATCCATAGGTCAAATCTACGCCAGAAGGATTTAGGCCACAGGCCAAAGGTGGAATCCCGCGAAGAAAATCGCTTGGCACAGGAGCAACGTGCTGGCCAGGGCGTTAGGACGCTCCACGGCTTCCCCCAACACAGCCTGCATACCCCATGCCGTGACAAACCAGCCGAGGTAATTCATCCACCCTGCCGTGCCCGCGAAGAGCCAAAGGCGGAGGCTTGGTGCAACAGGTTCGAAGAGAAAGTCGAGGAGCACGAGCAGAGTGGCCGCAATGAGGTGGCGTTGCCAGCGGGGCAGTTCGGAGACATAGCTGAATACCCATTGCCCCCCGGCGAGACTCAACATGGCCCAATTCACTCCGATCATCCAAGGCGTATCCCAAATGGCCGGCCCGAGCCCCTCCAAGTAGACGTAGGTTCCGAAGGGATACCCCGTATGAACGCCCAGAATTTCGACACCCAACCCAAGGAGGTATACCAAAAGCAGGCGGAATTTCAAGGTTTGGCCCCCTCCAGCAAACCACACTAGGAGCCAAAATGAGATGAGCAAATGAATGGGCGTGAGCAAGGATACCCAACTCGCCCAACTCGTGTGCCAGCTAATGAACCCCACCGCGTGAAGGAGAATGAGCAACCCCATGGCGCCCCATGTTTTTTGTTTTTCAGTCCACATGACCGTTTAGCTTAACCATTTTTCAAGGAGGTCTCCCGCTGCGTAGGCCAAGACAGCCGCTAAGGCACCAAGCAGGAGCGTTTCGGCCACACTTCGCCAGATTGGACGGCTGTTGACCCGGGCCTTCAATACGCCAATACCTACAAAGGCCAACCCCGTCAATAGTGCGGACCAGGTGAAGAGTTCTTGATTGCTGAAGTCCGCCATCCAAGGCATGTAGTGCAGGACATAGACCGCCAAGGGTACAAAACCCACGACATTGAAGCTAACAAAGGTCATCCAGGCCGTTGTCAGAGGTTTCTTCTCTTCGGGAAAGAGTTCGAGCTCCGACTTCATCATTTCATCGACCCAACGGTCCTTGTCGGAGCAGATGACCTCGACCACTTGTTCGAGGAGCGTTCCTTCAAATCCTTTGGCGGCGTAAATCTCGCGGATTTCTTCGCGCTCGACATCTGGAAGATGATCCACTTCCCAATACTCTTGGGCCAATGCGCGGTCGTAGGTTTCCTCATCTGTCTTGGACGACAAGTAGGCGCCCACCGCCATCGAGAAACCATCCGCAATCAGGTTGGCAAAACCAAGAATCAACGTCGTGGTGGTTTCCAAACCTGCGCCCGCGGCCCCAGCAACCACGGCAAAGGTGGTTACGGCCCCATCTATCCCTCCGTAGACAAACTCCGTGATGTACACCTGAAAGCGCCCGAGCCAGCCACTTGGGCTCGCATGAAAGCGGGATTCATCGTGAAGATGGTGTTTCCGTGGAGGGTCGATGTGCGCCATAGTTCAAAGGTAGCCCCTAGCCCGCTTGCTCTTGCTGCCAGCGTTGCTGTTTGAATGCCTGGAAGGCCTCAAACAAAGCGGGATCATTGGCTTGATTGCGCACGGCAATAAAGCGTTGTAGGCCTTGGTGTTTGGTCGTGGCCGGCATCCCTCGCAAGGCTTCGATGACCGCGCGTTGGTAATCTGGGTTGCTGTAGTATTCCGGGGTCAAGAATGCTGCAATGAGCACGCGCGCGGCCGCTTCATACTGCCCAGTGGCGTTGAGTGTGGTGGCGTAGTGCATTTGTCCCCCTGGATGGCGCGGTGAAATGGCCAGCAACTGCTCATAGGTGGACTGAGCCTGGGCAAGTTCTCGCCGGTAGCGGTGCATATTGGCCTTTTGGTACAGGGTCACTACGTGGTATGGATGCAAGGCCAAGGCCTCATTGAAGTAGGCCTCAGCTTGTTTAAAATTGGTGGACGTAAAGGTGGGATTTGGGCCCATGGCTTGCGCCTCTCCAAACAAGCTGCCCATCCCTGCAAAGTAGATCAGTGGGTTGCTGAAGCGGTCCAATTCATTCCAACTTGACACCGCGTCCGTGGCGGACTGCACAATGCCCCGGGCATCTTTGCGGCTATTTTGCTCCAAGACGATTTGGTTGGCGCGGTCCGCTTGAATGGCCTGCCAGGCAATTCGGCCCAAAAGTCCAACCGAGACTACGGCCAAGCCCAGATACACTCCCTTCGGCACCGATACCCCGCCTCGGCTCCGAAGCCCCACCATGACCATGAAAGGGGCCCAGAATGCAGCGCGCTCCAGGGGAAATTCAAACAGCGCGTAGACGCTTACAAGGATCAGGATGGCCACCCATGTAGCATGCCCGAGTTCCGCCGAGTCTTTTCGATAAGCCCGAACCGCATGAACCACCACCGTGATGAAAAACACGAGGAAGAGCGCAAGACCTACATAGCCCAACTCGGATAGCACCCAGATAAAGTCGTTGTGCGGGCGAACTTCCGAGGTGACACCTTCTGCCACGCTAGGATTCATGCCTTCTAAGCCATACTTGGGAAAATGAATTCTCCATTGCCCTGGACCCACGCCCGCGAGGGGATGCTCCGCCTGCATTTGGAAGGAATGGTCCCAGAAAATTTGGCGAATTTGCAAATTGGCCGGATCCATCAATCGCTTCTGGACGGGGCCTGACATGGCGAGCAAGCCGGCCACAGCGAGCCCCCCAACCAAACCATACCGAACGGTCTTTGCAGGGCGCCACCCG
>Ga0181587_10005245_pt1 | contig 10593 bp, 9 predicted proteins | sample 071ome_27_FD_132463 | JGI IMG/M metagenome (GOLD analysis project Ga0181587, IMG submission 132463) | Coastal salt marsh microbial communities from the Groves Creek Marsh, Skidaway Island, Georgia - 071409AT metaG (megahit assembly) | ecosystem: Environmental > Aquatic > Marine > Intertidal zone...
CTCAGAGCGTCCGGTTTTTAATATGACCATTGGTCTGCGCGACACCTGGTCGGCGACCCATGCCTGAGCTACGTCTTCACAATACCCTAACAGGGGCCAAAGACGTCTTTACGCCCCGCGATCCCGAGCGCGTGACCATGTATGTGTGCGGGCCCACGGTCTACAGCTACGTGCACATCGGGAATGCGCGCCCGGTCGTGGTGTTTGACTGTCTGTACCGGCTGTTAAGTGTGCTCTATCCGCAGGTCGTTTACGCCCGCAACATCACCGATATCGACGACAAGATCATTGACGCAGCTTTACAGCGCGGCACGGACATTGCAGAAGTCAGCACGGAGTTCACGCAGAAATATCGCGAGGATATGGCGGCGCTCAATGCGCTTGCGCCCACGATTGAGCCGATGGCCACCGAGCACATCGATGACATGATCTCGCTGACAGAGCGCTTGATCGCCGAGGGGCACGCCTATGAGGCCGACGGGCACGCTTTGTTCGCGGTTGAGTCCATGCCCACCTACGGTGAGCTCAGCGGGCGTAAACTCGAGGACATGATGGCAGGGGCCCGTGTCGAGGTTGCCGACTACAAGCGTCATCCCGGCGATTTTGTGCTCTGGAAGCCCTCTACCGATCAAGAACCCGGTTGGGATAGCCCCTGGGGCCGAGGGCGGCCGGGTTGGCACCTCGAGTGCTCGGCAATGATTCGAGCCCACCTGGGGGAGGCCATCGATATTCATGGCGGTGGTCGCGACCTTATTTTTCCTCATCATGAGAACGAGCGCGCCCAGAGTTGCTGTGCGTATGGTGACGACTTTGTTCGCTATTGGATTCACAACGCTTTTATCGACATGGATGGCGAGAAGATGTCCAAGTCATTGGGCAACGTGCGAACGGTGAGAGAGCTCCTAGAGCGCTTTCCCGGCGAGGTCCTGCGCTTTGCGCTGCTCTCAGCTCATTATCGCTCGGCGCTCAACTTCTCCGGCGATCTGTTGACCAGCGCTCGAGGCACGCTGGATACGTTTTATGGTGCGCTTCGGCGCCATCGGGATGTGGAGCCTGCGGCACTCGCCGCGGCTGACAGCCGCGTATTGATCGCCTTGCTGGACGACATGAATACTCCGGAGGCTGTCGCTGCGCTGCATGCGGCGGCGAGTACGTTAAACAAATCCGATGACCCTGAAGAAATCGCATTAGCCAAGGCAGAGCTGACGGTAGGTGGCGGCCTGCTTGGATTGCTACAGGCAGACCCCGAGGGTTGGTTTACCGACTCGATGGGGGAGGAGGGGCCCACCGCAGAAGAGATTGATGGGCTGATCCAAGAGCGGATCGCAGCCAAGTCGAATCGTGACTTTCAGCGGGCCGATGAGATTCGGGATGATCTCGAGGCGCAAGGTGTAGTGTTGGAAGACGGTCCCGACGGCACCCAGTGGCGCCGCCGAGGTTAACGATCTAGCTCAGTGCTTTCTCGCCTGATTCGACGGTCTGCTGAATCAGCGTATTGATGGTCATTGGGCCTACGCCACCCGGTACCGGGGTGATCGCGCTGGCCCGCTCAGCGAGAGGGCCCAGCTCAATATCCCCGACACCACCGGGGTGGTACCCCGCGTCGACCACTATGGCGCCATCTTTGATCCAGTCCGCCCGGATGAATTCGGGGCGACCTACAGCGCCCACCACGAGATCGGCCTGACGGACGTGGCTCTCGAGGTCGCGAGTTCGGGAGTGACAGATTGTGACGGTGGCATTGGCCTCTAGCATCATCATCGCCATAGGCTTGCCCAAGATCGGGCTCCTGCCAATCACAACGGCATGCAAGCCTTCGAGGTTCAATTCATAGTGTGACAGCAGGCGCATGATGCCCTGTGGGGTGGCGCACCCATAGGCGGGTTCGCCCATCGCCATGCGCCCAAAGCCTAGGCAGGTCACGCCGTCGACATCTTTCTCGAGGGCAATCATGTCGAAACAGGCGCGCTCGTCGATCTGCGACGGCACCGGGTGCTGCAGCAGGATGCCGTGTACGTCCGGGTTCTCATTGAGCTGCTCGATTTCTCTCAGGAGGTCGTTGGTGCGGGTAGAGGCGGGCAGTTCAATCGCCATGGACTCCATGCCGACCCGGCGGCAGGCGTTGCCTTTCATCTTCACGTAGGTGGCTGAAGCCGGATCGTCGCCTACCAGTATGGTGGCCAGAACCGGTGTCCTGCCGTCAGATTTTGCCTTCAGCGCCTCAACACGCACGCTGAGTTGTTCTTCTGTTAATTGGGCAACGTGCTTGCCGTCCAGAATGACTGCCGTCATGTGAAATCCCCCTTTAAAAACGGGCGCGATTCTTTCAGAGATTGATCGACGGGGGAAGAAGTTTTGTTGCGCATTGCCGACAATTCGCAATGCCGGTAAACTGCGCGCCGCGCGGGGGCTGAACCCCCCGTCTTCGGGGTGTAGCGCAGTCTGGTAGCGCGCCTGCTTTGGGAGCAGGATGTCGGGGGTTCGAATCCCTCCACCCCGACCATCTCCTTCCGGTTATGCCACAGAGAAGGAGAGTAGCCTTCGGGTCAGTGCGGCAGGGTCTCTGTTTGCGCTTCTTGATGGTGGCTGTAGCTCACCAGGTAGAGCACCGGATTGTGGCTCCGGAGGTAGCGGGTTCGAGACCCGTCAGCCACCCCACTTATTCATTGGCAGCGACTTACTCTTATCTTTGGCTCTTCTCTTGGGCACTTTTCTTTGGTGGTGCTTAAGAAGTTTCAGTCGGCATAGAACCATGGCTCATGGCGCCACACTCGCCGGTTACCGGCTGGTGGGTGCTGTAAGGTTGGGTTTAGAAGAGAGAGAATTAGAAGAGAGAAAAAAGAAGGGGCAATCCATGCCCCTGTAAGGTGTGTCTCAGGCCTGGGTCTTATGGCCTTCCCTGGCCACCTGAAACACCCCTGTCGTCCTGACATGCGTTTATAGTGTTGCAAAACGAAATAAAAAGCAAGCAAATTGCGAATTATGAGGTAAGGTGGCGGGTATTCAATTTATATTGTTTTAAAACAGTTATTTACGGCGTTTATGACAAAGCTATTCTCGGCAAAATGCCTGGCTTATTCGTCTGGTTGGTACTTTTGATGCAAAATGCTATGCGCGATGGTCGCGAAAACGTCACGTCGCACACCGCCCATCACTGAGCGGGTAGGTAACGCGACAGCAGCGCAGTCAAGAATTCAGGGTTTGCCCACTGATGCCCCGCTTGAGAAAAGGCCTCCAGGCTCTCTTGATCCGGGAAAGAGTAATAGGACCCACTCTGTTCGGGCGCCCGTGCGTCGGGTTCCTGACCCGCCTCAATCATGCCGACGACTTTGAGGAGCGCCGCACAGCCTGCCGGATAGAGTCCGATGGTATTACCCAAATAACACTGGTGCGGGTCTCTCTCGTTGCGCTGAATGCTGATGATCCGGCCTGTATCTATGGTCGCATCATCTATCCAGTGCAGGGTGCTACAGAGCATATTGTCATTGGCCAGCATGGCTCTAAAGGTTGCCATCACGCCGCGATACTCCGGGAGTCCGCCCGAGTGGAGGTTGAGCACGCCCTTGGTTGACATCGACAGCGCGTTGGCTTCCAAAATACAGCCGTAACGGATTGAGATCATCAAGTCGGGCTCGGTGCCGGCCAGGGTGCGCAGGCCTCCCGCGGTATTGGGCTGGTTTAGGCTGGCCACCGGCGCGACCAGATACTGCCCCAGACCCTGAAAGGTCAGAAGCGCCCCCCGTTTCGGCTGTGCATCGATAAGCGGGAAGAGGATTTCTAGCGGTAGCGTTTGTTCATAAAACGATGCGGTCGCCAAACCGGGCGCTACAGGCTGGCCTCCCACTCTGTCGGAGCAGAACACGTGCAGGTCGTGATGGGTCGAGAGCTCAGGTAGGAGCAGGTTAAGAGCGAAGTTACTCGCGAGATCTCGATTTGTGAGTAGGGTGATTCGCACAGGTATCTCTGGCCCTTGTCTCTGGCGGTCGCTCAGAATGATCAGCCGAGAGTATAGGAGCGGGTTTTCCAGACTGCCAACGGCAGGAAACTGGGGCTCTGCGGCTTGGCGCGGCGATTTTGATCGAGTGACGCTGGGTACAGCGCTGTCATAGCATTTCGATCTAAACAGCTACCTGTAAATGGGGGATTAGTCTTGGACAGCGGGTGCTGACCTACCTAATCTGATTGTGCGGCGTGAGGGAAAAAGACACAGTTCGGAGCATCGCTCCCCCTACCAAAACGATCCCCACGCCGCGGCTCTGGTCCTCCTCTCCCTGATTTCCCAGTCACTCTGTTGTCATGTGCCTGCGAGTTTGTTTGACTGCTTAGCGAATCGGCCTCAGAAGTGGTGCGCAACGCATGTATCGAGTCATCACCTGTAACACCAACGGGATCCGTGCCGCGGCACGCAAGGGATTCTTCGACTGGCTCGCACAACAGAAAGCCGATGTGGTGTGTATTCAGGAGATCAAGGCCAAGGAAGAGCAGCTGGCTGACGCCGTTTTTTACCCCAAGGGCTATCACTGTTATTACAACGAGGCGGAGCGACCGGGATATGCAGGCACTGCTATTTACTGTCGGCAGAAGCCCCAGAAGGTCACGACCCGGCTTGAGTGGGATATCGTCGATTTAGAGGGACGATACATTCAAGTGGATTTTCCCGGCTTGAGCGTCGTGTCGCTCTATGTGCCTTCGGGCTCAGCGTCCGAGGTCGCCCAGGCGCGCAAGGATGGGTTCATGGAGCCGTTCTATGAGCACCTCGCGGCTTTGAGGCGCAAGCGCAGAGAGTTCATTGTCTGCGCCGACTGGAATACCTGTCATCAAAATATCGATCTCAAAAACTGGCGAAGTAACCGGAAAAATTCGGGTTTTATGCCCCACGAGCGCGCTTGGCTGGACCGAATCTATGATGAGCTTCAGTGGGTAGATATTTTTCGCGAGATCACCGACGAACCGGATTTGTATACCTGGTGGTCCAATCGGGGGCAGGCCTGGGCGAATAATGTCGGATGGCGACTGGACTACATGTTGGTCACGCCCGGTTTGTCAGGGACCGGTCGACGCCAGTCCATCTATCGTGACGAGAGATTTTCGGATCACGCGCCGCTCACGATAGACTTCGCGATCCCCAAACCGAAATAGACCGATGACGGAGGAGGGATACTCCCCGGTGGTCTTCGTTTGAGGGTGCCGGTTACTCAGATTCACAGTGGCTAACTTCTGATCCAGTGAAGTGCTGCGTATTACAGTGATAACGCAGTATTGTTGTCTTTCATCGCAGGGCTTAGAGTGGCGCCCCGGTAACAGGAGAGTGATTCATGTTAATTCCTCAGGCATATGCGCAAGCAGCGGGTCAAGCGCCGCAAGGCGGGGGGCTTTTCCTGCCATTGATGATGGTGGGTATTTTGCTGTTTATGTACTTCACGACCATTCGGCCTCAGAGAAAACGTCAAAAAGAACATGCGGGCATGGTGGCGGCCCTCAAGAAGGGTGACGAAGTTGCGTTGTCCTCCGGCATGCTGGGCAAGATCAGCGGGCTTGACGCCAACTATCTCGTGCTATCCGTTGGCAACAACGTCGAGCTGAAGTTTCAGAAGGTCCACGTTACCTCGGTCTTGCCGAAAGGCACACTGAAGTCTGTTGGCGTTGACTCCGATTAAGTACCCGCCGCGCCTTGATTTGGCGCGGATTCCCACCCCGCTTCAATTTTTGTCGCGCGCGTCAGATAAATGGGGTGCCGGCAAAAGACTCTGGATAAAGCGCGATGATCTGACGGGCTCTGCGCTGACGGGCAACAAAGTTCGTAAGTTGGAGTTTATTGCCGCGCACGCACTCGAGCATGGCTTTCAGACCCTCGTCACCTGCGGAGGCGTGCAGAGTAACCACTGCCGGGCGACCGCATTGGTCGCCGCTCAGTTGGGGCTCGACTGTCATCTGGTCCTGCGCGCCGACGACGAGCCAGAGCAAAACACCGGTAATTTCCTGTTGGATCAGCTGGCAGGGGCCACCTTCGAGATTTTGCCGGCAAAAGAGTGGGCGACTCAGTTAAAGACAATCTATGCAAAGCGCGAGTCGGAGTTTGCTGACGCAGGGCGTCCAGCGCTCATGATCCCGACCGGAGGAAGCGACAGCCTGGGTGTGTGGGGTTATATCGCCGCGACTGAAGAGCTTCAAAGTGATCTTGATGATCATGGTATCGAGCGCGCCGCGCTCACTCTGGCAACGGGTTCAGCGGGCACCCAGACCGGACTGACCGCAGGGGTGGCGATGCTCGACCTACCAATTGATGTCGTGGCTTATGCCGTGTGTGACGATGCTGACTGGTTTAATCGGCGCGTGGCCGCAGATTGGCAGGCCTCGCTAGCGCGCTGGCCACAGCTACCACGAATAGATTTAGTGCCTGAGACGCGTGACCATTCGGTGGGTCCGGGGTATGGGAGGGCTGATGCGCCGGTGTACGAATTGATCGCCGAGTTGACCCGGCTCGAGGGCATCGTCCTGGATCCGGTCTATACAGGTAAGGCGTTTCATGGGTTGCTGGCTGATCTGCGCGAGGGTTTTTACCGAGACGTCGACGACATCATTTTTGTTCACACGGGCGGCGTGTTCGGATTGTTCGCTCACGAGCCCCAGTTGATGAGTGCTGCGTCCGGCGCGAGCTGATGGCTACGGTAAAGCGTGGCATCTCAGTTTTTGAGATGGCCTTGGGAGGCGGACTGAAGTTGGTCAGTCCGCGTGATGCACTGATATGCTCAGCGAGCACACAGGTTTGAGAGAAACGCACGTAATGGAAGCTTTTATCGTCGAAATCAATGCTTGGGCCTGGGGTGTGCCCATGCAGGTGCTGCTGCTCGGTACCGGTATATTTCTGACCCTCGGTTTGGGTTTTTTGACCTGGCGGCGCCTCGGATTTGCGTTCCGGCTGTTGCTTGGGGGGTTCAAGGGTCAGGGCGAGGGCGATATCCCGCCATTCAGGGCACTGATGACATCCCTCAGTGCGACCATTGGGACGGGCAATATTGCGGGCGTGGCGACGGCGATCACCTTGGGCGGGCCTGGCGCGCTCTTCTGGATGTGGCTGACCGCGCTGTTTGGGATGGCAATGAAGTATGCCGAAGCGGTGCTGGCTGTTCGCTATCGAGAGCAGGATGACAGAGGGGGCTATAGCGGCGGACCCATGTACTACATCCGCAATGGTCTAGGCCCGCGTTATGCGCTGTTGGGCGGGGCCTTTGCCCTGTTTGGCAGCATGGCGGGTTTTGGGCTGGCGAATACGGTCCAGTCCAATTCTGTCGCGCAGGTGCTAGGCGACCAATTTCAGATTCCCTGGGCGCTGACCGGCGGCGTTTTGATGGTTGTCGTCGGTGCGGTCATTCTCGGCGGCATTCAGCGTATTGCTGCCACCGCCAGTGCCATTGTGCCGGCCATGGCGATTGCCTATGTGCTGATGAGTTTGATCGTCATTGGTTCGCATATTGAGGAGGTGCCGGGGGCGCTGGCGACCATCATTGACAGTGCGTTCAATGGCGCTTCCGCCGCCGGGGGATTCGCAGGAGCCACAGTCTGGGCGGCGATCCGCTTCGGTGTGGCCCGCGGGATATTTTCCAACGAAGCGGGGCTAGGCAGCGCGCCGATTGCGCACGCTGCTGCCAAAACCAATGAGCCGGTGGAGCAGGGCCTGGTGGCGATGCTCGGCACCTTTATCGATACGCTCGTGGTCTGCACGATGACAGGTTTGGTGATTATGTTGACCGGTGTACTTGAGTCGGGCGTATCCGGCGCAAGCTTGACCGCGTCTGCTTTCGGTTCTGCCTTGCCAGGAGGTGAGCTGGTCGTGACCCTCGGGGTGGTGCTGTTCGCCACGACCACCATGATCGGCTGGTCTTTTTATGGCGAGCGATGTGTCGTTTACCTCTTCGGTACTAAGGGCATCCTACCATTCAGAATTCTCTGGGTATTGGCGATACCGGTGGGTGCGGGAACTGACTTGGGTTTGATCTGGTTGGTTGCCGATACGCTCAATGCCTTTATGGCGATCCCCAATCTCATCGCCTTGCTATTGCTGTCTCCCGTTGTATTTAAGTTGTCACGTAGCTACTTCAGTCGACGCAGTGCGGCTGCGGAATCGATCTGACGCTCGTGGCGGAGACGGGTGCGCAAAAGCTGGTGATCGCGATCTCGTCGCGGGCGCTGTTTAACCTTGACGACGCGCATCGCATTTTCGAGCAGGAAGGTCTGGACGCCTATTCCGACTACCAAATAGAGAAAGAAGACGAGACGCTCGAGCCCGGGCAGGCTTTCCCAATGGTCAAGAAGTTACTGGCGCTCAACAGCCAGCTTCCCGACTCGCTGGGCATCGAGGTGATACTGCTTTCTCGCAACAGTGCGGATACCGGTTTGCGGGTCTTCAACTCTATCGAGCATTACGGGTTGGGGATTTCCCGGGCGGCTTTTTGTGGCGGGGAGCCGCCGTGGCGTTACATCGAGGCGTTTGGTTGCCAATTATTTCTCTCCGCAGAGGGCGGCGATGTTCGGGTGGCGCTTGAGCACGGTGTGGCGGCAGCCACGCTGGTGTCCAATGCCACTGCCGCAACCGGAGATGATCAATTGCGGTTCGCTTTTGATGGTGACGCGGTGTTGTTCTCCGATGAGGCGGAGCAGATTTATAAGCGCGATGGGTTGGACGCCTTCGCCGCCAATGAGGATGCTGCCCGGAAACAGCCGCTCATGGGCGGGCCTTTCAAGAACTTTCTGGCCTCACTGCAACGACTGCAGCAGGCCCTGCCTGCTGAGCATCCGCCCATCCGCACAGCACTGGTGACCGCTCGTTCGGCACCGGCTCACGAACGGGTTATTCGAACGCTAAGAGCGTGGGACGTGCGCATCGATGAATCGATCTTTCTAGGCGGGCTGACCAAAACAGAGTTCCTAAGGGCCTATCAGGCCGACGTGTTTTTTGACGACCAGCAAGTGCACTGCAACGACGCAGCCGGACATGTTCCTACCGGGCATGTACCGCATGGTGTCGCTAACGCCGACTGATTTGCTTATAAGAAATCGAAATTTTATTCCTTCTTGCTAGTCACCCGTCAAAAAGGGGAGTAAGGTTTAACAGAAATAAGGGGCTCCAGAGAGGCGCTCAGGCGTGAAGCTGCAGCAGCTAAGGTACATCTGGGAAGTGGCGCACCACGATCTTAACGTGTCCGCTACCGCGCAGAGTCTTTTTACGTCGCAACCGGGTATCAGCAAGCAAATTCGACTCCTCGAGGATGAGCTCGGCGTTGAGGTATTCGCTCGTAGCGGCAAGCACCTCACGCACATCACCCCGGCTGGCGAGGTGATTCTGGATCTGGCTGGTGAGATTCTCCGCAAGGCGGATTCGATCAAGAAAGTGGCGCAGGAATTCTCAGACGAGACCGCCGGCACCCTGTCTATTGCGACCACTCACACGCAGGCTCGTTACGTGTTGCCCAGTGTGATCAAAGCGTTCATGGCGCGATATCCCGACGTGTCGTTGGTTATGAAGCAGGGCACCCCACCACAGGTCGCGCAAATGGCTGCAGACGGGGAAGTCGACTTTGTGATCGCCACCGAGGCACTCAATCAGTTTTCCAGTCTCATTACGTTGCCTTGCTATCGATGGAATCGCTGCGTGGTGGTGCCTCAGGGGCATCCGCTGACATCCCTCGATCATTGCTCTCTTGAGGCCATTGCTGAGCACCCGATTGTGACTTACACCACCGGTTTCACAGGGCGATCCAAGCTTGATGAGGCCTTTAACGACCGGGGGCTCACGCCCAGGGTTGTCTTTACCGCGGTCGACTCGGATGTGATCAAGACTTACGTTCGCCTTGGGCTAGGCGTTGGCTTGATCGCAGGTATGGCCTACGACCCGCCGCTGGATGCTGATCTTGTAAAGATCGACGTGTCACACCTGTTTGCAAGTTCTGTGACGAGCTTGGGATTCAGAAAGGGCACCTTTCTCCGGGGCTACATGCACGATTTCATTCACGAGCTGGCGCCGCATCTCGGCCGAGAGCTGGTGCAGGAAGCATTGTCTCGCGCCAAGCTGACAGACCGCATCGCGCTCTACGAAGGGATTGAGTTACCCGAGCACTGATTGGCCTCCTCGAGCGCCGCCATAATGGGTCCGACTTTGTCGAGGGTTTCCTGATACTCCGCCTCCCACTGTGAGCTGGCGGTGATGCCGCCGCCACCCCAGCAGTGGACCGTGTCGCCGGTGACTTCCAATGTTCTGATCGCGATGCTGCTTTGCAACCAATCGTCGCCACCGAGGATGAACAGCGAGCCACAGTATGCGCCCCGGGTCGTGGCTTCCAATTCAGCGATGATTTCGACAGCCCGCTTTTTGGGTGCTCCAGTAATCGAGCCGCCGGGTGATGTGGCAAGTAGCATTTGGCCCGCGCTCACGCCGGGCGCCAGTTTACCCTCTACCGTACTGATCAGATGGTGCACGTTGTTAAAACTGTGTAAGCCACACAGTTCCGTGACTTTCACGCTGCCCGTTTCACAGAACTGGCCGAGATCATTACGCAGCAGATCGGTGATCATCACGTTTTCTGCGCGATCTTTCTC
>Ga0181587_10005246_pt1 | contig 10591 bp, 12 predicted proteins | sample 071ome_27_FD_132463 | JGI IMG/M metagenome (GOLD analysis project Ga0181587, IMG submission 132463) | Coastal salt marsh microbial communities from the Groves Creek Marsh, Skidaway Island, Georgia - 071409AT metaG (megahit assembly) | ecosystem: Environmental > Aquatic > Marine > Intertidal...
CGGTATTCCACGATTCTTCACCGGAAGGAGGGCTATTTGATTCGACAGTCAAGAAAAATAAACAGAAATTTAAAACACAAGTAAACCGGGGTTTGCATCTTATATTTATTTATTACGGTAATATGACAACGTAATAAATATTTAATTGTACAAATAATTAGGGAATTCGTATCAAAACCGGTGTAAACACCGTGTCTCGGCAGCACCGGAGCGTAGCATGACCTTTGAAAACTCCGTACAGCGTTACCGTACGATCTGGATTTCGGATACGCATATCGGCACCAGACAATGTAAAGCCGATATGCTCCTAGATTTTCTTCAATGGAACCGTAGTGAATACTTGTATCTCGTCGGCGATATTATAGACGGATGGAATTTGAGAAAGAGTTGGTACTGGCGCGAAATAGACAACGCCGTCATCCACAGAATTCTCAATATGGCTCAGTCCGGAACCGAAGTTTTCTATGTTCCCGGCAATCATGATGAGGCCGCGCGCGATTATTGCGGCCTGGAATTCGGCGGCATAAAGGTCCTGTCCGAGGCAACACATGAAATGCTCGACGGGCGAAAGTTTCTCGTCATTCACGGCGATGAATTCGACGGGGTCGTAAAATACTCGAAATGGCTCGCCCATCTCGGCGACCGGGCCTACGTCATTGCCCTTGCCCTCAACCACTGGTTCAACTATTTCCGCCGCCGGCTCGGCTATCCCTACTGATCGCTGTCAGCCTGGCTGAAACAGGTTGTCAAGAACGCGGTTTCATTCATCAGCAAGTATGAGGCCGCGGTCGCCGACGCCGCAAAATCCCGCAACGTTCAGGGTGTCGTGTGCGGACACATCCATAAGGCTGAAATACGTCAGATCGACGATATTCTTTACTGCAATGACGGCGATTGGGTCTAAAGCTGCACCGCGCTGGTGAAACATCTCGACGGGCGTCTGGAAATCATCGACTGGACACAGGCAAGCGAACGCCAGCAGACATTTGCGATGGCGTCCTGACGGACCCGATATGAAAATTCTTCTCGCCAGCGATGCCTGGCGTCCCCAGGTCAACGGCGTCGTTCGTACCCTCAGCGCCGTGACGGAGGAACTCGCCGCGATGGGACACCGCGTCATTACGGTGACGCCGGACCGGTTCTCCAATTTTCCTTGCCCTACCTATCCGGAGATTCGTCTTGCGATAACCGGCCCCGGCAAGCTTGGTCAATATTTGGACCGGGAAAATCCGGACCGGGTTCATATCGCCACCGAAGGCCCGATCGGCTGGGGCATGCAGCGCGCCTGCATCAAACGGAAAATTCCGTTTTCAACCAGCTTTCACACCAAGTTTCCGGAATATATCCACGCCCGCTGCCGCCTGCCGGTTTCCATATCCTATGCAACGGTGCGGCGGTTTCATAACGCGGCAGGCTCTACGATGGTGGCGACCAAGACCTTAATGGAAGAGCTTGACCGGCGCGGATTTCGAAATCTTCGGATTTGGGGTCGCGGGGTGGATACCGAGCTCTTCAAACCAGGCGACAAATCCCTTATCGATGTCCTCCGACCGGCGCTGCTTTATGTCGGGCGCGTCGCGGTAGAAAAAATATTCAGGCCTTTCTTGATATGAAAGCGCCGGGGACGAAAGTCGTTGTTGGCGACGGCCCCCAGCTCGAAACCCTGAAAAGCAGATACCCTGAGGTACGTTTCCTCGGACCTAAATTCGGCGAGGAGTTAGCTTCCTTTTACGCCGCCGCAGATGTGTTTGTTTTCCCCAGCCTCACCGACACGTTCGGCAATGTGCTTCTGGAGGCACTGGCTTCTGGCGTACCGGTCGCCGCCTTCCCGGTCACCGGCCCGATAGACGTGATTACCGATCCGAAAGTCGGTGCGCTGGATGATGATTTGGGACGCGCGGTCGAAAAGGCATTGACGCTTGATCCGGCCGATTGCCGCTCCTTTGCCGAAAACCGGTCATGGCGGGCATGTGCTGAACAATTTTTCGACAATCTGGTCCCGATAAAAGCTAAGAGCGCGGCGGCTTAGAACGCGTCCTTTTCCTCGATGAATTTTTCCAGCTCGTCGGCGTCCGATTCATCAAGCTGCACCACCGGCACGGCATAGGCCCCACCTATCCAACGGGACAAATCGACGTCGGCGCAGCGTTTGGAACAGAATGGACGATAGCGATGAACGGCGGGCGCGCTACAAATCGGGCAGTTGCGGCCGGTCGGCGCATCATCGTCAGTCATTTCGTTTCCCCGCAGGGTTCGCATCGTGTCCCATTATCGAAACCCGATATTGAGCGCCGGTCAATTGCGGATCGATTCTCCATTCCAGGGCGCGCCCCACGCTGATCGCGGCCGCCAAACCGGCGCCTGTCCCATAGGCACCCAACAGACATTCCACGATTTCTGGCGACCCCTCAATGGATATAGGACCGAGCGGTCCGGCAGAAGCCGCCTGGCGCAACTCCGCAGCCAACGCAAATATTGCCGCTTCGGGATGAACCTCACTCCCGGTTCCATCACATGCCATGCAGTTACGGCTCAGAATTTCCGAAAGTGCCGACCGAGTCCGCCGCCGGATAATCTCGACCAGACCGGCCTCGGTTTTACCCAGAAGGCGCGCGGGCACGCGGTCATTCCCTAATGCGTTCCGCATGGTTTCAAGAATTTCGTCCCATGCCGGATCATCGTCCAACCGGATGAAATCGATAATGATCATTCCGCCGATATTGCGGAGCCTGATTTGCCGGCAAATTTCGTTAGCGGCTTCCAGATTGATTTTCAGTGCGTTTTCCCGTGGCGATCCGCCGCCGAGATACCGGCCGGAATTCACGTCGATAACCGTAAGCGCTTCCGTCGGTTCGATAACGATTCCCCCGCCCGAAGCCAGCGGAACAGAACGTTCGGTAATGCTCTTGAAAATTTCCCCAACGCCGTAATCGTCAAATAGGGAGAATTGCCCGCGATGATTCTGGAGCGCGTCGCCGATTTCGGGCGCGAAAATGTCACACCATCCTTTCGCACCGGCAAACCCATCTCCGCCGTGAATGACGATGCGATCGATATCGGGTGCCGCATGATCCCGAACTGCCTTCGCCGTCGGCGGCAGATCACGGTGCAGAAGCGCCGGTGCTGTCTTCTGCGCCCCGGTTTTGTCGATACCCGCCCAGGTCGCGCGCAGCGCCTCTAGTTCCGCCTTCAACCGGTCCTCTGACGCTCCCGCAGAAACCGTCCGGGCAATAAGACCTTCCGTATCCTGTGCCAGTCCCCGCAGCACAGCGGTCAGTCTTTCCTGTTCCTTGGGGGAATCAATCTGCCTGGAAACCGATAAGCGGCCCCCCTCTGGCGCATAGACCAGAAACCGCCCCGCAACAGACAGGTCATGCGTAAGCTGCGGCCCCTTTTCGCGATAACCGTCCCGAGTCACCTGTACCCGGACCGCTTCACCTTCGGCTGGCACCCGGTCCATCCTCAAGGGCAGAAACCCGGCCTTGTTCTCGCCGATATCGACAAAAGCCGCCCCTATACCCTTGCTGACCGTTTCTACACGGCCCAGATAAATATTCCCGACAAGGCTCTTTCTTGCGCCTCTTTCGATAAACAGGTCGAAAGGCTCCCCGTCGCGCAGCACGACTATCCTTGTTTCGTCGCCGACGGTTTCAATGAGCATTTCCTGGGTCATTCCATGTCCCCGGCCTCAATCGCCCCGACCGGCCCTCGGTACCCGGCACCCCGCAGCATGGCGGCGGTTTCAAAAATCGGCAGCCCGACGACGTTGGAGTAGGACCCGCTGATCCAGCTTATGAAAGCCGCCGCAACGCCCTGGATCGCATACCCTCCAGCCTTCCCCTTCCATTCGCCGCAATCGAGATAAGCCTGTATTTCAACATTCGCGAGCCGCTTGAATTTCACCGAGGTCGTAACCGACTTCGAAAATTCCCGGTCATCTGGCGAAATCAGACAAACCCCGCCGATGACCCGGTGACGCCTACCGGACAAAAGGCGCAGGTACCGTTCCGCCTCCCCGGCATTTTCCGGTTTACCGAGCGAGCGCCTGCCACAAGCCACCACGGTATCCGCAGCAAGAACCCAGCGTCCTTGATACTCGTTCGAGACAGCACGCGCCTTTTCGATCGCCAATCGCGGCGCTAGCGCTGCCGAGCTTTCCCCGGCAAGCGGCGTTTCATCGATATCTGCGGGAATGATTTCAGCGGGTGTCAGACCGATCTGGTAAAGAAGTTCCCGACGCCGGGGCGAAGCCGAGGCAAGGATCAGGCGATCATTTAGCGCTTCAGTCACGTCGATCATCGCCGGACCGACAATCCGGTTCCTCAACCAGAAGACTCTCGATGCGGTCTTTCAGCCTGTCACGTACTTCCCGATAGGCTATAAGCCTCTGTTCCCGGTTCCCTTCCGCATCCGAGGGGTCTCCAACAGGCCATTGGACGATATCGACCGCTTCCATCCGCATATGTTCCTTCACCAGCTCCGCCGCGCGCCGCGACAGAACAATAATAAGGTCGAAGGAGGTATCGAGCAGTCCTGACAGCGCCTTCGGCCTATGGCGGCTGATATCGATGCCGACCTCGCCCATGACTTCGACCGCCATGGGGTCCAACTCACCGGCTTCCGCCCCCACGGAATCGACATACACCCGGTCACCGCAAAACGATTTCACCAGACCTTCCGCCATGGGGGAGCGCAACGCGTTTAGCCCGCACACAAACAGGATGCTCGCCGGCTTCATTGTCATGGCCGCCGCCCCCCGATATGCAGCACACAGATCAGTGTAAACAGACCCCGGCTGGTCTTCTCATCGACCTGAATTGCCGGGGCAAGCCGTCTGCGGACAATTTCCGCCCCATCATTATGAAGCGCCCGGCGTCCCATATCGATCGCCTCGATCTTTGAAGGGCTCGCGATTTTGACGGCTTCGAAATAGCTCTCGCAAACAGTGAAATAATCGCGAATGACTGACCGCAACGCGCCAACCGGAAATTGCAACTCTTCCAGACAGGCGCCATCTTCCCCTGTTACCGTAAAACGGAGCCGGTTATCCAGCGGCTCCAACTTCAACCGGTAAGGCCCCAGATCGCGCCCGTCGAGCGCAAAGCTGTTTTCCTGGATAATATCGAAAATCGCCACCGCACGCTCGTGCTCAACGTCGCGGCTCAGGCGAAGATTGGGATCTTCCTCAAGAAGAATTTCGACAAGCCGGTCACCGTCATTCTCCGCCACCTGACGATCCTTTCAGGTTGGAGCCCGATCGGACCGCGAGCGAAAGCCGATGCGCATCAAGCCCTTCCGCGGCGGCCAATGCCTCCCCATCCGCGGTCAAGGCGGCAAGCCCCTCCGCCCCGCTGCCGATGATGGAACTCCGCTTCAGAAAATCATAGACGCCAAGGCCGGAGGAAAACCGCGCGCTGCGCGAGGTCGGCAGGACATGGCTTGGCCCGGCGAGATAATCTCCCAGCGCTTCCGGGCTGTGACGGCCAAGAAAGATCGCCCCGGCATGGCTGATCCTTTCCATCAGAGCGTCGGGGTCTTCCACCGCGAGCTCGACATGTTCCGCCGCCAGTCGATCGACCAATGCGGGCGCGTCGTCCAGATGATCGACGCAGATCACCGCGCCGTATTTCTTCCAGCTTTCGCGCGCGATATCGGCTCGCGGTAATTCGCCCAGGAATTTCTCGACCGCGGCTTCAACCGCGTCGGCGAAGGTCTCATCGGCGCAAATCAGGATGGATTGGGCTTCGGTGTCGTGTTCGGCCTGCGACAGAAGATCGGCGGCGATCCAGTCCGGATCGTTCTCCGCATCCGCGACGACCAGGATTTCTGAAGGCCCCGCGATCATGTCGATCCCGACCCGGCCAAAGACCTGACGTTTTGCTTCGGCGACATAGGCGTTGCCCGGCCCGACGATCTTGTCGACCGGCGCGATGCTCTCCGTGCCATAGGCCAGCGCTGCCACCGCCTGCGCCCCACCGATGGTGTATATTTCCTCGATCCCAGCGACATGCGCCGCCGCCAGCACCAGCGGGTTCAGCATGCCCTCCGGTGCGGGAACGACCATCGCCATCCGCTTTACCCCGGCGACCTTGGCCGGTACCGCATTCATCAGGACGGAGCTGGGATAAGCCGCGGTGCCGCCCGGCACATAGAGCCCGACCGCATCCAGTGCGGTCCAGCGCGCGCCCAACCGGATACCGGATTCATCGACATAATCGAACCCTTCCGGCATCTGCCGCCGATGATAGGCATCGATCCGAGCCGCCGCGTTCCTGAGCGCCGCGATCAGCGCCGCGTCGCATTCCCCGACCGCCGCCTCAACCCGTTCAGCCGATATGCACAATTCAGCAACGCTATCTGCCACAGTACGATCGAATTTCCTGGTACAGGACAACAGCGCCGCATCGCCAACGGAACGCACATCCGCGATGATGGTGGAAACCACATCGGCGACGCTTTGTTCGCTACCCCGCCGTCCCTCCACCAGCGCGGTGAATTGCGCCTCAAAATCCGGGTCGGTGGCGTTAAGCCTCTGCGCCATTGACCGCCTCCGTAAACCGATCGATCCAGACGCCGATAAGCTTCGGACGTGTCTTCAGCGCCGCGCGGTTGACCACCAGTCGCGAGCTGACATCCGCAATATGTTCAATTTCCACCAGTCCGTTGGCTTTCAACGTCCGCCCGGTATCGACCAGATCGACGATCCGGCGCGACAGGCTAAGCGCCGGCGCCAACTCCATCGCCCCATTGAGCTTGATGCATTCGGCCTGTACCCCGCGGGCGGCGAAATGGCGTTTTGTGACCTCGGGATATTTGGTGGCGACCGCGACATGGCTCCAGCGCGAGGGATCGTCGCTTTCAACCATTTCCTTCGGTTCGGCGACCATCATGCGGCATTTGCCGATGCCAAGATCGAGCGGCGCGTAATTTTCCGGATAATCGAACTCCATCAGCACATCGCTGCCCGCCACGCCCAGATGCGCCGCGCCGAATGCGACGAATGTGGCAACATCGAAGCTGCGCACCCGGATGATGCGAAGCCCCGGAATATTGGTCGCGAACTGAAGCTTGCGGCTGCCGGAATCGTCGAATTCCGCCTCGGGCTCAATCCCGGCGCGCGCCAACAGCGGCACGGCCTCCTTCAGGATGCGCCCCTTCGGCAGCGCCAATATGAGTTCCTGATCCTCGGTCACGATGATCTAATCCTTATCGCTTTCCACATCGTCCAGATCATGCGAGGGCCGCCACTGCGTCGGCCAGGGCTGATCAATATCCTGGAACCGGCAGAACAGCGAAGAGACCTCCAGCCGGATCGACACATCAGCCGAAAAAGCCAATTCCACCGCGCCGTCTTCATAAGTTACCGACAGCAGCGAAACAATCTGTCCCGCGCGGTCGCGGTTCAACCCCTTTTGCCGCACCGCCGTGACATTCTCAAAACAAACGCCGCAATGGACGCGTTCATACACTTTTTCGTCTCCGGAACCAGAATTTTCTTCATCGCCCCGTTCCCAGAGAAACCGGTTGGCGACAAACAGAAACTGCTGTTCCGCCGGCAGAAATTTCATTTCGGAAAGCTTGATCAGCGAATCCTGCAGACGGGACGACATCACGGTCAGATCTTCGGTGTCGCTAACCGACAGGCGCAGTTTCCGGCTCTCGCTCACCCGTCCACCCTTTCAATTTCCGCGCCGCAGGCGGCGAGCTTCTCCTCAATCCGTTCATAGCCGCGATCAATGTGATAGACCCGGTTGACCCAGGTTTCGCCTTCCGCGATCAGCCCGGCCAGCACCAACGATGCCGAGGCGCGCAAATCGGTCGCCATCACCGGCGCGCCGGTCAGTTTTGACACGCCCCGCACCAGAGAAGACGCGCCATGCACAGTCACATTCGCCCCCATCCGGGCAAGTTCCGGAATATGCATAAAGCGGTTTTCAAAAATAGATTCTGTGATCATCGCCGCCCCGTCCGCCGTGCTCATCAACGCCGTCATCTGCGCCTGAAGATCGGTCGGAAAGCCGGGAAACGGTTCCGTCATCACATCGACACCGCGCAACCGGTCCGCCGCGCCGACACGCAGCCCGTCCTCCGACTCGGTAATACTCACCCCCGCCGCGCGCATCTTGTCGATTACCGCATCCATCAGATTGACGCGCGCGCCTTTCAGCAGCACATCGCCACCGGTCATCGCCGCCGCCATGGCATAGGTGCCGGTCTCGATCCGGTCGGGCACCACGGCGTAATGCGCCCCTTCCAGAAGATCCGTGCCGATGACTTTCAGCGTATCGCTGCCGATGCCGGTAATTTGAGCGCCCATTGCGACCAGACAGTTGGCGAGATCGGTGATCTCCGGCTCCCGCGCGGCATTGCATATCTCGCTTTCGCCCTCGGCCAGCACCGCCGCCATCAGGATGTTTTCCGTCGCGCCCACGGAAACAGTCGGGAACACCACGCGCCCGCCTTTCAGCCCGTCCGGCGCGCGCGCCTCGACATAGCCGGCGTCAAGCTCTATCTCCGCGCCCAGCGCCTCCAGCCCGGAAAGATGCAGATCAACCGGCCTGCTGCCGATGGCGCAACCGCCGGGCATGGAGACCCGGGCCCTGCCCTCACGAGCGACCAGCGGCCCCAGCACCAGCACCGAGGCCCGCATCTGGCGCACCAGATCATAGGGCGCGGTGGTATCCTTGATCGCCCCGGCGGTGAGGCTAAGCGCCCGCCCGGCATGACCGCCATTGCCGTTATCGCCTTCCATGCCGATTTCGACCCCGTGATGGCTCAACAGATGCGCCATAGTAGTGATATCCACCAGATGCGGCAGGTTGCTGAGCACCAGCGGCTGATCGGTCAGCAGGCTGGCCGCCATCAATGGCAGCGCCGCGTTTTTCGCGCCGCTGATCTGGATGGTCCCGTTCAGGGGATTGCCGCCACGGATTCTGATCTTGTCCATTTGACCGGTGCTTTTCCTACAGGTGAGGCCGTTTTATAGCGAAGCGGGCGCGCCGCCGCCAGACGGGATACAACCGCTCAGCTATCCCGGTTTCCGGAAGGGGGCGCGGTTCCCTCGTCACGGGCGCGGGCCTGTTCCTTGCGCTTCAGCAGATTACGCCGCAGCTGTTCCGCCCGCCGTGCGTGCTTGTTGACCTGTTTCACGCACGAAAAAGGTGCATTTCCGTCGTTTTCTTGCGTCATTCGTCCAATATGTCGATTGGGCAGCATCCCCACAAGGGACAAGCCGCATCAATCATATTGCAAGCGCGGGTGCAAAGTGGCATTGTGCGCCCGCTTTAAACGGGGCCGCCATAGCTCAGGGGTAGAGCGCACCCTTGGTAAGGGTGAGGTCGTGTGTTCAATTCACACTGGCGGCACCAGTTTTCCCCGACAATCCTACTCCGCCGCCGCGGCGCGAACGGGCAGCTTGTAGCCATAGGTCTTGTCGAGCTCCAGCCTCGCCAGTGCGTCGATCCCGGCCTGCAGAGCCGGGCCTTCCATGGCCTGCAAGGGTTTGCGCAGCGGCCCGGCAGGCATGCCGATTTCCGCCATAAGCGTTTTCACCGCCACCGGGTTGATGGCGGAATAGGCGAAATGCAGCACGTCGAGATTGCGCAGATAGGCCTCGCGGCAGGCAAAGGCGTCGTCTCCCGTCTGCCATTTCCTTGAAATCACCGCCATCTCGCGCGGGATCAGATTGCCGGTCATATTTGCCGTGCCGTCTCCGCCCAGCGCCATGGTCGGGATGACGAGGCCGAGATTGGGTGAGCAGCAGCACATCACCGCCATATCGGGCGCGGCCTGCAACACCTTCCCCACCTGGCCGACGCGGGTGGTCGATTCCTTCAACACCACCATGTTGGGGTGTTTGGCAAAGCGCAAAATGTCGTCCCATTGCAGATCGGTGCCGACGCGCGGCGGGTTGTTGTAGAACCCGATGGGAAAATCCTCCGCATTGCACACCTCCAGCACGTAATCGGTAATCGCCGGGCGTGGTGCGACAATGTAAGACGGCGCGGCAATGATCGCCCCGTCCCCGCCTTCGGCCTTGGCGAAGCGCACATAATCGATGGTGCTTTCGGTATTGTTCCCGGTGCAGCCGTAATATAACAGCATATTGCCGGTCTTCATCTTAGCCGTCTTGGAGATGATGGTGCGGCGTTCTTCCGGGGTCAGCATGGAGACCTCACCGGTCGAGCCCATAATCAGCACGGCCTCCGTCCCGTTTTCCGCGTGCCATTGCAGCAAGGTGCGGAACCCCTCGAAATCGATCGAGCCGTCATTATTCATCGGGGTAATGAGGGCGACAAACGATCCCTTCGGCCTGATATGGGTCATGATGATTCCTCGTCCTGGCCGCGCAAGGCGGCGGTGTCAGTCCGTTGACGAATCATAGCGCGCCATCGCGCCATCAACCAGCAAATCCCATTCCGCCCAGGGGGCGTTCAGATAGTTATAACCGGTGACGATAAAGCTCGGCCCGGCATAGAATTTCTCATATTGCGTATGACGCCCGGCGAATTCGGAACCGAGCATGTCCCATGCGAGCTTGAACAGCTTCATCCGCTCCACCGCGTCCTGACCGGGAACCGACCAGTATTCC
>Ga0181587_10005248_pt1 | contig 10591 bp, 9 predicted proteins | sample 071ome_27_FD_132463 | JGI IMG/M metagenome (GOLD analysis project Ga0181587, IMG submission 132463) | Coastal salt marsh microbial communities from the Groves Creek Marsh, Skidaway Island, Georgia - 071409AT metaG (megahit assembly) | ecosystem: Environmental > Aquatic > Marine > Intertidal zone...
ATCCTCGCCGGTGACATCTTTCAGGTGGTTTTGTCACAGCGCTTCCGCGTGCCGTTCAACCTCTCACCCTTTTCGCTGTATCGCGCGCTGCGCCGGACCAACCCCTCGCCTTTTCTTTATTTTCTGAATTTCGGCGACTTCTCGGTGGTTGGGTCGAGCCCTGAAATCCTGGTCCGGATGCGCGACGGCAAGGTGACAATCCGGCCGCTGGCGGGAACCCGTCCACGCGGCGCGACCTCCGCCGAAGACAAGGCTCTGGAAGAAGACTTGCTGTCCGACGAAAAGGAACTCGCCGAACATCTCATGCTGCTTGATCTCGGTCGCAACGATGTCGGGCGTGTCGCCGAAATCGGCAGTGTAAAGGTCACCGAAAAGATGGTGATTGAGCGCTACTCGCACGTCATGCATATCTCCTCCAACGTCGAGGGCGAGATGGCAAAGGACAAGGGCGCAATGGAGGCCCTGGCGGCCGGTTTTCCGGCGGGCACGGTCTCAGGCGCCCCCAAAATCAGGGCGATGGAAATCATCGATGAGCTGGAAGCCGAGAAACGCGGGATCTACGCAGGAACTGTCGGGTATTTCTCCGCCAACGGCACGATGGATACCTGCATCTTGTTGCGAACGGCGATCGTCAAGGACGGCATGATGTATATCCAGTCCGGGGCGGGCGTTGTGGCGGACAGCGTGCCGGAAGCCGAACACAAGGAATGCCAGAACAAAGCGGCCGCGCTGATCCGCGCGGCGGAAGAAGCCTTCCGTTATGCGGGAAATACCGGCGGTTAAACCTCTGATTTAAGCACGACGGAAGTTTCCACCTGTCTCTCAGGGATATTCCAGTACTTATTGAGAAGAAACGATTTTTCTTCTTCTATTGCGAGATTGAAGCCGTGCCGCCGGTAAAATCGGATTGCCCACCCCGCCGCCGCCCAGCTGCCGACCAGGACAGGGCCTGAAACACCGGCCATCAGATCTTCGATCAAAGCCGATCCGGCACCCTTTCCCTGCCAACCCGGCTCGACATAGGCATGCCGGATCAGGGTCACATCCATCACGGGCTGCGCGCCCATCACCCCGCGGATAACATCGCCCTCATCGGTCCAGAGCCGAAACGCCACACCTGCATCGATTTCCGCCTGCAGTTCTTCACCCCCCATATAGGGGTCGTGCCAGCGATCCGCCGGGATGACGCCGCGATAGGCTTCCGCCGCCCGATTGATAATTTCGTAAACCCTGTCGAAATCCTCAGAGAGATAATCGCGGATTGCCGCCATGTCAGAGCTTCGCTTGTCCGAGCCGCAACGCATTGGCGATTATGGACACCGAGCTCAGGCTCATCGCCGCCGCAGCGAGCATTGGCGAGAGGACGATACCAAACACGGGAAAAAGGACACCGGCGGCGATGGGAACACCCAAAGAATTATACCCGAACGCAAAGACCAGATTCTGCTTTATATTTCGCGTCACCGCCCGGCTAAGGGCGCGCGCCGTCGCCAGCTTACGGATATCGCCGCCAAGCAAGCTGACACCCGCGCTTTCCATGGCGATATCGCTGCCCGATCCCATAGCGATACCGACGGTCGCGGCGGCAAGTGCCGGCGCGTCATTGATGCCGTCACCCGCAAAACCGACGCGGCGGCCATCCTTCAGAAGCTGATCGACGAGCGCCGCCTTGTCGACGGGGCTTTGAGCGGCAAAATAATCGTCGATGCCGAGCCCCAAGGCGACAGGTTTTACCGCCTCAGGCGCATCACCACTCGCAATAATAATCTCCACACCGTCCCGGCGCAGGGCGCGTGCCGCCTCGAGCGCGCCTTCCCGCAGCACATCAGCGAAAGCCAGTGCCCCCATCAGCCGCCGCTCGCCGGCCAGATAGACAATCGTCTTTCCTTGCTCTCTCAACGCGCCAAGCCGTGTATCGCCATCCTCGCCCTCAATGCCGTCGCCGCGAATCATGGCGTCATTGCCCAAGAAGTATCTTGAACCCGAAACAACTCCCGACAGGCCCCTGCCAGGCAATATTTTCGTATCGCCGGCGGCTTCAGCTGAAATCCCCGCCTTTTCCGTGGCCGTCAGCACCGCATCAGCCAACGGATGCTCACTGCCCTTCTCGAGGGAAGCGGCAATCGCGAGCAAGCTGTTTTCATGCTCTTCGCCAAAGGACACAATGTCTGTCAGGCTCGATCTTCCTTCGGTCAGAGTTCCTGTCTTGTCGAGAATGATCGTATCGACAGACTGCAGAGCCTCCAGCGCTTCTCCATCCCGAAACAACACTCCAAGATGCGCGCCGCGTCCCATCCCGACCATCAGCGACATCGGCGTGGCAAGGCCGAGCGCGCAGGGACAGGCGATGATCAACACAGAAACCGCGCAGATCAACCCGAAAGCCATGGCGGGCGGCGGGCCGAACAATGCCCATGCCACAAATGAGACTACGGCGATGGCTATCACCAGGGGAACGAAAACGACCGCAACGCTGTCCGCAAGCCGTTGCGCCGGCGCGCGGCTGCGCTGCGCCGCCGCGACCAGGCGGACAATACGACCGAGCAGCATATCGCCGCCGCTATGTTCGACGCGCATGACGAATGTCCCGGCACCATTGATCGTACCGCCGGTTACCGCGTCACCCTCGCCTTTCTCCACCGGCAAGGGCTCACCCGTAATCATCGATTCATCAATTGCGGAATGACCTTCGGTAACAATGCCATCGGCCGGTAATGACTCACCCGGACGCACCCGCAGCAGATCGCCGAATTTCAACCGCTCAAGCGCGACATCCATTTCCGCGCCGCATTCATGGATTAGCCTTGCCGTTGGCGGGGCGAGCCCGATGAGCTGCGCCAGCGCATCCGACGTCTTTTCACGCGCACGCAATTCCATGACCTGACCGGCCAGCACCAGGGTCACGATGACGGCGGCGGCCTCGAAATACAGTGGCGCCTCGCCGTTTGGACCACGAAACGCCTCCGGAAAGATACCCGGCACGACCATCCCGGCGGTCGAGGCCAACCAGGCCATCCCGGTACCCAGCGCGATCAGCGTGAACATATTGAACTTTCCGGTCCGTACGGATTGCCAGCCGCGCTCGAAAAACACCTTGCCGCCCCAAAGCACCACCGCGCTGGCCAGAACGAACTGTATCCAGGGCGATGCGGCCGGACTGACGACGCCGCCCGCCACCACCATCTCACCCATCGCGACGACAACGACCGGGACCGTCAGGACGGCTGAAACGACAAGTCTTCGGGTGAAATCCTTCAGCTCGGGATTTTCAGCGGGCGCACCCCCGGCTGGTGGCGCTTCGGGCTCCAGGGCCATGCCGCAATCGGGACAGCTGCCGGGTCCATCCGAGACCACGTCGGGATGCATGGGACAGATATATTTTTCCGCCGGTGCGCCGCCGCCGAACCCGTCGATCTCCGCCTCCAGCGCCATGCCGCAATCCGGACAGGCACCCGGCTCGTCCTGACTGACTTCCGGGTGCATGGGACAGCTATATGTGGTCATTTATGGGCAGCCATTGGTCGGAAAATCGTTCTATTGTTTTTGCGGCGGCGATCAGACCTGATATAAGGCGCAGCCGAAGCGAAGAATATGACAACTCTTTGAAATGTTACTCATAATCGATAATTACGACAGCTTCACCTATAACCTTGTTCACTATCTTGGCGAACTGGGCGCGAAAACCGTCGTGAAACGTAACGACGCGCTGTCGGCGAATGACGCAATCGCGATGCGGCCCGACGGTATTGTGCTGTCACCCGGCCCCTGCGATCCCGACAAGGCGGGTATCTGTCTGGAACTGGCCGGGCGGGCGGCACCGGAAATTCCTATTCTCGGGGTTTGCCTCGGGCATCAGGCGATCAGCCAGGCATTCGGGGCAAAGATTATTCGCGCCGATGTTCCCATGCACGGCAAGCCGAGCGCGATCCACCATACCGACACAGGCCTGTTCAAAGGTCTGCCGCAGAAATTCAGGTCTATTCGCTATCATTCGCTGATTGTCGAACGCAAAACCCTGCCGGAGTCTCTGACCGTCACGGCGGAAACCGAAGACGGCACGATCATGGGTATCTCCCATAAGGAATTCCCGGTTTTCGGTGTACAGTTTCATCCGGAAAGCATAGATACGGCATCGGGGCACGCGCTCCTGTCCAACTTTATCGATCTGACCCGCCAACGGAGGCACGCCGCATGATCGCGACAGCCGATGGTCTGAAACCGCTTCTGGCAAAGGTAGCGGACGGCAATACGCTCAACAGCGAAGAGGCAGAGACCGCTTTCGAGCTGATCATGTCCGGCGACGCCACACCCGCGCAGATCGGCGCTTTTCTTATGGCGCTTCGGGTTCGTGGTGAAACCGTCGATGAGATCGCCGCCGCGGCCAAGATCATGCGCTCCAAAGCGACCGCCATCTCCGCGCCTCCTGACGCCATCGACGTCGTGGGTACGGGCGGTGACGGCGCGGGCACGCTCAATATTTCAACCGCATCAGCGCTGGTGGTCGCGGGGTGCGGCGTGCCGGTCGCCAAGCATGGCAACCGGGCGCTTTCCTCTCGCGCCGGCGCGGCCGACGTACTGGCCGCCCTTGGCGTTAATATCGATTGCGACATGGATCTGATCGAAAAGGCGATTATCGAGGCAGGTTTCGGTTTCATGATGGCGCCGCGCCATCACAGCGCCACCCGTCACGTCGCCGGTCCCCGGGTCGAACTGGCAACGCGCACGATCTTCAATCTGCTTGGCCCCCTTTCCAACCCGGCCGGGGTCAACCGGCTGCTGGTCGGGGTTTTCGCCAGGGAATGGGTCGAACCGATGGCCCAGGTGCTGGGCAATCTTGGCGCCGAAAAGGCCTGGGTGGTGCATGGCTCCGACGGGCTGGATGAATTGACCACAACCGGGGCAAGCTATGTCGCCGCATATGAAAACGGCGCGGTTCGCACGTTCGAGACCACACCGGCCGACGCCGGGTTGCCGGAATCGTCAGTCGAGGACCTCAAAGGCGGCGACGGCGCATATAACGCCCAGGCCCTCACCGCGCTTCTGGATGGCGCGCCGAGCGCTTATCGCGATATCGTGATTTACACTGCCGCCGCGGCACTGGTCGTCGCGGACAAGGCGGATGACCTGAAAGCCGGCGCGGAAATGGCGGCAAGCGCGATTGACAGCGGCAAGGCCCGCGCCGCGCTCGACTCCCTGATCGCCATCACCAATGAGCGCGGCGTGGCCGGTAAATAGCATGACCAACGCCCTGACCCGCATCTGTGCCGACAAGCGCGACCATGTCGCATCGTGCAAGACGCGGGTAACCGTATCCGACCTTGAAGCGCAGATCGCGGGGCAGGCGCCGCCCCGGGGCTTTGCCGATGCGCTGCGGCGCGCCTCACAAAGCGGGTATGGGCTGATTTCGGAAATAAAGAAAGCCTCGCCCAGCGCCGGGCTGATCCGGGACGATTTCGATCCGGCGGCGCTCGCCAAATCCTATCAGGCCGGCGGCGCGACCTGCCTTTCCGTTCTGACCGACATCCCTTATTTCCAGGGCGATGACGCCTATCTGAAAGCCGCGCGCGATGCCGTCGATTTGCCGGTGCTGCGCAAGGATTTCATGGTCGATCCGTATCAGATCATGGAAGCGCGCGCGATCGGGGCCGATTGCATTCTGCTGATTCTTGCGGAGCTCGACGACGCGCTGGCGGCGGAAATGGAAATGCTTGCCTTTGAACTCGGCATGGATGTCCTCATTGAGGTCCATGACGAGGAAGAGCTTGAACGCGCGCTCAAGCTGAAATCACCACTGATCGGGGTAAACAACCGTAATCTCAAGACCTTGAAGACGGATACGGCGACGACGACCCGCCTGGCGCCGCTGATCCCCGACGACCGCATGCTGGTTTGCGAAAGCGGATTAAAAACACGGGAAGACCTCGCCCGCATGGCCCAAGCCGGGGCGCGTTGCTTCCTGATCGGCGAAGCGTTGATGGCCCAGCCAGACGTTCGGGCGGCCGTCGAAGCCATTCTCGCTGATCCCGTTCCAGCGGAGCCCGTCTCGGCATGAGCCAGCGCCTGACCCATATTGATGCGGACGGCAAGGCCGCAATGGTCGATGTCTCGGACAAGGGCGTGACCGAACGCAAGGCGACCGCCGCAGGCAAGGTGGTTATGAAGCCCGAGACACTGGCCCTGATCGAGGAAGGCGCAGTCAAGAAAGGCGACGTCCTTTCGGTTGCACGGCTCGCCGGAATCATGGGAGCAAAAAAGACGCCCGACCTGATTCCGCTTTGCCACCCGCTGTCCCTTAACGGCATCGATGTCGATCTGACCCTCAACCGGGAAGACAGCGCCGTCGAAATCACCGCAACCTGCCGGGTCAAGGGCCGGACAGGGGTGGAAATGGAAGCGCTCAGCGCCGTATCCGTTGCCGCGCTTACGATCTACGACATGTGCAAGGCGGTCGACAGAACAATGACCCTGACCGATATCCGCCTGCTGGAAAAATCCGGCGGCCAATCCGGAACTTTCAAGGCCGATGGCTGACCTTCTGCCCGTTGACGAGGCGCGCCGCCGGATTTGCGACGCCATGCCGCTGATGGCGGCGGAACAGGTTGCCTTGAGAGCAGCACTTGGGCGTGTACTTGCCGAAAATGCCGCGGCCCGCCGCACCCAACCGCCCCACGCGGTATCGGCGATGGATGGGTATGCGGTACTGGCCGCCGATGTCACCGCCCTGCCCGCCTCGCTGACTGTCATCGGCGAAGTACCCGCCGGGCAGCATTTCAGCGGCGCGGTAGGCCCCGGTCAGGCGGTGCGTATTTTCACCGGCGCAAGGGTCCCTGATGGCGCCGATACAATCGTAATACAGGAAAATACCTTACGTGACGGGGATTTGGTCCGTGTTGTGGATGGCGAAGCCCCTGTCGGACGTTTTATCCGGCCCGCCGGTCTTGATTTCAATCAGGGTGATGTACTGCTGGAGGCGCCGAAAAAACTGACCGCCCGCGATATCGGTCTGGCCGCGAGCATGAACCTTCCCTGGCTGATGGTCCGGCGCGCGCCCCGGATTTCCCTGCTGGCAACCGGCGATGAAATCGTCATGCCCGGCGATCCGGTGGGTGATAACCAGATCGTCAGTTCCAACGTCCTGGCCCTCCATGCGTTCATCCGCCAGCACGGGGGCGCGCCGGTTGATCTCGGGATCGCACCCGATGCGGAGGACTCCCTGCGCGCCATGGCGGAAGGCGCGCGTGGCACCGATATGCTGGTGACTACCGGCGGTGCTTCGGTCGGTGACCATGATCTCGTGCAAAAGGTTCTGGGAGAGATGGGGTTGGAGGTCGATTTCTGGCGTATCGCCATGCGGCCCGGCAAACCGCTGATGTTCGGACGTATCGGCGACACGATGATGCTCGGCCTGCCGGGTAATCCGGTTTCGTCCCTGGTGTGCGCAACTATCTTTCTGGCCCCGGCAATCGCCGCGATGCAGGGTCTCGCCATGGACGTGTCCGCCCGGCAAACCGCTCATCTGGGTAGCGCCCTCCCCGAAAATGATGAGAGGGAGGACTATCTCCGCGCGTCCCTTACCCGCGACGGAGACAGCGCCCTGATCGCAACCCCGTTCGGAAAGCAGGACAGCTCGGTCTTCTCCGGCATGGCAAAGGCGGATTGCCTGGTCATTCGACCGCCTTTCGCCCCGGCAGCCAGGGAAGGCGACGTCGTCAGCTTTATCCCGCTCGACTGATTCCCTGCGCCCTCTTCCAACCATTTCTTGACCCGATTCAGGAACTTTTATAGAACATAGACGCTGTTTTTGTTTTGTTCTGTTGTAACCGCTTCAAAGCGGCAGGGGCTAAAATGCTGACACATAAGCAATATGAGCTATTGAAATTCATTGATCGGCGTCTGAAATCGCAAGGCGTGCCGCCATCTTTCGATGAAATGAAGGACGCGCTCGGACTGAAATCCAAATCGGGTATTCACCGGTTGATAACCGGGCTGGAAGAACGCGGTTTTCTGCGCCGCCTGCCCCACCGGGCCCGGGCACTGGAGATCATAAAACTGCCCGAAAATATGGATGCCGATTTTCCGGCCGCCGGCGGGTTCCAGCCCAATGTCATCGATGGCGGTTTCGCCGAGGAGGGCATACCGGCGATCCACAGCGAGGCGGATGATAAAGGCAGCGTTTCCTTGCCGCTTTACGGGAAGATTGCCGCCGGATTGCCGATCGAAGCGATGCGTGATCAGTCGGACACATTTGCGGTGCCCGCCGACCTGGTCGGGCGCGGCGATCATTACGCACTTGTTGTTGAAGGGGATTCAATGATCGAGGCCGGTATTCTTGATGGCGATATTGCGGTGATAGAGCATACCGAAAATGCCGAAAACGGCTCGATTGTGGTGGCGCTGGTCGATGACAATGAAGTCACGCTCAAGAGACTGCGGAAAAAGGGCAAATCGATTGCCCTGGAACCGGCGAACAAGGATTACGAAATACGGATTTTTGGCCCGGACCAGGTTTCCGTTCAGGGACGGCTAAAAGCCATCGTCCGCCAATATTAGCGGCGTGGTCCCGGCAATCTGTTCCACGGGCGGTCACCAATCACGTCATAAACCGACCGCGTCCGCGCTTCGCCCTCCCGAAACCGGATTTCATGCGGCCCGTAACGCCATAAGGCAAAGCGGTCGATAATGCGCGACGGGGTGGAGCAATCGCGCCGGCGCGCGGGAATGGCTGATATGACCACGTCGGCAACGCGGCAATCCTCAGACAGCGCAGCATGATCACGGATTATCGCGACGGTAAGGCCCTTCGGATTTTTATACAAACATCCAAGTCGATCACATTCTATATCAATAAGTTGTGCGATCTTTTTGTTCTTGATTGTTAATAAAATATCAAGGCTCTGACCGTTGCGTCTCGCCCAGCTTTCGCCGACGAAGCCCTTGGGCGAACCGATAAAGACGAGTTCACCGGTCGAGGCGCGCAAGGCGATTTTTTTTCCGGTTTCCGAAACAAGGATGTCGGGCGGATCAATTGCGGTGACGGCAAGGACCGCGCCAAGAATAATGGGAACGATCCCAAGAAACCGCCATCCGCTTTTCCAGATCGCCAACCACAACCCACCAAGAACCACGACCGCCAATGGCCAGACCGGGATCGCGGCAAGGTGCAAAACCGCGCCCGGCAGGGAGGACACCCATCGGGCAACGGCGACAACCATACCGATGCCGCCGCCCATAACGCCGAGCGCCAGTTCTTCCATCCCGACAGACATCAGCAGCAATGAAAGAATCCCGGCCGGCATTACCCAGAATGCTGTCAGCGGAACCGCGAGAGCATTCGCCAAAACGCCGTATAGCGCTGTCTGATTGAAGTGAAACAGCGCGAACGGCGCGGTCGCCGTCCCGGCAATGACCGTCGTCAGGATAACACCCCCGACATAGGCCGATCCACGGCGTGCCAATCCCGGCCCCAGCCCTCTTGTGATCCGCCTCGCGGTGACGCTTTCATAGGCGGCGACGAGCGCCACAACGGCGGCAAAGGACATCTGGAAGCTGACATTGCCCACACTTTCAGGAGCGATGAGCAAAATCGCCATCGCGGCCCAGGCGACCAGATTCATCGAAATCGGGTTGCGATCAAAGAGAACCGCCAGAAACACCAGCCCGATCATCAGAAACGCCCGCTGGGTCGGCAAGGTGCCGCCTGAAATCAATAAATAGAAAAAGCTGCCGCATAGAGCCAATATCGCGGCCCATTTTTTGATCGGATAGCGCAGCGCGATCGCCAGAAATAGCGACAAAATCAGGCGAGTGGCAAAAAACAGCAGCCCCCCACAAGCCCCAGATGCAGCCCTGAGATTGCCAACAGATGGGCGAGCCCTGCATCCCGCATGGCATTTAGCGTCTCTTCGGGAATCGCGCCGCGTTCGCCGGTCAGCAAGGCCGCCGCAAAGGCGCCCGTCAAACCGGGGAGCGATTGCTGGATGCGAACGGTGATCTCATGGCGCAACGCCGCGATCCCGGTTTGAATATCCGTCCCGTCCCCATTGCCGGCCACAGGCTCCGGCGCGGACACCGCATACCCCACGCCGCCGATCCGCTCGAACCAGGATTTGCGGGCAAAATCAAAGGCTCCCGGCGCGGCGGGCCCGGCCGGAGGATAAAGAACCGCCCGGATGGCGATGCGCTGGCCGGGAACAGGCACCGCATCCGGTCCGATATGGGCCCGAATACGGATCTTTTCCGGAGTCCGATCCACCGCAATCCGGCCAATCGACAAATTATCCAGCCAGAGCCGGTAGGAACCGTCTTTCGGTTCCGCGCGGATTACCCGGCCCGAGACCGCTAGAGGCGGCGTCTTTTTGGCAATAACAGGTGCCGCGATCAAAGCCGAGCGGAATTGCGCGGTTCCCAATCCAGCGGTGAAGACCGCCACCGCGAGAAACACCAGGAAAAGAGAGAGACGCCCTCGCGAAAAGACACATCCCAGAAGCGCCAGGAGCAGGACCGCACCCGTAATCCGGATATCCGGTTCGAATTCAAGCCCAAGATAAACACCGGCACCGGCACCAAAGAGGACCGGACACCAGAGTTTCCA
>Ga0181587_10005253_pt1 | contig 10590 bp, 9 predicted proteins | sample 071ome_27_FD_132463 | JGI IMG/M metagenome (GOLD analysis project Ga0181587, IMG submission 132463) | Coastal salt marsh microbial communities from the Groves Creek Marsh, Skidaway Island, Georgia - 071409AT metaG (megahit assembly) | ecosystem: Environmental > Aquatic > Marine > Intertidal zone...
CACTTCTATCAGTGCATCCGCGCATGGACCTGTCTTGCCGACATGCGAACAGGGCTCCAAAGTCACAACACAGGTCGATCCTTGAAGTATCGACGAGTCCGCAGCCCGAATCGCTTCAATTTCCGCATGCGCGAATCCTGGCGCCTGATGAAACCCTTCAGAAACAATCTCACCATCACGGATAAAGCACGCACCAACACGCGGATTTTCGCCTGTGGAATGAAGACCCTGTGTCGCAATCAACAACGCTCGACGCATGGCCAAACGCTCGAGATCTGAGAACTCAGTCATCCGATAACTTCTCAATCTCACCGATGAATTCAGTGACATCGCCAAAGCTTCGATACACCGACGCAAAACGAACGTAGGCGACCTGATCAAGCGCTTTCAATTCGCGCATCACATGATCACCAATGCGACGCGATTCAATCTCTTTATCCGATTCCGACTGCAATGCGCGTTTAATCCGCTGGATACACGCATCAATTTGCACTGTGCTCACTGGACGCTTCTCAAGGGCTCGCGTTAGACCTCGACGCAACTTGTCCTCATCAAAATTTTCGCGCTGTCCGTTACTCTTCACAATCCGAGGCATTACAAGCTCTGCACTCTCATACGTTGAGAATCTCTGATCACAGTCAGGACACACTCGGCGGCGCCTAATTTGCGAACCCTCGGCGTGAAGTCTTGAATCAATGACCTTGGTATCTAAGGCTTGGCAAAAGGGACAGCGCATTACACTCGCTCCTCATAGGCACGCGATACTTGAAGTGCACCGCGTCGGTTTTGTAAGTCATACAGCAACACTCCAGTCGCCACACTCACATTTAAACTTTCAATATGTCCAGGCATCGGGATCGCCACCAACGCATCACAGACTTCCCGTGTTAGTCGCCTTAAACCGCCACCCTCTGAACCCATCACCAGCGCCATTGGGCCATTATGTGATGCCTCATCCATGCCAACTGTGGATTCTCCAGCAGCACCAACAACCCAAAAGCCATCTTGCTGAAGCCCGCGCAGACACCGAGCAAGATTCGTGACCTTGACTACTGGAATCAACTCACTGGCCCCAGATGATGTTTTGCGCGCGACTTGATTCAAAGGGGCTGCGTTATCTTTAGGAACAATGACACAAGCCGCCCCAAAGGCTTCAGCGGACCGCAAACAAGCGCCAAAATTGTGAGGATCGGTGACGCCATCAAGAACCAACACCAAGGGATTCTCTAATCCATCAAGAACAATCGGTAAGGCATTTTCAGGTTCCATCTCACGCGGTTTGGTAAATGCCATCACACCTTGATGATTGGCATCACTCGAAACCGCATCATCAAAATCACGCGATGCAACGTCGACAACACGAACACCCTGTGATTTGGCGGTCGCAACGAGATCTTTTAATCGATGCTCATTCGCACCATCTCGAATCCAAATTTCGGACACACGGGCTTGGGCAAGCACCACACGAACCGGATGAACTCCAGCAATTGCAACCTGACTCGGAGCTTCTTGCTTTTTCGGTTGTTTGCGCCTTTGTTGACTCACCGACGTTTTTTTCCTGATTTCTTCGAACGATCTTTAGGCGTACCTTTCCCTGGAATATTGCCTTCCTTCAAGCGCGAACGAACACTTGATTTACGCGGCCGACCAACGGGACCATTTCCTGCTAACGCAAAATCAATGCGGCGCGCATCCAAATCAACACGAGCTACTTTGACCCGAACTGAGTCCGCCAACCGGAAGACTTGATGGGTTCGCTCACCCGTCAGCGTATGTTGCTGCTCACTAAACACCCAGTAATCCGGTGGCAACTGCGTGACATGAACCATCCCTTCAACAAAGAGTTCATCAAGCAAAATAAAGAGACCGAAGCCTGCAACACCCGTGATTGTCCCTTGATACTCTTCGCCTAATTTTTCACGCATGAATTGGCATTTTAGCCACTGACCAACATCACGACTCGCCTCATCTGCGCGACGCTCTGTCATTGAGCAATGCTCACCCAATCCAACCATTCGCTGCATGTCTGGAAGACCTTCTCTGACAAGCTTGCCTGGATCGTCCTGAGCTCCGGTCTGCACGATACGCTTCAGTAACCTGTGTACTGTTAAATCGGGGTAACGGCGAATCGGCGATGTGAAATGCGTGTAGTGATCATAGGACAAACCAAAATGTCCGATATCTGGATCAGGCGCGTATTTCGCCTGTTGCATGGAACGCAGAATCATCGCTTGAATCAGAGGAAAATCTGGTCGCGCATGTGCTTGCTCAAGAAGCGTTTGATAATCCGATGGCTCTGGTTTCTCACCGCCACCCAAACCAAGCGCCATTGAACCCAAGAACTGCCGAAGTGCAGCCAATCGCTCATCACTTGGACCTTCGTGGATACGATACAAGGTCGGGAGCTTAAACTTCTTCAAACAACGAGCCGCAGCAACATTGGCTGCCAACATACATTCTTCAATCAGCTTATGCGCTTCCAAACGCTCACGAGGCACAACACCACTGATCTTGCCATTCTCATCAAAGCTAAATTTTGGCTCTACCGAATCAAAATCCAATGCACCTCGGTCTTCGCGTGCAGACCGAAGCACTTGATAGAGCGAAAACAGATCAGCCACATTTTCAGCAACTGCTTCAGTATTGAATCGACCTGACTTCAGGATGGCCGCTTTTAAAGCCGCTGGCGGCTTCTCATCAGCGTCGACTGCATCCAATGCTTCTTGCACTTGGTTATAGGTTAAACGCTGCTGTGACTGGAAAACGATTTCATGGAATCGATAGCTCGTCACGCGGCCTGTCGATGCAATCTCAAGACAGACCGCCAACGCTAAACGATCGACATGTGGGTTGAGCGAGCACAACCCATTGGACAGCGTCTCAGGCAGCATCGGGAGAACTTCACTAGGAAAATAAACAGACGTTCCTCGCTCAATCGCAGTTTGATCAAGCGGTGAGTTCTCCGTCACATAATTCGCAACATCGGCGATCGCAACCCACAGTGTCCACCCGTTTTTGCCACGTGGCGCTGCATACACCGCATCATCGAAGTCACGTGCATCTTCACCATCAATGGTAACAAAAGGACATTCTCTGAGGTCGAGCCGCGTTTGAGCAGTTTTTGGATCGATGGCATCGCCAAATGCTTCTGCTTGGGCAATGGCCTCATCTGAAAACTCATAGGGTAAATCATGGGTGCGAACAGCAACTTGCACTTCGATTCCAGGGTCGGAGGCAGCCCCCACAATATCAACCACATGGCCGACGGGCTGACGGTTGGATTCTGGATACGTATCAAGTTGAACCACGACAAATTGACCAAACTGAGCACCATGCAGTCGATCATCCGGTATTAAGATCTCGTGCAAGAATCGGTCATCTTCTGGTGTGACAAATTTGACCCCCGCCTGCTCTCTGAGTCGCCCAATCAATCGTTGATGGGTTCTTTCCAAGACTTCGACGATGCGTGCTTCGCGCTTACTTTTCGAATGTCTCGATGGCGGCATCACGGCGACAAGCACGCGATCGCCATGAAACACCTTCCGCATCTGGCGATCATGCAGATACAACGTATCCCCACCGTCATCAGGTTCAAAAAACCCAAAGCCATCGCGATGCGCAACCACACGTCCGGACACCAGTCCCGCGCGATCCACCAGGACATATCGTCCAATACGATCAGTAATCACCTGACCATCGCGACACATCGCAGAAAGTCGTGCTAACAATCCCTCTCGATTCGACTCAATAGTCTTCGTTAGCGAGGCAAGCTCTTCATAATCGAGCGGTCGACCGGCCTCTTCGAGCAACTCCAAAAGCCACTTCCGTGAAGCCACAGGGTTGTCATAACGGGATGCTTCAGCATCTCCATAGGGATCAGACATAGTTTCTCCTTTCAATGCCTGTAATAATGAGGTTCGAACCAACGGAAGTCACGCATCGCTTTGAAATAACATGAGCAAACGTAAACTTACGCGTCAGCAAGCGTGGCGCATCGAAAAGATTCAGAAAGAGCGTCTCGATCGCGCATCACGCCATAAAGTGCAGGTCGAAGAACTTCTGGAAGCAGGGTCTCTCGGACAAGAGCAGGCCGGCCGTATCGTCGCGCGCTTTGGTAAACAAGTTGAAGTCGTTGCCGTAGACGAGCTCGCCCAACCTATTGCTGAACCCGTACGCTGTCATCTTCGCGCAAATCTGTCGACACTCGTGACCGGCGATCAAGTTGTTTTCCAAACGACTGATGACGCGGGCATTGTGACGGCATGCGAGCCGAGACGAAACGTACTCGAACGACCAGACTCGCGCGGCGTAATTAAAGCGATGGCTGCAAATATTGACCAGCTTGTCATCGTAACGGCACTCGAGCCCGCGCCTCAGCCTGAGCTGTTGGATCGATACCTGGTTGCAACCGAGGTGGCCGGGATCCCCCCTTTAATTGTGATTAACAAAGTAGACCTGCTTCGAGAGTCTGAGGTGAATCGTAATTTCTTAGCGGCGATTAAAAATCTGTACGAAGTCATTGGATACACGGTCGTTGAGGCGACCACCAAAGAACCCGGTGGTCTCGACGAGCTATCAAAACACTTGATTGATAAGAGCTCTGTCTTTATCGGACAGTCAGGCGTTGGGAAGTCGAGTTTAGTTCAGGCTTTGTTACCCAACGAACAGATTCGCGTGGGTCACTTGCACCAGCAAACTCGTCTTGGGCGGCACACCACCTCAACAGCTCGGCTTTATCCATATTCAGGAGGTGGATCCATTATCGACTCACCAGGAATTCGAGATTTTGGTCTTGAACAAATATCGCGAACGGACGTTGAATACGGTTTTATCGATATCCGTGAATTCTCTGACCACTGTCGATTTAGAGATTGCAGACATCGTCAAGAGCCTGGTTGCGCCGTGGCGGATGCCGTTCAAAAAGGCAAGCTCTCGAAAAGACGGCTCGAATCCTTTCATCGAATTTTAGATACCCTCACTGGAGGAGACGCATGAGCCTCATGCAAAACATCAATACCTTGATTCAATACGGCCTACCGGGGCACCTTGTTTCGAGGGCTGTCGGTCGACTGGCATTTTGCGAAAATGCACAGGTCAAAAACTTTTTGATCCAGCAGTTTATTAAGCGCTTCGATATTCAAATGGAAGAAGTCGCCGAACCTTCGCTCGACGCCTATCCAAATTTCAACGCATTTTTTACACGCGCTCTGAAAGACGGCATCCGCCCACTTGCGGGAAAAGATCACATCGCATCTCCAGTCGATGGCACAGTATTTAGTGGAGGGCAGCTATCGCACGACACGCGCCTAACCGCAAAAGGGCATCATTTCTCACTGACCGAACTATTCGGAAACGATGAGTACAACAAAACTTTCGACAACGGCCATTATTTGACTGTTTACCTGTCACCAAAGGATTACCACCGTGTTCACTGCCCAATGGATGCCGAACTCAAGCACATGGTGCATGTGCCAGGTCGACTCTTTTCGGTGAATGAATCAACAACGACTTCGATACCCGCAGTTTTTGCTCGGAACGAGCGTGTGATCATGCATTTTAAAGGTGAGCATGGACCATTTTCGATGGTGCTCGTCGGTGCAATGCTAGTAGCTTCTGTGGAGACACCGTTCGCAGGAGTGATCACACCACCTGGTCGTGGGATCACTGAGTGGAACTACCATCGAGGTGCGCATCATAAATTTGCCCAAGGCGATGAAGTGGGTCGCTTTCAATATGGCTCGACAGTCATCATGGTAATGCCGAAGTCGATGAAGGGATTTCACTCAGAAATTACAGATGGGCTATCTGTGAAGATGGGACAATCACTCGGGCAACCCTAAGATTACCCGAGTGGCTTTGTTACTTGCCGTCCGGATTCTTTAAGTATCTAAAGAAGTCAGACTCAGGATCGATGACCAAAAGATCGTCTTTTCCTGCGAACGAACTTTTGTAAGCTTGGATCGAGCGGTGGAATGAATAAAACTCAGGATCTTGATTGTACGCATTTGCATAAATTTCTGCGGCAATCGCATCACCCTCACCTCGGATCTGCTCTGCTTCTCGATAAGCATTCGCTTCAATGACCGTCTTTTGACGATCGGCATCCGCCTCAATACCTTCTGCAAGTTCACGACCACGCGAACGGTGATCACGCGCTTCGCGCTCACGCTCTGTACTCATCCGCGAATAGACAGCATTTGAGACCTCTGGCGGTAGATCAATCCCTTTCACACGAACATCCAAGACATGGATGCCAAGCTCATTTAACGCGATGTCGTCGAGCTCTTTTGTGATTTCCGCCATCAAGGCATCACGCTCACCTGACACAACTTCATAGACTGTGCGCTCACCGAACTTATTACGTAGACCGTTATCAACACGGGAAGCAAGCAGGCTATTTGCTGAAAACTCATCACCACCGGTGGCTGTATAGAACCTACCGGCATCGGCAACCCGCCACTTAACATATGAATCAACAATCAATGCTTTCTTCTCAGCCGTTAGGTAGCGCTGAGGGCTCGAGTCCAGTGTAATTAAACGCGACTCAAACCGACGAACATCGTTCACAACCGGGATCTTAAAATGAAGCCCTGGCTGGATATCTGTCGAAACCACTTCACCGAATTTCAACAATACAGCGCGCTCACGCTCGTTCACGACATAAATTGAGTTGGAGACGATGGCCAAAAGGACCACCAATCCAATCAGAATGCTCATTTGACGTCCTGACATTATCGGATACTCCCTCTTTGAGAATCATTGGTCTGGCGCGAGCGAATCTCTTGAATGACTTGATCAGTCAAACCGCGGATGTCACCCGGCGTCAAAGCCCCTGCTGATTGCTGAACCGAGGATGCGCTAGCACGGTTTTGATTTGCAATCGAAGGTGCTACTTGGCCCGCAATTCGATCCAGCGGGAGGTACATAATGTTCGATCCAGAATCGACATCGACCATCACCTTGGATGAACGCTGCATAACCTCTTGAACCGCGTCGATGTAGAGACGCTGACGCGTTACCTCTGGCGCCTTGCGGTATTCTGCAAGCAACTTCAAGAAACGATCCGCTTCACCTTGTGCCTGCGCGACCACTTGCTCGCGATACGCGTTAGCTTCTTCGAGCACGCGCTGTGCGCGACCCCGAGACTCAGGGATAACTCCGTTAGAATATGCCTCAGCTTGGTTCTTCAGGCGTTGCTCGTCTTCTCGGGCTTTAATCACGTCATCGAAAGCCGGCTGAACCTGACTTGGCGGCTGGCTGTTTTCGAGGTTGACCTTCACGATGCGTAGCCCTGCAACGTAATTATCCAAATAGTCTTGCAGCCGCTGTTGTACGTCTACACCGAGCGCTTCACGACCTTCGGAGATTACTGCAGTCATTTCAGCAGAACCCACAACATGACGAACAGCTGAATCCGTTGCATGCGTCAGCGTAACCTCAGGCTCGCGAACATTAAGCAAGAAATCTTGTGGGCTTGAAATGACGTATTGGACGGCTAGAGTCACGTCAACAATATTTTCATCTTCAGTCAACATGACACCCTGTGATGTATGCGTCCGTACTCGAGTGACGTTCACTTTGTTCACTTCATCGATAATCGGCGCATTCCAGCGGAGACCTGGTGTCTTTGTTTCCAAGAATTGTCCGAAGCGAAGCACGACTGCTCGTTCCTGTTCGTCAACCTTGTAAAGACCGAGCGCGCCATAGGCGATGAGTGCGATCAGCGCGAAAACACCGACAACCTTTCCCGAAAAATCAAACCCAGGACCATCACCTGAATCTGATCCACCACCCGATCCGCCGCCTGACTTACCAAATAGTCCGTTCAGGCCTTGTTGTAGTTTCTTTACTACTTCATCAAGATCTGGCGGACCCTGATCATTTCGGTTTCCGCCACCCCAAGGGTCACGACCGTTATTTCCGGGCTCATTCCAAGCCATGGAGACTCCTTAGCCAAATTAATTAATCACTGCACCTATCATAGGGGCAGTGATCAGCTTTTCCACCGTTAAATGATCAGTGTTGCAAGATTTGTGAGAGGAACAGTTGAGTCCTGTCATTTTGAGGGTTGTTGAAGAACTCTTCTGGTTCGTTCTGCTCAACAATTTGACCGCCGTCCATAAAAATTACACGGTTTGCCACCTTGCGTGCAAACCCCATTTCATGGGTCACACACAGCATAGTCATTCCGTCTTCAGCGAGGCCAACCATCACATCAAGCACTTCGGCAATCATTTCAGGGTCGAGCGCTGATGTCGGCTCATCAAACAACATCACGCGAGGGTTCATGCAAAGCGAACGCGCAATTGCTACACGCTGCTGCTGACCACCTGATAATTGTCCAGGATATTTATTCGCCTGCTCGGGAATCTTAACTCGTTCTAGATAACGCATTGCCATTTCTTCAGCTTCGCGCTTTGGTGTTTTTCGCACCCAAATCGGCGCAAGCGTGCAGTTTTCGAGAACCGTGAGATGGGGGAACAAATTAAAATGCTGGAACACCATACCGACTTCGCGACGGATGTCATTGATGTGTTTGGTATCTTCAGTCAACTCAATCCCGTCAACGACAATTGACCCTTCTTGGTGGGTTTCCAAACGGTTGATGCAACGAATTAAGGTCGACTTACCAGAACCTGATGGTCCGCAAATCACAATTCGCTCACCACGTTTCACGTCTAAGTCGATATCTTTTAAGACATGAAATTGCCCGTACCACTTATTCAGCCCGTCAATTTTGATGATCGTGTCACCGAGCTCGGCAGACGCCATGTGCGTTTCCGTGGTCATATTAATTTCTCCGATTCGTATCGAGTTTGCGTTCTAGGTTCTGACTGTATCGAGACATGCCATAACAGAACGCCCAGTAAATGAATCCAGCAAACAGGTACCCTTCAATATCGTAGCCTTTCCACTCCACCGACCGCGCGGCCGTCTGAGCCATGTTGAGGAGATCAAGTAATCCGATGATGGATACCAGTGAGGTGTCTTTGAACAAGGCGATGAAGGTATTCACAATCGATGGGATCGAAATCTTCAATGCCTGCGGCAGCGTGATGAAGATGGTCCGCTTCCAATACCCAAGGCCCAACGCCATTGCTGCTTCAGCTTGCCCTTTTGGAATAGCAGCCAAGCCACCACGAACAGCCTCTGCCGTGTATGCCGACTGGAACATCGTAATACCGATCATGGCACGCACGACTTTGTCGAACTCAACACCTGCAGGGAAGAACAGTGGAAGCATCACTGATGCCATGAAGAGAATCGTGATCAATGGCGTACCACGCCAAAATTCAATGTAAACGACACAAATTGAACGGATTACAGGGAGTTCAGAGCGGCGCCCAAGAGCCAACAAAATTCCGATTGGGAGCGCCAGTAAAATGCCTACAAATGCCAAAGCGAATGTCAGCAGGAATCCACCCCATTGGGTTGTGTTCGACTGCGGGATTCCAAACGATCCTCCATACACCACAAAATAGAAAACCACTGGGAATACACCGAGAAGCGCTATGGTTAGCCATTTCTTGCCAGGCGTTTTCTCAAAGAGAAGCGGGAGCAATAAGGTAAAAAACAAGATGAAGATAAATGTTGGGCGCCATAATTCATCAGGATTAGAGGCGAAATACAAACCAAACAAAATTTGCTCTAAACGAACATTAATAAACGTCCAACAAGCCCCAGCCGGATTGGCCTCGCAAACTGATCGATCTGTGCCCGTCCAATTCGCATTAATTAATGCCCACTCGATGAATGGTGGGACATAACTGAAAAACAGATAGAAGAACAGCAAAGTCGCGACTGTGCTGCTAAGCGAGCCAAATAAATTTTCACGAACCCATGCGATAGGACCCAGTGTATTACTCGGTGGCGCTCGATCTGGAGCGGGTACGAATGTTTTAACTTCCGACATATTACCGCTCCGTTAACTGAATACGTTTGTTGTACCAGTTCAGTACAAAGGATGTGAGCAAACTCAGACACTCGTAGACAGCGACCGTCATACCGATGATGACAAGCGCCTGACCGGTCTGATTGAGCGTGATACCCGCCCAAACCGCAACTAGCTCCTCATACCCAACCGCTACGGCCAATGATGAGTTCTTAGTAAGGTTCAAATACTGACTAATCGTCGGCGGGATAATGACCCGAAGCGCCTGAGGAATCGTCACCATCCGCACAGTGTCTTTTCGTGAAAGACCAAGTGCGTGAGCTGCTTCGGTCTGCCCATGTGCAACAGACTGAATCCCCGCTCGAACGTTTTCAGCAATAAATGCTGCTGTGTAGAGCGTTAACGCAAACCACAATGAGAAGAGCGGCAATGGTAGCTGACCGCCGCCTTTGAAGTTAAAGCGACCGAGCACAGGCACATCGAATCCAAGTGGCGAGCCTGAAATCAAATACAACAGATATCCACCGATCACCATGACAGCAGCAGAAATCCATAACACCGGCAATTGTTGCCCAGTTTCTTCGAAGCGGACTTTCGCTCGACGCGCAAAAACGATCAGGCCAACGATGAGCCCAGACAATAATGCAAGCCAAATAGTAAATCCGGTCGCATCTTCGATGAGGGGTAACGGAGTATGG
>Ga0181587_10005255_pt1 | contig 10590 bp, 8 predicted proteins | sample 071ome_27_FD_132463 | JGI IMG/M metagenome (GOLD analysis project Ga0181587, IMG submission 132463) | Coastal salt marsh microbial communities from the Groves Creek Marsh, Skidaway Island, Georgia - 071409AT metaG (megahit assembly) | ecosystem: Environmental > Aquatic > Marine > Intertidal zone...
ACCTATCCGGGCACGCATCCGGAGAAGGGCGCGTTCTTTACCCGTGGTACCTCCCATGACGAGTACGCCGTCTACACGGAAGACGGCAAGGTCAACGCGCGGGTGATGCGGCGGTTGGCCCACAAGTTCGAAACCGCCAAGACCCTGGTGCCGGCGCCGGAATTCGGCCAGGCCGAACAGGGCGCGACCATGGGGTTGATCCATTTCGGAACCACCGCGATCGCGGTGCCCGAGGCGATGGAACTGCTGGCCGACCGACAAATTCATCTGGATACGATGCGTTTGCGGGCCTTCCCGTTCTCGCAAGAGGCCGAGGACTTCATCAATAGCCACGAAAAAGTTTTCGTCGTCGAGCAGAACCGCGACGCGCAGATGCGCTCGTTGCTGGTGAATGAATGTGGGATCGATCCGGCTAGGCTGGTACCGGTGTTGAATTTCGACGGCTTCCCGATCACCGCCGTCGCGATCGCCGACATGGTTTCCGAGCATCTCGGCCAAGGCGCGGACGATCAAGCCCAAGGCGGCTTCGCGGCCGAATAAGAACAACCCCAAGGCGGCTTCGCGGCCGAGAAGAATAACAAAGCACGACGTTCCGGGATCACGGACATGACCTATATCGCGAAACCCAAGTTTCACCACCCGAACCTGCCGCGTAATGAGCTTGGCCTGACGCGCCGGGATTACGAGGGCAGCATGTCGACGCTTTGCGCCGGATGCGGCCATGACTCGGTGACGGCGGCGATTGTCGAGGCTTGCTTCGAGCTGAACCTGCCGGCCCACAAGGTCGCCAAGATGTCGGGCATCGGTTGCTCGTCCAAGACGCCGACATATTTTCTCTCGAAGAGCCATGGCTTCAACTCGGTCCACGGGCGCATGCCCTCGGTGGCCACCGGCGCTAATCTCGCGAATAACGAGTTGAAATACATCGGTGTTTCCGGAGACGGCGATACCGCATCGATCGGTTTCGGGCAGTTCGCCCACGCGGTGCGTCGCCAGGTGGATATGCTCTACGTGGTGGAGAACAACGGCACCTACGGGCTGACAAAGGGACAGTTCTCGGCCACCAATGACCGGGTCTCCGTCGGCCGCAAGGGACAGGTTAATGCGTTTGAGTCGATCGATCTGGTATCGATCGCGATCCAATTGGGCGCGAGTTTCGTGGCCCGTGGGTTCTCCGGTGACAAGGATCAGCTGGTACCGCTCATGAAGGCGGCCCTGTCGCACAAGGGCTTTGCCTTCATCGACGTGATCTCGCCCTGCGTGACCTTCAACAACCATGGCGGCTCGACCAAGAGCTTTGAGTTCGTGCGTGACCACGAGCACACGGTCACTGGCGCGGATTACGTCCCCCACCGAGACGAGATCACCGCCGAATATGCCGAGGGCTCGGTCATCGACGTAACCCTGCATGACGCAAGCTGGGTCCGGCTTCGCAAGCTCGACGCCACTTATGATCCGTCGGATCGAGCGGCGGCGCTGCAATACATGATGGAGCATCAGGCGAAGGACGAGGTTGTCACCGGACTGCTATATCTCAATACCGGTGACAACGAGTTGAAGGAAAAAATGGACATGACCTCGGCGCCGTTGAATTCCCTTGGCGCCGCCGAGCTACGCCCGAGCATGGCGACCTTGGATAAAATCAACGCCGGCTTGCGATAAATCGAGCCGCGCCTGACCGTCGCCAAACCGGTTTGAGGACGCTATCCTGAGCGCTGGAATGAACCCAGCGTTCGGAGAACATCATGAGCACCGTCGATCCCAACCGCGTTATTCTTACCGGCGAGAACCCGTTCATTAAGATCAGCGAGAAGGACGGCGATCCTCTCTCAACGGACGCGAGTTTCTGGCGCATTCTGTTCAGCCCCGCCGGGCCCGGCCACGTGCTTTACATCAAAAGCGAACTTACCGAGGACGCGTGGCGGATCTATTCCGACAATATCGCCATGGCCCGGTGGCTTCAGGGCAGTATCCAAGGCATGCTCAACCCAGAGACTGGCGATACGTCGATTTCGGTCATTGAGGCCGAGTTCGCGCAATCCGGCGATATCAGGGATTTCTGGACGGAAAGCATCTCGTCGGCGGACGATGAGATATCGATGACCTGGTACGATATCGGTGAGCCGCTACTGGTTCACACCAACCCGAAGACCGATCCCAAGCGACCGGCGGGTGTTTGCACGGTGCTGATCCCGGCGGCGGGCGCGCGTCTGACCATCAATGGCATCCAAGCCAAGGGGCAAGCCTGGCCGCGGGAGCGCGAGGGCCGACCCTTCAGCACTTCCTGTCTGGCCTTCTCGGAAAGCTGGACCGAGGCGCCGTAACACGATGCGCCCGAATTTCGGCAGTTTCCCGTTCACCGACGAGAACGGAACGGTCTGGCTGGCCTTCGTGGACTGGGGAGTTCGCAAGCGAGGCCGCGTGGTCGTCTGCGCCCATGGGATTACTCGCCAGGGCCGCGACTTCGACGCCTTGGCCAGGTCTCTTTCGGCGGATTTTCAAACCATCCAGATCGATGTGGCCGGCCGCGGACGCAGTGGCTGGCTTGCCGACAAGACCGCCTATACCTTCGAAACCTATCTGCGGCATGTGCATGGGTTAATGGACTATCGCGGCATCTCGGCGATGGATTGGGTCGGGACATCGATGGGTGGCATCATGGGATTGCTGCTGGCCGCGGAGGAAGATACGCCGATCAAGCGTTTGGTGCTCAACGATGTGGGGCCGTTCATTTCCGACGCCGCCTTGGCGGGTATCGGAGAGTATATCGGCGCCAATCCCCGGTTTGCCAATCTGCAAGCGGCTTGTGACTATCTACGGAAGGTATATGCCGGTTTTGGGGAACTGACGGACGCGGATTGGTCCGATATGACGACCCACAGCGTCACCCGCGAGGCCGATGGCGCCTACGTTCTACATTACGATCCGGCGATCGGTGATCCGTTCAAGCAGGCGGTCGGCGATGTCGACCTCTGGGCCGTCTATGAACGGATCAAGTGTCCGGTGTTGGTCTTGCGGGGCGCGGCGTCCGAGGTTTTGGACGCCGAGACGGCGCGCGAGATGACGCGCCGGGGGCCGCGGGCGGATCTTGTCGAATTCAGTGGCTGCGGGCATGCGCCGGCCTTAATGGACGAAGGACAGATCAAGGTCGTCCATGATTGGCTGGCCCTAGGGATCGAAGACGAAGAGGGCGACGCCGAAGATGCCTCCGCGCGCGGCTGAATTCGCGCCTTTCTCTCCCCGCTTTCCCTGGCGGGGCCGCGATGCCCAGACCCTCCGCAATTTTCTGATGGGCCCGCGCGTCACCCCCGGCGACCGGGAGGGGGAGCGGCTGGACTTCGATATGCCCGACGGTTCCGGGGACCGTCTTTGTGGCATTCTTTCAAAACCGCCTGCCCGCGGTGGCGGGCGCCCGTTGATTGTACTGATCCATGGGTTGTCCGGGTGCGAGGAAAGCGCCTACATGCTGGCGAGTATGCGGTATTTCGTGTCGGCCGGCTATCCGGTGTTGCGGCTCAATCTCCGTGGCTCGGTACCGACGCAGCCTTGGTGCCGCGAGCATTACCACGCCGGCCGCGACGAGGATCTGGCGGCGGTGCTGGACGTCATCGGACACCGGGAGGAAGCGGCGGCGGGTATCGTGCCGATTGGGTTTTCTCTTGGCGGTAACATGTTGCTTGGGTTTCTGGCCCGCCATGGCTCGGGGTTTCCGATCACGGCGGCGGTTTCGGTTTCCGCACCGATCGATCTCGCCGGGGCGGCGGAGCGTTTCCTGCAACCTCGAAACCGCTTCTATCACACCTGGATACTGCGCCACATGAAACGCGACGCGCTTGCGGCGCGCGATCTCGATGAGCGGGTGGCCAGGGCGATCAGGGGGGCTCGCACGATCTATGAATTCGATGACCGGGTGGTGGCGCCGAATAACGGATTCGTCAGCGCTCAGGACTATTATCGGCGATGTTCGGCCACCGGGTATCTGGCTGACATCTCCACGCCGACATTGGTTATTCACGCCTTGGACGACCCCTGGATACCCGCCGGCGGTTATCTGGGCGTGCCCTGGCGGGATATGCCCAATCTTACGCCGTTGCTGACGGAGCGCGGCGGGCATGTCGGATTTCATGACGCCGAGGGGACGTGGCACAATCGGGTGGCGGAACGGTTCATCGCTCGGGCGTGACCGCCGAAGGGCGAAGGGAGATGCAATGACGCGTGCTGAAAGGCGCCGGCAAATGAAGCAGCGGGCTCCCGCCAAGGGGAGAACGGAAAGGGCGCCGGTTTTCGACCCGAACAAGGAACGTTTGGCGTCGATGGTCGAGGAGGGCTATCGCAAATACCAGGTGGGCGATCTGGAAGCGGCGAACGCCATCTGGCGCGCGGTACTGGACGAGGATCTGGAGCATTCCGGCGCGCTTCACGGGATGGGTGTTCTAGCCCGCGACATGGAACGCTATGAAGTCGGCGCCGAGCTTATGCGTCGCGCCCTGTTAGGCGATCCTCGCAGTCCAGCGATCCATAGCAATCTGGGTACGACATTGGAGCAATGGGGACGCCTGGACGAGGCGGTCACGGTCTACAAGGCGGGAATCAAGCTGTCGGCCCGCGATTGGATCCTGCAGAACAATCTCGGCAGTTGCTATGCCCGCATGGGCTGTCGCGCCTTGGCGATCCAGGCGTTCGAGAAGGCGCTGAGATTTGGCGGTGATACCGCCGAGCTGCTGACGAACTACGCGGCGACGCTTGCCGATACCGGACATTTCGAGAAGGCCGAGCCCTATTTCAAGCGCGCGCTGGAACGCGACCCGACGCCGTCGGCGCTTCAATTCGCCTATGGCGCGCAACTACAAAAGCAGGGGCGTTGGAAGGAGGGGTGGCATTTCTATGAACGCCGATTCCTGAAATCCACGTGGAGCGTGCGGCAACGTTACTTCCCGCAGCCAGTCTGGAATGGCGCGGCGGCGGTCGGCAAATCGCTGTTGCTCTGGGGGGAACAGGGGATCGGCGACGAGATCCGTTTCGCCAGCATGATTCCCGATGTCATCGACCAGGGCGCCTTGGTTACCGTCGAATGCGCGCCCAAGCTCGCTCCGCTGTTCGCGCGATCTTTTCCCGGCGCGACAATCGAGGCCGCGCCCTTCGCCGGCGGCGAAAGCGGCGAGGTCGCGTTCGATGGACAGCTCCCCATGGGCTCGCTCGGAAGTATCTATCGAGACGCGCCGGAGAAGTTTCCGAGAATACCGGGCTATCTCATCCCCGATCCAGACCGAAGAAGTCACTTCGCCGGTCGCGTACAATCCTTGGGAGAGGGACCGAAGGTCGGAATCTGCTGGCGTAGCGGCTTGGCGGGCGCTTTCCGCAACGACTACTACACCAGCATTCGAGAATTGGGCCCGATGCTCAAGATTCCCGGGATTACCTTCGTGAACCTGCAATATGATGTGCGGGATGAGGAGATTCAGGAAGCCAAGAGCCGTTTCGGGGTCGATCTGCATAGCCTTGAAGGGCTTGATCTGAAAGACGATCTGGATGGCGCGGCGGCGCTTACGGCATCTCTCGACATGGTCGTCAGCGCCGCGACGTCGGTGTCTTGCATGGGCGGCGCCTTGGGCGTGCCGACCCTGGAGTTTCGCCCGACGCCGGTCGCTGAAGGGTTTCTGATCGACGGAGCCTGTCCCTGGTTTCCCAGCTTGAGATATATCCACAAAAAAGCCGCCGACCCGTGGTCGACGGTTTTCCGGCGCATCGCGTCGGAACTGGCGAACATGACATAACGAATACCCACGCGCGGCGCGCTCGCGACGCGTCGGAGGCGGGGAGGGGAAAAGGGCCCCGGGGACGAACCCCGGGGCAAGTCTGAAGCGGTAACAGGTGCGGGTTAGATAATTACCGCTTCACTCGAATGATCTCCTCCAGAAGTTCGTCACCGGTGGTGATGATCTTGGTCGCCGCGGAATAGGCCCGCTGGGTGATGATCAGGTCGGTGAATTCCTTGGCGATATCGACCGTCGAGTTTTCCAGCGACGAAGACTGCATCCGCCCGGAGCCGCCTTGCTGCGCGATGTTCAAGACCAAGTCACCGGATGTCGCGGTGGTTCGATAGGCGTTACCAGAGACGCTCTGAAGCTGGGTCGGCGCGGGGATCGTTCCGATCGGGATGCGGTAGATCGCCCGGTTCTGACCATTGGCGAACTGCGCCGTCAGCAATCCGGTGTCGTCGATATTCACCGAGGTCAGTGCCGAGGGGCCGGAGCCGTCCTGGTTCAGCAACGACGGCGCGAAAGGCGCGTCGAACTGGCTGGTGCCGGTCGATTGGTCGAAGTTACCGAAGTTCACGACGATGCTGAGGTCGTTGACGGCGCGGCCCGGGACGGCGGCGGTAATCGCGGCCGCGGTAAATGTCACGGTGGTATCGTTCGCCGCATCGTTGGTCGTGCCGGCGGTACCGTTCAACGAGTTCAAGCTACCATCCGGGTTAAAGCCCATGACCCGGGGGCCAATACCGGCGGCCAGCGCGGTGTTACTCCCCACGTCCGTCAGGGTGTAGGTGTAGTTGAAGGTGTTCGCCGCGGTCCGAGAGAACTGGATCGACATGAGGTAGTCGTTGCCCTCGCTATCGAAGACCGTGATGTTCGTGGTGTCCGCCTGACCAACCGTGCGGTTGGAGTTCAGGTTCACGTTGATGTTCGCGGTCGATGTCGGGTTGGCGACCTGGCCGAACTGCGAGAGGTTCACGCTCTCCAGGCTGGTCAAAAGGTCACGGGTCGCGTTGTTCACGATGTTGCCGTCGGTGTCGGTCAGCCAGCCCTGCAGGAAGTAGCCCGCGATATTCTGGAGGCGTCCGTTCTCGTTCGGCACGAAGTTGCCGGCCCGCGTCATGAAGTACTCATCATTCGCGCCTGGCGTTTGCGCGGCGTTGGTGATGAAGAAGCCATTGCCGTCGATCGAGAGGTCGGTCGCCGATGTCGTGCCCTGGAGCAGGCCTTGCTGCTGGGGATCGGTGAGGGGCTGCGCGACCACGCCGCCGGCGGTAAAGCTCGTCGCCGAGGGTCTGCCCGTGACCAGGGTGCGGAACCGACCCTCGGTCTCCTTGTAGCCGACGGTATTGGAGTTCGCGATATTGTCGGAGATCACCGCGAAGTTCGTGGATTGGGCGGCAACGGCCGCGACGCCCGCGAATAGGCCTGAATTGATACTCATTGTCGTTCTCCTTCGCGCCAGTGGACAGGGGTCCGGGCGCACCGCTTCGGTTTATTGTTATGCGTTCTCGCGGTTGTTGGCGTTCTGCTTGGTTTGGGTCTTGTTCGGCTCCGCTATCGGGAGCCGTCGGGGCAGGGCGCGCGGCCCTACAAAATCTTCATGATCTTGGCCAGCGCGACGGTGATATCGTCGCCGATCAGGAGCTCGGGACCATCCGGCGTCGTCTGAACGGCGCTGACCAGTCCGGTACTGTCAACCGAGGCCTCGATCGGCTCGCCGGCGGCGTCGAGCGCGCTGACATCCATCGTGTAGGAGCCCGGCGAGAGGCTTCCGCCGCTCGAGTCCACGGGGTTCCAATCGAGGGTGTGCCGGGTTCCGGCCGTCGTCTCGCCCTCGGCCGAGTACACCAAGGCGCCGGCCTCGTTCAGGACGTTCAAGGTCACAGAGTCCGGCGCGGTCTCGAACTGGTAGCCCCAGCTCGTGCCCTCGTTGGTCACATCGGTTGTATTGCCCTCGACCTGCACCTGATGGCCGATATAGGCAACGGCGGCGGAGTTGGCGTTGGCGTTCTGAAGGCCGACCAACTGCTCCAGGTTCTTGTTCTGGGCGATTTGCTGTTCGACATTGGCGAACTGAACCAGCTGCTGGGTCATCTCGTTGGTGTCCATCGGACTGGTCGGGTCCTGGTTCTGCAACTGAGTCGTCAACAGCGTCAGAAACGTGTCGAAATCCGAGTTCAGGGCCGAGAGCGCGGTTCCGGAAGCACCGCCGGTTTTATCGGCGCCAGTCGTGCTGGATGTAATTGAGCTGAAGTCCATGACGTGGCTCTCCTAGGCCAGGAAGTTGACTGATCCGTCGGGGGCCAAGCCAATGGCCGTCGCCGGGATCGGTTGTTCGGTGTTGTCGATAACGTCGCCATCATCGGCGTTTTCAGTGGACGTGCCCTTGTCCTCCGCATCTTCGCGTTGGGCGTGCTGAGCGCGATCCTCGCCGTCGCGACCTTGAAGATCGAAGGAAAGGGAGTTGTGATCGGTTTTCAGCCCGGCATCCTGCAACGCGCGTTCGAGCACACGGGAGTCACGTTGCAATAGCTCGAGTGTTTCGGGACGTTCGGCCAGGACCATCGCCTTGGCCCGACCGTCTCCGGCTATATCAAGCTTCACCTCGACCCTGCCGAGCTCATGCGGGCGGAGTTGAATCCGAAGTTTGCTGTCTCCGTTTTCAACCGCCTTCTTGAGGCTTACCGAAACTTGATCGGTGGCGGGGGCGTTTCTGCCCGGATGCGACGTGCTGGCCTGGGCGGCGCGACTCGCCGGATCACTTGTCAGTGTCCCCTGGGACGCACCGGTTCCGGTTATCGTGCCGTCGCCCCGGGCCATGATGGCGCCGTCACCGGAAATCGCTCCGGGCCCACCAGCGCCGACCGGCCCACTAGCGCGCGCCAAATTTGACTGGAAGGATTGAGCGGCTTGCTGGGTTGTCGAAATCTCTCCAGGCAAACCGGTGGGTTGCGCGCCGGCGATACCGGTCTGTCCGGGCCCGGCCTGGGCACCCGTTCCCTGGCCATTCGTACCCTGGCCATTCGCGCCTTGGCCGTTCGGATTATTCGCGGATTGACCGCCGTTTTGGCCGGCATTCTGATTGGCGTTGCCACTCGCATCGCCGCCCACATGCAGTGGGGCGCCTTGCCCGGCGTTATGGGCCAGTGGCGTGGCATTGCCGGATTTGGCTGGTGTGTTCAGGTTTTGCCCGGTCGTGACATCGCCCTGCTGTTGGGCTTGCATCAGATTGCCGCCGGCGGCATTCGCGGGGCGCGCGACGATGCTTTGGTCATCCCGAACTATCTGGGGAACCTCGGAGCCGATCTTGGACGGCGTGTCGTCATTCGACGGCGTCATGCCGGTGATATTGATCTTACCATCGGGCTTGGGAGCCGAGGCGGGATCGCCGGCCATGGGGGCGATCGGCGCGTCTGACGGACTTCCGGAAGCGTTAACGGGTGCGGAACCGGTCGCGCCCGAAGGTGCGGCGTTATTGGGCATCGCCTTGGCGCCGTTGGAAGCGGTGCCGATCTCACCCAGCATCGCGACGGCATCGGGCGATGCCGATAAATCAACCGCGGCGGTTGCCGTCGGCTCGCTTGCCGTGCCGGTCGGGACCGGGGCTGCCGGAGACGTCTCGGATGCACCGACCGTTTTCGTGGAAGCGACGTTCTCGCTTGAGATCGCTGTTTCGGAGGAGGTCGTATCGGAGGCGGAAGATTTCGACGCGTCGGCGCTTTCATGCTTCGACGCGGACCGCGAGGCCGCCGCCTCGGTTGACGGCGCCGGCTCGGCTCTCTCGGGGCGGGGCTCGGAACGCGTCAGGTGCCTCTCATCGGCTTCACGGGGAGCGATGTTTTTGATCTCTCGATTATCAACCGGCGCATCCTTGTGTTTTGGATCATCGGCCCGTGTGCGATCGGCACGCGCGGCGTCATCGCGCGCGCCGTGACGGTCGTCGTGGCGGATCTTGTCATCGTTGGGATTGTCGCGCCTGGCCTCGAAGCGATCGTTGTTTGCCGGTTGGGCGGCGCGCGGCGCGGCAAGGTCCGAGATCCGGGCTTCGATTTGTGAAGCCAGGATCGGGGCGAAAGGCACCTTCGACGGCGCCCGCGCCACGTCCTTGCGTGGTGCCGTGTTGCTCGCGAGAATGTTTTCGACTGCTGCCATGATAACGGTTTCCTGGTTTCGGTCCGCCAGACACTGCGCAAATCCGATACCATTTGGAGTTTCTCGTAAGTTATTGAAATAAATATAAAATAAGGTGGAGTGGGAGAGCCTTTTCGTCGGTATCCGCCGGGCTAGGCAGATATTTCCTGGGCAATTGGCAAGATTTGCCGTCCGCGCCCAACCCACGGATCGGTGGTCGATCCGCCGAGGTAATCATCATACTGGCCGGATAGTTGGGGCGCGGCGGGGTGACGGCGCCGGGCGGGAGACGAAGCGGTCCTACCTCGCGCGTATGCTATTTAAATATACCTTTTGAAATTAATTTATTTAAAATTATTAACAAATGCCATGGACTATGCGATACCACTATCAGGGATAACACCCCATCGGCTGGCAAAACGCTGGCTTCGACCTTAGAACGAGGAACAAGACAATGGCTGTACAGAACTCAATCATCAACAACCCCGCCAGCTTTACCGCGCTGCGGACCCTGAACTCGATCAACCGGAACCTCGATACCGTACAGAATCGGGTTTCCACGGGCCTGAAAGTTACCGGTGCCCTTGATAACGCTTCCAGCTTTGCCATCGCGCAAGGCATCCGGGGCGAGCTCAAGGCGATCGACGCGGTGACGCTAGGCCTGAACAACTCGAAAGGTATTGGCAATGTAGGCATCGCC
>Ga0181587_10005262_pt1 | contig 10580 bp, 8 predicted proteins | sample 071ome_27_FD_132463 | JGI IMG/M metagenome (GOLD analysis project Ga0181587, IMG submission 132463) | Coastal salt marsh microbial communities from the Groves Creek Marsh, Skidaway Island, Georgia - 071409AT metaG (megahit assembly) | ecosystem: Environmental > Aquatic > Marine > Intertidal zone...
CGACGGTTTGCTGTGAGGCGAGCGCCGATGTCAATGCAGATTGGGCTGACGACACCGACTGTTGGCCAGCCACCTTGCCCTGGTCGTAGACACGCTCAGCGCTCTGCAGCGCCTGCCGTGCTGATCTCACGGCATCATCGCCCGCCTTGCGCAGGTCGACCTGCGCCTTCTGCAGGGCGACATTGGCGCTCGCCAGGCTCAGCGATGCCGTTTGCTGAGCCTGCTGATCGACCAGCAGGCCGGTGGTCCGGGCCCGCACCGCGTTGTCATACGCCTGCCGAGCGGTGACAGTTGCCGTTTGCGCGCTCGTGCACACCGACGTACCCGAACCAGCGCCCTCACAGGCGCTGTTCTCCTGGTTTTGTCGTTGCGTCAGCAGTTCACCGGCCTGGTTCACCGCAACGTCATAGCCGATTGCATTGTTCGCCGCGTTCTCAACCGAGGTGTCGAAGGCACGTTGAGCAGAATCGACACTCGCCTGTGCCGACTTCAGTTGCGATTGCGCGGACGGATTCGGACACATCGAGTTATTCGGATCTAGACACGTTTCGTCCCACACGTCCTGAGCCACAGCAAGCGATTCCTCGGCTTGTGTCACCGCGAGCTTGTTGCGCTTGTTCGTTTGCCTAGCTACTCGCTTCGCGTTCGATAGGGCAACGCTGGCGCTCGAGACAGAGGCATCGCTCGATGCCGCGCTCTGCACGGCCTGGGCAAGTGAAGATTCTGCGGCGGCCAACTGCTGAAGGGCAGCCGTGTCGTCCACCGTCGCGAGGACCGATCCAGCACTGACGCTGTCTCCCGGCTCCACGTTGACCGACGTAATCGTCCCACCCGACGTGAAAGACAGGTCCACGATTCCTGCCCGCTCGACCGTGCCACTCGCGGTCACGGTCGCACTCACATCCCCGCGGGAAACCGACACGGTCCGTTGTTCGACCGGCTCAGCGCCGGGCCGCAAGGAAATCACTATCAAGCCGAGAACGACGACGATCACCGCGCCAATGCCCAGATTCACCCACAGGGTGCGACGTTTCATACCGAGAGCCTGCCCGATCAAGGCGTCCGCGTCACCCTCGGGATGTTCGAATCACGTTAATTGTGGAAAACCTTGCCGCTCCCGAGGGGATCAGGCGCATTCCGGTGCGTCATCGAAGGCTCGAGCCAGAGGTCCGCTGGAGTCGTTGCGGACATCGTTGAGCAGTGCGAGCGCCTCGGTTGCATCGCTGTAGGCCGACTGGGCCGCAGCCACCGCTTGCACCGCAGCTACCCCCGCGAGCAGGGCGTTGTCCGCCTCGGTTGCCGCCTGCAACTGCGATAAGGCCTCGTTTGCCGATTCCTGAGCAGAGCCGACCAAAGTGTCGACTTCGTCAACGAACGCGCTGACCTCGGGGGAGTCATCGGGCACCGCGCGCACAGCGATCAGGAGATCGTCGACACCCTGCTGGAGAACTTCTACTTCACCTTCAACTTGCTCGCGCAACTCCGGAAGTTGATCCAACCCACCCCCGGGATCCACGTCGAGACCCAGCGCGACGCTGGCCACCTTCAATTCCAGGAGATCGCGGGCCTGGCACACCTCACCGGCCCAATCAGCCAGAGTGCGCGTCGTTTCCTGCGGACTCGAAGAAGCAGCCGGGGAAGATTGGGACCCATCGCCCGGGTCAGGATCAGGCGGGGAGCATCCGGCAACCACCAGCGCCGCCAACACCAGGCCCAGCACTACTCGCTTCATCTCAGATTCCTATCAATGTCCGAAGGTGCCTCGGTGCAGGGGAACCGTGGCTCAGCATCAGATCGTGCACTTCGCGATCGCTCCACTGGGGGTGCAACACTCGAAGATCGTCGGCGATGCTGCGGACAGCCCGGTATCCGACGAAGTACGTCGGCAGTTGCCCGGCGGTGAGCAGCGCCCGGCGCCATTTACCGATCGCCTCTCCCTGCTCCTGGAAACCGCGAAAGGTCATCAGGCGAAGCGCCTCGTCCTCGGTCATGTCCATGGAGTGGACCCGAATATCCAAGATCGTGTTGATCGCCATGCGGGCTTGCATCTTCAGTTGCTGAAGGCGGATCGCCAGCGCCGATCGCCGAGATTCCTCGGGCGCGTATCCACGATTGAGTAGGAGTTCCTCTGCATAGACCGCCCACCCTTCGACGAATACGCCGCTGAAACCGAATCGGCGCACGCGTGTAGGCGTCTGCAGCTTCGCTGCGTGCGCCAACTGCAGGACATGGCCGGGCATCGCTTCGTGCACGGTGAGGTCGTGCAGAAGGGTCGCGTTGTACTCGCGGTAAAAGGAAGCAACCTGATCCGCATCCCAGGCAGACGGTGTCGGTGAGACCGCGACATACGTGGGAACGTCGGCTTGCTCGAGCGGACCTGGAGCATCGCAATAAGCGACTGCGACACCGCGGTGGATCTCGGGCATCTCGATGACCTGGGTATCGACAGCGGGGATGGTCACCAAATCATGTCGCCTGACGAAATCGGTTGTTCGCATCACAGCATCCCGCACGAGGGGCAGGACGGTCTGATCGGACACTGGCGCCTGTGCCGCAACCGCTTCCAAAGCGCGGCGAACAATGCGCTCGGCATGCGTCGACTCACCGAGATACTCCGCGGCGACGTCGCGCATGCGTTCGGTCACTGCATCAAGGTGGGTTTCTGCATCCCGCAGCAGGTGGTTCGCGCTAGTCGCGTCATCGAGCGCATGCCACAGCACCCCGGCGTAGACGCGCTGATTTAGTCGAGGGCTTCGGGTGCTGACGGGTAATTGATCTTCGAGCCACGCCAGGTGTCGATCAATCTCCTCAACGGCCCCCGCAATGGAGTCAGGGACCCGGGAGTCATTCGCCTGACAGTGCTCGGCGATGACATCAGCGATGAGACTCCGGGTCCCCTGCATCTGAACGATCGTGGTCTCGACGTGAATATGGGGCATCGATTCGAGCGTGCGACGTGCCTGATCCAAGAACTCGGGAATGGCCCATAACCGGGCATCGATACTCCCCAGCCGCTCATCCCACCCAGCAAAGTCCCGGGACAGCAGCAGATGCAGCCCGGTCCCGGGGTTCCACACCATGGGATTCCATCGATGTGCCTGCAGTTCTTCTATCTCGAAGGCCTCGCGCTGCAATCTCGAGCGCAGGATCTCCAGATCCACGAGGTCGGTCACATCGAGTTCGACATCATCGATCGCATCGATTGCGGTCAGTTGATCGTCGATCTCGCGGGCACGCGAGTCCTGGGCCGGTACCGAGTAATCCGGGAGTCGCCCATCGAAACGGTGATCACCAAGCCACGTGGCTGCAACCGGATCGGCTTCCAGCGCGGAGTCGATTGCCCGTTCAGCCAATCGCCGGAAGTCCGCGGTGGCGTCGTTCACCGGCCCTCGATTTGGCGAATGGCGGCGATGCGACGTCTAACCGCCTGCCGTAGGGCGGCTTCTGCGTCCCAGTCGCGATCGCGCGCGAGTGAAGCGACGGCGAGCAACAGATCACCGAGAGCGTCTTCGTTCTCGACCGAATCCAGTAGTTGCTCTGCCCTCTGGGACATCTCCGGTGCCGGGAGATCATCACCGAGCGAGGCGCTTCGTGAGTGCACCTTGGACGCCCGCAACAGCGCCGGCAAATGCTCGGGAATTCCGTCGGTCACCGACGCTCGTCCCTTTTCCTGGGCCTTGAGGGCGTGCCAGTTCGCTTCGACTTGCTCGGCGGTATCGGCATCGGCATCGGCGAAGACATGAGGATGTCGACGAATCAACTTCTCGATGATGCCCCCCGCAACATCGTCTATGTCCCAGCCTTCGCCGTCGGACTCTTCCGCGATCCTGGCGTGGAAGACGACCTGCAACAAAAGGTCCCCGAGCTCTTCGCGGAGGCCGGCGTCGTCCTCGTCCTCAATCGCCTCGACGGTTTCGTAGGCCTCTTCCACCAAGTACTCCACGAGGCTGGCATGCGTTTGGCGCGCATCCCACGGGCACCCGCCCGGGGATCGAAGCCGATCCATCACCTCGACGAGTTCGAGAACCCGCTCGCCACGCTTGGTCATGCGCCCGTTAGGAGAACGGAATCGGGGCAGAGAGATCGTTTGGAGGAGGTCCGACCACCAGCCCCGCCGGATCCCACGATCCATAGCGCGGACTCACCTCGGTGCCCGCTTCCTGACTAAAGGCAGTGACTGCCGCGAAAATCGCCGCGGACTGGCTATCCGGTGTTCCGCCGGGATCGAGGATCATGCCCATCTTCTGCGCGAGGATGTTCACCCGAAACAAATCCTCGATGTCGTCGGGCGCGAGATCTTGCGCGAGCAGCGTGTCTTTGAATGCCTGCTCGCCGCCGGAGGCGGCGGCGTACTGGGCGATGGTCGCGTCGAGTTCACCCTGGGTGACTTCGATTCCCTGTTCCTCGGCGATCTGCTCGACGAGTAGCGAGGTAATCATCCGATCAAGGGTGGTGACGACCAGAGCCTCGGAAGCCGAATCGACCGGCCGCCCCTGGGCAACGAGCACCTGCTCGACCTGCTCGGTCAGTTGCCGCTCGGATATGCGTTCGTTCCCGACGATCGCTGCCGCTCCCGGGGTGGCAGATGCGCAACCACTGAGCACGAGCGCTCCCGCGGCGATCGCGCCCACGAGCCCCAACTTCGGCCTATTCACCATCGATCGATCCGTCCTTCGTTGTCTGCCGTGCCGGTGCGCCGCGTACCGCACTCACTAGTTCGTCGGCCCACGTCAGCAGTTCTTGATCTTTCAGGGCTGCTGCGCCGACCGCGGATCCCGCAGTCGGACGCGGCACGATGATCGTACGGACGGCGGGCTTGACCGTGGTGCGCGGGTATAGGCGGGTGATGCGCATCTGCGCGGACTCGGGCAGTTCGACCGGGTGGACGCGAACGGCGTTGCCCTGGGCGATGACTTCCTCGATCCCCGCGGCTCGGCAATGCACGCGGAATCGAGCCACGTCCACGAGAGTCCGCGCCTCCGCGGGCAATGGTCCGTACCTATCCGCCAACTCCGCTGCGACTTCGTCGACCTGCTCGTCGGTGTGGGCATCGGCCAATCTCTTGTACGCCTCTAGGCGCAGGCGCTCGGCTGGCACATAGTTCTCCGGCAGGTGGGCGGTAATGGGCAACTCGACCTTGACCTCCGCGACCTCCGCCTCACCCTCCCCTAGGCCGGCCTTGTGCTCGGCGAGGGCCTCGCCGACAAGCCGTACGTAGAGGTCGAATCCCACATCCGCGATGTGTCCACTCTGCTCACCGCCGAGCAGGTTGCCCGCCCCACGGATTTCCAGATCTTTCATCGCAATCTGCATGCCGGACCCAAGGTCGGTGCGCTGGGCGATGGTGGACAACCTCTCGTGGGCGGTCTCGGTCAGCGGCTTATTCGGGTCGTACAACAAATAGGCGTAGGCCCGTTCGCGGCTTCGCCCCACGCGCCCGCGAAGTTGGTGCAGTTGGGACAGGCCGAATGTGTCGGCGCGGTCGACGATCAGGGTGTTGGCGTTGGCGATGTCGATACCAGATTCCACGATGGTCGTGCACACGAGAACATCGATCTCCTTGTTCCAGAAATCGACAATGACCTGCTCGAGTCGCCCCTCAGCCATCTGGCCGTGCGCGATCGCGACCCGCGCTTCGGGAACAAGCTCCTGAACACGCTTGGCGGCACGCTCAATGGACTCCACGCGGTTGTGGACGAAAAAGACCTGACCATCGCGAAGCAACTCACGGCGAATGGCCGCGGCGATCTGTTTGTCGTCATACGGACCGACGTACGTCAACACCGGATGACGCTCCTCCGGCGGCGTCTGAATTACCGACATCTCCCGGATTCCGGTAACCGCCATTTCCAGCGTGCGTGGGATGGGGGTGGCCGACATCGCAAGGACATCGACGTTCGCTCTTAACGCCTTCAGGTGTTCTTTGTGCTCTACACCGAATCTTTGTTCCTCATCGATGATCACCAGGCCGAGATCCTTGAAACGAACCTCAGGGGTGAGGAGACGGTGCGTGCCGATGACGATGTCGATCGTTCCATCGGTGATTCCGGCGAGGACTTCGGTGCGTTCCTTGGCCGAAGTGAATCGAGACAACGCTGCGGTTCGAATCGGGAAACTTGCGTACCGATCGCTAAATGTGGCGAGATGCTGTTGCACGAGCAACGTGGTCGGAACGAGCACGGCAACTTGCTTGCCGTCCTGCACGGCCTTGAACGCCGCGCGCACCGCGATCTCGGTCTTGCCGTAACCGACATCACCGCAGATAAGCCGATCCATAGGAGTCACGCGCTGCATATCGAGTTTCACTTCGTCAATGCAGGCGAGTTGATCGGGGGTCTCGACGTACTCGAACGCGTCTTCAAGTTCGCGTTGCCACGGAGTATCCGGAGCGAACGCATGTCCGGTACTCGCCTGTCGAGCCGCATACAAACGTACGAGTTCCCCGGCAATCTGCCGCACAGCTTTGCGGGCACGTCCTTTCGTCTTTGCCCAATCACCACCACCAAGACGGTGCAGGCTCGGCGACTCGCCTCCGACATAACGCGTGATCAGATCGAGTTGATCCATCGGTAGGAAAAGTCGATCCGCGGGTTGTCCGCGCTTGCTCGGGGCGTACTCGATGATCAAATATTCCCGCTCGGCACCCTGGATCGTGCGTCGGATCATCTCAACGTATTTACCGACTCCGTGATGTTCGTGGACGACAAAATCCCCTGCCTTCAAGGACAGCGGATCGATGGTCTTGCGGCGCCGGCTCGGGAGTCGTTGACCGTCCTTGCCGGTACTGCGCTGTCCGAGCAGATCGCTCTCGGTGATCACCGCCAGTGTGGGCAGAAGGAATCCTCGATGCAGGTGGCTGCGCACCAGGTGCACAACGGAGTCGGTTCCGATCTCGAGGTCATCCTCGAGCCGGGAGGGAACATCAGCCTGCGCCATCTCCTCGGCCAACCGCTCCAGCGAGCCTCGACCTCCCGCGGTAACGATGACAACACGACTGTCGGCAAGCCACGTTCGAAAATCTCCGAAGGCAGTTTCTGCATCGCCTCGATACTCCTCCGGGGCGCTTGCGCCGAAGTCGATATCGGGGTCGGGATTGCGGAGAGGGTCAAGCGACCACCATCGACACCCTCGGGTCCCGGCGAGCTCATGGAGTTCATCCAGCGTCCGGTAGGCGGCCGGATCGATGTCGATCGGCACATCGGCTCCCACCGCCGCGCTGTGCCAACCGGCTTCCAAGAACTCCTGCGCCGTCCGGATCACATCCGCCGCCCGCGCACTCACCCGCTCCGGCTCACTCACGACTATTTGGGAGCCACGGGGCAAGAGCTCGAGCAATGTCACCATTGATGAGTCGAACAGCGCGCTTAAGGACTCCATCCCTTCGATCGCGACACCTTCGGCTATCTGCGTACACAGGTCCGCGATACCCGGTGCATGCGCGGCCAATTCGCGGGCGCGCTCGCGCACATCGTCGGTCAGCAGCAGCTCTCGAACGGGAGTGGCGAGAAGGCCGTGCTCAACCGGCTCGAGAGACCGCTGGTCCGCAACGGCGAAGTACCGGATTCCGTCAACATCGTCTCCCCAGAATTCCACGCGCACGGCGTGTTCTTCGATAGCCGGGAAGACGTCGACGATGCCGCCTCGCACGGCCACCTGGCCTCGACGCTCGACCAGGTCGACCCGTTCGTAACCCAAACCCACCAAGTGTTCGACGAGATCGGTGAGATCAATGTGATCTCCGACGCGCACGCGCGCGGGCTCGGCCTCAGCCACCGCCGACATAACGGGTTGGAGTGCCGCACGCACGGATGCGACGACGATGTCCACCGGCTGCAGCAGGGGATCGTCATCGACCGGGTTAGCGATGCGCCGAAGGACGTGGGTTCGCCGACCCACGGTGTCGGACGAAGGGGACAAGCGTTCGTGCGGGAGGGTCTCCCAGGATGGGAAGGTTGCAATCTGCGCTTCGGGTGCGAAATCCCGCAGGGCCGCCGCCATGTCATCGGCACCGGATCCCGTCGGAGTCAACACCAAGACCGGAGTGTTCGAGGCGTGACGTATCCGATGGGTGATGACCGGGTGTGTGCCCAGCAGAGCGTGCACGTCGATGTCGTGAGCCGACGGATCCGCGGCGAGTTCACCCACCCGAATGATCGGTGGATACCGATCGAGGAGTTCGTCTAGCTGGCGAAGGCTCACGTTGCGGAGGCTGATGCAAGGGCCTGCATCACGTGCGGGTAGAGGATCGGGTGTGACACGACGAGGTTGTTGACATACGGGGGCATGTGGTTGAACGTGATCGCCCCACCACCGGTGTTCGAACAGCGAAGTCCGTAATGGGTTGCCACTCCGTAGGGTGCCGCGACATCCCACTCGTAGAAGCCGGTGTCGTGGAGATAGATGTCCGCGCGACCCTTCAAGATCTCATTGACCTTCGCACCTACCGACCCGACGTCCACGACTTCCACCCCCCGATCACTGATCCCGGCGTCGGCTAGAAGGCGTCCGAGCTCGGCGCAGGTGGCATCCAGCGTCGCCGGAGGGCGACTGCGCGACGCGACGACGCGGATCGGTCGGGTGGTATCCAAAGGCGCGTAACTGAGGTCATCGAGGACCGACCGGGTGATTTCCTGAGCCGGAAGATCGACCGTGCATGCGTGCAATTCCCCGCCACTCCACAGCGCAATATGAACGGCAAAGTCCACTCGGTTTTGCCCGTACTCCCATGTGCCATCCAGCGGGTCGACTATCCACACACGTTCGGATTCCAGCCGAGACGGGTCATCCTTGGCCTCTTCGCTGAGGACCGCATCCCCCGGACGCGCGTGGGCGAGGAAATCCAAGATGAGGTCGTTGGACGCTGCGTCGGCTCGATCGCGGAGTTTGTTGGCGGTCTCCCTATCGTGAACGTCCCCGTTCTCGGCAAGGAATTCCGAGCGGATCTGCAGCAGCAACTGCCCGGCGCGCTGGGCGACGTCCCGTGAGACCTCAGCATCAGAACGTGGATCGCTCATAGGTTCCCTCCACCGGATGACCGCTCGTTGAACTCATTCTGCGCCACTTCCAAGCCCCGTCGTATGAGGGTCTCAGCGGCATCGCTGGCTCGCGACAAGAAAGCCGGCAGTTCGGTGCGCTGCGCACCTGTGAACGCCTGAAGAACGAAGTCCGCCGGTGCCTGGCGCCCGGGGGGTCGACCAATTCCCAATCGAATTCGGTAGTAGTCACCGGTTCCGATCGCCGACCGGATGCTCTTCAACCCGTTGTGTCCGCCGTCTCCACCGCCCTTCTTGATCCGCAACGCGGTGAAATCGATGTCGAGTTCGTCGTGCAGCACCAGGAGTCGCTCGGGTGGTATTCGGTAGAACGCCATTGCCGCCTTGACCGGACCCCCGCTCTCGTTCATGTAGGACAACGGAGCGCACAGCACCGCGGGCACCCGATCACCGGGGAAACCCAGATGGGTCTCCGCGATGTTCGCCAGGGCCTTCTTGTGGCGCGAGAGCTTCACGCCGACCTGGTCAGCCATGGCTTCGATGGCCATCGCGCCGACGTTGTGCCGAGTCGCCGCGTACTGCGCCCCCGGGTTGCCCAGACCGACGATCAGCCAGGGCTCGGACATGTCGCTCGGTTCGATAGATCGTCGAAGGTGGGGAGTTCCGGTAGGAACCGAGGGTTATTCGCCCTCAGCCTCGTCGGCGCTCGCTTCCGCCGCACCCTCGGCTTCCTCACCACCGGCTTCAGCAGCCGCCGCCTCGCGCGCCGCTTCACGTGCAGCAGCAGCCGCCGCCATTTCAGCCGCGCGCTCCTTGACGTCCGCCACTGCGTGGTCGACCGCCTCGAGCGGATCTTCACCGCGAGCAACGGCTTCTTCGAGAGCCATGATCACCGAGGCTGCGTCGTAGCCGGCTTCCGCGGCGGCGATCTCGGCCTTGGCGACAGCGTCGGCGTAGGAGCTGCGGATGGCCGCTTCCTGCTTGGTGATGATGACAAGGTCGACGTGCTCGAGGTTGCGCTTGACAGGGTCGCGCTGGACGTCGCGCGGCTTGGTCAAGTAGACGTTCCCCCCGTAGGAAACGTTGAGGACGACCCGCGGCTTACGCAGCGCTAGGTCGATCTGGTGCTCGTCGAGTGCGATGTGGGTGAGTTCGATACCGGTGCCGTAGATGACAGCGGGAACATTCCCGGAGCGGCGCAACCGGCGTGCGGCACCTTTGCCGAAGTCGGTGCGGGGCTCAGCGGTGATCTCGACGTTCGTCACGGGTATCTCCTCGGTTCCATGCGCGTGCGGTCGCACGCTTGTTGCGGTTACCTCGCGGGGGCGCGGACAGACGTCAGGTGGCACCACCCGCGTCGATCACGGCGACCTGCCCTGTAGGACCGGTCTCCCTCGCCGAGGACGCCCGAGTCTACGGGGACCCGTAAGTCCTACGGGCAGTAGGGGTCGCAGTAGCCCCGGCGACAGTCGTAAGACTCGCAGGGGTCCTGCCATGCAGGGCTGCGGTCCTTCTTCTTGGCCACCAGCGGATCCACATCCTGAACGAGGATCTCGATCCTCATTCCATCCCACACCTGGTCATTCA
>Ga0181587_10005263_pt1 | contig 10580 bp, 9 predicted proteins | sample 071ome_27_FD_132463 | JGI IMG/M metagenome (GOLD analysis project Ga0181587, IMG submission 132463) | Coastal salt marsh microbial communities from the Groves Creek Marsh, Skidaway Island, Georgia - 071409AT metaG (megahit assembly) | ecosystem: Environmental > Aquatic > Marine > Intertidal zone...
ACACCCAATAGTCGAAAAAATTATTAGAGATTATGATCAAAAAAATAAAAATTAATTATAAAAAAAATTATTCGTGTGAAAAAAGAATTGGTTAACAGCTATAAGATATGGAATGATACCTTCTATACAATTGAAGCCAATATAGATACAGACTTATGGTGCCAAGATCTTGTAAATAGTTTTGAAAAAAAAATAAATAAGATTTTAAAAGAATTTCCAGATGAGATCATAAACATCACTCCTGAAGATAAAATTTTGATTTCAATAATGTTTTCTGGTGATAAAAAAGTTATGGAATTAAATAGTCAGTTCAGAAAGATTAATAAACCTACGAATGTCCTCTCATTTCCGTCGTCAACTGATACTTATACAAATTTTAAAAATGTTTTTTTAGGCGATATTATATTTTCTATAGAAACGATTACATCAGAAGCTAAAGCAAATAACAAAAGTACAATTGATCATTTGATACACTTATTTATTCATGGCTTGCTACATTTACTAGGGTATGATCATAAGACAGAAGATGAAGCTAGAATGATGGAAGATTTAGAAATTTGTATCTTAAATAAATTAAGCATAGCTAACCCTTATGAAATAAAAAATGAAAATTAAATTTCCCAGTTTTTTTAAAAAAAATAAACTAGACAATATTGATACAAATTTTGATAAAGAATTAGAGCAGTTTGTTGCTAAAAGAATTAGTGCGGATGACTTGAATGGTAACTCTCTAAGCCATGAAAATGAATTATTAAAAAATCTTGCGGGACTTAGAGGAATTACTGCTTCAGATGTAATGGTACCAAGAGTTAATATTGTATCAGTCGCAATGTCTGATAATTTTAAAGATATAGTTAAACAATTAATAAAAACCAATCATAGTAGAGTACCGGTCAGAAATGAAAGTTTAGATGATATTGTTGGTATTCTCCATATTAAAGATGTTCTTGCTAATTTGTCTCTAAAAGAAAAACCAAACATTAAATCTTTACTAAAAAAACCTTTTTTTGTTTCACCATCAATTAGTCTTCTTGATTTGTTGTATGAAATGAGAGTTAAAAGGCGTCATTTAGCACTTGTTGTGGATGAGTATGGGGGTATTGATGGCTTGGTAACCATTGAAGATTTAGTAGAGGAGTTAGTTGGTGAAATAGAAGATGAACATGAATCTTCTTCAGAAATTAGGTTAGATAAAATAGAAGACGGCTCCATCATAGTAGAAGCAAGAATAGTGATTGATTTATTTGAAGATCTTATTAACTCAATAAGGAAAGAAGATTTAAATGATGAAATTGAAACATTAGGAGGTTTTATAATCAGTATAGCAGGAAGGGTTCCTGTCAAAGGAGAGGTTATAAGATATTCACCTTCGGGATTGAAATTTGAAATTTTAGAAGCGGATCCTCGAAAAATAATTTTAGTTAAAATAATTGGTCTAAATAATATTTCAAATTTAGATCAGCCTCCTTTTTAATTACTAAATGAAAAAAATTTATAAAGTGGTAATGATTTTTTCTGCAGGAGCAGTTTCAACTTTTGCTATTCCTCCATTTTCTTTTTTTCTAACAATTTTCTTTTTAGGATTTGGCATCTATAAAATATCCTTTCTTTCATCATTGAGGGAAACTTTTTTAACTGGCTGGGTTCTAGGTTTTGGTTGGTTTCTATTTGGTTTATACTGGATTGGTTCTGCGTTTATAGTAGCAGATACCTATCATATTTATTTCATGCCGTTTGCTGTTATTTTATTGCCAAGTTTATTAGCAATTTTTTGGGGATTAGCTTTTTTGTTTGCTAAACTATTAACAAGGAATAAAGCCTCATCTTTAGTGATGGTTATACTTTTTCTATCTTTGGCTGAATATTTTAGAGCTTTTGTATTTACTGGTTTTCCTTGGCTAATGCCATCCATGGTCCTGTCAGGAAACGAATATTTTATCCAAATTTTCTCGTTTATTGGAAGTTATGGAGGTAATTTAGTTGTTATTACTTTGTCTGTCTTGCCTTTTTTGATTTTTTCTAACCTTCATAAAAAGGTTATTCTTTTTTTTATATTTTTTGTTCCAATTACAATCTTATTCATTTCTAGTTTTTTAAGACTTTACAATAAAGAAATTCAAAAAACTAATAATCAATTAGTTACAATTGTGCAGCCTAATATAAAACAAAAAGACAAGTGGAATATTAACAAAAGAGAAACACATTTAAAAAAATTAATAGATTTATCTAATAATGAACAAGGCAAACAAAATGATTTGGAAAGACTGATTATATGGCCTGAAACAAGTTTCGCCGGGTTTATTCCAAACGAAAAAATAGTTTTATCTTCAATTGCTAAAAGCATTATAAAAAATCCAAAAACAAAATTAGTTGTTGGATTATTAAGAGTTAGTCAAAACAATATTTATAACTCACTAGTCTTTTTAAATTCTGATGGAAAAATCATTTATGAATATGATAAATTGCACTTAGTTCCTTTTGGAGAATACATCCCTCTTAGGTATATTTTTAGCAAAGTAGCAAATTACTTTAGTCAAAAAGATTTTACAGGCGGTAATTTAAAACCCAATATTAATTTAGATAGTTTTGGGGATATCATAACACTTATATGCTACGAGATTTTATTTTCTGATGAAATTAATAAAAGAATTTCAAAAGAAACTAACCTAATAATAAACATTACAAACGATGCATGGTTTGGAAAGACTGTTGGTCCTTATCAGCATTTAGCTTTAGCTCAAATAAAAGCTGTAGAGTTAGGGTTGCCAATAGTAAGGGTGGCCAATACAGGAATTTCTGCTTTTATAACACCTTTTGGAGAAGAGTTAGTAAAGATTGATTTAAATCAAGAAGAAGCAAAAACTATTGAAATAGTGTCTAGGTTAAAAAGTACACATTATGCTAAATTTGGAAATAGCATATTTTTCTTTTTATTATTATCATTATTTATAGTAAATAGAAAATATATATAAATAAAGGAATGTAAATTGATAAACACATATCTATTTACCTCAGAGTCAGTCTCTGAGGGCCACCCAGATAAAATATGTGATAAAATATCAGACACTGTTGTAGATTTACTCATAAAAAAATACCCAGAGGCAAGGGTGGCATGTGAAACTATGGTTTCAACAAATAGAACTATTCTTGCTGGTGAGTATAGACTTCCAGAAGGCATAAGTATAGATAACGAAGAAATTGAATATCATGTTAGACAAGCCGTAAAAGATATTGGATACGAGCAAGATGGATATCATTGGCAAAAAATGGATTTTCAATGTTATCTTCATTCACAATCCTCAAATATTGCCATAGGGGTAGATAAATCTGGTAACAAAGATGAAGGAGCTGGGGACCAAGGCCTAATGTTTGGTTATGCATGTGACGAAACAGAAGATTTAATGCCTGCTCCAATTTACTACTCACACAAAATTTTAAAAGAAATGTCTAAAATTAGGCATGATGACAAAAACTGTATTTTACTTCCAGATAGCAAATCACAAATTACTTTAGAATATAGAGATGGAATACCGTACAAAGCCAGGTCTGTTGTTGTATCAACTCAACATATTAAAAATTGCTCACAAGAAGATATTAAAAACTTAGTCAGAGAAATAGTAATTAAAGTTTTACCTGACGGTTGGATGTGCCCTGAAGAAGAATTTTATGTTAACCCAACCGGTATATTTGAAATAGGTGGACCAGATGGTGATGCTGGTCTAACAGGGAGAAAAATAATAGTTGACACTTATGGAGGAGCGTCACCTCATGGAGGTGGCGCTTTTTCTGGAAAAGATCCTACAAAAGTAGATAGATCAGCAGCGTATTTAACAAGGTATCTAGCTAAAAATGTAGTTGCTTCTGGCCTTGCTTCAAAATGTACGATTCAAATTGCATATGCGATTGGGGTCTCTAAACCACTTTCATTATACGTTAACACTCAAGGAACAGGTAAAATAGAAGATAGTAAGATTGAAAAAACCCTAAGTAATTTAATAGACATGTCTCCAAGAGGCATAAGAGAACATTTAAAATTAAACAACCCTATATACGTGCCAACCTCTTCATATGGCCATTTTGGAAGAAAACCAAATGAAAATATTGAGGGTACATTTACTTGGGAAAAAACTGATTTAGTTACCTCCATTAAAAAAGAACTAGGACTTTCTTAAATTTGGACTCTACTATTAATTCATCTAAGTTTTATGGAAGAAGAAAAGGTAGAAAATTAACTCCAACTGCGAATTTGGCTCTAAAAGAAGGAGGTAAATATTTTATAAAACAATCAAATCTGGAACAAAATTTTTTAGAATTATTTTCTTATTATAAAAAAAAAACAATAATATTAGAGATTGGGTTTGGAAATGGAGATAACTTAGTCCAATCAGCAAAAAATTATCCGAAAAGCCTTTACATTGGCGCTGAACCATTTTTGAATAGTACTGTTCAATGCATTCAAAAGTTAAAAAAAAATAATATAACCAATGTAAAAATCTGGCATGATGATATAAAGAAAATTATAAACTTTATCCCACCTAATAGTATTTCAGAAATAAAAATACTTTTTCCTGATCCTTGGCCAAAAGCAAAACATAAGTCTCGTAGATTAATACAACCAATATTTATAGAATATCTTAGTTTGATTTTGGCTCAAAATGGTACAATCACACTTGGGACTGACCACCCAGTTTTAAAAAGCTGGGTATTAGAACAATTTCAATCTAATCAAGCTTTAGAATGGATTGCAAATGATGCAAATGATTGGAGAACTCGTCCTTCGGATTGTTTTTCAACAAAGTATGAGAAAAAAGCTTATAAAGAAAACAGGGTTCCAAGTTGGTTTATTTATAAAAAAATAAAGAACTAGTAAATTTCAAACAAATTCAAAGTTATTGATTTATTCTAAAATTGAAATTATAATAATTTTAAAGTGAGCCTAAAAACTCACTTTTTTTATTAGGAAAATAAGTTTGGTTGTTGATCGTATAAGAGATTTATTATTTATGAGGTTAAAAAACCTAGGTTATCATCTTATCCGTGTAAAAATCATAAACGTTAATAATAAAAAAACATTGCAGATAATGGCAGAAAGAATTAAAGACAGAACAATGGGAATTGATGATTGTACTTTTCTTAGTAAAGAAATTTCATCTTATTTAGAAGTTGATGATCCAATTAGCTCCTCTTATGTTTTAGAAGTTTCTTCAGGAGGACTTTCAAGGCCTCTTACATGCTTGGATGATTACTTTTTTTTTAAGGATAACAAAGTCAAAATTGTTCTTAAAGAAAGCTTCTTGGGTAGAAAGACTTATAAAGGTTTTATAAACGCAGTTGATGAAAAACAAAACATAGTATTGAAAACTGATGAACATGAAATAAAAATAAATTATTTAGAAATTGAAAGAGCTAATATTGATCCTGAATGGGCAATCGAAAATAATAGAATTAATTAAAATTTAAAATAGGGAAGTAACATGGAAGTAAAATCCATAGCTAGATTAGAGTTAATACAAGTTGCAGAAGCTGTTTCTAGAGAAAAATCAATCGAAAAAGAAGAAGTTATTGTTGCAATGGAAGAGGCAATTCAGAAAGCAGCAAGGTCTAAATATGGTTTGGAAAGAGACATTAGAGCAAACATTGATAGAAAAAATGGATCAATCAATATTGCTCAGTTTACTGAAGTTGTTGATACAGTCGAAAATGACATAACTCAAATGTCTTTCAAGGAATCTGAAAGGAGAAATTTAGGTATTGAAATAGGTCAATTTTATAAACAACCACTACCTCCTATAGACTTTGGTCGTATTGCTGCTCAAACCGCTAAACAAGTGATTGCCCAAAAAGTACGTGAAGCTGAAAGACAAAGGCAGTATTTAGAATATAAAGACCGCGTTGGTGAAATTGTTGTTGGCACAATCAAAAGAGTTGATAATCACTCTATTTCTATTGATCTCGGTAGGGCAGAGGCAGTAATAAAAAAAGATCATATGATACCTAGAGAACAACTAAGACCTGGAGATAGGTTGAGGTGTTTTATAATTGACGTTTCCGAAGAGTTAAAAGGACCGCAGATATTTTTGTCAAGAGCATCAAATGAGTTTTTAGCTGCATTGTTCACCCAAGAAGTCCCTGAAATTTATGATGGCATAATAGAAGTAAAAGGTGTTGCAAGAGAGCCTGGAAGCCGAGCAAAAATTTCTGCATTTTCAAATGATCCAACCATTGATCCTGTTGGTGCTTGTGTTGGAATGAGGGGTTCAAGGGTGCAGGCTGTTGTCAGTGAGCTTCAAGGTGAAAAAATTGAGATAATTCCCTGGTCAGAAGATCCTGTCACTTTTGTTATTAATGCCTTAGCTCCAGCTGTACCATCTAAAGTTGTAATGGATGAGGATGCAGGTAGAATGGAAGTAATTGTTCCTGATGATCAATTGTCCCTTGCTATAGGAAGGCGTGGACAGAATGTTAGGCTAGCCTCACAGTTAACAGGTTGGTTTGTAGATATTATGACTGAAGCAGAAGAGTCTGAGAAAAGACAGGAGGAGTTTACTGAAAGAAGCAAAATTTTTATTGATGCTCTTGATATAGACGACGTTATTGCACATTTGATGGTAGGAGAAGGTTTTGTTACAATCTCTGATATAGCCGAAGCTACAATAGATGAACTTTTATCAATAGAGGGTTTTGACGAAGATATAGCTAACGAATTAAGTAATAGAGCAAATAACTTTGTTAAAGCTGAAGCTCAACGGGTTGAAGACAAATTAAAACAACTTAAAGTAAAAGACGATTTATATAATTTTGAGCAGTTAAATAAACCAAGCATATTATTGCTAGCTGAAAATAACATTAAAACTTTAGATGATCTTGCTGAGTTAGATAGTGAAGAATTATTTAATATTCTTGGGTCAACGGTTTTTGCTAGTGAAGATGATGCAGGGTCAGTTATTATGAAAGCTAGAGAACACTGGTTTACTGAAGACGAAAAATAGAATTAATTCATAGCTTGAGGAAAAAAGATTATGGAAGATAATAAAAATGGAGAAAGAAAAAAGTTAAGTCTTTCTTTGGGCGGTAAATTAACATTGAAAACCTCTGTCACTTCCAAAGCTTCTAGTAGTATTTCTACTAACACCAGGTCAGGCAGAGGAACAGTTCAGGTTGAAGTAAAAAGAACTAAAAGGCCGTCTGCCAGGATGAGTGTTAATGATACGACCCAAATTAAAAAAACCATAGATAATAATACTGGTCTTAGTTCACAAGAAATTCAAGCTAGAAGTAGGATGTTGCAAGAGGGTCTGGCTAAGACCGCTGCTCAAGCAGAGGAAATTGCAGCTGAAAAATACGAAAAAGCAAAATTAGAAGAAGCCCGTATTGCTGCTACAGCTGATGAGGCATCTAAAGCAGCATCTTCGCTGGCGCCTAAAGATAAAATGTTAGCTAGAAGGAAAGCTGAAACAGAAGAAATTTTAGAGATCAAAAAAATTGAAGAAGAGCAAAAACAACTTCAAATAGATGCTAGAAAAGCAGAGGAAGCAGCGTTACAGGCTGAAAAAGATAGACGAAAAATAGCTGATGCTGAAACTATTCCTGCTAACACAAAGTTGTGGACAGTAAATAAAGTTCAAGAAAAAGAGATATATAGAGAAAATCTAAAAAAACCTTCATGGAACAAAGGGTTTGAAGAAAAAAGACAGGGAAAAATGACTATAGCCCGTGCTTTAGATTCAGACAATGTTAGAGTTAGGTCCTTGGCTTCAATTAAAAGGAGACGAGAAAAAGCAAGAATGCAAGCTGATCAAACTCCTGCGGTAAAACAGTTCAGGGAAGTTACAATACCAGATACAATTACAGTCTCTGAATTAGCTAACAGAATGACAGAAAAAACTGCAGATGTTGTTAGGGAGCTTATGAAAAATGGTATAATGGCTACTGCCACCGAGGTTATTGATGCAGAAACTGCAGAATTAATCACAACTGAATTTGGTCATAAGCCCAAAAGAATATCAGAATCTGATGTTGAGTTAGACTTAGAAATTCAAGAAGGTGACCCAAAGAATATGACATCAAGGCCGCCAATAGTTACTATCATGGGTCATGTTGATCATGGGAAAACATCTTTATTAGACGCGCTAAGACAAAGCAAGGTTGTTGATAGTGAAGCAGGAGGTATAACTCAACATATTGGGGCATATCAAATTACAACAAAATCCAACTCAAAAATATCTTTTATAGATACTCCAGGACATGAAGCTTTCACTGAGATGAGAGCAAGAGGGGCTAACGTAACGGATATTGTGATTTTGGTTGTTGCCGCTGATGATGGAATTAAACCACAAACGGTTGAGGCAATAAAACATGCTAAGGCTGCATCATGTCCAATTATTGTTGCTGTTAATAAATGTGACAAACCAGAGGCTAATCCCCAAAAAGTTAGAACAGAATTGCTACAACATGACATTATTCCTGAAGAAATGGGTGGAGATATTCAATGTATAAATGTTTCTGCAAAAAATAAGGAAGGACTAGATAATCTGATAGAAGCCTTAGAGTTACAATCTGAGCTGATGGAATTAAAGAGTGACCCAACTATAAGTGCAAACGGTGTTGTAATAGAATCAAAAGTAGAAAGAGGCAAGGGATCCGTAATAACTATGCTTGTTAAAGCTGGGACCTTAAATGTTGGTGATATTTTAGTTGTTGGGAGTGAGTCAGGTAAAGTTAGAGCTTTGTTAAACGATTCAGGGAAAAGAGTTCAGTCAGCTGGTCCATCCACACCTGTTGAGGTTTTAGGATTGTCAGGAACTCCAAATGCAGGTGATTTAGCTAATGTTGTTGATTCGGAATCAAAAGCTAGAGAGATTGCTGAATACAGATCAAGAAAGTCAAAGCAAAAAGAAGCAACTTTGACTGCGAGAGGATCTGTAGAACAAATGATGGCAAATATTCAAGCAGGAGAGGCTTCTGAACTTCCTGTTATTATTAAGACAGATGTTCATGGTTCTCTAGAAGCAATAAAAGTAGCATTAGATAAATTAGGAAACTCTTCTGTTAAAGTCAGAGTTTTATCTGGAGGAGTTGGTGCTATTAGTGAGTCAGATATAACTTTGGCTTCAGCTTCTTCTGCACTTGTATTTGCTTTTAATGTTAGAGCTATTCCACAGGCGAGAGACTTGTCTAGAAGAGATGGTGTAGAAATCAGGTACCATTCTATAATTTATGAATTAATAGAGGATGCAAAGTTAGCGTTAACTGGTATGTTAGATCCTGACTTACAAGAAAATTTTATAGGCTATGCTGAAATTAGACAGGTATTCTCCGTATCTAAAATTGGTAAGATTGCAGGATGTTATGTTACTGAAGGGATTGTTAAAAAGGGTTGTAGCTTTAGATTGCTTAGAGATAATACAGTAATTCATCAGGGAAAGCTTAAAACATTAAGACGTTTTAAAGATGAGGTAAAAGAAGTACGTGAGGGTACTGAATGTGGCATGGGCTTTGAAAATTACAATGACATTCAAGAAAATGATGTAATGGAATGTTTTGAGGTAAAAGAAGTTGCAAGAAGTTTGGAATCTGTTGACAAAAAAGTAGGATAAAATTTTTCATATGAGTGAATTTAATTTTAAACCTAAAAGAAAAACTAAAGACAGTTCTATTAAATCACAAAGACAACTTAAAGTTGGAGAGGAATTAAGATTTTTAATTTCAAATGTATTGCTTAAAGAAAGTTTTTACAACGAACATATTAGTAATAATAACGTAACTATTACAGAAGTTAATGTAAGTCCCGACCTCAAAAACGCAAAAGTATTTATAATGCCTCTAGGTGGTGAACATCAGAATGAGGTAGTTGAGAATCTTAATAAGGTCACTGGAAGAATAAAAAAACTAATATCAAGCAGTATTAAGCTTAGGCAAATGCCTAAACTTTATTTTAAAATAGATAATTCATTTGAAAATGCCAAAAATATTGAGAATATTTTAAAAAATCTAAAAAAATAACATTATTTTCACTTGATAAAAGGAAATTTATCATCAACAAAATTAATGGGTGGATAATCCTAGACAAACAAATTGGCGTGACTTCTAGGCAGGCAGTTACTCGTATTTCCAAGTTGTTAAATATTAAAAAAGTTGGTCATGCAGGCACCTTGGATCCTATGGCTACTGGCGTTTTGCCTATAGCTGTTGGCGAAGCAACAAAATGTATTTCATTTGTTCAGGAAAAAAATAAAAAATACTCTTTTACTGTAAAATGGGGTGAAAAAACGGAAACAGACGATTCAGAAGGTAAGGTAATCCAAAAATCAGATAATAGACCAACTGAAGACCAGATACTAAAAGTCATAAGTTCTTTTATAGGAGAAATATTCCAAAAACCACCCATTTATTCTGCAATCAAAATAAATGGCCATCGATCTTATAAGCTAGCAAGAAAAAAAATTTTTGTTGAGCATAAATTGAGAAGTGTAAAAATCCATAAGTTAATTTTAAAAAAAATCCCAAATAATGATTGCGCCCATTTTGAAGTTACTTGTAGTAAGGGAACTTATATTCGTTCTTTAGCAAGAGACATTGCT
>Ga0181587_10005269_pt1 | contig 10576 bp, 7 predicted proteins | sample 071ome_27_FD_132463 | JGI IMG/M metagenome (GOLD analysis project Ga0181587, IMG submission 132463) | Coastal salt marsh microbial communities from the Groves Creek Marsh, Skidaway Island, Georgia - 071409AT metaG (megahit assembly) | ecosystem: Environmental > Aquatic > Marine > Intertidal zone...
CTATTTCAGAGCCAATAGACCCGCCCGCGCCGGTAATACAGATCGATTTTTTAAGAACAGATTTAGAGACTAAATTAACATCAGGAGAAGCAGGTGCTCGGCCTAATAGATCATCAAGCCCTACGACCTTGAGGGATTCGACCTTCGCCCCAGAAATAATTTCCGATATCAGGGGTACAATTCTTACTTTGATGCCTAATCCTTAGAGGGCTTCGACAATAGCCCGCTGCTCCGGCCCCATAAATCAGAACCTTTTCTCGAGTCCCCATCCACGTTGTAAGCCATATAAAAAACGATTGTGCGCCAAGCCTTGAGGCGCAAAGATATAGCCACAAGGTTATGCCAAATATAACTGGGACAGTTCCTAGCCTAATTTCGAACGAAAAAACAAAAATACAAAGAGTCAATATCAGTAGACCGACAGATAGGCCGGCTAAACCGAAAAACCGGGGTTCAATCGCCCGCAAAACCACTCGGTAAAGCCTCATTTTTGTACAAACCAAAATCGCTGCAAGCGAGGCAAGCAGAAACAACTTCTAAGAATTAAATAAATAAAATTCTGCCCCCCATTCAGAGAGCCGCATCACGAGAGCTAACCATAAATCTTGGTGATAGCGATTCAGTCGGCAACAACCAAAATATTGCGCTTAGACCACCGATTAAGGCTAATGATTTTTCTGGTGACATTCCCGAGGGGTCGCTTGCATTGTATTTAATTAGGTCTCCCCAAAGGTCTTATCAATAAAGTTAGATACGGTAAACTTTACGATTACATCTGAAATCCGAATTTATGACCTCTGATCCTTTTTCATAGATGATCTAAGTCAGAATTAGTCCTTTATTGTGCAAACCGGTTGATATTTTCGGATGCCTGATAATATTCATTAACTGATTATGACCCCGTGACCAATTACTTTAATACCGGATCGGTGGGAGAGGTTATCCGTGATGTAAAGAGTGTGAACCCTGATGCGGTGATGATCATCAAATAAACCATCTCAGTAGGCTATACGCAAAAGCTGATAGATATAGCACAGGCTCTAAGAGCCTTATCTTCTCACCAGAGTTTTTGCGTGAAGGCAAAGCCTTGTATGACAACCTCTACCCATCACGCATCATCCTGGGAGAATGATCAGATCGCGCAAAGATTTGCTGATTTGCTCGTTGAAGGTGCAATCATGAAAGATATCGACGTCTTACTCACCGACCCCACCGAAGCTGAAGCGATTAAGCTGTTTACCAATACGTATCTTTTGATTCATTTAGCGTACTTTAATGAGCTTGATACCTATGCCGCTGTGCATGGTCTCGATAGTCGCCAGATTATCGAAGGTGTAGGGCTTGATCTACGTCTTGATTCTCATTAGTTGCTCTCAAGCTTTGACTATGGCGGCTATTGCCTACCAAGATATATTAAGCAGCTTCGTGCTGTTTACAGCGAAGTGCCTCAGAACTTGATCCAAGCGATTGCGGATTCAAATACGACCCGTAAGGATTTTGTCGCCGATAGTATTGTTTCGAGAAAGCCTAAAATTATGGTTTTGTATCATGTGATAATGAAATCAGGTTCGGATAACTTCGGTGCATCGTCAATCCAAGGCGCGATGGAGCGTATCAAAGCAAAAGTTATTGAAGTAGTGGTTTACGAACCGGTACTGACAGAAGATGATTTTTTTAATTCGAGAGTGATTAAAGATCTCGAAGAATTTAAAAAGATCAGTGATTTGATCATTGCCAATCGTAATAGTGATGATCTGGCTGATGTGAATGCGAAGATCTAGACCCGATACTTATTTGGTTCTGACTATAAAATGTATTTATTGCCTGAAAATTGAATTTGGCGATTGTTTACAAAAAAGCAATTAATCGGCAGTTTTGACAGTTCATGTTAAAAGCTATGGGTGCTAGGTAAATTTCTATATTGGAGTAATCAAGCCATTGGATTTAAAAACCATTATTCTTGGTGCGGGAGCCCCTCATCATGGCGAACTACCTGCAGCCCTTCGCGAACCTCGTTCGGGCACTTCCGTGCTTCAGTGGTTATTGGACGCCACGGGCTGTTCGATTGAGTCTGCCATCTTCGTCGCGGGTTACCAGTCCGATGCCATCCGTGCAGGTTACCCCGGGTTAAACGTGATAAAAAATAATGATTGGAAAAACACTGGTAGTGGTGCCTCTCTGCTGGTTGCACCTTTTCCCTCCAATGTTCCCCTCCTGGTTAGCTATAGCGATATACTTTTTCGAGCGACCGTTCCGGATGCTTTAGCTCGTTGTGAGGCTGATATTGCTGTTGCCTGGGACAGTTTCTGGGAGCAACGTTACGCAGGACGAAAGACCGAGGACTTGGCTCGCTGCGAAAAGGTATTGGTTAACGGAGGTCGGGTCGAGCGCCTCGGTGCGGACCTGCCAGTGGACTGGGCTAATGGAGAGTTCATCGGTCTTGTACGATTTTCTGCAAGGGCACTGACGAGGCTCGCGCGTCTGCGTGAGGAATGCCCGGAAAGCCTCAAACGTCGTCATCTCTCAGAATATATTGAATACCTGCGCGCTACGGGTCTCTCGGTCGCAGCAGTTGACGTTGCCGGCGACTGGGCCGAGTTCAACGAGCCTCGTGATATTGCTCATTTTATTCTTGGCACCAAGGCTGAGACGCTGGGGAGACTGCGCGGCATGGTCTGCCATGCAGTAATTCAGGATCAGGTGGCTTGCACTGTTGGTCAGTGGCGAGCAGAGCAAACAGCGGTGCTGGCGCAGGTCCGCCAGCAATTTTCTGGGCATTATCTAGCCGTTCGCTCCAGCGCTCGAAGTGAGGACTCATTTTATAACTCTAATGCCGGTGGCTACGAAAGTCTGCTCAATGTCGATCCCGAGAGCGGTCTAGAGACTGCAATCGAACAGGTAATTACTTCATATAGCAGTGCGGCAGACGATGATCAGGTTTTGATTCAGCCCATGGTCACGAATGTTGTCCTAAGCGGCGTTGCCTTCACTCGAACATTGGAGAATGGAGCGCCTTGGTATGTCATTAATTACGAAACGAATGGTAACAGCGAATCTATTACTAGCGGCAATAGTAACGATCACCGCACTCTACTGCTCCGTCGAGACATGGAGTTTGATGTTTTTCCTGAGCCACGATTGATGCCACTTGTATCCGCTCTTCAAGAAATCGAAATCTTGTTAGGTTACGATGACATAGATGTTGAATTTGCTATAGATACAGCTGGTACAATACACATTCTTCAAGTTCGTCCCGTCACCGTGAGTCGCAAGAATCGAGATATTTGTGATGAAACTTTCATGACGGCTATGGATGGAATTCATGCGCGCTGGAAAATGTTGGCTCCAGCGCCGCCGCAGTTTCCTGGCGACGTCGCTCCATTGTATGGCGTGATGCCAGATTGGAATCCGGCTGAGATTATCGGCATCGCTCCTGGCTCCTTGGCCGTCAGTCTTTACCGCTATCTCATCATGGATGAGACTTGGGCGACCCAGCGAGCCGAGTATGGGTACCGCGACGTGCGTCCTGCGCCGCTTCTGGTGGAATTCGCAGGGCGTCCCTATGTAGATGTGCGTGCCAGCTTTGCTTCATTCTTGCCAGCGAGATTGTCTGAGGACTTAGCCGGGCGGTTGTTGGAGTTTTACCTGGATTGGCTGCGTGAGCGCCCAGAGCTTCACGATAAAGTGGAATTTGAGGTTTTGCCCACTTGTCTTGGTCCTGGCTTTGAGAGTTGGGAACAGAGACTTCGAGTTGATGGTGGTTTTAGTGATGAAGACATTGCTGCTCTTCGCGAAGAGCTACGCCAAATTACAGCAAACGCTTTCGACCGCTATGAGAAAGACCTTGCCCAGATACAAGCCTTGAGTGACCGTTTCGATGCCATCCAGTCCAATGTGCGTCTAGAGCCGTTGGAGCGCGCTAGGATCTTGCTGGATGATTGCCGACGGTTTGGCACATTGCCGTTTGCTCATCATGCCCGCAGCGGTTTTATTGCGGTAACCTTGCTGCGCGAAGCAGAAGCATGCGGAATAATCTCTGCTGATGCACGAGAAAGCTTCCTCTCCACGTTGTGCACAGTCAGTCAACAGCTCACAAAGGACGCGCAGAAAACCGCTTGTAAGGAAATGATGTGGGACGACTTTGTTGCTCAATATGGTCACTTACGTCCCGGTACTTATGATATTGCCACTCCACGCTACGACCTGGATCCAGAGCGTTTCCTGCGACCTCTCGTAAAGCATGCTCAGAAGGTTATCATTGAAAAAGAGGACTCAGGTGCTTGGAAGTCGGAACGCGGGGCTTTTTTCGCAGCGCTGGCAGCGTTAGGTTTGCCGGCGGAGCCTGAACGGGTGGAGAGATTCCTGCGCCAAGCCATTGAGGGGCGTGAATATGCCAAATTTATCTTCAGCCGTAATCTCTCAGATGCTTTGGAGTTACTAGCTCAAGTTGGATCTCATTATGGTCTTGATCGGAAAGAGTTAGCGAATATTTCTTTGGAAGATATATTTGCTGTGCACCATAAAATATGTTCCGATCAAGGCATTGCAAGTAATCTACAGAATCGGGCTAAGGAGGCAGGTTACTTGCAAAGAATGGCAGCTGCTTTAGAATTACCCCCCTTGATTACGAAACAAGCTGATCTGGATGCCTTTGTTATTGGGTCTGACCGACCCAATTTTATTGGTTCATGCTCCGTCATCGCCGACTCTATCAATCTCGCTGAATATTCCGCCGATGCACAGCTGGAGCTGGCAGGGAAGATAGTTCTTATTCCTCAAGCTGACCCCGGCTATGATTGGCTCTTTGGACAAAGAATTGCAGGATTGGTGACTCTTTATGGTGGCGCTAATTCCCACATGGCTATTCGTACGGCAGAGTTCGGGTTGCCCGCGGTAATTGGCGTTGGCGAGCAACGTTATCGCGAGTTGGCTCAAGCCAGTATGCTTGAGCTGACACCAGCGAATAGCATTATACGGGTAGTACGGTGAGACCGCGAGTTGCAGTGAGCCAGCGCCGTGACCATTATCCCGCTCGCGACGAAGTACGCGATGCTCTCGATGTGCGTTTGAGCCTTTTGCTCTGGGAACTCGGCTTTATGCCAGTTCCAATGGCTAGCGCAATCGGTAATCATCAGGAATACCTAGAAACGTTGATGCCTGATGCGGTAGTATTGAGTGGCGGAAATGATATTGGTCATGTCGTCGAACGTGATCGATTAGAAACCGCGATGTTGTACCATGCAGCCTCCCATCATCTACCTGTCCTTGGGATTTGCCGCGGCATGCAGATGATGAATCATTACCAAGGCGGGGTATTAAGGCCTGTATCTGGTCATGTGACAGTACGTCATCGTATATTTGGTCCATTAGTAGGTCCTGGCGGGTATAATGTTAACAGTTACCATGATCATGGCGTTCTTGATGCGGATCTCGGTAAAGATCTTGAGGCCGTTGCGTGGGCAGAAGACGGAGTGTTGGAAGCTCTTAGGCACTTGGAACTGCCCTGGTTGGGGATCATGTGGCACCCGGAACGGGGTTCACCCATTGCAGATTCGGATCAACAACTAATACATAGACATCTTAAGGGGCTGCCTCTGAGCTTTGCCCAAGGAACTTAGTTATGAAAGCCATCATCCTCGCGGCCGGTCAAGGCAGCCGTTTGCGTCCGCTCACAGATGACAAGCCTAAGTGTCTTGTGGAACTAGCCGGTAAGCCTTTGCTTGAGCACCAGCTGGAGGTGCTACGTGCTTCAGGTATAAGTGACATCCATGTGGTCGCTGGTTATCGCGCTGACCAGCTCGACCGCTCCGGGTTAGTCCGACATATCAATGAGCGTTTTGCCGAGACCAACATGGTTTATACCCTTTTCTCGGCGGAGTCGGTTATGACTGCTAACTCAGACCTTATTATTAGTTACGGCGACATCGTTTACCAACCCCAGGTATTGAAAGCAGTTCTATCTGTGGATGCTCCAATTGTTTTGGCCGTGGACCTCGAATGGCAGCGCTACTGGGCGGCGCGGATGGATAACCCTTTGACCGATGCCGAGACCATGAAGCTTACTGACGGCAATCGACTCGTAGAGTTAGGGAAAAAGCCGGAGAGATACTCCGACATCCAGGGCCAGTACATTGGCTTAATTAAGGTTCGTGCCGACCATGTTACACAGCTTCCAAAGATCTGGAGGGATATGGATCAAACGGCTATCTATGATGGCAAAGACTACCACAATATGTATATGACCAGTTTTATTCAGCACTTGATCGATCAAGACTGGGAGATACGCGCCGCACTAATAGAAAATGGTTGGGCTGAGGTGGACTCTGAAGCGGACCTTGCTGTGGCTACTGCATTTTGGACGCCTAACAACAAATAATTAAAGAACTTAAAATTTCAAAAACTTTCTTTTACTAAAATTATTTGTCCTAAATAAATAATTTTATTTACGCGATTGCCTCTGAGACTTATTTAAGAGGGAGAATTGAAATGAACAAAGAATTAACAAGTGAGATCTTGTGGTCTGATTAATGTAAAAGTAGGCCGAAGCTTGATCAATCCTTCATAGAGTAAGATTTTCTTTTTTCTTATGATATTATAGAAAAGTATATACCAAGAAAAAAAAAGATATGAATTTTCTTGAAGTGGGTGGATATCACGGGATGTGGGATATTTGTTTTGCAAAATTCAGGTCTTCAAAATCGTCGCTGGTAGATCGAGCGGAGCAGGTTTCAGTTCATCAGAAAATTCTGGAGTGTGAGCCCCAGCTCATCTTAGGAACAAACTAATTGCATGCGGATTATCAGGAAAATACTCTTTATTCTTTCACGAGCGGAACGTAAACGGGCCACCTTGGTTCTGGTGATGATTTTATTTTCTGCATTATTAGACATGCTCGGTGTTGCTTCGATCATGCCATTCATGGCAATCCTTGCCAATCCAGAAGTTATTGAAACCAACGCAATATTGAATACCGTCTTTGAAGCGTCTCGCGTAATTGGCGTTTCTACCTCGGAACAATTCATTTTCATAGTTGGCGTTCTTGTTTTCATAATGCTAGTTGTCAGCCTTGCAGTAAAAGCTTTGACTATACTATTACAAACACGCTTCGTTTTTATGCGGGAATATAGCATCGGTCATCGACTCGTTGAAGGGTATCTGAATCAGCCATACAGCTGGTTTCTAACACGAAACAGTGCAGATCTGGGTAAGAATATTCTTTCCGAAGTCGCTCAAGTAATTACTTATGCATTGGGCCCTGTTGCAAACATTATAGCTTCTGGTGCGGTGGTGCTGGCACTCATGTTATTGTTGATAATAGTTGATCCAAAACTTGCACTTACGATTGGCCTGGTTCTCGGTTCCGCTTACGGGTTAATTTTCAGGTTCAATAAAAGTCTTCTGAAGCGTATTGGCAATGAGCGCGTAGCAGCTAACGAAGCTCGATTTATAGCATTAAACGAAGGCTTTGGTGCCGCCAAAGAAGTGAAAATAAGTAGCCTTGAGCATGTATATTTAAAACGCTTTGCTGTGCCGGCTGAAATTTATTCAAGACATCTGGCTACTTCCACAATTATTGCGAATATCCCAAGATTCGTTCTTGAGTTAATTTCCTTCGGTGGCCTACTTCTGGTTATCCTATATCTCATGGCAAAAAGCGGAGATTTTGCCAGTGCAATACCTGTCATTACCGTTTACGCTTTTGCTGGCTATCGACTGATGCCTTCGTTGCAACAGCTCTATTCATCAGCCACTCAATTGAGATTTGCAGGATCTGCTTTGGATGTACTGATTTCCGAACTGGAGAGTATGGTTCCACCTTCGGACCTGGGGAGTAAAACAAAGGTAAATTTTCAGAAGACCATTACGCTTAACAATGTTTCGTATCAATACCCTACTGCGAGCAATGCAGCAGTTCGAGAGGTCACTTTGACTGTTCCTGCAAAGAGCAAAGTAGGATTTGTTGGCACAACAGGCGGCGGCAAAACGACTTGCGTGGACTTGATATTGGGACTGTTGCAATCAAAGAGCGGTACCTTGGAAGTAGATGGCAGAGTCATCAACGACGACAATAGGAGAGCTTGGCAATCGAAAATCGGATATGTGCCGCAGCATATTTACTTAATCGATGACACAGTCGCGGCGAACATCGCCTTTGGAGTACCAGCTGACAAAATTGATATGGCGTCAGTGGAACGTGTCGCCAAGATTGCCAGTCTGCACGAGTTTGTGGTCGGAAGACTTCCTGCGCAATACCAGACGAGAGTTGGTGAGCGTGGCGTAAGACTTTCAGGTGGTCAACGCCAACGTATTGGAATCGCAAGGGCTTTGTATCAAAACCCTCAGGTTCTCGTTATGGATGAGGCAACCAGTGCCCTGGATAATTTGACTGAACAAGCGGTGATGGAAGCCATCCATTCCTTAGCCGATGCAATTACTATCATTATGGTTGCCCACCGTTTAAGTACGGTGAAAACGTGCAACACTATTTTCTTCTTAGACAATGGCGAACTTAAAGGTCAAGGTACTTTTGATGAATTGCTTCAAACTCACGCACAATTTAGAGAAATGAGTGCAACGTAAACGTATAAAATTACCAAACACAGCAGGGATGTTAGATTAAATTCATGTGGGTAAAATTGATTGGCAATGATACGGATGACGTTAGAGTAAAATGGGTAAGAAATGCTTTGTCCAAGATACCGGCGGGGTCTCGACTTTTGGATGTCGGAGCGGGGGAATTAAGATTTAAGCCGGATTGTGGTCATTTGGAATATGTTGCTCAAGATTTTGGCCAGTATCATGGAAAAGGTGATGAGGGCTTGCAGACTGGTCATTGGGACAATGATAGACTTGATATCGTTTCAGACATTACAGCTATCCCGGTTCCTGATGCCTCTTTTGACGCAATTCTATGTACTGAAGTTCTAGAACATGTGCCTGATGCAGTCGCTGCTCTGAGCGAATTTACAAGAATACTAAGACCTGGTGGATTTTTACTAGTGACAGCACCATTTGCCTCTCTAACGCATTTCGCCCCATACCATTTTTGCGGGTACAACAAATACTGGTATCAACATCACCTGCCTAGGCTAGGTTTCCAAATTGAAGAGCTGGAGCACAACGGGTCGTGGTTCCATTTCATTGCACAAGAACTGCGAAGAAGTCGGTTTATTGGTAGGATGTATTCGAACAAAATATTGGCTTTATTGACTAGACTTGCTGTGATCCCGATTATAGCTCTTTTAACTATCTTATCTCGTTTTGATAGGGGGTCGCACGACGCCATGTGTTTCAATTATATGGTTCGCGCGGTAAAAAAAAATTAATTTAGTCAGTGAAGCTTTATTAGTGTCTATGAAAATTGAAGCTCTGAAGACATGGTTAAAGCAATTTGATTTTATTTATGCCGCTAATGCGTTGCTGAAATCCTACCAACTGAAGCGTGGTGTGCGCAACGTAACTCGTTATTATGAAAAAAAGAGCGCGTCTGAGAAAGAGCTTTATAGCGAGACTAATGCCATCGCGAAATTTAAAGCGCGACATCGCCAATTGCGGCCAAGATTTTCAGCGAAAAAAATTAGTTATTTGAATTTCTTTTGGGTTGGTGCTTCTCAAGCGCAAGATGAATCTGGCTTCTTGCAAGCGTTGGAGCGGCTTGGAAACGTTACGACTTTTCACAACAGTTATGGGGAATACGGCCCACATTATGAGATTCCTGGGATCCATTGGCTAAAGGTACGAGAAATTAACGACGCGAGTTTAGTCGAACAGGTAGAGCGAGCGCATGGTGCTCGAAAAATAGATTGTTTGATTGGTCAGATGTGGTCCCACGTATATTCTGAGAGGGCGCTGTTAAAGGTGCGAAGCCTTGGTATACCCGTTATTAATATTGCTATGGATGACCGTTTGCCAGACCTTTGGATGAGTAAGAACGGCCAACGCATGGGGGCAGTTGGATTGGCATCGGGCGTCGATATTACGCTAACAACGGTACCCGAAGCATGCAGTTGGTACGCTGTTGAGAATATGCCAGCGATTTTCTGGCCGCTCGCAAGCGACAAGAATCTTTTTGCTGCTGAGCAAGATGCGATAAAGGACATCGATATCCTCTTTATCGGCAACCGCTATGGTATTCGTGGCAAGTTGATCGGTTACTTAAACAAACATGGCGTTTCGGTAACTTGCTATGGCAGTGGTTGGCCGAATGGTTATGTCAACGCAGAGAAGAATATTGGATTATCTAAACGAACCAAGATCATTCTAGGAGTTGGCGCGATCGGTCATTGCTCTGATCTTTACACGTTAAAACTGAGAGATTTTGACGCGCTTATGACCGGGGCACTTTACATCACACATCGTAATTTGGACTTGCTTAAGTTATTCACTGAAGGCGAGCACCTTGAATGTTATGAAGATGCTGACGAACTACTGAACAAGCTCAAGTATTATTTGGCGCGCCCGGAAGTTTGCTCGGAAATAGGCAATAAAGCCAAGGTATTGGCACAGTCAAAGCACTCTTGGGACTATAGGCTAAGAACAACATTTAGACAGCTTGGCCTTTTGTCTTGATAGGTCA
>Ga0181587_10005274_pt1 | contig 10574 bp, 7 predicted proteins | sample 071ome_27_FD_132463 | JGI IMG/M metagenome (GOLD analysis project Ga0181587, IMG submission 132463) | Coastal salt marsh microbial communities from the Groves Creek Marsh, Skidaway Island, Georgia - 071409AT metaG (megahit assembly) | ecosystem: Environmental > Aquatic > Marine > Intertidal zone...
CAGACGCCTCCTGCCGACGCTGCTGCCGGGATGTCTTCCTGAGCGGCTCGGACTGGCATGCGGGCACCGAGCTCGTAGCGAAACAAGCAATCGGCCAATCGGCAAAAAACAGGCAGAAGAAGCTACCCGGCTAGGATTCGAACCTAGACAAAGGGAACCAAAATCCCTTGTGCTACCGTTACACCACCGGGTATCGCTCGCCGAGTATAGCGAGATTGCCCAGCCCTTGCGTCGGCTGCGTATGGCAGTCGTTTGGCCAGCCCCAGCCAAGTCGTCTGGAGGGCTTATCTCCGCAAACCAATCCCTTGCGGTCACTACAGATGATGGCAGCATTCCCCGTTCCTCGAAGCGCCGCTTGCGAAGGATCGGTTCCTCCGTTTTGGGCCGATTTCACCCTAAACACGCCTAATAACAGCCGCAAGAAAAGAGCCTGCAGATTCGCCGGTGTCGTCAAGAAATGCAGAGAGACCTGAGAAACTCAGGGGCTGGTCGCTCGTGTCATCTGGTTGATCCATGGCCCGATCAGCGGTCACCTGCGAACGAGGAGGGTGGCGGGTCAGCGGCCGTATGATCGGGGTGCCCCCCAGTTGGCGGTCGTTGCAAATGGCTGATAACAGCAAAAGACAACTGCTCAAGCTCAATCGCCAGATCGACCGAGACTTGCTCGATGCCGGGAGGCAGGCTGATGGTGACCGGAGCAAAGTTGACGACACCTTCAATCCCGGCAGCCACCAACGCATTGGCTGCCTCCTGGGCGCGGCCGGCCGGGACAACGATCATGCCGAGGCGAATATTCTTGTCACGAATGGTGGCGGCCAGCTCGGTGAGCGGCTGAACACGCAGGCCCTGGATTTGCTTGCCAATTTTTTGCGGGTCGGCATCGAATGCTGCCGCGATTGAGAAGTTCTGCTGGCCAAAGCCTCGGTAGCCAAGGAGGGCCTGCCCGAGATTGCCAACGCCAATCATCACGACCGGCCAGGGTTGGTTCGTGCCGAGAATGTCCCGCATGGCGTGGATCAACTCTTCGCAGCGATACCCAACACCCGGGTAGCCAAACTGGCCGAAGAATCCAAGGTCTTTGCGGACCTGGGCGTCACTAAAGCCGAGCAGTGTGCCCAACTGGCCGGACGAAATGGTTTTCTGGCCGGCCGCTTCCAGTCGCTGTAGCTCCCGCAGGTAGAGACTGATTCGGCTGACAACCACCTTCGGGACAGAGGCATCCGAGGGGAAATCGCCGGAGCGTGTTTGTGGTTCGTCAGGGACCATGCAGCATCCACCAGACCCGAGGGATTTCCCCAAACTTTACCCAAGGCACGAAGCAGATCGCAAACATGCCACAGGTCGGTCCTGTTCTGACGATTGTAGGGCCGCTGGGACACTAGAAAAACTTCGCCGATTTCGAAAAACGGTCGTCCTGGGAAGAGTTTATGGGCGATCCTTCAAGACAGGCTGCTCGGTTCTGTGCCGGCGGTTCGTGATGGCTGACGCACGGCCAACCAAAGGTGTGGTTTCCAAAACAGTGCAGAGAGCGGGAAGTGTGATGAACAGAATATGGCTCGGTGCTCTTCTGGTGGTGGCGTTGGTGGCGGGAGGCCAATCGGCCGACGGGGCCTACTGCGGGCTCGCCAATTACCAGCACGGTAACGCAAACCTGAAAACAGTCAGTTTCTCACGTGCCCGACGGGACTGTTCCCGATGCGAGCAGGCAGAACCAACGTGTGCCGCGGAGGCCTCGTGCGGAACTCGGCTGGTGAAGGACGTTGTCTACGAGCAGAAGCAATACACCTGCTACAAGACCGTCTGCGAAAAGGTGGTCGAGCAGAAGGAAGTTGACTGTGTTCGTTACGAAAAAGAACAGTGCTACCGTGAGGTCGAATACACGGTCTGCAAGCCGGTCTGGGAAACTCGCTCGCGAACGGTGAACTACACGGTCTGCAAGCCGGTGTATGAGACGCGGACGAAGGAGATTCCTTACACGGTCTGCAAGCCAGTCTACGAGACCCGCGAGCAGTGCTACACGGTGTGCAAGCCGGTGTACGAGACGCGGACGAAGGAGATTCCTTACACGGTCTGCAAGCCTGTCTACGAGACCCGCGAAAGGGAGATCTGCCGGACCGTCTGCAAGCCTGTCCACTTCACCAAAACGGTTAAGGTTTGCCGAGGGCATTGGGAAACCGAACGCTGTGAGATTCCCGGGCCGGTTGTCACGAAATGTGTACGGGAACCCGGCTGCTGGGAGAGCGACTGCTCTGGCCGCCGGTGCTACCGCCCTGGTCCAGTGAAAAAGATCCAGGTTCAATGCCCACCGCGGACGGTTTGCAAAAAAGTGTGGGTGCCCGAAATCTGTGAAAAAGAGGTCGCCTGCGTCCGCTACGAGCGGGAAACGATTGTCGATAAGCAGTGCTACAAGGTCTGCAAAATGGTTCGCGAGCAGCGGGTAAAGACCTGCTGCTACAAGGTCTGCAAGATGGTGCCTGAGCAGCGGGTGCGAACCTACAAGGTCTGCAAGATGGTGCCCGAACAGCGAGTGCGGACCTGCTGCTACAAGGTCTGCAAGATGGTGCCCGAGCAGCGGGTGCGGACCTATCAGGTTTGCAAGATGGTGCCTGAGCAACGAGTGCGGACCTGCTGCTACAAGGTCTGCAAGATGGTACCTGAGCAGCGGGTGCGAACCTACAAGGTCTGCAAGATGGTGCCCGAACGGCGAGTGAAGACCTGCTGCTATCAGGTCTGCAAGATGGTCAGCGAGCAACACTCCCGCGAAGAATGCTATAAGGTCTGCACCATGACCAAAGAAAAGTGCATCCGCAGGGTGCCCTATTGCGTGACTCGTCCAGTGCATTACACCCGGACGATCGATGTCTGCCGGATGGTGCCCAAGAAGGTGGCCTACACCGTAACCCGTTGCGTGCCCAAGACCGTCTGGCGGGAAGTTCCCTGCGAACCGAATTGCGGCTGTGAGCCAACCTGCGGTTTTGAGAACTGACCAGTTGTCGGAGGGTGGCCTGGTTTCACCCACGCACGAAAGAAATGGAAGCGGCCCGGATCGAAGGATCAGGGCCGCTTTTCATTTGTCGACAACCTTTGCTGGTTCCGTCGCTGATTTGTGCAGGCCCTGCCAGCTGCCCGCTGGCGTTACTCGGCTTCCGGCTCAATGGAAGCCGACATGGCACCCTTTGAACGAGCCAAGAGCCGATCGGCACCAAAGGCATGGATCTGGTCACGTTTCAACTCGGCGTGCTCACGTGTGGTGGTCAGGATCACTGCCCGGCCGGTTCGATCGACCTCGGTAGCAAGCTTGAGTCCCGTGGTGGCGGGGTGGCCGAAGAGTTGCTGCAGCATGGCAACCACATACTGGTAGGTGTGGTCGTTGTCATTCCAGAGGATGACGTGGTAGCGAGGCTGCCGCTTGGGCTGGCCAGACCGCCGGGCCTTTTTTGTCGTCTTTTCGGCTGTGGTGCGGTCGGGATCAGCAGTCGTGGCGGTCATGAGTCCCTCAAAGCGGCCGTGAAATATCCGCGGTTCAAAACCGAAGCATGACAGTATAGAGTTTGCGGGGCTTCAGTCACTACTCGCACCCCCGCCCCGGAGGCCTCTGTGCTCGATCGCCGCTTTGTTGCCGACAATGTTGACCTCATCACCGAAAACTGTTGCCAGCGGGGGTCGTCCGCTGATGTCTCTCGGTTTGCTGACCTGGATCTTCTCAGACGGCAGTTGCAGGCTGACATTGACCGGCTGAACCAGGAAGCCGGTCGGGTGAGCAAGTCGATTGGGAAGGCTGCTCCGGAAGACCGAGATGCCCTGAAGGCTGAGGGCCGGCGGCTTCGGGAAGAGGTCTCAGCGCTGCAGGCCAAACAGGCTGAGGTGCTGGCAGACTCAGAGGCCATTCTGCGGGCCATCCCCAACCTCACGCATCCCGATGCCCCACGAGGAGGTGAGGATGCCGCAGTGGAACTCCGTCAGGGCAGCACCCCTGTGCCAGCCTTCGACTTTGCACCGAAGGACCATGTTGATTTGGGAGAAAGCCTGCGGCTTTTCGACTTTGAGGCGGGCAGTCGCGTGGCTGGTCACGGCTTCTATTTTCTCACTGGTGACGGAGTGCTGTTGGAACTGGCGCTCCAGCGGTATGCGATCGAGCTACTGTTGCAGGATGGGTTTACGGTCATGACCACGCCCGACCTCGCCAGAGACACCATTCTGGAAGGCACCGGCTTCATGCCACGGGGGCCGGAAACCCAGATCTATTCCATCAATGAGAGTGATCTGTCACTGGTCGCAACGGCGGAGATCACCCTCGGCGGGGCCATGCATGAGAAGATATTCAACGCCGACGAACTGCCGCTGAAGCTCTGTGGCATCAGTCACTGTTTCCGGACGGAAGCCGGTGCTCATGGTCGGGCCACTCGTGGGCTCTATCGGGTGCATCAGTTTACGAAGGTCGAGATGTTTGCCTTCACCCTGCCCGATCAGAGTGAGGCGATGCATCAGCATCTGCTCGAGCTTGAGTGTCGGCTTTTTGATGGTCTGGGGATTCCCTACCGCGTTATCGATACCGCTACTGGTGATCTTGGTGGGCCCGCCTATCGGAAGTATGACCTTGAGGCCTGGATGCCTGGTCGCGGTGATGCCGGTGAATGGGGCGAGGTGACAAGCACGTCCAACTGCACCGACTATCAGGCGCGGCGACTAGCGGTTCGCTATCGCAAGCAGGGAGAAAAGGGAACTCAATTTGTCCATACGCTCAACGGCACAGCGATTGCCATCAGTCGTGCCATTATTGCCATCTTGGAGAATCACCAGCAGGCGGACGGCACAGTTCGTGTCCCTGAGCCATTGGTGCCTTGGATGGGCAAGGATCTGATCGGCGGTTAGCTCACTTTTTTGGGCCGACTGAGCCGGGCTTTTGATGGATGCCTTGGTCGATGTGCTCAAGGATGAAGCGAGTCGTCTCGACGTACAGCGTAAGGAGTGGGTTGCTTGACGTGCCGATTCTGAGCTGACTGGCCTCAGTTGCCAGTGTCTGGAGATCGGCGTTTGCAAAGAAGCCCGCCCGCTGAAGATCCATGGCTCGCATCAATGATGTGTATTCGGGATCGATTGTTGACCGACTGAAAAGAGCAGAGCGGGTGGAGAGAAACGGGACCGTAACGAAGGCTCGTAATTGTCCAGTCTGCACCAGATTGTTGATGTGCTCGTCGTGCTTGCACCGGCTGATCCAATCAGTGCCCAGCAGGTCAGCAACCCTGCCAATCGACTGGCGATTTACAAAATACGAAGTGGCTCCGACAAAGGGAACGCCTCGCAGGTTCACCAGTGAGACCGAGCCTTGCTGGTGATACGCCTTGATCAGGCGGCTGAATTGTTGGAATGCCTGTGGGCTGAGCATCGAAAAATAGACATCGCTGTAAATCAGATCCCACGAATGGTGTTCAGCCAAGGCGGGAAACCACGTCGGCAGTTCAGGCAGGATCTCGGCATCATCTTCCAAAACATGGAGATGGACACCGGCATCCCGGCGTGAGTCGAGGAGCCGCTGGTGACTGAGCCCACAGCCAATCGATCCGGCGTTCAGCGGGCTTGATTGACCTGCGGGAAGATCCTGACCACGAATGGCCTCGAACCGTTCATAGCGACTGGTAAGACCAAGTGCCTGAAGGTGCGTCTGCATCGAGCGGTCACGCTCAGCGCTCTCGCGCAAGTTGATATAGAAGCCCTGATAGAGAGCGGGCGATTGTTGCTCCCCTACCATTTCAGGCCGAAGCGGGCCCCTTCACTCTGCCCGCCGACACCGCCCTTGAGCGGGCCAGTTCGCTTCTTGCGGGGAGTTTCGGCCGGTGGAGTGTCCTCTTCCTCACTGGCCTGATCATCTGCTGTGTCAGCCTTGCTCAGAGCCTTCAGTGACAGTGACAACCGCTGTTCGGCGGGATCGACCGAAAGCACCCGGCACTCAATCGTTTCGCCTTCGGTCACAACATCACCGACGCTGCGAATCCGCCGGGTCGCCAGTTCCGAAACATGAATCAGGCCCTCAATGCCTGGTTCGAGTTTCACAAAGGCGCCGAAGTCAGCAATCCGACTGACGGTGCCTCGAACAGTCGAGCCCATCGGGTATTTTGCGTCGGCTCGGCTCCAGGGGCTTTCCACCAGGTCACGGATGGAGAGACCGATTTTGCCAGTCTCTCGGTCAACCTTCTTGACGACAGCCTTAACCGCCTGCCCAGGCTTCAATATTTCATTGGGATCAGTGATCCGTTCCCAAGACAACTGGCTGACGTGCACTAGGCCTTCAACGCCATGGCCAATATCGATGAAGGCGCCGAAATCACGGACACTGCGGACGATACCCTCAACCGTCTCGCCAGCCTCCAGTGTTTCGAGCATCTCGGCTCGGGCGTCTGCGGCCTGCTTCTCAATCACTGCCCGCCGCGACAACACCAGGCGGCGGGCTCGAGGGACAAGTTCAGTGACCAGGCTCTCGAGTGTCTGGCCGACCATTTCTTCCAGGTTTTCAACCCGCCATGGGCTGACCAGTCCCGCTGGCATGAATCCACGCAGGCCGGCAACGTCGCACTCAAGCCCACCCTTGTTGGTGCCGGTGCAGCGGGCTTCAACAATCATGCCAACTTCAAGCTGCGACCAGTCCTCGACTGCCACGGCCCGATTGGCAGGCGCCAGTTCGTAGAGGCCGTCGTCCTCATTGCGGCCGCCAACAGAAAGTTCGAGAACCTGCCCAACCTCGGGCAGATCACCTTCTTCCTCGTAGAGACTCGCCAGTTGGAGCGCCCCCTGGCGTTGGTTTCCCAGGTCGATAAAGGCTGTTTCTGGCCCGATCGACAGGACTGTTCCCTGGACTTTCGCGCCCGGAGCAATGGGCTGATCGACCAGCGTTGCCTGCTCGAGGAGTGAGTCAACTTCCAGGCCTGCTACGGCAGCCGCAAAATCGTCCTCCAGATCTTCATCGAGCCCTTGCCGAAGATTTGGGACCGCTACCTGCCGTTGGGGTGGAAGCGCGTCGGTGAAGGCGGCTGCCTTTGCATCGCGGCCACTGCCTGCTCTGCGACGGCGGTCTCGGCCGGCTGGGCGACGCTCCGTTTGCGTGGGTTGCGTTGGCTGGTCAGAAGGCGGGGCCGGTTCTGAACCATCGCCGGGCGTGGCGACCGGGGTACCTGCCGCAGCGACAGGAGGAGTTGGCAGGCCAGCTTCCGCTGCCTTGGTGGCCGACGTGGCGTAGGTGTAGCGAGCCGTCATGCCCGGGGCATCGCCGCTCGACCGCTGGGTACCGATCGCGATCCGTCGGCGTGCCGGACTTGCATCAGGCTGGGCTGGCTCTGCAGGCGACTCCACAACTTGATCGCCGGTCACCGAAGCAGCGGTGCTACCGGTATCCTCGGCTGGTGGGGTCTCGGCCCCACCCTCAGGCGTATCATTCATCGGCCGGAACCCCAAAAAGAAAATGCGGGAAACAGGACTTGAACCTGCACGGTATTACTACCACTAGGCCCTCAACCTAGCGCGTCTGCCAATTCCGCCATTCCCGCGGAGTCGTGTTTGGAATGCCAGCGGCAGCCTCATAGCAGCACCGACAAACCACGCCACTATTGTCTGCCCGAATGGTCGCTCGTCAAGCGACCTGCCGTCTCGCTGCGGGAGGCCGCGAAAGCCATGGGCTTCCCAACCGCAGATTGACTGAGGCGAGAGAGGAAAGCCAAGCCGGCGAAAAGCGTTGCCGTCCAGACCAGATCACCGACTGGCATCCAGCGATAAAACGGGAGGGCAGCAACGTAGCAGGCTCCCAGGCCAGCCAGGGTGTGTGGGTACTGCTGCGACAAGGCCCAGTGAGCCAGATTAGTGGAAAGGAAAAAGACAAGTGATGCAGCCAAGCTTCCACCAAAAATCGCCAGCCAGCCCTGACGGCGAATGACGCCACCGAGCAGGCTAGGCCAAGCAAGGGCCGCATAGACCACCACCGCCATAACAGGTGAGCCATAGGCAGGGAGAACAAGATTACTCAGGAGCACTGCCGCCAAGGGCGTTGCCGCCGCCACCAGACTGCCTCCGACTGAGCCGGCGAACAAGGAGCCTGAGACCAGCGCGATGGCCGCCAGTGGGGTGACATTGGCTGCCGGTTGCCAGAGGCGTCCACAGATGCCGATAGCGACCAGGGCCACCCAGAGCAGCACCAGAGAACCGGAACGAAACCTGAACGAATCGACTGATTGGGAAGCCATCAACCTGCTCGCAGTGGGTGGGAGGGAAACATGAATGATCCAGTTCTACCCCGGAAAGGCGGGAAAACCGAATCGGCCCGGCGGGACCCCTGCGGGATGCCGAACTCCCGATACACTAGCGGTTTTCAGCAGAGGGGCAAGCACTCAGGCTGTGGGAGGAGTGCCAGCCGGCCAGCTTGTCCGCAGGAACTCCGCCAATGCCGGAACCGACCACCGATTTTACCAGCCTGACCCTCGAGTATCTGCCCGACGACATTGCCGTGGTTCGAGTGGCCGTGCCAGGGCACAGCCAGAACGTAATAACCGCGACCTTCCTGCGGGAACTTGGCCAGATTCTCGATCATTTTGCCGCAGTGCCGCCCCGGGGTCTGATACTGGAATCGGGTCGCCCGGGCTCCTTTTTTGCCGGTGCCGATATCGACCGGCTCAATCGTCTCTGGGAACTACCTGAGCCTGATGTGGCTGATCTCTGTGATCGTGGCCGGACGCTTTTCGGTCGTCTGTCAGCCTCCCCTTGGCCGAGCGTCGCGGTGATTGATGGCACCTGTCTCGGTGGGGGGCTGGAATTGGCCCTTGCCTGCGACCTCCGGGTGGCCACCGACGATCCACGCACTAGCCTCGGAGCCCCTGAGGTCAAACTCGGGCTCTTGCCGGGCTGGGGTGGAACGGTTCGTCTGCCGCGGCTCATCGGTCCAGGGCCAGCCCTCGAAATGCTCATTACGGGGGATGCCGTTTCCGGCAGGCGGGCAGCTAGCCTGCAGCTGGTCGACGCCTGTGTGCCCTCAGCCGCTGCCCGGGCAACAGCCCTGCGGTTGCTTGAGCAGACGGTCGCGAATGCAAATCACACGATCCGGCGGCAGCAGCAGGCAGCAGCGGTCCCGCTGGATGCAGACGAAAAAGCGTTTCTTGAGGCCACCACCGCGGCTCTCATCCTGGGCAGAACCGGTGGCCACTACCCGGCGCCGCTGGCCATTCTGAAGACGGTTCTCCAAGGCTGTGAACGGGAAGCCGCCGAGGCAGCTGTGGGCGAACGAGAGGCTTTTGTCCAGCTGACTCGGTCTCCTGTGGCCCGGCAGTTGGTCCGTGTCTTTTTGCTCGGGGAGCAGAACCGTCGTGACAGTGGCCTTTCCGGTGACAATCAAAACAATCTTTCCGCACCCGACCCGTCCGCACCCGACCGGTCTGACAGTTCCAAGCGAGACTGCCGGCCCGCCGTGGTCGGCGCTGGCATCATGGGCGCGGGGATTGTTGCCCGTCATCTTCGCTCGGCCCTGACCACCACGCTGGTTGATATCAACGCCGCTGCCCTCCGCCGTAGCATTCCAGACATTCTCGCCGAGGCTGCCTGGGATCGGAATGCGCGGGCGAGTGATCCGCAGCGGGCGGTCGAATTAGCCGGTCTCTTGCGGTCGTCGACTGACCTGGCAGCGATTGCCCAGGCTGATCTGGTCATTGAAAGCGTGATCGAGCGAACCGATCTCAAACGCCAGGTGCTCAGTGAAATCGAGTCGATGGTGGCAGAGACTACTGTTCTCTGCACCAACACCTCGACCAATCCTATTGCCACGCTGGCAGAATCGCTCAGTAATGCCAGTCGGTTTTGCGGCATGCATTTTTTTAACCCAGTCCGCCGGATGAAACTGGTGGAGGTCATTCGTGGTCCAGCCACCAGTGATGCCACCGTGGCGACTGTCGTTGCCCATGCCAAACGACTTGGCAAGTATCCAGTGGTGGTCCAGGACAGCCCCGGCTTTCTGGTCAATCGGGTGCTGACGCCCTACCTGCATGAGGCAGTGGAACTGTTGCGCGAGGGGATTGCGCCAGATCGGATTGATCGGCTTTCCCGGCGGTTTGGCATGCCACTGGGGCCGCTGGAGCTCTACGACATGGTTGGCCTCGACACGGCGTTTTATGCCGGGCTGGTCATGGCAACCGCCTTCGGAGAGCGGATTGATGCGTCTCCGGTAATCCCGGCGCTCGTCAAGGCTGGCTGGTTGGGCCGCAAGTCTGGCAGCGGATTCTATGCCTACTCAGGCTCCGGGCATGACGCACCTATCACGGGGGTCAATCGTCAGCTCGCTGATCGGCTCGAGCCCTACCGGCTGCCGGAGCGGAGCCTTCGTGATGAAGACATCATCGACAGGCTATTTCTGCCTATGCTGCTGGAGGCCTTGCTAGTTCTTGATGAAGGCATTGTCCGTGAGAGTAACGACGTCGACCTTGCCGTGATTCACGCCCTCGGTTTCCCGGCCTTCCGCGGTGGCCTGCTTGCCTGGGGCGATAGCCTCGGCGCGGCACAGGTGATTGAACGGCTGAAGCGGTTTGCCGATCTTGGCCCCCGCATGA
>Ga0181587_10005282_pt1 | contig 10565 bp, 9 predicted proteins | sample 071ome_27_FD_132463 | JGI IMG/M metagenome (GOLD analysis project Ga0181587, IMG submission 132463) | Coastal salt marsh microbial communities from the Groves Creek Marsh, Skidaway Island, Georgia - 071409AT metaG (megahit assembly) | ecosystem: Environmental > Aquatic > Marine > Intertidal zone...
CAACCTCGATCCTCAGCATGTATATCGTAATGTTACGCAAGCCTCTCTTGCTCTTTTAGTGAGAGGCTTTCACGGGCATATAGACTCTCAGCGAACGTTGGAAGCATGCTTGCCAAACATAGCCCAATTTTCCGATTCTGATTTACTCTCGCATGTACGCAAAAAGGGGCCCGCATCACGAATGACGCAAGGACCCCCTCCACTATTGCCAGCTATCAATCAGAACGTCACATCTGACTCGATGCTAGCGGTAGCAGAAGATGATAAGCAATTTTCTGTGCTGACTCTTCAGCCGTTGCAGCAGAAATTGTTGAAATCGATCTCAACCCCTTCTGTAAGCCCTGTGCTACCGCCTCTTTGGTAGTGCTATCGCTGATATTCACTCGCCAGCTTGTATCAAACCAGCCGCCCCGATCTAGATTGAAAGCGAGGCGCCCATCGGCAGAGTCAAGAACTGCTTGTGCGGTTTTGACTCCAGTCGAATTTACTTTCAGTGGCATAGAAGCCACTTGACGAAGCGTATCTTTTAAATTCTTTTGATACTGAGCCTCCCAGTCCTTCATCCATGTCTCACTGACTGGCTGAATTTGCGTGACCGATTCTTGTTCCTTAAATCGATCTCGATCCGATGTTGTCAGGTATTTCAGATAGCCCGCCATATCTCCATCTAGTGCACTCGACACTACAGACGACAACACAGTTCTAACCTCCGCAGCAACTTTCTGATTATCAAAAGTGTCATCTGCTATGCGAGCACGAGTACCTTCGACCGTTTCTACGGCGCTCTGAACGCTCTCAGTGCCTTGATCATCAACGATCTCTTCTTCAGCCAAGAGGAACGTGGGATTTAACCCTAAAATCAGGGCTATGATGATTCCTTCCATCATTTTCGACTTTGAATATCTCATGCAATTCTCCTTTTCGGAATTAGTAAATCAGTGCGATCAACCGCAATAGTTGTCACACCAAAATAGGTATATCTCTTTGTCATAACTTTATTTATGACACTCATCAGAGAGCCTCTGGATGGGAGTAGCGACCGTAAAGACTTTCTACACATTGCCTGACGAGAAATTGCATCTGCTTCTAGCCAATTCGGAAGGAACTACGTCTATCTGAGGGCATCGATCAGAAAGAAAGTGCGGATATTTTCTCTTTTTCACTTTCGAGTATATGAGAGCGTCAATACCTGTAAGCTTTCTGGCAAATGAGAATAACGTGTCATCCCAGTCGATGTTAATTCTTGGCAGCGCATGCGGATAAGAGAAAAAAGCATGTGAGGCATGACCAAAGTAAGTTATACATGCGGTAGAAAAACCAATTTCTCTGGCGAGTTTGATCTCTCTCGGAGATACATGCGCAGTGCTACCAAAGGGGTAGGCAAAATGCTGAATTGCACTCTTCGTTTTGTCCGAAAGTTCCTCCCGTGACTGAGCTAATTCCCGCATTGCAAGTTCATCTGTCTGGAAACTCAGTGCGGGATGATTCACTGTATGGGCACCAATGGTTATAAGCGGATGGCTCGAAAGGGCCTCGACATCACTCCATGAAAGCATTTCTACATCAGCCTGGTCTCGCCTGCTCACTGACTGCTGAATTATCTTCAGTAATCGGCATATCTTTTGAGGTGATAGTCTCTCAAATAGAGTTGTCAGGGCTGCAAAACAATCATCGCGTTGCGAGATAGACTGTAGGGAATATCTATACGATTGGTTTTCCCAACTGAAATCAAGCTGATTTGAATTCTGAATAATCGCCTCCAGCTCTCGCCACCAAACTGGAGCACGATGATCAAGAAAGCCTGTAGTTACAAAAATTGTGGCTGGGATCTGAAATCTCTCGAGTATCGGTAGCGCAAGTGTCAATCCGTCCCTATAACCATCATCAAAGGTTACTGTGACACTGTTTGCAGGAAGTCGTCTTTCCTTTAGAAGGTCAGAGAAACGAGAGAGTGAAAGACACTGATGAGTTCTACTTAAAAGACGCATCTGGTCTCGGAAGGAATCCACATCGACCTGTAACCCAAGATGCGGATTAAATTTTTTCGCTCTAGTGCCACTTGATATCTGATGATACATCAAAATACTTGGCGGGAGGGTTACCCCTCGAAGTAAAGAATAAAGACGGTGTCCCGCTTCATATTGCTTGCTCCCTTTTGGTATTTCATCATTAGACATATGACAATGGTGTGACTTGTCGACAGACCTACTAAGCAGCTTCACTCGTTCCTCCTCTAAAGGAGGCCATCCTGACGATTAAATCTCTAATCCTCTCCCTGAAATCATGTGGAAAGCTGGCCCGATAAAGGGCACCGAGAAGCCTTGGGAACTCAAAGCCATTGATTGGACCGACAGTCTCTAAAATATTAAAAGCTTGTCGAATTTTACCAAATAGCATCAGCACCATCGCCGTTTTGAGCGCTCTTGCTCTAAGCACACGAAGCGCAAGCTCATGCTTGTCGCTTGGTGTCCTACTTATAATAAGCTCGGGATACCTCAAGAAGGGTTCTACTGGTCTTGGTCCTTTCAAATTCCTTGTTAATTCAGAACTTTCTCTGTGATAAATCACGTATGGTTCTAGAGAAAAAATCACGGGATGGTTCAGTAATAGCTTTAACCAGAGAAAGGTATCCTCACCGTAGAGCGCTCGTTCTTTATCAAAGAATCCCTCTAAAGCAAGCACAGTATCTCGATTCGCGACCGTCGACCAAGATGAGAGATAAGCGATACGGGCTAGAGCTACTGATAGCGATGATTGAGATGAGAGTTCAAATACTCCCTGCTCTATGCCTCGTTTCCTCCACAAGTGCATCATATCCATGCCAGCCGGGGACTCAATGTAGCCGACGCATGCAGCTTTCGCCCCAGATGTGGCATAGCGTTTAAATTGTTGCTCGATTTTTTTTAGAAAGCCTGGCATCCACTCGTCATCAGCATCCAGAAACGCAACATGTGTTCCACAAGCTTCACGAACTCCTACGTTTCTTGCTGCTCCTGGCCCTTGATTTTGCTGCGATATGAGTTTCAGTGGGGGGGCATCTCTGTATCGTCTCTGAAGCGCAAGGACTAACTCCTGTGAATCATCAGTAGAACCGTCATCCACCACAATCACCTCCATGGGAGGTGTCTCTTGAGAGAAGACGGAACTCAGGGCCCGTTCAATAGTAGAGACCTTATTATACAGGGGGATAATGACAGAAATTAGCGGTCGTTCTATTCGCATCTTTTACTTTGCTTTGCAGGAGAAACGTTTTACCAAGTGCCTTTCAGTCTCCTAAACAAAACTAGTATCTCCTATGACCAGAGTCAGAATCAGATTCAGAAGGAGTTTGGTCCAAAACTGGATTTGTCGTTCCCTTGACCCGGTGGCAAACCATAACATAACTACCGAGCAGATATGGTAATAGCTGATATGTATGTGAAAGAAACGTCATGACAACACCATAGCCAAGTGCGCCAGCGATCAGACTTGGAAAACACTTTCTGAGTTGCCATGCATTGACGATGACAATGAGATAAAGCAAAACAAACAAACCTATACCGATAAATCCAGTTTCCGCTAACGCAAGAATCCAACTGGAATGGGCAGTTCTCTCTCCCCATTCCTCAAAGGCTGGCGTATATTGTTCATATAGTGTGGGATATTGACTCATTCCCACCCCTGTGAACGGGCGCTCGACTGCCATTCTTATGCCAGCAATAGCATAGTTCCATCGGGCCGACTTAGATGTCTTCATATCGGCATAGTCACGTTGTAAATATGAGAGAAGAAAAATGGCTGCGAGCACAATGATTACACCTAGAAAAAACTTCCGCCGCCCTATTCCATTACCCACTAGCCAAAAGAAAGTCAGAAGAGTTGCAGTGAAACCCAGTATCGCTCCACGTGATTGACACCACCACAAAGCAAAAAGGAGCACAGTAAAGATCGTAATACGAATTATAAGCGTTCGCAGATAGGCTTTTCGGCTGAGTTTTCTCAGATTAACACTCATTAAAAAGGGAAAACTCAGGATAATGAGAGCTGCAATATCATTGGCATTCCCCCACATGCCTGCCCCGGAAAGACGATTATGAAGGCTGAAATTTCCCGAGAGCAGTTGATCTACCATAGGACATAATATCGTACCTGCAATGGAAGCAAGTAGGATCTTTTCAACGAATCGTAAATCAAGACGAGTTCTGACAGTGGTAGTTATGAGAAGCACAACAAGGACAGTAATTGGCATCTGTTGATAGAAGTAGAGCAACGAATCTTCTGAGGCAGTAGAAAGTGATGAGGAAAGCAAAAACCAACCATTCAGAAGAAAAAATGTAAGTGTAAACTCATCAAGCGCTAAAACTGGTGTCTTTCTGTGCAACGAGCAAATTCCATACGAACTTAAGGCCAAAGCAGCAAACATTATTGGCAGAAACTCCCAAAAGTCTCCCTCTGGGATCAACTCCCAAGGTCTCAGTAGGATAAGACTAAGAAGAGCCGCCGTTGACGCTACAGCGGATCCAAGACTGCATGTAGACATAACTCCGATAGCTAAAGATTGCACGTACGAACCCGAACCGAGAGCTATAAGTATCGGACATAAACATAGCCCGAGAAAAAGTCGAATAATGGTAATGATATGACCACTGGTATGTAGGGAAAAATGTATTAGTACAGCGCTAATGACCAGAGAAAATATCTCTACAGGAGCAATTGATAACACTACGCTCCCTCTTGATCTGGCGGTGGGAGCGCCCGAGGATTACTTCCGCTAATTAACGCAAGGCGCTGGGTTGACGGTAGAGCGGATAGCTGCCCAAGTTTGGCAACCCCGAAATCCTCAAGAAATTTTTCTGTACAGACTTCAAGCGCTCGTTTTCGTTCGAAGTATAATCCTTGTAAAATTGCCAAACCAGAACCACCAAGTACTCCTAGAAAAATGAGCCTTATCAGATCTGGAGAAAATGGTTCCGTTGGCTCACTCGGTTCCTTTAAAATAGAAAGATACATGACACCACCATCATCGCGAGACTCCTCCATCCGAAGGACTATTTCAAGATGACTTAGTTTTTTCAGCAGCTCATGATAAATATCTTGTATCGGAGCTTCAGATTGCGAATGCGTAAATGCTCTTGCCTGGATATCTTGATCAAAAATAGTTGACTTGAGTGCTCCACGCTCAATTTGCTCTGAAATCTCCCGTGATTCTTTCTTCAAGGCGATGAGTTCGGGATGTTCTTTGGTGAAGCGAGCGCTTAATCGCTTAATCTGATCTGACACCACGCTTAGCCGACGCTTTAACTGGCCGACTTCTCGCACTAGTCCAAGATCTTGTAAAGTCTGCGCAAGGAATTCGACTTGCGACTGAATCGCTATCTGTGCTCTTAGTAAGCTACCATAGCGAGCTGAAACTATGACATGCATCACCTGTTCTAATACCTCCTCTGTCAGCCTCAAGGCCTGCTCCGAACTCTTTGCCTTCGTTGATAGACGAAAACTCGTCGCTCCAAGCGAGTGGTACTCAATATTCTTAAGAAGCTCTTTCCGTTCTATCCGCCTCTTTTTTGTGCCAGCTATGCTTTCAAATAAATTAAATTTCTCGCCGAGATAATTCAAAAAATCTCGATCCAGGGCTCTCTGTATTAAGGCAGAGCGCTGAGATTTGAGCTCCGTGGGATCGGTGACTTCAGATACCAGCTCGCTAACTAATGGATTCCGAAAATATCGCGATTGTATGTCCAGAATAGTATCTGATTTATACCATTTTGGTAATATCAAGGAGGCCGCTATAGCAAGTTCAACACCAATTACAAGGGAAAGAATCCCACCAAATAAATTGCGCCGCACATAACCAACAATTTCATTAAATTCTATTTCTCTATAGAGCATGATTGTACGCGTTCCCCTTTAACTCTTAGCCAATTCGTTGCTTAGATATGACTCTCATTCGCGTCATTCATATCGACGATTATGGCACCGAGATTATTAATTTGCTCATTTTGGAAAGCCTCTGTTACTCGTGTTTGAGTGCGCTTTGGCATTTGACCTTTCTTCAATAAAAAGATAGTTCGATCTGTTTGTGCAGCGATAATAATGGGATCGGAGTGTTTAGCTGAACACCTACTCAGCTCTTGAGTGTCAATAACAATCAGATCAAACTTATCTTCCTTCTCTTTCAGGAACTCTCGTAAGAGGAACTCTGTACTAACTGGATATGTACTTGGCAGGACTCCGCTTCTTTTTTCTTGATTTGAAATATTCCTTGCCAAAATAGAATTCATATTGAAAAGCACTTGAAAATCAGTTTTCTGCCATGAATTTGGTTCACCAACTATTTCGTCCCGAACAGGCACAGTCCCCAAAGGATAGTCATTTCTTCCAGGAAGAGACTGGCAAAACGATAAAAAGAGCACTCGTCTTCTGAGAAATGCTGCGTAGCTCATACCAAACGCTAATGCAAATAGTGATTTCTCTTCGCCATTTTCATCAGAGATAATTGCTAGACTCCGAAACTCGCTCTGTTCTTGTGCTTTGACAATACGATACAGCATTCGCTTAAATGGTGGCTGCATCATACACTCATGAAGATAGGCTTGAATTGCACTATTTATTAGGAACATAGCTAATTTTTTCTCTCTTAAATTCGATAATGGATCTCTTCAGTGCCACCTGTCTTAATTGCTCCCAGTTGTTTTTACCAAGCTCAATCGCTCTATAGACCAATTGCTATAAGGCCAATGGAGGAAAGTACCGCTGCTAAAGAGGCAGCGACTCCGCTTCCTCGCTCCAGCTCGGTGGGATTACTAGAATGAACAATTAGGGTATCTCCAGGCTGAATAGTTGGAAGACTACTCACATCATCAAAGTCGATTCGTGACTGCATTAATCCATCTTGGTTCCGCGATAACAGCGTCATCCTACTAAGGTCGGCTCTATCAGTAGGGCCTCCGGCATCGGTTAAATAGGAGAGCACATCCATCCTCGATGAAAATGGGTAAGCTCCTGGAGAAAGCACTTCGCCGAGCACATGGATATAGTCACGCTCTGCTGCAATAGTATCGCTCCCTTCACTTAGAAAAAACAACGTCTCTCCTCCCTGCCAGATTGGCATTATCCCTGGCTCACCTGAAAAATAGTCCTGCAGGTTAACTAAGCGAGGGGCACCCAATTGGGTTATCCTGACATACCGTGCCCGTGATTTTGGATCTGTTGCATTTTGTAACCCCCCAGCATTCATCAAAATCTCATCTAGGGAGGTATCTTTTGGAATTAAATACGTTCCTGGCTTTTCAACTAAACCCTTGAGATTTACAAATACTTCTTTTTCCTCGATGGTTGCATCAAAATTTGGTCTTCTTAAAAATTTTCGAAAGCGCTTGTTTAAGACGGTAATAAGCTCCTCTTGCTGTAAACCCTCAACAAACAACTCAACTTCGTAAGGCAGTCGGAGTTTTCCTTTTTCATTCACCTGAAAAACTCCAGCTAAGCTGGGATCTGATGGCTCATATAATCGGATCTTATAGCCAGGCGCAATTTCACCTTCATTTCGCATCTGCCATTGCGGCGCATCTACGCGTTTCCTTTTACTATTTGTCATCATTTCATATATTTTGAGGTATTTAAGCTCACTTGACTCTCTATCGAGGTCTCTATTCATGGTGGAACAGCCAATTATCGAGAAAGATAAAAAAACAATGAGCATGACGAAGAAGCCTCTATAAAAAGTCTCTTGCAACAGCTGTTTCCTTTTGCCAAATCTTACCTGGGTGTTCATCATTCGCTGTAAGTATCGCCTTGTCATAGATCGGTCTTTCCATAAGCTATTATCAGGGCACTTCGCTCTGAAATTGAGAAAAAAAACTTAGGTGGTAGTGAAATATATTGGCGCTCTAAGAGCTATGACAGAACTCATGACTGAAGATGGTCATTCACATTTCTTGCCCGCAGCGATAGACTCGACTCAATGGAATGGTCAGGAAAGACGCGACATACTCGTGCGGGATTACCAGCTAGTAGAGCATTTTCAGGATACGTACCAGAGGTTACGACCGAGCCAGCTGCAACAACGCTTCCATCACCAATTGTTACCCCCTTAAGGATAATAACATTCGCACCGATCCAGACATCGCTCCCAATTGAGATTTTTTTCTTGGGAAAGGCATTGTTTTTTTTATGAATTGAGCCATGTCCTCCCTCGACATGCAGATTACTACGCGAACGAGAGGTCATCCTCAGGACTTGCTCTGCTCGCTTCTGCTTGTCTGTAGGATGAGGGTCGAAGTCTTGAATAAATATCCCCCAGCTCAGAAGTGTTCTATTACCAATCTGTATGCCTGCACGAGAGATAATATTTGCACCCCCTATGACTGAATTATGACCAATTACGACTTCACTATCACCATATGCCTCAATTTGGGTGTCGTAATAAATTATGGTCTCATCACCCACAATTATCTTTGCCAACGGTCGTTCTGCAACAAAGCTTGAAATACGCTGCGCTTTGACTTTTTGAGCGAATTGTACACCGGGAACTGAAAACAGATTGAAAATAATTCGCGACTTCAAGAATAAGAGGACACTACGAGTCTCGGCCAGAGCTTTCAGAGGACGATATCGCAGTATTTCTAGTATGGCTCTAAGCATATTCTTCTCTATACTCGCGAAACTAACTTGTTACGGTGGCCGAAGACCGCAGCTCGTGTTGCATCGGACCTGAGTATTTTTCCAGAACTGTTCTGTAGAGCTGGCTGTATCGGGACACCATTGCATTGGCACTAAACGCATCACGAAGAGGCTGCGTTAAACGCCATGATTCTTGATGAAGGCGCTCATTATCTTGCGATACTCGCTCAATAATTTCTGTCAGTGCTTTGGCTGAGGTTGTAAGGTCCTGAAGAGGAATAATCTCCGCATACTTGCGGAATGTCTCATGCCCTGGAATATCGCTCAAGACAGTGGGTCTACCTGCACCGAGCGCCTCCAGAGGAGCAAGAGGCATTCCTTCATAAAGAGAGCAAGAGAGAAAGATATCTGACATAAGGATTAACTCCTGCGGTTCACGAGACGCACCACCTACCACTAATCTGTTTGAATCCGGACATTCTCCTCTTTTTACGAGAAATCTCTGATAGTAGTTGTTGTCAGAGACCGGTCCGATAAATAGAAAGATTATCTTTCTACGCACCTCTGCGGGCAAAGCACTCCAAAGATTTAGAGCTTCCAACTGCCCTTTCTCTGGAAAAAATCTGGCAAGGTATAATACCCAAACATCACCCTTGTGCTCGCAAAGCTGCTCCTTTATCGGTAAAGGCAACTCTTGAGCCTGTATCACCTCATTCATTCTGTGCGGTGTGCTCCGAGCAGGAAACGAGACGCCGTTCGGGATAACACTCAGTAAATTATTTCGACCAATCACTTTTTGGTACTTTTCGGCAACTTCATCAGATACTGCCACTGTATGTTCAACGAACCCTGAAAATAAACGCTCATAGAGACGATACCTCCATTTTCTACGCAGATGTATCAGGGAGTGTTGCGTATAAATGATAGGTATCCTTCCGCCAAGTAATACTTTTGCAAACACACAGTACAACAGTCCACCCAATTCATGCGCATGTAATAGGACATGTTCATGATCTCTTATTTGCTGAATTAGACGCTTAACGAAAGTAAATGAGAAGCCTGGCCGCTTTCTAAACAAACTTACCGCCACACTTCTATCCTCAAACTTTCTAAGCAAGCCCTCCTCAATACGTTTTGGATCTTGATTAAATGTTAATACCTCTACGCGATAGTTCCCTTCTCGAGATATTCCATCCGTCAAACTCAGGGCCATCCTCTCTATTCCACCCATGTCAAGATTTTGCAGTACGGTCAAAATGGTAGGAGATTGATCATCCTTTCTCGTTCGCTCAATCGCCTTTCGCTGTAGTGGATGGCTCCGAAGCCGTGCAAAAATACAAAAAGTGCATAGGAAAGCTGGAGACGTTATTAGGAACCACTCCTCAGGGCTTGCAAAAAGATGCTTTGATAAGAACACAAAGGGCAAAAGCAAGGTGGCTATCAGGAAATAACGCTTCAATTCTTTCAACGGTACATAGGCCAGTAAGGGAAGTTTCGTAGACTCAGACAGGTAATGAAATGAAAAAAGTCGTAGCACGATACTCGAGGAAAGGAGACCAAAAAGAGCACCACTTGCCTGAAATAAGATTGTTAAGATTGTGCAAAGCGGGATAGAGATGAGAGCACAGCGCACAAGTGTTCCAAGAATCCACTGAGAATCACCTCTAGCACGAGCAAGCGAATCATAGGGGAAAATTAAAAAAAGATATGAGAATGCAAACCATGATAAAAAGTGAGATGACTCCATATACTCTTCAGTGAAAAGTATCCTAATAATTGGCTCAGAATAAATCATCAATACCAACGCACTTGGAATAATAAAGAAAGCGAGGGTCTCAATTGCATCTGAGAATAATCGCGATGCTCTTTGCTCATCTCCTTGATGAAATGATTGAGATAATTCTGGTATGAGAATTCGAGTGACAGACCGCTCAAGGATTAGCAGTGGAGGAACGCTTAAGCAG
>Ga0181587_10005284_pt1 | contig 10563 bp, 11 predicted proteins | sample 071ome_27_FD_132463 | JGI IMG/M metagenome (GOLD analysis project Ga0181587, IMG submission 132463) | Coastal salt marsh microbial communities from the Groves Creek Marsh, Skidaway Island, Georgia - 071409AT metaG (megahit assembly) | ecosystem: Environmental > Aquatic > Marine > Intertidal...
CAGCGGGCGGGATTAATCGTCGCGATAGACCCGTTCGCGCCGCTCGTGACGTTCCTGCGCCTCAAGGCTCAGCGTGGCGATCGGGCGGGCTTCGAGCCGGCGCAATCCGATGGGTTCGCCGGTTTCCTCACAATAGCCGTAGGTCTTGTCGGCAATACGTTCCAGCGCTTTATCGATCTTCTGGATCAGCTTGCGTTCGCGGTCTCGCGTCCGCAACTCCAGTGCCCGATCGGTTTCCGCCGCTGCACGGTCGGCGTTATCGGCTGCCTGGAGCGTTTCTTCCTGAAGATGTTTGAGCGTTATGCCGGATTCGGTCAAAAGCTCGCCCCGCCAATCGAGCAGACGGCGTTTGAAATATTCCAGTTGCTTGGCGTTCATGAAGGGCTCGTCATCCGACGGACGGTAATTTTTCGGCAGCTTTGCCATATCCCATGCCTCCCAGCTCAGAATCGGCGCGGAGTATATGAATGGGATGGCGAGTTAGCAAGTGGTAAGAATTAAACGCCAGGAAGTTCCTAAACTATTGTTTTTATTTGTTTAATTTTAAAACTCTTTACCCAACTTCGCCAGTTCGACCGCCGCGCGCAATTCGATCTCGCCAATTACCTCTCTCAGGCGCGGATCGGCGACAGCGTCGGCCTGCTGCCGTGAAAGCGTTACGAGGCGGATCAGTTTTTCCTCCGAATAGGTCCCGTCCAGCAGGCCATGGCGAAGCCTGTCGAGCTCTTCGAGAATGTCGCGGCCTCGTTTGGCGGCCCGCTCCCTGTTTCCCGCGGGATCCTGAACTTCCTGTATCGAAAGAAGGCCGGAGACCGAATCGACATCCGCCGGCGCAAAGCCGGCGCTCGCCTGGTCGTTACCCTGAACAGCTTCGGAAAATCCGCCGGCAGTGTTCTGGGCGGGCTTGCGCCTGCGATAATACGCAGCCGAGGCGTTTCTGGTGTTAGCCACCTTCATTGCGGGGTCCTTCGTTTCCTGACGCAAAATCTGCGCCATCACGGTTAACATCCGGTAAACCCGAAAAGTGGCAATTTTCTCGCCGCGTCGGGGAAATTTCTGCCGTCACTATCGGCAATTCCTGCGCGGCGCCACCCCATTCCTCCGGCACCAGAATCCTAACCCACTGAATTTGCGTCTTTTTTCAGAAGACGCGCATTGGCACGCTATTCGCATTTGATAGAGCGACGCAAATGGAACCGTTTCACAGATGATCTCCCGAATTTGGACCACACTCAGTTTTTTTGCCGATGGCGAGCGCGCTCGCACCGCCAGCATTTCCGAGGCCAACAACCCTGTATTCAGCAGGATTTTGACCAGCTCCTGACCGGGTGTCGCCGGCGAAGCCGGCATGTCCAGCGTCATCTTGCCGGTTTCAAGAATTCCGTCGATCAGCTGCGCCGCCTCGGAAATCGTCAGCCGGTCGACATTTTCTCCGCCCAGCCCGTAAGCGGTACGGAAAAACCCCAACCTGCCGGCCGCCTGACCGGCGCTGACGTTCAACAGCCCCATGACGTCCGGATCGATCCGTCCCTGACCGTCATCAAGGAGTTCGAGTCCGTTACTGACGGCTGCTGCGGGGCTGATCAGGTCGTGACACAAGCGCGAGAACAGCAATTGCGAAACCCGGAAGGGCAAGACGGGGTCGTTATCGATCGATGTCATGGTACTATCCTGAATACAGATTTTCCGGGGTCAGGCCTTCGCAATTCTGGTATCAAAACAAGGCGATATTCGGGCATTTGACCTTCAAACCAATGAAAATGGCCGACGTAAATGAATGAAACACTGGTACCTGGAGATTACGTCCGTCATCCTGACTGCCCCGATTGGGGGCTGGGTCAAATCCAATCCGTGACCCGCAACCGGATCACCGTGAATTTTGAACATAAAGGTAAACAGCTGATTAACGGCGCGCTGATTTCTCTTGTCCCCGTGAACCTGGATAAAGAATTTCCCGATTAACGGGTATATTAACCCCGATTGCCGTCATCCGTCAAAAGGTCGGCGAATGCAGCGATTTCATCTGCAACCGAGGCGGTCGCCTTTTTCTCGATAGACCTGTAGCGCCTCAGCGCCTCCCGCCCCGCATCCGTCAGCTGCGCGCCCCCGCCTCCGGCCCCGCCAGAGGATGCCGCGATCAGAGGCCTCCGGAAATCGCGGTTCATGGCCTCAATCAGTTTCCAGGCGCGGCGATAGGACATATTCATTTCGCGCGCCGCCGCCGATATGGAACCGGTTGCCGCGACCGTATCGAGCAAATCCGCCTTGCCGGGGCCAAGCGCCACCGCATCGCCCATGAGGATGCGCAGCCGGGGATAATTGGGATGCTCAGAGGCCATTTTCCACCACCAGCCTCTCCGCCTCGGCAAAGTCCTCCGGGCTGTTCACGTTGAAAAACGGATCGACGGGATCGACAGACCATTCAACCGCAACCAGCCGGTAGTGCGCGGTCCAGCGATCAACCTTCCGGACTCCTTCCTCACGGACGGCTTGATCGAGGAGACGATGAAGCCGCATTGGCCAGAGGCCGATCACCGGATGCATCCTGTCGCCGGATCGGGCACACGCCAGATCGGCGCCGCCTTCACATACCCCCGCCAGCAAGCGCAGCACCAGATCAGCTGGAATAAACGGGGCATCGCACGCGAAGCTGGCCAGCCAGTCGCAATCGGCATGATTGTTACGCACCCATTCCATTCCGGCCAGAATTCCGGCGAGCGGCCCCGCGTGACCCGCAACACCATCCGGAACGACAGGCAATCCGAACGCGCCGTACTCTGCGGGGTCGCCATTCGAATTCAGGCATAGTGCGCTCACCTGCGGATCAGCGGTTGCGATAATTCTCTCAAGAAGCGGCGCGCCATCGAACATCCTGAGGGATTTGTCACCGCCGCCCATACGCCGTGACTGCCCGCCGGCAAGAAGGACCCCACAGACATTTCCCACGCCGTTCACGTCCCCGGTTCCATCGCGGGCAGACAAAACCGTACCGGATCGTTGCCCAACAACCCGATCAGCAAACCCACGAAATCGTCATCCAGCCGTCCGGTTTCAGAATAGATAATGACCTCCTCATCCAGACCGCCGGTCGAAATACCCTGACGGTTCTCAAGCGTCTCCAAGGCGCCGCCGAGCCTTTGTTCCAGCCGTTCCTTCAATAAGGCCTCGGTCGCCGACAGGTAATCCGGGTCGAAAAGCTCTCCGCAACGGGCATAAAGAAATTCGGTCCGTTGAGCCTCACCGGCGATTACGGGCGCCAATACGCCCAGCCGGTTATAGGCCGCGGCACGGTCGCCGCCATCGCGCGGTAGAATGACATCACCCGCGCGGTTTCTGAGGTCAACGGAGAAGGTCAGAATATCCCGCAAATGCTGGTCAAAACGCGATAGCAGGTTTACCGACTGACCGACATAGGCGACCGTCCGGGCATTCTCGTAACGTTTTATCCTGAGATAAATTCCGGGCGCGGCGAGCGCTTCGCATTCCAATATGTCCGCTGGAAAATTGCCGGGTCCCACGGGGCCCTCCCAGTCGAGGATCAACTCCATTACGTTTCTTCCCGGGCGCCCTTGCGGACCGAAACCGCCTGTTCCGAGGCCGCACGTCCGGTATCCGCGTCATAGATTATGCGCTCTGCACCGGATAAGGCCACGAACCGCGCCCCCCGCGCCCGCCCGATCAGGGTCAGCCCCGCCTGACGCGCCAGTTCCACTCCCCAAGCCGTAAAGCCGGACCGCGAAATCAGAACCGGAATATTCATTTGTACGGTCTTGATAACCATTTCGCTGGTCAGACGGCCGGTGGTGTAAAACATCTTTCCAGCCGGATCGATGCCGTTCAGGAACATATAGCCCGCGATCTTGTCCACCGCATTGTGCCGCCCGACATCCTCCATATAGATCTGCGGTCGATCTTCTTCGCACAGGACACAGCCATGAATCGCGCCAGCTTCGAGATAAAGGCTGGGTGTGTTGTTTATCTTTTTCGCAAGCGCGTAAAGCCAGGAGGTATGCACGCGCGCCTCTGGGTCGAGCCGCACGGTCTCAAATTTTTCCATCATGTCGCCGAACACCGTTCCGACGGCGCAGCCCGATGTCCGCGTCTTTTTTTTCAGCTTCTGTTCGAAATCGGTCTCTCGCTCGGTCCGAACGATAACCGTGTCGATTTCCTCGTCATAATCGATCGCCTCGATCCGGTCTTCCGGCAACAGCATATTCTGATTGAGCAGAAACCCTACGGCGAGACAATCGGGATAGTCGCCGATCGTCATCATGGTGACGATCTCCTGACCGTTGAGAAAAAGGGTCAGCGGCCGTTCGACAGTGACCGCCGTGGTCAACGACCGCCCCTCATGATCGACGCCCACTACCGATTCGGTCAGCCGCGTATCGGCCGGATTTGGCCGGACAAGATATTCATTCATAAAAACAATATGGAATCGCAAAAATCTGTGGACAAGCGCTGGTTCGGGTTTGGCGCGTGCGATACTCTATTACACATTTGTTTAAGACGCGCCGGATGAGTTGGCGCGCCCCGGCTGAGGGGCGAGGGGTGTCGATCCGGTTTGGTGCTGTCTCCTTACAATCCGTCAATTGGGGGGACGGGTTTGGATGGCGAGATAAATGACGCTGGCGGGGCCACGCCCCGCATTCGATTTGGTTCTGGTCGGGGTCCCGTCCGATTGGCCGGAAGCGAATTGCGTACGGTCGATCTGTTGGACCGGATGCAGCCGGTTTACCTTACCGGCCGTAACCGGACCATCGATTATATGAACGGGCCGTTCCGCGACATCGCGCCCGATCTGTTTCCGGAATTCAAGAGCGCCGACCGGCTCGACCAGCCCCGCCCGCCGGCGCCGCGCGAGCTGGATGCCATTCTCGACCGGATCGCCGGCGGCGAAGATACCGTGGAGATACTCCAGCAAGTCCAGACAGCGGACGGCACGCGCTATTACCGTTCATCCCATTTCAGGCTCGTTGAAGACGGTGCGCCAGCGGGATACGCGGGCGTCTATACCGACGTAACCAGCGAAAACGATGCGGCGCGTGATGCGGAACGAACAACCTCCCGTTTCGAGGATATCGTCCGTGCCGCCTCCGACTGGGTCTGGGAAACCGACAAAAACCTGAACCTCACATACGTGTCCAACAGGATCGGTGACTTGACCGAAACGCCGCCGCGTCAATTGATCGGGCGGTATCTCTTCTCACTGGGCGTACCGGAAGAAGCGGAACGTCGGCAACCCGAAATCGGCCGCCTGCCCGATACGCTGATGCCGTTCCGCGGGCTCGTGCTGCTTATCGGACGAACCGAGGAGACCCGTCGGCGCGTCGCCCTGTCGGGCGCGCCCTATTTCGATGACAATAGCGGGGACTTCGCCGGATATCGCGGGACCGGGACCGATATCACACGCGAATTCGAGGCGGAACACCGGGCCAGGGTTTCGCAAGCGGCGCTGCTGGACAGTATGAAGGAGTTGCAGGAGCGCAACATTCAACTCGCCCAGGCGCTTGAAAAATCAAACGCGGCATCTCAGGCCAAGACCGATTTTCTCGGCAAGATGAGCCATGAACTCCGCACACCGCTGAACGCGATCATCGGTTTTTCGGATCTGTCGCTGCTTGAGAGCTTCGGCAAGCTGCCTGACCGCTACAAGGAATATTTCGGCGATATCCGCAAAGCGGCGGATCATCTCCTCACCATCATCAACGATATTCTCGACGCCGTTAATCTCGACGCCGGGAAGGCCAAGATTCAGCTTGAGAAAATCAAGCTGAAGCCGCTTGTCGAAGAAGTCCTGCCTTTGGTCGAGGCGGAAGCGCGGTCGCGCGGCGTCGATATTGCCGCCGTTACAGTCGATGACGGATGGGCGGTCAAGGCGGATCGCGGGCGGCTGCGCCAGATATTGATCAACCTGGTCGTGAATGCGCTGAAATTTACCGAGCAGGGCGGTTCGGTGGGAATTGAGACCGGGACAGGAGATGATGGAACCGTTCTGCTGACGGTCTGGGACACGGGTATCGGGATTTCGCACGAACAGCAGGGCCTCATCTTTGACGGGTTTCACCAGGTCCAGGCTGATCCGGTTATCGCGCCGACGGAAGGAACCGGGCTGGGTCTGACGATTTCACAACAACTCGCCCGGCTGATGGGCGGCGACCTGCGCGTGGAGAGCGAACTCGGAAAGGGATCGCGATTCACCATCATCCTGCCGGCGGCGGCCAAAAAACAAAAGAAAAAGCGCCGCGCCAGGAAACCCGTCCGCAATAGCGCCTGAGCCCCCCTTTTCCGGGGCCGACTCCATCGCTATATTCAACCGGATATAACGGTTCGCCCCGGACGGCTGACCTTTCACGAAACATGATCCGATGACCAGAGACCTAATCGATCCATTTGGGCGCCATGTCAGCTATTTGCGCGTATCGGTCACCGACCGATGCGATTTCCGCTGCGTCTACTGCATGGCGGAGGACATGACCTTCCTGCCGAAGGCGGAGGTGCTGTCACTGGAGGAGATGGAGCGGGTCTGTTCGGCTTTTATCGAACGCGGCGTGCGCAAACTGCGCATGACAGGCGGTGAACCGCTGGTCCGCCGCAATATCATGTGGCTGTTCCGTTCCCTCTCGCGCCATCTGGAATCAGGCGCACTGGATGAGCTGACCGTCACAACCAACGGCAGCCAGCTTGCAAAATTCGCGGGCGAGCTTGCCGATATCGGTGTGCGCCGGATCAACGTCTCGCTGGATACGCTGGATGCGGACAAGTTTGCCGCCATTACCCGCTGGGGGCGTCTGCCGCAGGTACTCTCCGGGCTGGAAGCCGCGAAACAGGCGGGACTCAAGATCAAGATCAACGCCGTGGCGCTGCGCGGCGTCAATGACGGGGAGCTTGACGATCTGGTGCGCTGGTGCGGCGATGAAGGGTTCGATCTGACCTTTATCGAAGTCATGCCGATGGGCGAAATCGGCGAGGTCCGGCTGGACCAGTATCTGCCGCTGTCGATGGTACGGGCGAAGCTGAACGAAAGCTGGACGCTGGAAGACAGCGACTATTACACCGGCGGGCCGGCGCGCTATGTCACCGTGACGGAAACCGGCGGCAAAATCGGATTCATCACCCCGATGACCCATAATTTCTGCGAAAGCTGCAACCGGGTGCGGCTGACCTGCACGGGACAGCTATATATGTGCCTCGGCCAGGAAGATTCCGCCGATCTGCGCGCCGCCGTCCGCGCGGATGAGGATAACACCGCCCTGTTCACCGCGATCGACGAAGCCATCGGCCGCAAGCCGAAGGGCCATGATTTCGTGATTGACCGGCGGCGCGACCGGGCCTCGAACCCGCGCCATATGAGCGTTACCGGCGGGTGAGCGGGAAGCCTACAGCCGCCAATTCGCTCGCGCGGCGCGACGCCGCCTCTATACTGCACCCCTATTCCAACGCTATTGCACTGGAAGAATCCGGCCCGCTGGTCATGACGCGCGGCAACGGCGTCCATGTCACGGACGAGGACGGGCGCGATTATATCGAAGGCATGGCCGGGCTGTGGTGCGTCTCGCTCGGTTTCGGCAATGAACGGCTGGCGAATGCTGCCGCTGAGCAAATTCGCAAGCTCTCCTTCTATCACGGCTTCAACCAGAAGGGTCACGAGGCCAATATCGAACTCGCCGAACGGTTGTTGGCGCTGGCGCCAGTGCCGATGTCGAAGGTCTTTTTCGCCAATTCCGGATCGGAGGCCAACGACACCGCGATCAAGTTGATCTGGTACCGCAATAACGCGCTGGGCCTGCCGGAGAAGAAAAAGATCATCGGGCGGGTAAAAGGCTATCACGGCGTCACCGTGGCCGCCGCCAGCGTCACCGGTACGCCGATCAATCATGAGGCGTTCGACCTCCCCATCGACGGGTTCTTTCATACCGATTGCCCGCATTACGCGCGGGAGGCCGAACCGGGCGAGACGGAAGAGGAATACGCGACGCGCTGCGCCGATAATCTCGACCGGCTGATCCAGAGCGAGGGGCCGGAGACCGTGGCCGCCTTTTTCGCCGAACCGGTGATGGGAGCGGGCGGCATCCTCATCCCGCCTGCGACCTATTTCGAAAAAATCCAGAAGGTGCTGCGCAAACACGATGTGCTGATGGTCGCCGATGAAGTGATTTGCGGGTTCGGCCGTACCGGCAACTGGTGGGGCAGCCAGACTTTCGGGATCGAGCCAGACATCCTCACCTGCGCCAAGGCGCTGTCATCCGGCTATATTCCGATTTCGGCGATATTGCTGTCGGAAGCCGTCTACCGACCGATCGCGGAACAAACCGATGCCTCCGGCGTTCTTGGACATGGTTTTACCTATTCGGGTCATCCGGTCGCCGCCGCGGTCGCGCTGGAGACGCTGAAGATATACGAGGAGATGGACCTGATCGCCCATGTGCGAAAGACCGCGCCATATCTTCAGGACGGCATCCGCGAATTCGCCGATCACCCGCTGGTGGGTGAGATTTCCGGCCTTGGCATGCTGACCGTGGCGGAGCTGGTCGCGGACAAGGACGCCAACACGCCGTTCGAACCGGCGCTGAAAGTCGGCCCCCATTTGCTCGACCGGGCTTTGGAACACGGGCTGATTATCCGGGCGTTGGGCGACCGGATCGGTTTTTCGCCGCCGCTGGTGATAGACCGCGATGAAATTGCCGAGATGTATGCGCGCTTCGGCCGCGCGTTGGACGATACAACCGCCTGGGTCAACAAGAACATGTGAAGCCGCCGCGGCGTTTAGGCGCTTTGCGCCGCCGGGCGCTGCCGTTATTATGCGGCGCGAGATTTCCCGTTTGGGGCAAGGAATGGATTACGACGCTTTTTTCAGGGATTCGATCGGCCGGCTGAAATCCGAGGGCCGTTACCGCGTGTTCGCAGAACTGGAACGCCATGCCGGCGATTTTCCGCACGCCACCCGTTACGAAAGCGGGAACACCGACGAGATTACCGTCTGGTGCAGCAACGATTATCTCGGGATGGGGCAGAACCCCAAAGTCATCGCCGCGATGAAGGAAGCGATCGACCGCTGCGGCTCCGGCTCCGGCGGCACACGCAATATTTCCGGTACCGCACATGACCATGTGCTGCTGGAGAACGAGCTCGCCACGCTGCACCAGACCGGGGCGGCATTGCTGTTTACCTCCGGCTATGTCGCGAACGAGGCTGCGCTGTCGTCTCTGGCCGCCAACATGCCGGGCTGCGTCCTGCTGTCGGATTCCTTCAACCATGCCTCAATGATCGCCGGGATCCGCCATTCGGGCGCGGAAAAGCGCATTTTCGAACATAACGACCCGGCCGATCTCGAAAGCCACCTGAAAGAGATCGATCCGGCACGTCCCAAGATCATCGTCTTCGAATCCGTCTATTCGATGGATGGCGATATCGCGCCGATCGAGGCGTTCTGCGATCTGGCCGAAAAATACAAGGCGATGACCTATCTGGATGAGGTCCACGCCGTCGGCATGTACGGGCCGCACGGCGCGGGTGTCGCCGAGCGAGACGGGCAGATGGGCCGCATCGACGTCATTCAGGGCACGCTGGCGAAGGCGTTCGGCGTGGTCGGCGGCTATATCGCGGCGGATTCGGCGTTGGTCGACTTCGTCCGCTCCTACGCCAACGGGTTTATCTTCACCACCTCATTGCCGCCCTCGGTGGCGGCGGCCGCCGCGGCCAGCGTCAAACATGTACGCGAACATGGCGCGCCGGACCGCGAACGCCATCAGGAACGCGCGGCGACACTCAAGAAAATGCTCGCCGATGCGGGTCTTCCGGTGATGCCGTCGGTCTCGCACATCGTGCCGGTGATGGTCGGCGATCCGGTGCTGTGCAAGCAGGTCACCGACGATCTGCTGGCGCGCTACAATATCTATGTTCAACCGATCAATTACCCGACCGTGCCGCGCGGCACCGAACGGTTGCGCCTGACCCCGACGCCGTTCCACGGCGATGACGAGATGATGGCGCTGGTCGATGCGCTGACCGAAATCTGGTCTCGGCTGAACATCAAAACGGCGGCGTGAGCAAACCGGGCGAGACCGCTCATATCCTGCCCGATATTCTGGAGCCCGGCCTGGCCGTGGTTTTTTGCGGCAGCGCGGCGGGCGCGGTGTCCGCCGCCAAGGGCGCCTATTTTGCCGGGCCGGGCAATGGATTCTGGCGCATCCTTGCCGAAACCGGGCTGACCCCGCGCGAACTGGCCCCGGAAGAATTTCGCACCCTGACGCGATACGGACTTGGCCTCACCGACATGGCGAAGACGGTTTCGGGCAGCGATGCCTCCCTGCCCCGCGCGGCGGATGATCCCGCCGCGCTGACGGAAAAGATCGCGAGATACGCGCCGGCGGCGCTGGGTTTTGTCGGCAAGCGCGCCGCACAAGTCTGGTTCAGGGACCAATCCGGCAAGACGGCGCTCGATTACGGCAGACAAGGCGAGACCATCGGCGCGGCGGCGATATTCGTCCTGCCCTCGACCAGCGGGGCGGCGCGGCGATACTGGGACACGGCGCCGTGGTATGAATTGGCTGGCTTCCTCGC
>Ga0181587_10005290_pt1 | contig 10555 bp, 8 predicted proteins | sample 071ome_27_FD_132463 | JGI IMG/M metagenome (GOLD analysis project Ga0181587, IMG submission 132463) | Coastal salt marsh microbial communities from the Groves Creek Marsh, Skidaway Island, Georgia - 071409AT metaG (megahit assembly) | ecosystem: Environmental > Aquatic > Marine > Intertidal zone...
AGTAAAGTAAAGGCGCCTGCTGTGGTCGGAATCGAGCTGAAAGACGCAGCTGATTTTCAACCTTTGCTAGAGCGAATGAAAAGTCGTAATTTTTACGGTGAATATTTGAACGAGCAACCGGACTTGTTTGAATTTTTGATATAAAAAAAAGCTATGAGTGTTAAGAAAAATGAAATCCCTGCTGCGTTCCAAATCCAGCCATTACATACAGATCAATACTTGGTCGATGGTAAGTTGATAACCTGGAAGGGCCCCCGATCTGATGTTTTTTCGACCATATACACCCCCTCAGAGTCGGGAGCTATGGAACCGACCTTATTGGGGTCTATACCCGATATGGAAACCGATACTGCTCTAGAAGCCTTAGATGCTGCTGTATCGGCTTTTGATCGTGGGCAAGGTGTTTGGCCGACAATGAAAGTTTCAGATCGCCTAAAATGTTTGGGAACATTTGTCGAAAAGATGAAAAAATGCCGCGAAGAGGTTGTCAAACTTTTGATGTGGGAAATCGCCAAAAATCATGAAGACGCCCAAAAAGAATTTGATCGCACCATCGATTATATCTACGACACCATGGAGGCCTATAAGAAGCTCGATCGTCGAAGTGCACGTTTTGAAAAAGAAGGAGGCGTCTATGCACACATACGTAGAGGTCCACTGGGGGTCGTACTGTGTTTGGGACCTTATAACTATCCGCTAAACGAAACCTTTTGTTTGCTTATCCCCGCATTAATAATGGGAAACACCACCCTTTTTAAACCTGCAAAACACGGTGTACTACTAATTACCCCTTTATTAAAAGCATTTCAAGAAAGCTTTCCTCCAGGGGTTGTAAATATTCTTTTTGGTAGAGGAAGAAAAATTGCCTCACCGATTATGAAAACTGGCAAGGTAGATGTGTTGGCCCTAATTGGACACAGTTCATCGGCCGTAGCCCTGCAGGACTTGCATCCTAATAAAAACCGATTGCGATTGGTGTTGGGGCTTGAGGCCAAAAACCCAGGAATTATTCTTCCTGATGCGGATTTGGAACTGACCGTAAAAGAATGCATCTCTGGGACATTGTCTTATAATGGCCAGCGTTGTACGGCGCTCAAAGTTCTCTATATTCACGAATCGATAGTAGATGAATTTATACGAAAGTTTTCTGAAGCAGTCGATGTTTTAAAATATGGATTGCCGTGGGAACCTGGGGCTTTTTTGACACCACTACCCGAACCGGGAAAGCCCGCTTACATTCAAGAACTGATTCAAGATGCCTTAGAAAAGGGTGCTCAAATCATGAATAAAAAAGGAGGAACTCTGACCCATAACTACTCGTTTCCTGCCGTTTTATATCCAGTCAACAGCAGTATGCGTGTATACCATGAGGAGCAGTTTGGCCCCGTAATTCCTATTTTGGCCTATAAAGACATCCGTGAACCCTTGGATGCAATGGCGGCTTCTGACTATGGGCAGCAAGTCAGCCTTTTTGGTCGTGATGTTCGTAAGATTGGACCCTTGGTTGACACATTGTCCAATTTGGTCTGCCGCGTCAACTTGAATAGCGCCTGTCAACGAGGTCCCGATGTATATCCCTTTACTGGAAGAAAAAATTCTGCAGTAAGTACCCTGAGTGTTTATGATGCCCTCAGATCCTTTTCGATCCGTACGTTTTTGGCGTCAAAAGACACAGCGTACAATAACGAAATCTTGGAAGCCTTGCTCAATTCTAAAGAGTCTAATTTCGTATCTACCGATTATTTGCTCTAAGGGTATTGGAGACGCAATGCGTCAAAAGTGATCATGACCCCTTTTATGCAATTGCCCGTGACGGCCTTGCCACGAATTCTTTTTGGTGTATAGGATCCGAAAAGATGAAGCATACACTTTTGGGGATTATCGTTTGGTTTGGTCGCAGGATCTTCGATAAGGTCATATTGAATTTCGGAAGGTTTAAACTTCCATTAAGTGTTGCGCTTCCATCTGCCGATGGATTTGGATACAGGTATAAGACCCCATAAACCACATGGTTTTGATATTTGAAAATTCCTATCCCTTGAATGTTTGAGGGGTTAATGGTGTACAAAATGGCTTCTAGGACACCTGTATTAACCTCAGTATCCGAAAAAGTCCCTTTATAGATTTGTTCTTTTGAATTTGAAATTTGTGCGTGGGAAACAGCAAGGCAGCTTAAAAAAATTCCACTAAAGATTAAATTTTTCATTGGTAAAGATTTGGCATTACCAAAATAGGGTCTTTAGATGGTTTTGATGAATGTAAAAAGTTAAATTTTTAACGAAGTAAGAAAATGTTCACAAAAATGATCCCATTGGTATTTGGGGAGTGCTTTTTGAATGTTTTTTGTGTACACATCTAAAGCGTCTTTTTTAGAAAAGTCAACCAATGCATTGCCCCATTCTGCAATTTCTCTAACAACCGCACGACCGCTTGAATCCTCGACAATAGGCCCTTTCAAGCCGTCAATATCACTCACCATTAAGGGTTTTTGATACGCATATGCCAAAGGGGTGATGCCACTTTGTGTTGCCGATTGGTAGGGTTGACAGACAAAATCAGCAGCGCAGAGGTAATCTCTGAGCTTTTGATCACTCAAAAAATTGAAATTTAAATGCACATGATTTTGCAGTTTGAGTTCTGATATAAGCTGTTTGTAAACAGCACTATTTGTATAGCTTTCTCCAGCAACGACTAAATATAAGTTGGGCGCTTTTTGGTGGGCAGCGGCAAAAGAATGGATTAAAAAATCGAGCCCTTTATAGGGTCTGATCAATCCGACAAAAGCAGCAATCGTACGATCTTTTGGGAGCCCTAATTGAGCTCTTGCTTGCTGGGTGTCTATGGGTTTTGGAAGACGGCTGTTGATTGGATGAAAGCCTTGCCAAACGGGTTTAGTTGTTTGTTGCCGAATTTGATCAGCAACGGTTTTGGAGAGAGTTGCAAAACGGTCGCAACTGTTTTTAAAAATTTTTTGAAGAAGCGCATCGCTCCATTTTTTTTCATGGGGCTTCCAATTGTCAACAAGGCCAATCATCTTCGTTTTTTTATTTAGTAAAAAACGAAGCCCCCACCAGCAAGGAGCCAAAAAGGGAGTCCAATAGCGTACAATGACATAATCGGGTTGGTGGCGGTTGATCCAAGCTGCGGTTTTGATCCAATTTATCGGGGCATATGCATGGAGTCGTCTTATACTATCCGGAAGATCGTGGTCTGTATTTTCTTCTCTAAATTGGGATTTACCAGGAAAAAAAACATCAGGATAGAGTTTTTTGAAATTGACAAGGGTGAGCGTTACACCTTTTTTTTTCAGCGCTTGTGCAAAGGAAGCTTGGGTATCGGCAATGCCTCCGCGATAAGGCGCAGTCGGTCCGATCAAAAAAATTTTAGGAAGGCTGCTCATAAAATTTATTTTGATGGGTCAGCCAGAAAAGCAGTAAAAAACTTATTCCAAAATAGGTACTACCAAAAGCGCTTAACACGCCGTTGCTTAGTGGGAAAAGTGGTGCATTATATTCGATAAAAAAGAGTAAAGACATTCCCCCGATGGTTCTTATCCATTCAAAATTCAACGCCCATTTTTTATGGTCCATTATCGCCGTATAGCCAAAGATACTTGCAAAAATAAGCAGACCGTAAAGCAACCGGTGTTCGTTTGAAAGATGGCCAAATTGATATAAAAATGACATCAAAAACAGCGTTGTCCCACTCCAATGGAACAATGCCCAAAACGAACTGCTTTTGGGTAAATCTGGCGCATATTTAACTTGATTTTTTACCTGATCTAAAACTGCTCTAGGCCATTTTTCAATAACATCCTTTGGACGCCATCCGGAAGGCATAAACCAAATAATCAATTTGGCTTTCCAACTTTTGGTGTGCCATGCGTCTTGAATCAGCCCCCATAGATGCTGGAAATTGATCCACAACGGATTCCAACTATTCACAGGCTTAAGCGTTCCATAGACGGGCGGCTCATCCTCTAATTCTTCTTGAAAGGTTCCGAACAATCTGTCCCAGACACAAAAAATAGCAGACAGATTTTTATCAATATAAATTGGATTGATGGCGTGATGCACCCGATGTTGAGAGGGGGTAACAATTAGATATTCTAAAATTCCGAGTTTTCCAATGTGACGGGTATGGTACCAAAATTGGGCAAAAAGATGTGCTGGTGCCAAAATTTGAATCACTTTTTCGGGCACACCAAAAAATGCAGCAGGAATTAAAAAAAGAGCCCCAAATCCTAAAACATTAGATATGCTTTGTCGAAGCGCGCAGGCCAAATTAAACTCTTCGCTGCTATGATGTACAATGTGCTGATTCCAAAAAAAATTGACCTTATGATTGAGGCGATGGGACCAATAGCTTGCAAAATCTATGCATATAAAGGCAATGCTGTAGGTCCAAAAATTTTCTTCAAGTTTTTGAAAGGCGATGATTTCTTTGAGCCAGGGATAGGAAATAAGAACAATGACAAGTCCTAGTGAATCCTTGAGTACGTTGGTCATGCCCGAGCTAAGACTGGAAAGGGTGTCCATCAGGCGGTAGGTTTGTTTGCCACTAAAATGCCCATAGAGCATTTCAATACACATAAGGACCATGAAAAATGGAATCGCAACCAATAAAGCGTTTGCGTAGGCTTCCATGGACTTATTTAGTTTTGGTCAATACCCACTGTCCGGATTTGATCAGTGTTTCTGCTTGTTTAAATTTGAGTTCTTTAGTCGCACCTGTGGCTACATTTTTTATTAGCACCCGATCGTTGCGGCCAATTTTTGGGGTTTCTCGGACAATAGTTTCTATGGTTTGCCGTTCTGCACGACCTGCTGCAGCGCCAACGGCACGGTTTCTCGCTGCCAACTCTTCGGTATTGAGAACATCGTCTTTTGAGGTTTTATATTGTGCCTTTGGGCGGTTGGATTGTGCTTGTTGTACAACGCCTTCTTTTTGTGTGGGAAGATTTCCCTTGAACAAAAAGGAGAGTACCTCGCGGTTCAGGGCGCTGATCATTTCTTGAAATAACTCGAAGGATTCAAATTTATAGATCAACAAAGGGTCTTTTTGTTCGTGTACTGCCAATTGAACGGATTGTTTCAATTCGTCCATTTTTCGCAGGTGGGTTTTCCAACTGTCATCAATTATGGCTAAGGTGATATTGCGTTCAAAATCCTCAACGAGCTGTTGTCCTTGCGATTGATAGGCGGCTTCAAGTTTGGTCACTACGTTAAGGGTTTTAACGCCATCGGTGAACGGAACTACAATTCGTTCGAATGTATTTCCGGGTCGTTCATATACCGATTTGATGACTGGAAATGCTGTTGCTGCACTATTTTTGATTTTTTGTTGATAGTGCGCAAAGAGTTCATCATAGAGCGCTATGGTGAGTTCTTGAGCGTTTTTAGTTTCAAACACTGTTTCGGGAAGGGGAGAGGTGATCGAAAAATTGCTGATGATTTCAAATTCAAAGTTTTTAAAATCATTTTGAGGTTTGTTTTTAGACACAATTTCTTCGCAAGTGTCATAGAGGATGTTGGCGATATCGAGTTTGAGTCTACTTCCCTCGAGGGCGTGTTTTCTTCTTTTATAGATTACTTCTCTTTGGGCGTTCATGACATCGTCGTACTCTAACAGCCGCTTGCGGATACCAAAGTTATTTTCTTCCACTTTTTTCTGGGCCCGTTCTATAGATTTGGTCATCATCGAGTGTTGAATTACATCTCCATCTTGGTGCCCCATACGGTCCATGACCTTGGCGACTCTATCCGAACCAAACAAGCGCATCAGGTTGTCTTCTAACGAAACATAAAACTGTGAGCTTCCAGGATCCCCCTGTCTTCCAGAACGTCCGCGTAACTGTCGGTCCACTCGTCTCGAGTCGTGCCGTTCGGTACCAATAATAGCCAATCCGCCGCTGGCTTTAACTTCTTCGGCCAGTTTGATGTCTGTACCCCGACCGGCCATGTTGGTGGCTATGGTTACGATTCCGGCTTTACCAGCTTCGGCCACGATGTCGGCTTCTTTCTTGTGAAGCTTGGCGTTGAGGACATTGTGTTTAATTTTTCTGATGGTAAGCATTTTGCTTAATAATTCAGAAATTTCTACAGAGGTGGTACCAATCAATACCGGTCTACCGGCTTGAGATAGTGCAGTTACCTCTTCGATGACCGCATTGTATTTTTCTCTTTTTGTTTTGTAGATCAAATCGTTTTTGTCTTCACGAGCGATGGGTCTATTGGTGGGTATTTCTACTACATCGAGTTTATAGATTTCCCAAAATTCGCCCGCTTCGGTGATGGCAGTACCGGTCATGCCTGCCAACTTTTGATACATTCTAAAATAGTTCTGGAGTGTGATTGTTGCGAAGGTTTGGGTTGCCGCTTCGATTTTGACATTTTCTTTGGCTTCAATTGCTTGGTGGAGTCCATCGGAGTAACGACGTCCTTCCATGATTCGCCCCGTTTGTTCGTCAACGATTTTTACTTTATTTTCCATGACCACATATTCGACATCTTTTTCAAATAGGGTATAGGCTTTTAGAAGTTGATTGAGGGTATGAATGCGTTCGCCTTTGATGTTAAATTCATTAAGCAAGGCTTCTTTTTCTTTTGCCTCTTGTTTGGGGTCGAGTAGTTTGCTTTCAATCTTGGCCAGCGCTGCTCCAATATCGGGTAGGACAAAAAAGTTTTTATCTTCCTTATCTCCGGATAGGGCTTCAATGCCTTTTTCTGTCAGTTCGATTTGGTTGGTTTTTTCATCAATTACAAAAAACAATTCTTGATCAATCACGGGCATTTCACGGTTGTTGTCTTGCATGTAATGATTTTCGGTTTTTTGAAGCAATTGTTTGATTCCTTCTTCGCTCAAAAATTTGATGAGTGCTTTGTTTTTTGGAAGTCCTCTAAAAACACGTAATAACTGTATGCCACCTTCTTGGGCATCTCCTTCTTGTATTTTCTTTTTGGCTTCTGCCAAAACACCCGTAAGCATTTTGCGTTGGTTTTCGACCAAGTTGCCCACTTTGGGTTTGAGTTGATCAAATTCGTGTCGGTCACCTTCGGGGGTGGGCCCGGAAATAATAAGCGGGGTTCTGGCATCGTCAACCAAAACAGAATCAACCTCATCCACAATCGCATAGTGGTGTTTGATTTGAACAAGGTCTTCTGGAGTGTGTGCCATATTATCACGGAGGTAGTCAAAGCCAAATTCGTTGTTGGTTCCATAGGTTACGTCTGCCAGATAGGCCTTGCGTCGTTGGGCACTATTGGGCTGGTGTTTGTCGATGCAATCGACACGTAGCCCATGAAATTCAAATAGCGGTGCCATCCAGGCACTGTCCCTTTTGGCGAGGTAATCATTTACAGTAACAAGATGTACGCCTTTGCCCGTCAATGCATTGAGAAATACGGGCAAGGTGGCAACAAGTGTTTTTCCTTCTCCGGTTTGCATTTCGGCGATTTTACCTTGGTGGAGGACGACCCCCCCAATGAGCTGTACATCATAGTGTATCATATCCCAAGTAACTTCTTTTCCTGCGGCATCCCAGGTGTTGGACCATGTTGCTTGATCGCCTTTGAGGGTGATGTAGTTTTTTTCTTGAGAAAATTCGCGGTCTAAGGGTGTGGCAGTAACCGTTATTTCGGATTGTGTTGCAAAACGCCGGGCGGTTTCTTTCATGATCGCAAAGGCTTCAGGAAGAATTTTGTCCAGATGGTTTGCCGTACTTTGATAGGCTTGATTTTCTAAACGGTCGATGTTTTGGTAGATGTTTTCTCGTGCATCAATATCTGTTTGACCGACCAATTCGGCTTTTAGGGCATTGATTTGCTCGTCTTCAGCTTTTCGGTTTTCTTGGATTCCCAATTTTAGTGCCGTTGTTTTGGCACGTAGTTGATCTGTGGTGAGGCTTTCTAGCTGGGCTTGTAGGTTATTGATTTGCGCGACTAGGGGCTTTATGCTGGCGAGGTCTTTTTTTGTTTTATCTCCTACAAAAGTTTTTAAAATTGAATTTAAAATACTCATACGTCAAAATAGAATTTAGCTCAAATGTAAGCAAAAAAAAAGCCTCCAAAGAGACTTTTGTTAGTGGTTTTGTGGATCAATATTCGTCTTCGTTCCACAAATAGTCTTCTTCAGTTGGAAAGTCGGGCCAAATTTCTTCGATCGATTCATAAATATCTCCTTCGTCTTCCATCGATTGAAGATTTTCCACTACTTCCAGAGGTGCTCCTGTGCGAATCGAATAATCGATTAGTTCATCCTTTGTGGCAGGCCAGGGGGCATCACTGAGATAAGATGCAAGTTCTAAAGTCCAATACATAGTGGTATCTATTTTTTGCAAAAATAAATTTTAATTTAAAATATCCTAAAAAAAATAATTTTTTCTACAGAATAGTAATCTATTCTGGAGTCCATTTGATCTCATCTACTTTAAGATCATAAGAAAACTTGCGGCTTAGCATAAATAAATAATCCGATAGGCGGTTCATAAATGCAATAATTTCGGGGGCAACGGGGTGGTGATTTTCGTGAAGTTCTGTAACAAATCGTTCGGCTCTACGGCATACGCAACGCGCAAGATGCGTATAGGAGATTAGCATATGCCCTCCGGGTATGATAAAGTTGGTTAGGGGAGGGAGCAGATTGGTGATTTCGTCAATCTCAAGCTCAATGGCTTCGATGTCTTTGGTGGTAATGTTGCTTAATAACCGAGGAGATGGACCTCCTTTTTCGATGCTGAGTTGTGCACCCAGGGTCATCAATTTTTTTTGAAGAAAAATAATAAAATCGTAATCTTTGGTGTCTTCGATAAAATCTCGAATCAATCCTAACCAAGAATTGAGTTCATCGATTGTCCCATAGGCTCTAACCCTAACATGGTGTTTGTGTACGCGTTCTCCAGACAAAAGCCCTGTAGTACCGTCATCGCCTGTTTTGGTATAAACCTTCATCTTCTTCATATTCATAGCATTAGCAACCAAACGTCCTAACAAAAGTACAATATATATAGGTTCTTGCTATAGAATTTTCAAATAAAAAATTTGATTGACCTGAATGTCACGCTCAATTTGACATCCCCAGAAATAAAAGTCAATCAGAATACCTGGGTTGTTTTTTAAATACCCCTCCCATTTCTTTCGATGTTTGTGGAGGTGGGTGTAGCATACTATACGTGGTCTATTTTGACTTTTTAAAGTCGCAGTTATGGGTTTGATTTGGTTGTTGAATTCTAAAATTTCGAGTTGGTAGTCCAGTTTATGTGCCGCTAACCAACTATTGATTTGTGCTTTAAAAAGAAGGGTGAGTTGTTTGTACTTTTTTTCACTGTAAGGAAAAAAAGTACGGCTCCGCCAGGCTCTGTTATAAAAACAATGGGTGATCAGACTGAAGATAAAAGGGGAGTGAACGCCGTGGTGAGTAGTTGCTCGAAATGTATACAACAAATATCGGAACCAGAGCATCATAGATCGTTTTTTAGTCGGCCACTGAGCGCTAACAAAAAATACAAAGCGGCGATCAAAACGGCAATACGTGCAAGATAGTCTCCATACCGGGTGTAAAAAGTAAGGTCTTCCATTTTTGGTAAAGTCCCTACAAGGAGGCCTTTGGTGTCATAGTCCAAACGGCTTTGAAATGCTCCTTTTGGATCAATAAATGAAGAAATACCGGTGTTGGCACTTCTCGAAATTCCGCGGCGATTTTCAATGGCACGGAGTCGGGTATAACTCAATAGTTGGCGGTGTCCAGGTGTGTTTCCCCACCAGGCATCGTTGGTGATTACCCCAAGAAAATGGGCCCCTTTTCGTACGTATTCTGTAACAAATTCGCCATAAATCGATTCATAACAAATAATTGGACCAACTTTATACCCCAGTTTTGGATGCTCAAAAACGGTTCTTTGAGGTTGGATTGCACGACTCGATACGGTTCCGCCCAAATCAATCATAAATGAGCCCAATAAGGGCTGAAATATTTTTTTGTAAGGCATGTTTTCAACCCCAACCACCAGTTTTGACTTGTGATATACCGAGTAGGGAGCTTTACTATGAAACGCCAATGCCGAATTGTAATAATCTACCCACAATCGATCACGTACTTTATTGGCCGTCTCGGTCGGCGCTTCATTTCCTACGTAAATGTCATAAAATTGGATGCCCGTAACAAAAAGCGTTTCGGGTTTTTCTTTGGCGTAGGTTTCTAATTGGTTGTACAAAGAATTGTTTCCAAATGTGGCAAGTTCTTCACCAAGTCCGGAGGCAAAATAAGTTTCTGGGGTTAATATAAAATCGAGTGGCTCTTTTGAAATTTCTTGAGTCAGTACTTTTAGCTGGTCAAGAAATTGCGCATTCGAAAAATTGTATTTTTCGTTGTACGGGTCAATGTTTGGTTGGGTTACGGCAATTTTGATTTCGGGGCTAGTAAGATCTACATTTTGATACAACAACAGCGAAATTATAATGGGAATGGCTATGGTCAACAACCACGGCACTGTCGATTTTATCCGATGGGTAAATGGGGTGCTTTCTTTCCAGGATTTAAAGATTTGAAACCCTAAAAT
>Ga0181587_10005291_pt1 | contig 10554 bp, 12 predicted proteins | sample 071ome_27_FD_132463 | JGI IMG/M metagenome (GOLD analysis project Ga0181587, IMG submission 132463) | Coastal salt marsh microbial communities from the Groves Creek Marsh, Skidaway Island, Georgia - 071409AT metaG (megahit assembly) | ecosystem: Environmental > Aquatic > Marine > Intertidal...
AGGTTCGCGATGGTGAACTCACCCAAGGCGCGTCAGTGGTAGCCCGGGTTGACACTGCACGCCGCAAGGCGATCTCCCGAGCGCACACGGCGACACACATGATCCATCGAGCATTTCGCGAACAACTCGGTGAGACGGCAACCCAGATGGGCTCGGAGAACGCACCGGGTCGACTCCGATTCGACTTCCCGAGCCCCGAACCGGTGTCGGGTGCTGCCCTGCGTGACGTCGAGGCTCGCGTGAACGAGATCTTGATCGAGGACCTCGACGTGCACGCGCAGGTGATGAGTCAAGACGACGCCCGCGCCATGGGAGCGATGGCGCTGTTCGGCGAGAAGTACGGCAGTGAGGTGCGCGTCGTGTCCGTGGGGGAGTGGGCGCACGAGCTGTGCGGCGGAACCCACGCTCAGCGATCGGGGCAACTAGGGGTCGTGTCCTTCCTGTCCGAGGGTTCGATCGGTGCCGGCATCCGTCGTGTGGAGGCGCTCGTCGGCGTTGACGCCTACCGTCACTTGGCGGCCGAGCATGTTCTCGTGCAGCAACTGTCCGACATGGTGAAGGCCCCGCGAAACGAGGTGCTTTCTCGAATCGAGCGAACCATCTCGTCGCTGAAGGACGCTGAACGAGAACTGGCCCGATTCAAATCCGCCGATCTACTCTCCAATGCCGATTCGTTGATGGGCGATGGTGTGGATGTTGGGGGTGTTCGGCTGTGGACCTTCCAGGCGCCCACGGGTGTGGGCGGTAAGGAATTGCGAGAGATCGCACAGCACGCCAAGTCCAAGGCCGGGAAAGAGGTGCCGGGTGTCTACGTCGGGACGGCGGTAGCGGACGGAGCGGCATCGGTCATCGTTGCCTGCACGCCCGCGGCCATTGCTGCTGGTGCCCGCGCCGGGGAGATCATGGGGACCGTCACGGCTCGGATGGGCGGTCGAGGCGGCGGGAAGGACGACATGGCGCAGGGCGGCGGAGGCGATCCCGCACAAATCGAAGCAGCGTTCGCAGACGTCACCTCATTCCTCAGCCAGCGATAGGGGGCATCGCCAGTCCATGCGCCACGGTCGACGGATTGCTCTCGATCCGGGTTCGGTTCGGATCGGGGTCGCGGTGTCCGATCGCGACGGCATCCTGGCCAGCGTCCAAGAACCCATTCCTGCCGAAGATCCGCGCGCACTCGAAGCACTCATCCAGGAAATCGACCCGATCGAACTCCTCGTCGGGTTGCCGCGAGGTCTCGACGGCAACGAAGGAGCTGCGGCTCAAGGCGCCCGGAAATACGCGGCCGGACTTGCGGCGACATTCGACATCCCCGTTCGACTGGTCGATGAACGCCTTTCGACGGTCCAAGCCCAGCGTGGCTTCCACGCTCAGGGGCGTTCGGTACGACAGAGTCGTAGCATGATCGATAGCGCCTCTGCCGCCGTCGTTCTCCAGCACGCCCTGGACACCGAACGCGCAACGGGACGACCCCCCGGCGAGGTGTGCGCATGACGCACATGGATGAATTCTTCGACGAGGAAGATCAGTTGCCGCCATCACGAAACGCCTCGAGCTGGGCCCGTCGCATCACGGGTATCGCGGTGCTGCTCGCGGTTGCGGCCCTTGCGTGGGGCACCTGGTCGTTTGTTTCCGGTATCGGTGGGGGACCGAGTGCCGAAACCGACTATGCCGGAGAAGGCATTGGCGAAATCGAAATCGTCGTTGCTCGTGGCGACACACTGACTGCCATCGGTCAGACTCTGGCCGACGCCGGTGTCGTGCGCACCGTTCAGGCCTTCGTCGACGCCGCGCAGGCGGATGAAGCCGCTGCATCGATTGGGCCGGGCACCTACACCCTGCGGCAGCAGATGAGCGGGGCGAGTGCTCTTGCGTTGATGCTCGATCCGGTGTCGCGGGCCGATAGTCGTTTGGTTCTTCCCGAAGGTCTCCGGCTACCGCAGACCGTGGAGATCGCCGCGGAGACTTCGGGTCTGCCGTTGTCGGAATTCGAACAGGTGCTCGACAACCCCGGTGTGCTTCCACTGCCAGCGTGGGCAGAGCAGCGCCCCGAAGGCTTCATGTTCCCGGCCACCTACGATCTTGCGGGCGATGAAACGGCCGAGCAGATCCTGTCCACCCTCGTTGAACGATTCGATCAGTCCGCATCCTCGCTGGACCTCGTGGCGCGAGCAGAGGAGATTGGCCGTACCCCCTACGAAGTTTTGACGGTGGCTTCTCTCGTCCAGGCCGAAGTGCTCCCCGAGGACATGCGTAAGGCTGCTGCTGTCATCTACAACCGCCTCGATGACGGAATGCCATTGCAGTTCGATTCAACCGTGTCGTATGCGTTGGGCATCACCGAACTGCAACTGTCCGCTGAGCAATTGGAGACGGACTCGCCCTACAACACTTACCAGAACGAGGGACTGCCACCAACTCCGATCAACTCGCCCGGAGAAGCCGCACTCGAAGCCGCACTCGACCCCGCCAAGGCAAAGTGGCTCTACTTCGTCACGGTAAATCCCGACACCAAGGAGACCAAGTTCGCCCGCGATTACGACCGATTCTTGAAGCTCAAAGGGCAGTTGCAGGAGTACCTCGCGGAGAACAGCTGATGCCCAGGGCGGCAGTTCTCGGCTCACCGATATCGCACAGTCGATCACCGGCCCTGCACCGAGCGGCGTACGCCGCCCTCGGACTGGATTGGCAGTACGACGCCATCGAGTGCGCCGAAGATGCCTTCCCGGAGTTTCTCGCATCGTTGAGCGACGAATGGCGAGGGCTCAGTTTGACCATGCCGCTGAAGGAGATCGTCTTCGAGGTAGTCGATGACATCGACGATGTTGCGCGCGCGGTTCACTCCGCCAACACTGTTTGGCGAGAGAACCCATCATCGGCATGGAAAGCCACCAACACCGATATCGCCGGCATACGACGAGCCCTCGCCGCAGCGGGTGTCGAACGGGTCGAACGGGTCCGCATTCTGGGAGCCGGTGCCACCGCCCGAAGTGCCGTCGCGGCGTTGATCGGAATGGGGGCGACGTCGATCGTGGTGCACGCACGCCGCTCGGAAGCCGCGGCGGAGGTGGCGGCGCTTGCCGAGCGGCTTGGATGCTCGACGCAGATCGGGACCTTGGATCCCGATCTTTTCGATCAAGATCTCCTCGTGAGCACCCTGCCGGCCGATTCTGCAGGGCCGTGGGCCTCGGCGGTGTCCTCTGCGGACATTGCCGCCACCGGTTTGCTCGATGCCAGCTACTACCCGTGGCCCACGCCATTAGCCCTCGCCTGGTCTCGATATTCACCCGATGCCCCGGTGGCCAATGGTCGCGACATGCTTTTGTGGCAGGCAGTCGACCAGGTTCGGCTCATGACCGGCAAGATCGACCACGTCAATGAGAAGGCAGTCGTCGAGGCCATGCGAGGAGCGTTGTCCACAGCCGACAACGAGGACTAGCCCGCCGCCTGTATTCCTTCGTACCTTCGCCGAATGGACGATTCGGTGTGGGTGTGGCTGCTGTGGGTGTGGTTCGCGGCCTGGGCACTGGCTCTCACGCGCGTTGATCTCCGAGAACACCGCTTGCCCAATCGGATGGTCGCAATCGCGCTCGCCGGCTGCGTGCTCATCACCGTGTTCCGATTCGCTGCCAGCGGCAACGCCACGGTGGTGGTGGGAGCGGCCTTAGGCAGTGTTGTGGCCGTGGCCTTCTTCGCCGCTGCCCACTACGTCGGTGGTGTCGGGATGGGGGATGTGAAGTACGCCGCCGTGACCGGGTGGATGCTCGGCACCATCGGTTGGTCCGCCGTGTGGTGGGGCCACTTCGCCGGCTTCGTGCTTGCCGGTTGCGTCGTTCTCGTCGGTTGGCTGGTGCGTGCATGGAATCGCAGAACCGCGGTGCCGTTCGGCCCGTTCATGGGCTTGGGAGCGATCGCCGTCGGTGGACTCGGGGCGCTAGGTGGGCTGACATGACGGGTTCTTGCTAGGTGCACGTCGAACCGTGAGCGCGCACCTGCGATGATCTGCGCCATGGTGCGCTGGTTAACCGCAGGTGAATCCCACGGTCAAGCTTTGACCGCGATCGTGGAGGGAATACCGGCACACGTCGAGGTGACAAGCGAGCAGATCGGGCGCGACCTCGCTCGTCGGAGGCTGGGAGCCGGTCGTGGCGCCCGAATGAAGTTCGAGGCCGATGCCGTGCGAATCCTGGGCGGAGTTCGGCACGGAAAGACCCTCGGAGGTCCTATCGCCATCGAGGTCGGCAACTCCGAGTGGCCCAAGTGGGACAAGGTGATGGCGGCGGATCCGGTTGCCGAAGAGGACATCGCCGAGCTCGCCCGAAACGCGCCCCTGACTCGGCCCCGCCCCGGGCACGCAGACCTCGTGGGCATGCAGAAGTACGGATTCGACGACGCACGGCCGGTCCTCGAACGCGCCAGCGCACGGGAAACGGCCGCTCGCGTCGCTCTCGGAGCCGTGGCACGCGCCATGCTCGAGCAGGTGGCCGGGGTTCGGGTTCTCAGTCACGTGGTGCGGATCGGCACGGTGGAGGCGCCGGCGTCGAGTGTCCCGGCGGTCGAGGACGGCGATCGGATCGATGAGAGCCCGGTGCGATGCCTGGATGAACGCGCGTCCGCGGCGATGGAGGAAGAAATCGGGCAGGCCCACAAAGACGGAGACACCCTCGGTGGCGTCGTGGAAGTCGTGGTGCACGGCCTTCCTCCGGGCCTGGGATCACACGTGCACTGGGACCGTCGCATCGACGCACGCCTAGCGGCGGCGCTCATGGGCATTCAAGCCATCAAAGGTGTCGAGGTGGGAGACGGTTTCACTCTCGCCGCTACGCGGGGTTCGCAAGCCCAGGACGAGATCGTCAATGACGACGGCACCCTCACCCGAACCTCCGGTCGCTCGGGGGGAACAGAAGGCGGCATGACCACGGGGGAAACGCTGCGGGTTCGCGCCGCGATGAAGCCGATTTCGACGATCCCTCGCGCGCTGGCCACGGTCGATGTGGCCACGGGTGAGGCCGCTCAAGCGATCAACCAGCGCTCGGACGTGTGCGCAGTGCCCGCGGCTGGAGTGGTCGCCGAGGCAATGGTTCTTTTGACGCTCGCCGATGCCTTTGCCGAAAAGTTCGGCGGCGACAGCGTCAGCGAGATGCAGCGCAACATCCAGGGATACCTGGACAACCTGGCAATCCGCTGATGGCTCCGCGGGCAGTTATCGTCGGTGCGCCGGGCGCGGGAAAGACCAGTGTGGGTCGTCGGGTAGCCGAGCGCCTACGCACCGAGTTCCGAGACAGCGACGCACTCGTTGAACAGCGGGTAGGTCGACCGGTGGCGGACATCTTCCTGACCGACGGCGAGTCCACCTTCCGGCAAATGGAGCGTGAAGAGATCGCCAACGCACTCGAAGGTTTCGATGGTGTGCTGTCCTTGGGTGGTGGCGCCATCCTCGACGAGACGACCAGGGCCCTGCTGGCCGACAACACGGTCGTGTGGCTTCAGGTGGATCTCACCAATGCCACGCACCGCGTCGGTTTGAACAGCGCTCGTCCGCTGCTGCTGGGGAACGTGCGAGGAACGATGTTGACAATGCTCAACGAGAGAACTCCGCTGTACCAAGAGGTAGCAACATTCACCGTTGACACGAGTGGGCGATCGTTGCGAGACATCACCGATGAAGTGACGGGTGCGCTTGCTCAAGTGGGGAAGGCGACATGAACGCCCCGGTAACCATTGACGTATTTGCCGAGCACGAGTACCCGGTCATCATCGGCCGAGGACTCCTCGGCGAATTGCCGGCGTTGTGCACCGGAGCACAGAAGGTGGCAGTGCTGCATTCAGCGACTCTTTCGGCCTCGGCCGATGCGATTCGCGAGGACCTCGAGGACAACGGATTCGAGTGCTTCTTGATCGAAGTGCCGGCCGGGGAAGACGCCAAAACCGCTGCGGTCGCAGATTTTGCATGGCAAGCGCTCGGTGCCAGCGGATTCACTCGCTCGGATGTCGTCGTTGGTCTGGGTGGGGGAGCGACCACCGACCTTGCGGGCTTCGTGGCGGCAACGTGGTTGCGCGGTGTGACCGTTATCCAGATCCCAACGACCCTGTTGGCCATGGTCGATGCTGCCGTCGGAGGGAAGACCGGAATCAACACCGATGCTGGGAAGAATCTGGTCGGGTCCTTCCACAGTCCACGGGGCGTCCTATGCGATGTCAATGCCCTGGAGACGCTTCCACGCAACGACCTCATCGCTGGCTTCGGGGAGATTGTGAAGATCGGTTTCACGCACGATGCGAGCGTGCTAACGGATATCGAAGATCGGCCGGAGGCATGCCTTGATCCGTTGGGAGACGTTCTTGCCGATCTGATCCGGCGTGCCGTGCAGGTAAAGGCCGAGGTTGTCGGCTCGGACTTCAAAGAGACCGGGGCCGGCGGCGTGATCGGTCGGGCCGCTTTGAATTACGGCCACACGTTCGGGCACGCGATCGAGCGGGTGGAGGATTACCGGTGGAGACACGGTGCAGCTATCAGCGTTGGCATGGTCTTCGTGGCCGAACTGGCTCGGCTCGGGGGCAGGCTCGACGATAGTGATGTCGATCGGCACCGAGCAATCCTCGAATCGCTGGGCTTGCCCACGTCCTATGCCGCTGATCGTTGGGAGCGTCTGCTTCCGGCGATGCAGTTGGACAAGAAGGCTCGCGGAAGCTTGCTGAGGTTCGTGGTCTTGAACGGAATGCAGAACCCGGTCCTGTGGGAAGGTCCTGACCCGGCCCTGTTGCACGCCGCCTATAGCGCCGTGAGCGCGTAGGCTCGGGTCCATGTCGCAGGGGCCGCAACCAGTGTGGGTACTCAATGGTCCGAACCTGAACCGGCTCGGCACCCGTGAGCCCGATGTCTACGGCAGCACGAGTTACGAGCAACTGGTCGCGGAAATTGCCTCGGAGGGTCGTTCGCTCGGACTTGAACCTGAGGTGCGCCAAACCAACGACGAAGCCGAATTGATCGGCTGGCTGCATGAGGCGGCAGATCTGTCGGTGCCGGTGATCATGAATCCGGCTGCTTTCACGCACTATTCCTACGCGATCCGTGATGCATGCGCGATGCTCACGGCACCGCTGATCGAAGTTCACCTCAGCAATCCAATTGCCCGCGAGGAATTCCGGCACACGTCGGTTGTATCGGGTGTTGCGACCGGATCGATATCCGGCTTCGGCGTGGATTCCTACCGCCTGGCCCTTCGTGCCCTGGTGAGTGTGCTGGCAAAGTCGTGAGCTACGCGGCGCGCCGAGAGCGTGCGGCCGCTTTGATCTCGCAGGCCGATTCACCAACCGTCATCACGCGGGATTTGCCCTCCATCCGCTACTTCACATCCTTTTCCGGCAGCAATGCGGCAATGGCGATCGGGGCGGAGGCGTTTGTTCTTGTCACGGATGGTCGTTATCGCGACCAGGTTCACTCCGAGGTAGCGCTCGCCGGACTCGAAGGTGTCATCGAGATTCGTATCGATCGCGATCTCATGGGTGCCCTGGCCGCGACCCTGCCACAATCCCACGAGGGTCCAAGCGTCGCTGTGGATTCCAGGCTGGGGTACGCCGATACGCAGCGGTTGCATGCTCTTGGACGAACCCCGTGCGCTTCGCCGATCGATCTCGGAGATCTGCGTCAGGTGAAGGACGCCGTCGAGATAGAGATGTTGACCCAGGCCTGTTCGATCACAGCACGGGGGCTGTCTGTAATCAGTGAGTCGATACGCGTAGGAGAGACCGAGCAATCGATCGCCCGTCGGCTGGAGTACACGTTCGCCGAGCTCGGTGCTCAAGATCGCGCGTTTCCCACCATCGTGGCGACGGGACCCAACTCCGCGGTACCGCACCACAGACCGTCGTCGACGCCCATCGCCCGAGGCGACCTCTTGGTCATCGATTGCGGTGCGCTTGTCGATGGCTATCACGCGGACATGACCAGGACCTTCGTTGTGGGCCGGGAGGCCGATTCGCGGCAGAAGGCGATCCACCAGGCGGTCGTCGACGCCAACGCCGCCGGCCGAGCAGCGGCGGTTCCAGATGTGCGTGCACGGGATGTGGACGCAGCCGCGAGGTCGGTGCTGAGCGATCGAGGTTTCGGAGAGCATTTCACCCACGGAACAGGCCATGGTGTCGGTTTGGCCATTCACGAGGCACCGATGGTCAGTGCCGCGAACGCCGATACGATCAGCGCCGGAACGCCGATTACCGTCGAACCGGGTGTTTACATCCCAGAGTTCGGCGGAGTTCGGATCGAAGACACGATCGTGGTGGGTGACCCCGGGTTACTCCTGACGAAGGCGTCTTACGACCTGAGCGTCGTCGGCTGACCGACGAGCCCGATGTGTCGGAGTAATCCGACCCGAGAAGATGACGACCGGAGAACTTACGTGGCAACCAGCAATGATCTGAAGAACGGCCTAGTCCTTAGCATCGACGGCCAATTGTGGACCGTCGTTGAATTCCAGCACGTCAAGCCCGGAAAAGGTGGTGCGTTCGTTCGGACAAAGTTGAAGAACGTCCTTTCCGGCAAGGTCGTCGATAAGACATTCAATGCGGGAGTCAAAGTCGAGACCGCCACCGTAGACCGACGCGAAATGCAGTACCTCTACCGCGATGGGGACGATTTCATCTTCATGGACATGACGTCCTACGACCAAATTCCGGTCCCGAGCGCCGTTGTCGGGGATTCCGAGAAGTACCTATTGGAGAACAACAACGCGAACGTTTCGCTACACGAAAGTTCCCCCATCATCGTGGAGTTGCCTGCTTCCGTGGAGTTGATGATCACCTACACCGAGCCCGGCGTTCAGGGAGATCGTTCGACCGGTGGTACCAAGCCTGCGACGCTTGAGACCGGAGCGGAGATCCAGGTGCCGCTGTTCGTCGAGAGCGACACCAAGGTCAAGGTGGATACGCGCGACGGCTCGTACTTGGGTCGCGTGAACGACTAAATGGCTGCCCGCAGCAAAGCGCGCAAGCGCGCCCTGGACATCTTGTTCGAGGCCGACTCGAAGTCCGTTCCCGTCGGAACCGTTCTTGCTGAGAACATCCGACGCCGCGAACAGGCTGGAGACCCGGCACTGAACGAGTACTCGATTCACTTGATCGAGGGCATCCGGGCGCATGCGGATCAAATCGATGCCTCGATCCTCGCTAGCGCGCGAGGCTGGACTTTGGAGCGAATGCCGATCGTTGACCGCGCTATTTTGCGAATCGGGGCTTACGAGGTGCTCTTCAACGAGGGCGTTCCAGACGCTGTAGCTATCTCCGAGGCGGTCCAACTCGCCACCGACCTTTCGACCGATGAGTCGCCCGGGTTCGTGAACGGAGTGCTGGCAGCCATCGCAACAGCGCCAGCGGGGGAGCCCGTACCGACGCAAGCGGCTGAATCCTCGAGCCCCCGGTTGTCGTAGGCGGTGCCCCGGGTGTTCGCACTCGTGCCCCGGGTGTTCGCTTCGCTCAACCCGTGACACTCGCTCGGAAACTCGAGCAAGCTCGGCTCCGCTCACTCGTGCCCCGGGTGGGATTCGAACCCACACTGGACGGTGTTTGAGACCGCTTCCTCTACCGGTTGGGATACCGGGGCGATGCCGAACACATTAGCGCCGGACCCGCGATACCAGGCGGCCGAGTCCCCGTAGTGTGGGGCTTGTGAATTCTGATCCGATCCGGGTAGTCGTTGCAGAGGACGAAGCCGTCATCCGGATGGATCTGGTGGAGATGCTCAAAGAGCTCGGTTATCAGGTGGTCGCCGAGGCCTTCAACGGTCAGCAGGCGGTGGATCTGGTGCGCGAGCACAAGCCCGACGTTGCTTTCTTGGATATCGCCATGCCCGTCCGTGACGGGCTTTCAGCGGCCGAGGAAATTGCCTCGGCCGATCTATGCGCCGTAGTCATGGTCACTGCGTTCAGCCAGCGGGATGTCGCCACCAAGGCGGCCGAGGCCGGTGCCGTCGGCTATGTGGTCAAGCCCTTCACGATGGCCGATCTCGAGCCCAGCATCGCCCTTGCCATGGCCCGGTGGCGACAAATACAAGATCTCCGAGGCCAGGTTGACGCCTTGGGTGAGCGAGCAAAGGCGCGCGAGGACGTAGAACGAGCCAAGGCCACATTGCAGGAGCGGTTCGACATGACCGAGCCGGAAGCGTTCTCGTGGCTGCGCCGGGCGGCGATGGATCGCCGGGTGACGCTCTCCGAGGCGGCGACGGCCCTGCTTTCGGGTCAAGTCACGCCCTGAGTGGCGGTGACGGCCTCCGGATAGCCGATCTAGGTAACAGTCCTATCACGAATCCCCCTAGGGAAGGGGCTCGGTTACTCCTCGGTAACACCCCTACGCCTAGGCTTACGTCCAATGCAGCGGCATTCGCCGTTGTAACGCATGTCCAAGGAGAACTGCATGAAGCGCACTATGGCTCTCAAGGCCGTCGCTGTGCTCGGTGCTGCCTCCCTCGCTCTCGCTGCTTGTAGCAGTGGGGACGATGAGGCCGCTCCGGCAGAGACGACTGCCGAAGAGACTGCAGCCGAGGAAACCACGGAAGAGGCTCCA